>WNFV01004082.1_pt1 | contig 38162 bp, 32 predicted proteins | sample 5400101 | NCBI WGS metagenome assembly WNFV01 (sample SAMN13153361, study PRJNA577476) | soil metagenome | isolation source: 115 cm soil or saprolite under grassland replicate 1 | place: USA:California | collected 2016-06-15 | reverse complement strand
CCACCGTTGCCGCGGGCGCCGACGCCAAGAAGGCGGCCAATTGGATCCAGAACGACGTCCACCGCCTGCGCGCCGAGTCGCCCGATGATGGCCATGTTGACGCCCGCCATCTCGCCGAGCTGATCGGCCTCCTCGACAGCGGTAAAATCGGCACGTCCGCGGCACGCCAGGTCCTGCCCGAGATCTTCCGCACGGGCAAATCTCCGTCCGCGCTGGTCGAGGAGCTAGGCTTGGCCCAGGTCTCCGACACGTCGGAGCTGGCATCCGCCGTCCGCTCTGCGCTGGATGCCAACCCGACCGCGGTCGCCGATTACCGTGCGGGCAAAGCGACTGCGATCAATTTCCTCAAGGGGCAGGTCATGAAGGCCACCCGAGGCAAAGCCAACCCGCAAGTCGTCGAAGACCTGCTCCGCCACCACCTGGCGAGCTAACGACGGCGATGCGGAAGCCCGGGGACAATACCCGGAGACTGGGGCGGTCCGGGAGGACGGGGCGGTGCCGGGAGGGCCGCGCCCAGGCTAGGCGGCGCGCTTGATGCGCGAGCGGTCCTTTTCCTCGTCGGACAGCGCCTCGATGGCGACGTGGTCGCAGCAGTTGAAGACGGTCATCCATGACCAGCGCGCATGAATGGGCTCCAATACTTGCCAGCGTTCGATGGATGGCTGCGTGCACTCGTGCTCGGACGCCGACTCGATCTGGATGAGTTCCCGCATACTGCCGTTCTGACCCTCGCCCCTTTATGCGCCGCCCAAAGTAGGCGCGTGCGTAAGAGATGTGCTCGCGGATAATAGCCGGGACAGGAGTTCGTGAGAAGGCCTTAAGCTGGTCGAAGCGCGGTTGAGCGATAAAACGCGCGAATAATCAGGCGACGCTCGGCGGGCGGCAGTGCCCACACAGCGCCACGCGGTCGGCGCCATTGCGCCCTGCCAGCGTCGGTCGCCCACAGCAGTCGCAGCTCGCCGGTCGAACCCAGCTGATGACGCTGCCACCACGAACGGCATGCGGTGCGTCCAGCGCCGAAACGGCGCGATTGCGTTGGCCAGTGCGGCCCGCGGCACGCATACCCGGAAATTGGACGACCATGCTCATCGACGGCTCACTCCTGAGGGGTGCATTGCTCATGCCAGCGTCGGAACGCACTAGCGACAACATCTTGTCCTCAGAATCGTCCGTCTGGTGAGGTGCGCGCAGGCCTATTCAGGTGGCCGTTCGTACTGACAAACACGTGCTACAGTCCCGCTTGAGCTATGGCAGCGTCGCCATTTCGTCGCGCCGGACCACACAGCACCGGCAGTGGCGGATCGGCCGCCGGCCCGCTCGATCGAGTGCCGCTCACGGCGCTCCTCGAACCCGAGCTGCGCCAGCGCGTCCGTAAGCGCCTCAGCCACCGCCGCATCGGCGCGCACAAGCCGCTGTTTCGCGTCGACGAACCAGCCGACGCGCTGTACATCGTCGATACCGGGCGCTTCCGACTCTTTGTTCGCGACCCGCGCGGGCAGGAGCGCGTGCTGCGCTTCAGCGGCCCTGGCGACATCCTGGGCGAAGCGGCGTTCATGGCCGACACACCGCACGTCACCAACGCCGTCGCGATCGACAACGCCAGCGTGTGGCGCCTCGCACGCGCCGACTTCGACACGCTGCTCGGCAGCAATGACGCCGTACTGCGCTACCTCGCCTCGATCATCGCCGAGCGGCAGGCCCAGGCCAATGCGCGGCTCGCGGCCGATACCGCGCCCGACGAGTCGCGCGCGCAGCGCGGTTTCGTCACTGCCGTCTATTCACCGCGTGGCGGCGCCGGTGTCACGACCCTTGCGATTGCCATCGGCATCGCGCTCGCCGAGCGCAACCCCGACGACACCGTCCTGCTCGACCTAGACGTCCTGTTCGGCCACGCCCTGTCGAACCTGTGGCTGGAGGCGCGCGGCGTGTTGGCCCAGATCACGCCACTGACGGTGCAGGCGCTCGATCGCACCGGGCTCGACTTCTATCTCATCCCGCACCCCAGCTCGCTGCGTATTTTCCCCGCCGCGAGCCGGCCAGAAGAGGGCCAGGCCATCACTGGCGAGCATGTGCGCGCGGCGCTGACCACGCTGCGCCGCCACTTCGGGCACATCGTGCTCGATCTGCCGCATGCCTTCTCGGAAGTCACGCTGGCCGGTCTGGAGCTCGCCGATCGCGTCCTGCTCGTGGCTACGCCCGAGCTCGTGACACATGGCTCGAAGTGCAGTTCGGCGGCGACAGCCCGACGGCTGCCGCACTCCGCGGCGAGTCGCTGGTCAACACCCGCCCAAACAATCCCGTCACGCGAGCCGCCATAGGCCTGGCCGAGACCCTCGCCACGGAGGCCCGCGAGCTGGCCATGCTGAGCGGCCGCGCAATCTAGTGCAGAGTCATTTTTTCGCATACCTGTATCGACTGCGCCTGATCCAGCGGTGGGTGCTCATGCGCAGCGCCGTGCCCGAGAACGTGGCCGAGCACTCGTTCCACGTGGCGCTGCTGACGCATGCGCTGTGCACGATCGCTCGGGAAGTATTCGGTCGCGACGTCAACGCTGGCCAGGCCGTGGTCCTGGCGCTGTACCACGATGCCGAGGAAGTGCTGACGGGCGACTTGCCGTCGCCAGTCAAGCACCACAACCCGGGCATGCTGACCAGCATTCGCGAAATCGAATCGCTCGCCGGCTCGCGCCTGTTGGGCATGGTTCCCGAGGAGTTGGCGGCCGCCTTTCGGCCGGTGATCGGCGACGCCCAGCGCGACGTCGAGCTGATCCGCTGGGTCAAAGCCGCCGATACGCTCGATGCCTACCTCAAGTGCGCCACTGAGCTCGCCGCGGGCAATCGCGAGTTCGCCGTAGCCAAGCGCCAGCTCGAAGACAAGGCACGTGCCATGGCCATGCCCGAGGTCGATTACTTCCTGGAGCGCTTCGCGCCCAGCTTCGAGAAAACGCTCGACGAAATCACGGAATAGTCAGCCGCGATTCCAGTACGAGGTGGTTCGCTCCATCGGCCAGCGTGAGGCGCTGCGCTGATCGCTCCTCATAGACGCCTATTTCAATCGGTAGTCGCCCGCCCCCATCTCGACTGGCACCGCCACTCGATACTCGTCCTCGATCACCTCACCGGTCACCCAGCCTGTCGTCGGCGCCTGACCATCGAGCGGCTCCGCGTCCCGCTGCGCAGCGACCTTCGCGCCAGACCGATCGAGCACATGCACAAAGACCTTGTAGGTCCGCTCCATGGTCGCGTCGGCGCGCCAACGCAGGTGCACGGTCACGTTTGCCCCTGGTTTAGCCCGCTCCGGCTCCACGCGTGCCTCAAGCAGCGCCATGCTCGATCCAAACACCGCCACCGGCCGCGCGCCAGAAGTGTCGATCGCGTGCGGCCGACCGGCCACGCTGATCTTGCCGATCGGCGCCAAGCCATCGGCGCCGGCCAGTCCCACCTCGAGCATCAGACCCTCGCCGGCGAGCTTGGATCCGAGCTCGAGCGACTGCTCGTCGCGCACGACGCTCCCGCCGCGCAGTGCGGTCGGCGCCAGGCGCCCGCCAAAGACGGGCAGCACGCTTTCCTGGACCACGTCGCCATTGGGGCGCACGAGTCGCAGCCGCACCTTGGCCGCATTGGGGGCATCTTGCGTCGCCCGCCACAGCAGCCCAACGCGCACCGACTTGCCCGCCAGGGCCTCAGCCGCGGGGGGCCGCGCCGCGACCAGCTCCAGGCCGCCGCTCGCGACGCCGGCCGTCGGCAGCATGTCCAGCGGGAAGTCGTCCACTGCCAGCGTGCGCGTCGAGGGCAGCAGCATCAGCGAGCCGACCGGTACCCGATCGACCCGCTGGCCCTGCCACGCGGCGGTCGCCGCCGGCGCATTGGGGCGCGCCGCGTTCATGCCCAGGCTGACTCGATAGCGATCGGGAATCGCCGTGACATCCGTCGCTAGCGGCAGCCGGCTGAGCAGCGTCTCGCCCGGCTCCCATTGGCGCGCGGGATACAGGTCGAGCGTGGCGTTGCCCCATTGCGTGCCGTCGTCAGCATCCTCGAGGTGCAGCCAAATCTGCTGCGGCTCGGGGTGACGGACCAGCGGCTGCCACACCAGCCGCGTCTCCACAGGCTCGCCCGCCTCCGCCGCGTCAGGCGCTTGCACGGCATCCACGCGCGCCAGCCCCTCGAACGTCGCCGCCACTGCCGTTCCCGCCGTCACGCATTGCTTTCTGGCCTGCTCCGCCTCGAGCACCCGCTCCCCACTCGCATCGGGGGCTCCCAGACATTCCACCAGCTCGCCTGGAATAGCCGCCCCGGCCAGCTCAGACAACACATAGACCGCACGCGTGCCATCAGCCGGCAGCGGCACCGAACGCGCTGGATCGAACCACTTCAGCCACGGATAGCGCAGCCCAGGCAAGCTGCCGGCGCCAAACCGACGTGGCGTCCCGTCGACCGAAGCGACGTAGACGACGTCCGCGCCTGTCTGGTCGGCGGTCGCCGCCGCGTGCGCCGCCGGGCCGCCCAGGCCGACCAGGTTGGTCTCGCGCTCCGGCCACACCAGCGCGACGCTGCGCACCTGCCACATGCCTGCCAGCACTGCAACTGCCATCGGCAACGCGACTGACAAGCTGCGCACGTCCGCGGCGCGCCACCATCGCAGCCCGAAGCGCACGAGCGCCAACGGCACCTGCGCCGCCACCACCAGCATCGGCGCATACATGGGCATGACCAATCGGTAGCCATACGTATCCGCCTCGAACAGCATCAGCACCAGCAAATCGCTGGCGATGAAGGCATGGATCGGCCAGACGGGCGTGCGCCGCACACTTCGCAGTGCGAAGGACGCCAGATACAGCACGACGACGCCGAGCAGCGGCCAGTACACCCCGCCACCGGTCCTGCCAGGCAGGCCAAGCGCGTGCGCTCCGAGTGGCAGCCACGTTGTGAAATAGCCCAGCGGATCCTGCCGCGCGAATGCCAGCACCGTTCGCGTCGACGCATCCAGGCGAAGTGCCTCGAACAAGGGGTCACGTTGCAACGCATTGGCATCGACGAGCCCTGGCGGCGGCCGATGAAACTCCAGCAAGCTGGCGCCACCGCTGGCGCTGATCGGCACCAGCTGGCCTGAGACGATCCAGTTGCGCGCTGTGACAGGCGCGATCGCCAGCACCATGCCCACCAGCAGCGCCGCCAGCGGCACCGCACTCCGCCCCCGCCACGTTACGGCCAGGATGATGAGTGCCAGCGGCACAAACGCGAGGAATTGCGACCTGCTGATGGTCGTGATTCCCAGCAACACGCCCACGAGCAGCATGCGCCACCACACTCGTGGCATGCGGCGTCGGGCGAGCGCGACCAGCACAATCAGACTGGCCATGACCAGCGGCATGTACAGGTTCTCGTTGAACAGCTGCCGTGCGACTTTGAAATACTCGGTCTGCGCCTGCACGAACACCAGCAGCGACGCGACCGCCGACAATGCCGCGGCGCGTGACCCACGGCGCGGCATGTTCCTGGCCGCCGGTCATCAGCGGGCCATTGAGCAGAATGTCGCGCGCCGAGCTCTCGTACACCAGCCAGTCATCGAGCCCCGACAGGATCGCCGTGCGCCCCAGGAGCGGCGCCTGCAGCAGCATCCCGTGCACCAGAAACGCCACCGGCAGCAGCCCGAGCAACGCCCTCCAGATGTCCCGAGGAGTCATCCGCCGCGCGGCCAGGAGGAGCCACACCATCAGCACCGTGCCCAGCGCAACGTCTGCGACCAGCCGCCCGCTGCCGGCGCTTGTTGCCCCAACAACCTCCAGTGCGCCGCCCGGCCGCGCCTGCCACATCAGCCGCAGCCGCGGCACGCGCGCCTCTGGCCTCGTGTACTCGACCCGCAGCGCATGCGCCCCCGCCCCGAGCGCCACCAACGCTTCGGATTGCGCCCGCGTGTCGCCCTCAGGCGTCCGCAATAGCTCCGCATCGTCGATCCACACCGTCGCCGGCCCGGTGGCCTCCAGCACGATCCGCCGCTCACCGTCGCCAGGAGCGTCTAGCGCGCCCGTCCAGCGCACGCTGAACGGCAGCTGATCTCGCCCGGGCTGCACCTCCGGCCCAAAGTTGAACCGCGCCGCGTCGTTGAAAAACCCCACCGCGAACTGATCGCCGCTCAGATCCAGCCGGCGATCCGAATGCGCGTGCGGAGCCCGCTCAAGCGCGCTGCTCGGGCTGAAATAGGTAGCCGCGAACCCGGCGTCAGGCCAACCGCCGCCCCAGCCGCGGCCACGCCACCCCCAGATACACCACCGCCGCCCCGAGCAAGATCTCCGCCGCCCCCAGCGGCACGCCACCCCCCACCAGCGCCAGCAGGCCCACCCCCACCAGCCCCACGCGCCAACCAGCAGCCACTCTCAAGCCCGAGGGCCCGCATTCTACGCCTCAGCCCGCCGAGGCACGCTCCTACTTCAGGGCGACGCAGCCGGCTAAAACAGGCGCGGCGGTTTACCTCCGAAAGTCAGGCGTCGGCTTCGGGTTCCGGCGCCGGCTGGCCACACAGGCCACACAGACCGTCGATGATGCAGTGGCCATCGGGATGGCCAGCCGTTTCGATCAGGTGTTGCCCCTCGGTGCAATGCGCACCTTCAGCACCTGGTACAGCACACCCAAAGAGATGCCACTCGACGCGCCCGCGCTCGCGACTCGCCGCACCCTCGCCGCCTCGCACCACGGCCCGCCAGAACCGCCTCGTGTTACCAACAGCCGCCACCGGGACAGTGCTCTCGGCCGCCTTGCTCGGCGGGCGCTCGCCTGCGTCGGGAGTGGGTTCGATGGTGGTGGCAGCCATGGGCTCGATCCGTGTCCTTTCGACGTGCGGCCAAAATTGCGCGATTCAGATGTACTGCAAGTGACGGACCATCAGCTAGTCCCGAAAAGAACCTACGTGACGGCGCCCTGAGGCGCCAACTCCTCAGGTGTATGCGGCAGCACCCGCACCGATCGCCGTGCGCGCAACACCGGATACAGCAGCCCCAGCAACACGCCGTACGCCATATGCCGCATGGTCTCGCCAATCAGCGCCACCACACCGGTCGTGCCCACGCCGAAGAAGCCCAACCCGACCAGCGGCATCAGCACCAGCAGCGACGTCAGCAGCGGCAGAAGGGCGTACACCAGCCCGTTCAGCCAGTCCCAATGGAAGGGCAACATAGACTCGCCCCAGGCGCCATACACCGCGCCCCATAGCACGCCGACGGCCACATAGGCCGGAATGACCAGAAAAAGCAAGCTTGGCTGAAGCTCGCGCGCAAACGCGAACGCCAGGCGTTCGACGGTCCGGTCGACAATCGTGCTGGGCGCGTTGAAGGCAATATTGCCCGCCAGATTGATGACGACGTTCAGCAGCAGCGTCGAGCCGATCGTGGCCAGAAAACCCGCCACGGCGCCGGATCGGAGCTGCTGCTCGTGTTCGATGGCCAGCGCGCGCGTGGCGCGTCGTCCCAGACCTTGCCGCGCGCGCACCGTCCACCACACCAGGATCGCCAGCGGGATCAGCGAGCCAAGCAGCCCGAATGGCAAATGAATCGCCTCGACCAGATCGAGCACAGGCTGGCCGAGGTAATAGCCCAGTAGCGTGTACCCCACGATGTACAGGAACGCTCCGATGCTCATGGCGGGCAGGAAGATCTGGGGCGGAACCTCGAAGACGCCGCAAGCGACAGCCGTGACGATACGCAGCCCGGGCAACAACCGACCCAGGAAGACCGCGCGCGAGCCATGCTGCTTCAGCCACTGTTCGGTACTGTCGAGCCGTTCAGGCGTCAGCCGAATGAAACGTCCATAGCGATAAACCAGGCCGCGGCCGCCGAGTCGAGCCGCACCGTACAGGATCGACGCGCCAATGATCGTCGCCATCTCCATGACCACGATGGCCTGCCACAGCGGCACACGGCCTTCACCAGCGCGGACACCGAGGTACAACATCAGGAAGTCGCCCGGGACGGGCACTGGAACGCCCGCTTCCTCGACCAGCAGGACCACAAACGCGGCGAGCAGCCCGTGCCGATCGAGGAATGAGGCCATTGCCAGGCCAAACTCGGTCCACCAGTCCATGCCCGTCGCGTGTCTTGCTGGATAGTCTACAGTCGAGCGAGCTCTGGCTTCAGCCGACAGCCTGACCAAATAGGCTCAACAACTATCGCTAGTGCAACGGCAATCAATCTGCCCTTCCGCGGTCCTGACCTCGCAGTTGTAGACTGCTCGCTTTGGACTCTGCAACAGCGCCGGCGGTGCTCGGCATCGATATCGGTGGCACCAAGCTCGCCGCGGCGGTCATCGACCGGGATGGCACGCTGCTCGCCTCGGATCGGCGCGCAACGTTCGGGGGCGGCAGCGGCAATGAGCTGTTCGCCTCACTCGAGTACCTGTGTCGCGGCGTGCTCGAGCACAGCGGACGCGACATCGTCGCGATTGGCGTTGGGTGTGGCGGGCCGATGGAGTACCCAGCCGGCATCGTCAGTCCGCTGAACATCCCAGCCTGGCAGCAGTTTCCGCTGCGGACTCGATTGAGCGAGGCGTTCGGCCGACCGGCCATCGTCGACAATGACGCCAAGGCGCTCGCCCTCGGCGAGCACTGGCGTGGCGCGGGCCGCGGCTCGAACAACATGCTCGGCATGGTCGTCTCGACCGGTGTCGGTGGCGGCGTTATTCTCGATGGCCGTCTGCTGCACGGTCACGCGGGCAACGCCGGACACATCGGCCACATCATCGTCTGGCCCGACGGCCCGCTGTGCGGCTGTGGCGCCCGAGGCTGCGTCGAGGGCGTGGCGTCCGGAACCGGCCTCGCACGCCGGCTGCATGAGGCCCACGACCACGCGGCCACGACAACACTGCAGCGGGGCGGGACCGCCGTCGACATTGCCGCCGCCGCCCGATCGGGCGATGCCCTGGCGATGGAGCTCTTCCGGACTGCCGGTGAGGGTGTTGGCCGCGGCATTGCCTCGGCCGCGGCACTGCTCGACCTGGAACTGGTGGTGATTGGCGGCAGCATCGCCCTGCGCGCCTGGGACCTGCTCGGTCCGCCGCTGCAGTCCGAACTCGAGCACAGCGCGCGACTCGACTTCACGCGTAGCGTGCGCGTGGTGCACGCCGAGCTCGGCGATACCGCTGGCCTGTACGGCGCGGCCTTGCTCGCGTTCGGGCTCAATTGAGTGGCGGCACTGGCGCGGCGCCTGCTATTAACGGCTCCGCAGCTAACGGCTGCGCGCTGCCAGTGACGACACCCGACCTCGAGGCCACCCACCGCATCGCTGTTCAAGATGAAGAGCAGCCCGCGCCGCACCGTGGTCCTAGCCTCGGCGCTCTCGCACGCCTGTTGATCGCGCTGGTGCTGGCGGTCGGTGCACTGCTCGCCGCCGCGCTGCTGTTAACCCCGCCGCGCGAATCCATCCTGATCCTGGGCTCCGACGCCCGCCCCGACGAGCTGCGCAACGGTCAGGTCGGCCGCACCGACACGCTCTTGCTGTTCGTCGCCGACCGAGCCACGCCGCGCGTCGCCATGGTCTCGTTGCCGCGCGACCTGTGGGTCAGCGTGCCCGGCCACGGCGAGGAGCGCATCAACGCCGCCTACGAGCTAGGCGGCAGCCAGGCCGCCAAGCAAACCCTCAGCAACGTGCTCGGCCAGCGGGTCGATCGGTTTGTCGTGATTGGCCTGCAGGGCGTGCGCGACCTGGTCGACGCCGTCGGCGGCGTCGACATCACCGTTGCCCAGGCGATTCACGACGATGCCTATCCGACTGACGACTACGGCGTGATTACGGTCGACATCCCAGCCGGACGCCAACATATGGACGGCGAAACCGCGCTGCGCTACGCGCGCACTCGACACCAGGACAGTGACTTCGGGCGCATCGCCCGTCAGCAGCAGGTCATCGCCGGCGTGCGCAACGCGCTGCTCAACCCACTCAACTGGGCGCGCATTCCGGCCGTGGTCGCGGCTGGCGCACAGACGCTGAAGACGGATGTCAATCCGCTCGACGCGATTGCCATCGGCGCGGCCGTGCTGCGCGATCCGGGCGAGCCCGATCGGCTCGTCGTCGACACCAGCCTCGTGACGCCAGTGATCGGCGAGGGCGGCGCGTTCCTGCTCGAGCCAAAGCCCGAATTGCGCGCGACCGTAGCGCGTTTCCTCGGTGGCAGCACCGCCTCCGCGAGCATCGAGGTACTCAATGGCGCTGGCGCACCCGGCCTCGCGCGGGCGACCGCCGATCGCTTGACCCAGCGCGGCTTCGCCGTCGCCAACGTGGCCGACGCGGACCGGCCACAGGAGGTCAAAACGCTACCCGGCGCCGAAATCCGAGTGGTCCTGGGTGCCGACGCGCGATAATTTCCGCGTCACAAAACTTGACATCCACCTTGCGTGAGCCTTGCGCGCTCCGGTTAGACCCCTACAACATGGTGTAGTTGCCTCAGGCTCAGCCACAATATGTGGTAGTTGCGCCCATCCGGCGCCCCACATATGCCGCCCCACCGGCGCTGCGCTGACGCCAAGCTCATGCTGCCCAGGTGGACTTGATGCACGTCCTCGAAATGAGTCCCTCCTCGAACGGCTCCGATACCGATAGCGCTGCCCAGTTGGACCTGGGGTTTGCCCAGCGCCGCGTGAGCGTGCTCACGGACGTGACCGACGTCGCCTTGCCGACGACGATTGTGAAGCGCGACGGCCGCGTCGTGACCTTCGATCCAGCGCGGATCGAACACGCCATCAGTCGCTGTTTCAGCGCCCTGGGCAAAGACCCATACACGCCGATCGCCGAGCTGGCCCTGCGCGTGGTCAACATCATGTGTGCTCGGCCCAGCCAGCCCAGCGTCGAGGCCGTTCAGGACGCCGTCGAGCTAACGCTCCAGGCGGCCGGCGAGTTCGAAGCCGCCAAGGCGTACATCCTGTATCGCGCGGAGCACGCCAAGCAGCGCCAGGAACGGCCCATCCCGGAGGACGTTCGGAGCGCCTTCGCCGAGGCCGACCAGTTCTTCCCGACGCCGATCCAGAAGTTCCAGTTCTTCGACAAGTACTCGCGCTTCGACTATGAGAAGGGCCGCCGCGAGACGTGGATCGAGACCGTCGATCGCGCCGTGTCGTTCCTGCACGAGCTCGTCCAGACCAATACTGGTGCCGATCTCGGCTCGGAGACGTACGAGCGCATCCGCAAAGCGATCCTCGAGATGCGTAGCATGCCCTCGATGCGCCTGCTGGCCATGGCCGGGTCACCCGCGCGACGCGACTCGACGGCGATTTACAACTGCAGTTATCAGCCGGTCGAGAGCATCGACTCGTTCTGTGAGGCGCTGCTGATCTCGATGGCCGGCTGTGGTGTCGGCTTCTCGGTCGAGAGCCGCTATGTCGAGAACTTCCCGCGGGTGCAGCGCCAACGCGCCTTCGACCGTGTGAAGCATGTCGTGGACGACTCCGCTCAAGGCTGGGCAGCCGCGCTCCGGCAAGGCCTCGAATCTTGGTTCGAAGGCCGCGACGTGGACTTCGATTTCGACGAGATCCGGCCGGCCGGCATGCCCTTGCGTACGAAGGGCGGCCGCGCCTCAGGCCCCGAGCCACTCAAGACGATGCTCGCTTTCACCAAGGCGCGCGTCCTCGCGCGCCAGGGCAGCCATCTGCGCCCGATCGACGCCCACGACATCATGTGCATGGTCGGCAACGCCGCCGTGAGCGGCGGTGTCCGCCGCACCGCGATGATCTCGCTCTTCGACTACGACGATCTGGAGATGCGGCTGTGCAAGAGTGGCGACTTCGAGCACGATAACAGCCAGCGCTGGAACGCCAATAACTCCGCCGTCTGGCCCGAACGCGGCCTCGATCAAATCCAGGTGGTCGAGCAAGTCCTGGACATGGTCAAGTCCCAACGCGGCGAACCAGGCATCTTCAATCGCCGCGCCGCACTGGACCTGATGCCCGAACGACGCAAAGCCCTGGGTTACACCGAATACGGCACTAATCCGTGCGTTACAAGCGACACCTGGGTGCTCACGAGCAACGGGCCACGTCAAGTGCGCGAGTTAGTCGGCCAGCGCCACGACACGCTGGTCAACGGCGGCGCGCATCCGACGACTGGCGAGGGCTTCTGGCGCACGGGCACCCGCCCGGTCGTGCAGCTGCGCACACGCGAGGGCTACGCGCTGCGCCTGACGACCAACCATCGCTTGCTGACCGTCGCCCATCAGTCGCGCAAAGCGCAGCGCACCGAGTGGCGCGCGGCGGGCGAGCTTCAGTCGGGCGATCGTGTTGTCTTGCACCGCCATCGCGGTGTGACCTGGTCAGGCAGAGGCAGTTATGAGGAGGGCTGGCTGCTCGGCTCGCTGGTGGGCGATGGAACGTTCTCGTCAAAGGTCGGTAGGGCGGGCCAAACCCTCACTTCAGCGCACCTTGACTATTGGGGCGACGATCGCGCCGAAACGGCTACGGCTGCGCTCGGCCGACTCCAGGCCGCGGTAGCCACGCGCTCCGACTGCACTGGGGTCGACTCCGGCCGCTGGAACAAACGTCGTCTGTCGTCAGTCGGGCTTGCACAGCTCGCCAACCGATTCGGCATCACCCCTGAGTTCAAAGCTGTGAGTCCGCTCGTCGAGCGTGCGTCGAGTCAATTCAACTGCGGCTTCCTGGGCGGACTCTTCGATGCCGATGGCTCAGTGCAGGGAACGCAGGCCAAAGGCATCAGCGTCCGCCTCAGCCAGTCGAACCTGGAAACACTGCAAGCTGTGCAGCGCATGCTGCTGCGCCTGGGAATCGCGTCGACGATCTTTCCCGAGCGCCGACCAGCCGGCTATCGACAGCTGCCCGATGGACGCGGTGGCACGGCCTCGTACTGGTGCCGGCCCGACCACGAGTTGGTCATCGCCGCTGACAACCTTCACGAGTTTGCGGCCGTGGTCGGCTTTTCGGATCCGGCCAAGGCGTCCCGACTCGCGCAGGCGCTCGGCGCCTCCCGTCGCGAGCCGAATCGCGAGCGCTTCACGGCCACGATCGAGTCCATTGAGCCCGCGGGCACCGAAGACGTCTATGACTGTGCCGTACCGGGTCCCAACGCCTTCGACGCCAATGGCTTCTACGCGCACAATTGCGGCGAGATCGTTCTCAGAAAGAACGAGTTCTGCAATCTTTCTATTGCTGTGGCACGCGCCGACGACACGCTCGAAAGCATGAAGGAGAAGGTCGAGCTGGCGACGATTATTGGCACGATTCAGTCGCTGGCGACCCACTTTCCTGACCTGCGGCCGATCTGGAAAGAGAATTGCGTGGCCGAGCGACTGCTGGGCGTCGATATCACCGGGCAGATGGACTCGCCGATCGTGCACGATCCGCACGTCATGCAGGCGTTGCGTGCGCACGCGGTCGAGACCAATCGCGTCTTTGCCGAAAAGCTGGGCATCAACCAGTCGGCAGCAGTCACCACCGTTAAGCCGAGTGGCAACAGCTCACAATTGCTGAACTGCTCCTCGGGTCTGCACGCGCGCTGGGCGCCGTACTACGAACGCAACGTGCGCGTCGCAGCCACGAGCCCGATTTTCAAAGTGCTGCGCGACGCGGGCGTCCCAATGGATCCCGAAAACGGTCAGACGCGCGACGATGCGAATACGTGGGTCATCCACTTCCCCATCAAAGCGCCCGACAATGCCATCACGCGCAACAATCGTTCGGCCATCGAACAGTGCAACTACTGGCTGCACAACAAGGTCAACTGGACCGAGCACAATCCGAGCGTCACCATCACCTACCGACCGCACGAAGTTGTCGATTTGCTCGGCTGGATCTGGGAACATCGCGACATGATCGGCGGCATGGCCTTCCTGCCCGCCTTCGATGCGCACTATGCCCAGCTGCCGTACATCGAGATCAGCAAAGACGAATACGAACGCCGCACCGCCGAGTTTCCCGAGATCGACTTCAGCAAACTTTGGAGGCATGAGAGCAGCGATCTAACGAACGCCGCTCAGGAACTCGCGTGTTTGGCAGGCCAGTGCGAGGTTGACGCCTGAGCCGCGTCAGCGGCTGAGCCGCGGCGGTACCCTGGGCCGCGTGATTCGAACCAAACCAACTGAAGAACAGCTGCTCGGGTGGATGCAGTCGCTGTCGAACTGGGGCCGCTGGGGTGCGGACGATCAGCGCGGCACGCTCAACCTGATCACACCCGACGCGACGCGGCGCGCGATTGGCCTGGTTCAGGAAGGCACCACGGTCAGCTGCGCGCGGCGCATCACCTACGATGCCGCGGTCGACGTGCCCAATCCGCCGCAGCACTACATGCTCGCCAGCGGTGAGGGTTACCGGCCGGGTGAGGGACCCGATCGCCAGGTCGCGCGCGACTATTTCGGACTGATCTTCCACGGCCACGCGATCACCCACATCGATAGCCTGGCGCACTTCATGTGGGATGGTTGCCTGTACAACGGCGTGCCGTCGACGCGCGTGAACACGCCAGAAGGTGCGACAAGTCACAGCATCGAAGTTGCCCACCCGGGCATCGCGACGCGCGGCGTCCTCGTCGACGCGGCCATGCTGCGCGGCGTCGAAGTCGTCGAACGCGGTGACGGCGTCGGCCTGGACGACGTCGAGCGCGCCGAGGCGCAGTGCGGTTTCAAGATCGGCGCAGGCGATGTGCTGCTCCTGCGCACAGGCCAGCTTGGCCACCGCGATCGCACCCAACCGGTCGATCCGTACAAGGCGGGCAGCGCCGGCCCACTGCCCGAGCTCCTGCCGCTGGTCCACGAGCGAGGCGTGGCCGTGCTCGGCTCGGACACCGGCAACGACGTCATGCCCAGTGGCTACGCCCGCTTTTCGAACCCCATTCACCAGATCGGTATCGTCGGCCTGGGTTTGTGGATCCTCGACAACGCCTGGCTGGATGATCTCGCCCAGGCGTGCCGGCAGCGCCAGCGCTGGGAGTTTCTGCTCACGATCAATCCGCTGCGGCTGTCGAACGCGACCGGCTCGCCGGTCAATCCCGTCGCCATCTTCTAGCCGCCACGTTCGCCACGTCAGCCTTGGCCACGTCGCTGTCCTCCTGCCCAAGCCGCCCGGCCCTCCGAATCGCCGGCCAGCGGGACCTTGCCATGCACCCGCCGACAGGCGGAACACCAGTGGCCTGGCCGTAGGAGACGGCACATGGACGCCGTGCTGCGCGGGATCGGCATGCTCCTGTTCGGCGTTGGCCTGACCTGGCTCATCGCCGTGGTCCTGACGCGCCTGGTGACGCGCCGCGGGCTCGCCTTGTGGGTCTGGAACCGTTCGGCGGCGGTCGGTCGCGTGCTGATCGCGGTCGGCTTCGGGATGGCCGCGATTGGCATGGCACAGGGCGGTGGCGCGACGGGCAGCACACTCATGTTGTTCGGCGCGCTGCTCGGCATGGCTGGTATCTGGCTGATCATGCCTGGTCCATGACGTTCTTTCTGCTCGGCGTGGGCATCGGCCTCGTCGCTGGACTGAGTCCCGGCCCGGTGCTGACGCTGGTCGTCACTCGGCCGCGCGGTGCAAGACGCTAAACGTTAGCGACCTCGAGCTCCTCGACGACCTCGCGCACGCCCACGACGCGTGCCGCGACAGCCTCGGCGTTTTCGGCATCCTCGAGATCGGAGACTCGCCCGCGCAGATGCGCAACGCCGTTGCGCACGGCGACCACGATGGTCAGGTCAGCCGTCGACGCATCCTCGCGCAGCTCTTCGCGGATCGCATCGGCCAACGCCTCGTCGCCGGCGACGTTGTCCATCGTCGAGCGTTCGACCGGCACATTCGCCTCGGCGTCGAATCCGCCCAGCACCTCGACGCGGCCGTGCCGATCCGTGGTGATGACCGGGTCGTCGGGCGGGGTATAGACCTCATCACCTGACTCGACGCGATCCTCAGCATCGTTTGGCCCGGATGCCGCGACCGGATCGCGCAGCAGTGGCTGGTCAGTGAAATCGGGATCCAGCTCCTCGTCCTGCTCGCGGATCGCGCGCCGGCTCCGCGGCGGCTCGGTCGAGACCTCGTCGCTGGCGAAGCGATCGATATCAGGTGGCAGGATGCTCTGGACTTCGAGGCTGTCGTCTATGCGCGCATTCGGCGCGGCGTTCGCGACGATGTCGAATACCGCCTGGCGCGCCTCCTCGCTCTCGACCACGCCGCTGATGACCAGGGCGCCGTCAGACGCCTCGACGACAACGGGAAGGCCGCTCTGGGCCAGTTGCACGGACAGGCGATCCGCAAGGCCTCGGTCAACAGCACGGTCAGGCATATGGCTGACCGTAAGCTGTGCAAGGTATATGCCCGCAATCGAGTGTTACGCTGCGATCGATGCGGCGCGCGCTCGTGATCGTCGCCAAGGCGCCACGGCCTGGCCGAGCCAAGACGCGCCTGGTCCCGCCCCTCTCGCCTGCCGAAGCCGCTGCGTTATCGGGGGCATTCCTCCTGGACACCATCGAAACCGGCCTATCCCTGGCATGGGAGCGCATCTCGCTCATTCACCCCGCGGGCCAGGATGATGCCGCTCGGCTCAGTGCGTTCGTGCCGTCCGCCGTAACGCTGTGCGCCCAGCACGGCGCTGGCCTCGGCGACGCCCTGCGCGGCGCCTTCGCCGATCATTTCGCGCAAGGTTTCGAGCGCGTCGTCCTCATCGACAGCGACAGCCCGACACTGCCTGCCAGGTTGTTGGACGCTGCTTGCGCTGGACTCGCGGACCACGACGTGACCATCGGCCCAACCGCGGACGGCGGCTACTACCTGCTTGGACTCCGCGGTCGCCACGACGCGCTGTTCGACGAAATCGGCTGGAGCACGCCCAGCGTTTATCGCCAAACACTGCGCCGAGCCGCTGTTCTGCGGGTGCAGACGCTACCGGAGTGGTACGACGTCGATATGCCCGACGATCTCACGCGGCTGCAACTGGATCTGGCTAATTTGCCAGGCCGCGTGGCGCCACATACGAGGCAGGCATTGGCGGGTTTTCAGCAATCCTTCAGGCCGACCCGGCCCAGCTTCGGCGCCCAAACAGCACGGCGCGCGTAATGTGGCGCTTGTGACGCTCAAGGACGCGGGCGTCCACCCAGAACCCGCCTCGCCCGATTGGCTCGCCCCTTCGCCAGTCGGGCGGCGTGGTTCTTGGCCCGGCCACAAACTCACGCGGTTGAGAAATTGGCAGTTGTGAAGAAGCTCACAGACGAACTGCGAATCTGGGCGTAGATTCGCCCCTGTCCACGTGGAGTTCGGTCGTACCGACATCTTGATAGGGGAGTGCAAAGATGCACACAGTTGAGCTTCCAGCGCGCATTGAGGCGCGCGAACCCGCCGCGACCCTGGACGAGATCCTGGGCACGGTGAAGATCGTCTACACCGCCGCCGCGTGCGGCCCTTGCGGGCGCGCATCCCTGTTCAACGAGCTGACCGACCCGGTCGTCCGCGAACAGGTCACCGCCTGAGTCCGGACCGGGCGGGGGAGCGCTCACCAGCACGACTGCTCCCTCGCCCGGCCGGATTTCCGCAATCCACCCCGCCGCCGCCATCCGCAATCAGTGCGCCATTCGCCCCACTGCCATCGGGCAGGGACGTTGCAGACCGCCTCGCGCTTCCCGCGCGTACCGGCACGCGGCGAATGGTGAAGCACGTTCACGAGCTCACACCACTGCCGTCAGACGGGGATATGTGGCGACCGCCACGGCGCCCAGTGCGCATGCCGGCACGCGGCGGATCGTGACGCAGCAAGACGAGCTCGCATCAGCAGAAGGGGAGAATTTCCAGCATGTTCAACGCGCCTGCGCGCCTGGGTGTCGGCTGCTCATACTTTCCGTCGGCGCCCGACCTGCTCGGTCACGTCCGTGACCTGATCGACTTCGTCGAAGTCAGTCCGGACATGCTGTGCCGCGAGTTCGAGACCGAGCGCGGCGGCGGACGCCTCGTCTTACTGCCGGACATGTTGCGCAGCGCCCTGAATGCCACCCAGCACTTGCCACTGACTGTGCACGGACTCGAGTTGTCGATTGGCACCGCCGCCGGTTGGAACGAGTCGTATCTGGATATTCTCGACCAGTTCAGTCAACTGCGCGAGTTTCCCTGGCACAGCGAGCACCTTGGTTATCTGCTCGCGGTGCAGGCCGACGGCCAGATCGTGAACGCGGGTGTCCCACTGCCGCTGCCGTTTACCCAAGAGGCCGTCGATTGCGTCGCGCCGCGAGCCGAGTACCTGGTCGAGCGTTACGGTCGGCCGTTCTTACTCGAGAATGCCACGTACTACCTGCCGAACCTGACGGCCGACCCCGGCTGGGACGAGATCGTGTTTCTGAATCGGCTGGTCGAGCAGAGCTCGTGCGGGCTGCTGCTCGATCTGTACAACCTGTACTGCAACAGCCGCAATCACGGTTTCGACCTGCTCGAAGCGCTCGAGCGGTTGCGCCTCGACCGCGTTGTCGAGGTCCATGTCGCCGGCGGTAAAACCCACGCTGGTTTCATTCTGGACTCGCACAGCGCGGCGGTCCCGGAGGCCGTCTGGGAGGCACTGGAGTGGCTGGTCCCGCGCGCCCCCAACCTGGCCGGTGTGCTGTACGAAGTCATGGAACCAGCGTTCCCGCTGGTCGGCCTGGAAGCCCTGCGCAGTCAGCTCGCCCGTCTGCGGTCTATCTGGCACACCGCCGCGGCGGTAGGAGTCTGAACCGTGGCGCTACACGCCTGGCAGAATGCCCTCGCCGAAACATTGTCGGCGCGCGCGTCGCGCATTGCGCCATCGCTTGACGCGTTCGACGCGGCTGCGCTCACTGCCGCCGAACGCGAGTGGCTCGCCATGCTGCCGCATGAGCCCGGCTTCGAAGTCACGTGCGACGTCCAGCGCTGGTGGCGGCACTTCCGCGTCCAGTCGGCCGCGCCACTCACACTGTCAGCCCTCGGCCCTGACCTGCGGCGCGATGTGCTCGACGACTTCGTCGAATCGTGTGCCAGACCATCGTCGTTCTTCGTCCGCGAAGCGCTGCGCTTCCTCGACTTCCTGCTCACGCGAGAACGCGAGCTGGCCATGCCGCACCTGGCTCAGGTCGTGGCGTTCGAACGGGCCATGCTCGTGCTCAGCGAGTCGGTTGCCCTCGGCCTGCCGCCGCCCCCCGCCGAGAGTCCGCCGCCGACGGTTCAGTGCCACCCGCACGCCGCCGTGGTGGCGTTCCACGCACCGCCGGAGCACGTTATCGGCGCTCTCGTCAACGCCCAGGACTTGCCACCCGAGTCGGACGCTGAACACTGGCTGCTCGTCGCACCGAACCTGCCCAATCTCGCCCGCCGCGCGACGCCGCTCGAAGCGTGGTTCCTGCACACCGCCCACGAGCCCATGCCCACGCTCAACCACGCCGCCCTGAGAACCCTCTGGCAAGCCGGCGCGCTGATCCCCGCCGCATGACCGGCCAGCCGCTTTGGCGGCAGCCTGACTTCGCCAAGCTGTGGGGCGCTGAGTCCGTGTCGCTGCTTGGTTCGCAGGTGAGTGTCCTGGCCATACCGCTGGCGGCCGCCGGCACGCTCGAAGCCTCTGCGTTCCAAATCGGCCTCCTGCGCGCGCTGAGCTTCGCACCCGTACTGCTCTTTGGACTTCTTGCCGGAGCCTGGATCGACGGCGTACGACGACGACCGCTGCTCATCGCGGCCGACCTCGGCCGCGTCGCGCTTCTGGCGATCCCGCCGGCGGCGGCGGTGTTAGGCCTGCTGCGCCTCGAGCTGCTCTACGCCGTCGTGTTTCTTGTCGGCACCCTCACGTTGATCTTCGACATCGCGCAAACGGCCTGGCTGCCAACCCTGATCGAGCCCGACCATCTCGTGGACGGCAACAGCAAGCTCGAGCTGAGCCGCTGGCTTAGCCAGGTCGGCGGACCAGGACTGGCCAGCGTCATGATCCAGATCCTCAGCGCACCTGTCGCCATCGTGCTCGACGCGGCGTCATTCCTGGTCTCGGCGCTTCTGGTAAGTCGCATTCGCACGCCCGAGCCGCCCCCTCCGCCGCGCTCCGGCCCAGCCATCACCCGGGCCGACATCCAAGCTGGCATCGAGGTCGTGGTCCGCAACCCGCGGCTGCGCACGATCACCCTCTGCGCAGGCGCGAGTAATCTCTGCGCGTACGCCCAGGCAGCGGTCCTGGTGCTGTACGTCACTCGCGACCTGGACCTGCCCGCCGCGGCATTCGGCACGCTGTTGGCGGCATTCGGATTGGGCGGCATCCTGGGCGCAACGCTCGCACCCAGGGCGGCACGCGGCCTCGGCGTTGGCAGCGCAATGCTGTGCGGCGTGTTCTTGATGGCGTTCGGCGACACGATGGTGGCTCTGGCGGGCACACCCTGGCGGACCGGCCTCGCCGGCTCGGCCGTCCCGGCGGTGGCCCTGCCGCTGCTCATGGTCGGTCAATTGCTGAACGGGCTCGGCCTCCCGTTGTTTACGGCCAGCGCGGTGAGTCTCCGTCAGACAATCGTGCCCTCGCATCTGCTGGGCCGCGTCATCGCCAGCGGCAGGCTCGTCACTTGGGGCGCCCTGCCCGCTGGCGCACTCCTCGGCGGAATGCTCGGCGAGACCATCGGTCTGCACGAAACGCTCATCGTCGCCGCCATCGGTGCGTGCGTCGTGGGGCTCGCGGTGGCACGCTCATCCATCCCCGAAGCGCGCGCCCAACCCGCGGCAACAACGCCCGCCGCGGCGCTGGCGGCCTGAACCGCGACCTCACACTTGATGCCTTGGAGGCACTTCGCCGGATCAGGGCTGCGCGGGCACCAGCACGGTCGGGCTCTGGCCAGACTGCTCGCCATAGACGCGCGCAACACGCTCGGCCACGCTCGCGCTGGTGCCGCCGCGCGCGAGGATGACGACCGCGCCGCCAAAGCCGCCGCCGGTCAGGCGCGCGCCGAATACGTCGGCATCAGTGCGCGCCAGGTCGACCAGCAGGTCGATCTCGGGCGTCGAGACGTCGAAATCGGCGCGCATCGAGGCATGCGACGCCAGGAACAGTTCGCCCAGGTGTTCGACCTCGCTCGCTTCGAGCGCCGTGATGGCGGCGAGAACGCGCTCGTCCTCGGTGATCACATGCCGCGCGCGGCGCGCGAGGCGGTCGGGGAGTGCCGCCAGCCGCGGCAGGTCCGCCGAGTCCAGATCGCGCAATTGTGGCACGCCAAGGAGCGTCGCGGCTTGCTCGCAGTCAGCGCGACGCGCGTTGTACTCACTCTGCACGCCTTCCCCGTGGGCGATGCGATGGGTTACTCCGGAGTGGATGACCACCAAATCTGCCGCGTCCGGCAGCGGGATGCGGCGGTACTCCAGGCTGCGCGTATCCAAAAACAGCGCGGTGCGCGTATCGGCCAGGCTGGCTGCCATCTGGTCCATGATCCCGCAACGGGCTCCGACGAAGTCGTTTTCGGCAGTCTGACCGAGGCGAGCCAGGTGCAGGTCGTCGAGATCCAGGCTGAAGGCGCCACGAATGGCGCGTAGTAGGGCCACCTCGAGCGACGCACTGGACGACAGGCCACCGCCCAGCGGCACCGTCGAGTTGACGCGCAGATCGAAGCCTGGGAACGCATAGCCCGCTCGGCCCAGCGCCCATGTGATGCCCTGGACATAGTCGAACCACAGGTGCGTCGGCTGCTCCTGGCCGATGACGAATGTGCCCTCTGGCGAGCTGTTGGCGCTGTGTGCCAGCACCTGGCGGTCAGGGCGAGGCCGAAGCTCGACCCACGTCTGCTGGGGAATGGCCGTGGGCAACACGAAGCCACCGTTGTAGTCGGTGTGCTCGCCGATGAGATTGACTCGCCCTGGCGCCGAGGCAGTGATGACGTCAACCATGGCTATCTCGTCAGTGGTTCACGGTACCCCGCGCCAGGCGCGCTTGCGGCCTGGGCTTAGTCGATCTCGGGTGCCGCCTTGGACCCGCGGGCCCGACGTGTGTTCGGCCGGGAGGTCTCGGCAACCTCGGGCACCACCAGGCCATTGGGCGCGGGGGGCTCTGGCGCTGGGTTTTTCAACGCCCGCGCCGCCGAGCTTCTCCGTGATGACGGTTTCGCGGCCGCGGGCTCCTCGGCCTGCACCGGCAGTGGCGAGGTGGCTTCCGTACGGCCACGCACGGTGCGCGGCTGCTTGGCCTTGCCAGTAGTCACGGTGGGTGCCGCCGCGGCAGGCGGTTCAGCCTCAGCAGCCGATGATCCAACGGCGGGCGCCGCGTCGCCCGCTTTGGACCGCCGCCCACGCCTGGGCGATGGGGCGGCCTCACCCTGGGTTGACGGCTCGGGTAGGGCCGCCAACGGTTCGGCCGCGCTGGGCAGCGCGGCGATAGGCTCGACGCCGGCCGGCAATGCGGCGACCGGTGCTGAAGCAGGTGTGGCGGCACGTCGCCGTCCACGCGGCACCACCACCGCCGACGGCGCGGCCGGCGGCGCCTGAGGCTCATCAGGCTCGATCCGCTCGCCAGCAACGGGCGAGGCGGCGCGGCGGCGCGTGCGCGGGCTGGGCTTGGCTGGCATCTCAGCCGGCGGCTCGACAGGCGCTCCTGGTGGCGCAGCCGTGGCTGACGTTGCCGATTCGGCGGCGGTCGGAACCTCGGCGGAAGCACGGCGGCGCCGACCGCGCGCGGGCTCGGCTGGCGGCGATGGCATCTCGACAACGGGTTCGGCTTGAGGTTCGGGTGCTCGTCGACGGCCGCGCCGCGCCGGCGGCGCACTGGGACTACTCGGCGCGCTCGGCTCAGCACTTGCTTCACCGGCCGGCTCAACCGAGCCAGCTTCGTCAGCACCACCAGGTGCGGCCAGCGGATCCGGCCGCCGTCGGCGGCGGCGGCGCAGGCGCGGGAACTGCTCCGTGGCCGAACCGTCCTCGCTCTCGAACTCGGGCGGCACGGCACCGGAGACTCCGCCATCGCCACCAGGGCGGGCGGTGGCCTCGTCGTCGCGTGGCGGCACCTGCTCGTACTGCTGCCGCAGCCGCTCTCGGCGACGTTCCCACGCCCGGCGGCGGCGCCGGCGGGCACTCGTCGGCAGGCCGCTCTCCTGGCCTGGCGCGGCCACTGGCGCCACACCAACACCGTCCGCGGCCTCGACTGCCGCGCCATCCTCGATCCGCGGCCCCTGGCCAGGCAAAGCCTCGCGCGGCGGACGCCGCCCGCGATGCAGCAGCTGCCCGATCAGCTTCGGCGCAGGCACGATGTGCCCAACGTTTTGTGTCGTCGCGACCAGGTGATTGAAGTACCCGCCGCGTAGCGTTGAGGTGTCACCAACCAGGACGATCAACCGACGTGACCGTGACACTGCCACGTTCAGCCGTTGCTCCAACCGTAGGAAGCCGATGTCCCGACGGCGATTTGCGCGCACCAGTGACAGGACGATGATGTCCTTCTCGCGGCCCTCGAACGCATCGACGGTGTCGATCTCCAGCTGGCGCTCGGACGGCCAGTCATGCGGCCCCATCAACCGACGTAGGAGGTCGCGCTGCTCGGCGTACGCGGTGATCACGCCAATGGTCAGGTTCGGCGGCGCCTGGCTCGCCAGGTAGCGCGTGATGCTGGTGACCAGCCGCGCTTCGGCCACGTTGAACAGGGACGTTCCGCCCGCCCGTGATTCGACATTGCCGCGCAAGGAGCGCGTATCCACCCACGTCACCGGCGAGGGGAACATTGGCATCCCGGTGCCGCGACGGGGCGCGGCTGGGCCGGTGCGCACGCGACTGGAGTAGAACACGCGCGACACGAGCTCGCCGATGGCCGGATGCATGCGGTTCTGCTGGTCGAGCAGGACCGTCGCGGCTGGCGCGAAGCGTCGCTCCTGAATCCAGGCAAACAAGCTCTTGCCGACGACGTGCTGCGCCCCGGGCTGGGCCACGCCCATCATCGCCGGCCGACCGCCGTGCCGTCCGCGCCGGCCACCAGCACCACCACCACCACCACCACCACCATTGCTAGCGGCCACGATCTGCTGTTCGGCTTCGGACATGACCGGCTGCAACTGCATCGGGTCGCCGACCATGATCATGCGTCTGCCGCGCGCCAGCGCGAGCAGCGAGTCGAGCACGCCTGCGCGGTTCGCCTCGTCGACGATGACGTAGTCGTAGACACGCGCGCCGGCGACGTCTTGCAGCACCAGCGCGTCGATCGTCGTGAAGATGATGTTGCGATCGCCCAGGTCGGCGTCGGGCGTCGCGTAGTACGGTCGCGCGTCCTTGGCGACGCGTTCGTAAAAGCCGATGCGCGCGATGCGCTCCTGCGCGTCCTCGAGGAATGGCAGCACCTTCATCAGCATGTTGTCGGTGCCGTGGTTCGAGTGCGAGCACACCAGGATCTTCACGCCCGGGTCACGCAGAATGAGCTGCACGTCGATTTCGGCCGCGGTCGTCGACTTACCCGTACCCGGCGGACCCATGATCATCATCGCCTGACCATCCTCGAGGCCCAACGCGAGCGCCACGGCGCGCGACTGACTACGATTGCGCACCACGGCGGCGTTCACGAAACGCTCAGGGCGCACCTGGCGCGGCGTAGGCATCGACGCTGGCGCGGCGACCAGTCGGACGAGGTTGGGCAGGCTGCCGGTCGGGCTCGCCAATTCCTCGAGCAGGGCGCGCTTTTGCTCGAGGATCTTGCGCCGCGAGCGTGGGCGCACGAAGCCTGAGCGCGGCGGATCGGAGGCCGATCGAACGCCGACGATCATCGTGCCTGCGCTGGGGTGGGTATCGATGACCCGCCCGCTGGTGCGTGAGCGGCCCTGATCGTCCATGACTTCGAGCCACTCGCCGTCGTCAAAAGCGCGCAGCGCGTCGACGGGCAGGCCTTTCAAGCGCCACACATCTTCTTCGCCACCGTGACTCAGACTGGCGTCTTTGAAGGGCACCGTCAGCCGCTGGGTACGCGCTTCGTCTTCCTTGGCTTCTGCCTCGAGCGCGGCGCGCAGTGGCGCGGCGAACCCGCCCCAGCGTCGGCCAGCTAAGCGAGCAAAATGCGCCTCGAGGATGTCGACGCCGGGATCGGGCTCGGTGTTGGCCGCGTCATCGGGCGGCAGCAGAATGCGCTCGGGGCGAACCACGACGCCGACCGCGCCTGGCTCGCGGTCGGGCGGACGGGCATCTTCAGGCACCTGGGCCACCTTGGTGGCCACCAGGTGGCCTTCACCCAGCGAGCAGCTGAACTCGAGATGGAGCTGCGGGAAGCGCAGCGAGAGGCCCTCGCCTGCCGCCCAGCGGGTTGGCGTAGTCCAGACGACAAGATTGTCGGCTGCCGTGTTCTGAAGCAGCCGGGCGAAGCGAGTTTCGATCGGTCCAGTGGCGAGACCTCGCACGTTGTTCGCCTCGCCGTAGAGCCGCATCCAGGCGGTCAACGTCGCGCGAACTGTGGGCGCTAACTCGAGCCGAAGCGTTGGGAGCGACTCGGTGAGCCAGCGACCTGTGCCAGGCCGCCTGAACCGTCGGCGACGACGGTCGGGTGGCACTTTCCCCCCATCCCACACTCGCGCCCAGGAGAGACAAACGTCACACGTGCGACCTGCCAAGCGGGCAGCGCGTGAGGTGGTAGATGGTCACACGAAGTATACACCCACCCCGAGCCGAGTGGAAGATATGTTCGACGCGGCCTTAATGTCATCCTGAGGCGAGGAACGAGCCGAAGGATCCACTTGTTGCCGGGTGTCCGTTCGAACGCTTAGGCGACGGATGGAGTGGTCGAAGCTCGCGGATCGTTCGCGGCGCTCAGGATGACCGGACGGCCTGTCAGGCGCTGGTGCCCAGCAGCTCGCGCGCGCGGTCTAAAAGCTCGCCCAGCTGTTCGGCGTCGAGCACCAGAAATGCCAATGGCGGGTCGTTGCGCGACGACTGAATGCCGATCGCAGGCAAGCCCCGAATCGAAAACCCGGTGCACGCGAAACCGGCTTCAGCATCGACCCGCAGCGATGGCAGTCCGGCCGGCTGATCGGCATCAGGAAAGGCCGGCGTCGGCTGCCCTTCGGCGAGCAGACCGCGCACGTCGGCGGCGAGATGGGCCAGCACGAGCCGATCGGCGAGCACAAAGCGCGCTTCGGTCCGCGCGTCCGCGGCGGTGAGCACCAGCGCTTCGTCTTCGCGGTGATCGCCCTCCTCGTCCGCGCCCGCGGCCGACTCCCAGTCCAGCGTCCAGACGGACGGACGCAAGACCGGCGCAACGCCCGAGGTCTGCTCGGGTGGGGCGCGATCCTCGAGTGCGGCCCACGCCGCGCCTTCGGCCGCGGCGGCTTCGAGCGCCAGCAGCAGGTTCTCGCGTTGATCGCTTGGCAACTGGAGATCGGGAAGTGCGCGCAACAGCACGCGATCCCAACGCTCGAGCAGCGCCGCGCGTTCCTCGGGCGGCAGCTCCTCGCGCAGGAAGCGCAGTTGGGCGGCGAATTCGCCCCACTCCTCGACGCCTGCTTCGGCCGCGGCGCCGTGCCGCAGAAACTCACGAATGCGGCGCAGGAGCGCCTCGTGCTCTTCGGGATCCGACCCGTGGCCGAATCCGGCGCTCCCGCCGGGAGCTTCACTCATGTTGCCGGCATCTTAGCGCAATGCCCCGGCCACCTAGCGCAACGTGATCGGGCTATCGGTCACGCCACGCCGCGCCGCGCGGGCCGGCCGGTCCCAATGCCACTGCTCAGCCAGACGCCCGACCGGCCCAGTGGGAGGGCAAAGCCATCGAGCAGCGTGCTCAGGGCCGCTTACTGGAGCTGGCGTGTTCACCGCGCGCGTAGCGGACGATACGTCGGAGGGGCAGGTGGACCATCGAACGTGCGAGCTGCGGCAGAGCCTCGGCGGCGATCTCTCGGGGCGAAGCGAAGCGACCTTCGGCGTGGGTCTGGGCGGAGTCGATGGCGCGCCGCAGATCGTCGGGACTGTGGCCTCGGAAGCGCGTGCAGGCCAGACCGACGACGGCCAGCGTGTGCGCGTCGGACCCGCCGATGCGGGCCAGCCCGTACTGATCGACGAAACGAACGGCTCGGGCTTGTGATGCACGGCCCGCTGGGCTCGCGTTCAACACTTCTATGCCTGCGAGCAGTTGGTGCTCATGGGCGGCGAGCAGTGCGCGGCTGCTGAGCGAGTGCGTCCAGCGCGTGAACGGGTGCGGCGCGATGCACAGGCCGGCCCGTTCGCGGACCCACTCGGCCGTGGCCTGGATGGACATCAGCGCCGCGGGCCGCTGCTCGACGAACAGTGCGAGCAAATGGCCGTCGCGGGTCGTGACCTCGACGCCCGGGACGACCTTAACGCGGTAGCCCCGCTGGTCGGCATACTCGCGCGCCTCGATCGAGGCGCGCGTCTCGTCGTGATCGGTGATGGCGATGACGTCGAGGTCGGTCTCGTGCTCGACGAAGTCGACGAGCGCCTGGGTGGACATCAGGCCATCCGATGCACGCGTATGCAGGTGCAGATCGGCTCGGCCGAACGCAGCGTCCGCGTGCGCGACCACGCCAGAGTATACGCACGCGTCTGGAGCGCGTTCGTAGCCCCATGCGCCCCGGCGGACGCGCGCGGGTGCCTAACAATGGCAGCTGGATGGCTCCGTGATTCCACTCGCCGATAGCCTGGCCAGCCAGCGACGGCCAGTCATTACTCAAGCCCTCATCGTGGCTTGTCTCATCGTCTTCCTCTACGAGCTCACCTTGCGCGGGGTGGCGCTGGATCGGTTCGTCGAGCGCTGGGGCGCAGTGCCGCGCCTGGTCCTGGCGGCACTGTCCGTCAGCTCGCTAGTGCCACGTACAGAGTTGCTGACGCTCGTCACCAGCCAGTTCATTCATGCTGGCTTCCTACACCTCGGCGGCAACATGCTGTTTCTGTGGGTCTTCGGCCGCGCCGTCGAAGATCGCCTCGGGCGGCCACTGTTTCTGGGCTTCTACCTTCTTGGCGGGTCGCTCGCGGGCCTCGTCCAGTGCTTCATCTCGGGGCCGTCCGAGACTATCCCCCTGGTCGGCGCCAGCGGCGCTATCGCGGCGGTGCTGGGCGCGTACTTCATCTCGTATCCAGCGGCCTGGGTGCGCGTGCTCATGCCCGTGCTGTTCTTCTTCTGGACCTTCGACCTACCAGCGGTCCTCGTGCTGGCCTTCTGGTTCGTCACCCAGTTCTTCACCGGTGTCACCGCCATCACGCACGCCAGTCGGGCCACGAGCGACGTGGCGATCTGGGCACATATCGCCGGCTTCGTGCTCGGCGCCGCCGCCGTCAAGCTGCTGCCGGGCGCCGGCGCGGCGGTGGCAGGCCCGAAGACGGCACCAGCCTTCAAGCGTGCCGACGCGCCGGGGCCGGCACGGCTGATCTCGTCCGTGGCAGACCTGTTGGCAGTGCTGCTGGGCGCACGCGTCGTGCTGCGCTTCATCGGCATGACCGCGCTGCTGGCGCCCGTCGCGGCGGTGACCGAGCCGATTGTCGATCCTTTCCAGGTCGTGCTGCCGGCGCTACGCGTGGCGGGCGGCATCCTCGAGATCTACACGCTCGTCGCGATCGTTAGTGTCTACGTCGTAGCCGGCTTGATCGGACAGCTCTTCGTCAAAACCTGAGCGCCTCGCGCGCCTGCCGGATCCGCTCGATGTGCTGATCGGCGCTGGCCAGGCCAGCACGCATGGTGTGCGTGCCGGCGTTGGCGTCGATGCGTTGGTCGATGCCGAAGTTTTTCGGATCTCGGCCGGCCTCAACCAGCCAGCCGCGCAATTTCTCGAGCGTTGGGCCCCAGCCGCCCTCGAGCGGCCGCTGCGGAAAGAAACCATCGGCGATCTCGGCGGCACGCTTGATCGCGGCCTCGGCCGAGCCGCCGATCCAGATCGGAATCGGCCGCTGCACCGGCAACGGATTGATGCCCGCGGCGGTAATGTGGTGGTAGCGGCCATCGAACGTGATCACCGGCTCCGTCCACAGACGACGCATCACCTCGATCTGCTCCTCGTAGCGCCGCGCGCGGTTCTTGAAGTTCATGCCCAGGCCTTCGTACTCGACCCAGTTCCAGCCGATGCCGACGCCGAGGCGGAACTTGCCGTGCGTGAGCACGTCGATTTCCGCGGCCTGCTTGGCCGCCAGCGCCGTCTGGCGCTGAGGCAGGACGATCACGCCCGTCACGAGCTCCAGCTCGGGCGCGACGCCGGCCAGATAGCCGTACAGGACCATCGGTTCGTGGAACATCGTGTGCGCGGTATACGGGCCTGACCACGGTTTGTAGTGCTCCGGGTCAGCGCCGAGGACGTGGTCGTACGCCATCAGGTGGTCGTAGCCGAGGTCCCGCGCGGCCTGGGCGTAGGCGCGTACCGCGCCGGGGTCAGGGCCAATCTCGGTCTGAGGAAATACCACGCCAATACGCATTGCGGCTCCTCTGTTCTAGTCGGGCGGGAGGCACAGCCGGGACAGGATCTCGGGCGGGACGACGCTTGCCAGCGCCGCCTGCTGCGCCGCGAACAGCTGCTCATTGCCCAGCCCGGCTAGGTCCAGCAACTCGTCGAGCTTGCTGCGCGGGAACGTGGCGCCCTCGGCAGTGCCCTGCACTTCGACCAGCTGCCCATTGCTGGTTTGGACCACGTTCACGTCCGCGTCGGCGACCGAATCCTCGACGTAGGCCAGGTCGAGCAGCGCCTCGCCGTGCACCAGGCCGACGCTCACCGCGGCCACCGGCGCGACCAGGGGCGTAAGCGCGAGCTTGCCAGTCGCCAGCAGATCGTGCACGGCCAGCGCCAGCGCAACATAGGCGCCCGTCACCGACGCGGTGCGCGTACCACCGTCGGCCTGCAGCACCGTGCAATCGAGCATGATCTGGCGCTCGCCGAGCCGCTTGAGATCGATCGCCGCACGTAGGCCGCGGCCAATCAAGCGACTGATCTCCTGTTGCCGCCCGCCGCTGATGCCGCGATTCCAGGGAATCCGCTGCGGACTCGACGGCGGAATCATCGCGTACTCGCTCGTCACCCAGCCCTGGCCGCGACCTGTCAGGAAGCCGGGCACCTGCTCCTCGACGGCGGCCGTACACAGCACCCAGGTAGTGCCCATGCGAATCAGACATGACGCCGGCGTCGACGTCAAAAAGCGCGGTTCAATGCTGACGGGGCGCAGCTGGTCCGCCGCGCGGCCATCCGCGCGCAGCACGGGCGCGGACTGCGCATCCTGTGAAGTCATGAGGACTGGGCCATTCTAGGTGTCGCCCAGCGCCAGCAGCAGCGCGTGCTCGCCGATCTGCTGGTACATCCGCTCCATCGCGATGGTGTAGCCGGCCTGGTCCCACACGAAGGGCGCCGGACCGAGACGCTTCACGGCCAGCGCGTGCGTTTCGGGCAGGGCGAAGTGGAGCGCGACCTCCTCACTGTGCTCGGGGATGCTCCAGTACCTGAGCAGGTCAGGCTCCCAGGGCGCGCTGTCTTCGCCGACCACGACGTCCTCCGCTGCGGCGGGGCCGCTTCGCAGCGCCCGCAAGGCTGCGACGATCTCCTCCTGGCTGCGCCCGCGCAGCAGGAACATCAGAAAGGGATCGTCGTCGAAGCGCTCGCCGAGCAAGTAGTGCACGGCCGCAATGTGCTTGCACGGGTTGGCCCAATCGGGACACGAACAGCGTGTCTCCATATCGCCCGATTCACGCGGAAACAGACTCGTGCCCACGGACGCGAAGACGTCTTCGATGTCTTCGGGCATCTCGCCACTCAACAGCCGGGCCGCATACAGCGCCTGGCTCGACATCGCCTCGATCACGCGCTGCCACTCCTGGTCCGTCAGCTGACGGAAACGGATGGTGACCTTGTATGGCTCGGGCCGACTGCCCTGGACCACCGCCTCCGCGCCCTCGCGTCCGACATCCATCGAGACGACTTGACCTGCCCGCGCGTAGGTGCGCCCGCGCGACAAGCGCGCCGGATTGACCAGCTGCTCCAGCGCTGCGATCCAGCGCGACGCCCACCACGACCTGCCGAACGCGCCACGTCGCGTGTGCGCCTTGATGCCGTGCGATGGCAGACGCGGACCGTGTCGCTCCCACCATGCTTCGCGTTCGGCCATCAGTCCTCCGCGACTGCCTCGTCCCGACGCAGTCGGAACAGGCTGCGCAGGTCGTCCGTGCTCATCTCGGTTATCCACGCCTCGCTGGTGCCGACGATCGACTCGGCCAGCTGCACTTTGCGCTCGATGAGCTCGTCGAGCGTTTCTTCGAAGGTGCCCGCGCACACGTATTTGTGCACTTGCACGTTGCGCGTCTGGCCAATGCGGAACGCCCGATCGGTCGCTTGATTCTCGACCGCGGGGTTCCACCAGCGGTCGAAGTGAAAGACATGATTGGCGCGCGTCAGATTGAGGCCGGTGCCGCCGGCCTTCAGCGATAGCACGAACACCGGTGGCCCATTCGCGTCAGTCTGAAACTCGGTGACGAGCCGGTCGCGCTCGCTCATCGGCGTGCCCCCGTGCAGGAAGATGACGTCGCGATCCAGTGCGTTGCGCAAGTAGTCGACCAGCAAGCGGCCCATCTCGGCGTATTGGGTAAAGACCAGCGCGCGCTCGTCGCTGGCAACGACCTCCTCGAGCATTTCGCCAATGCGCGCCAGCTTGCCCGACCGACCACCCAGACCGCTGCCGTCATGCATGAGCAGCGCGGGGTGATTGCACACCTGCTTGAGCCGGGTAAGCAGCGCCAGGACCTGCCCGCGGCGTTGAATGCCGTCGGATTCAGCAATCCGGCGCATGGCGTCCTGGAGCACGGCCTCGTACAGCGTCGCCTGCTCGCGGGTGAGGGAGCAGTACACCTTCATCTCCTGCTTGTCGGGCAGGTCGGCGATGACGTTTCTGTCGGTCTTGACACGGCGCAGGATGAACGGCGCCGTGAGTGCTTTGAGCCGTGCCGTGGCGTCGGCGTCCGAGGCGCGTTCGATGGGCGTCGCGAATTCGCGCCGGAACTCTTCGGCCGAGCCGAGATAGCCCGGATTGACGACCTGGAAGATGCTCCACAGATCGGCCAGGCGATTCTCCACTGGCGTGCCGGTCAACGCGACGCGCCAACGAGCGGAGATCGCGCGCGCGGCCTGCGCCGCTCGAGTGGACGCGTTCTTCACGTTTTGGGCCTCGTCGAGCACCAGCCCATCCCAGCGCACCCGCGTCAGACTCGCTTCGTCCCGATGCAGCAGTGAATACGTGCTCAGCACGACATCATGCTGTAGCGCGGCAACGCCCAGCTCGTCCCGAGTCGCCCGCCCCGCGCCATGGTGCACCAGCACCTTGAGCTCCGGCGCAAACCGCGCCAGCTCGTGTCGCCAGTTACCGACCACCGACGTCGGACAGATAACAAGCGTCGGCCGCGACGGCTCGCGTAGCAGCAGAGCGATGACCTGGGGGGTTTTCCCCAGCCCCATATCGTCGGCGAGCAGGGCGCCGAGACCGTAGCGCTGGAGCGTGGCGAGCCAGCTGACGCCACGTTTCTGGTACGTGCGCAGGGCGCCGACGAACCCGGCGGGTTCGTCGGCGATTTCGGTGGGCGTGCCGCTCTGGACGTCTTGCAGCAGCGCATCGATCCAGCCCGTGGCGTCGACCGAGGCGACTTGCACGCCGTCGAGCGTGGTCGGCGCGAGCGCCGTCGACAGCGCCTCGGCCAGCTGCATCTGTCCGCCTTGATGCTTCTGGATGAACGCTAGCGCGCGCTCGATCTGGTCCGGTCGGACGTCGACCCAGCGGCCGCGCAACTGGACCAGCGGCTCTTTGAGCTGGGCCAGCATCTCGAATTCTTCGCGCGAGAGCGGCTGGTCGCCCAGGGCGAGTTGCCAGTCGTAGCCGACGAGGCTGTTGAACGTGAGCAGCGACGGCCCATCGGTCCGGTTCGGGTCGGGCTCGCGCGGACCGCGCAGACGCAAGCGCACATTCAGCCGCGTATCCAATCCGGGCAGCAACACGCCGAAGCCGGACGCCTTGAGCAGCAGTGCCTTATCGCGCACCAGGTCGGCTGCTTCGCGCGTGGACAGGGCACACGACTCTGGCCGCGCCGTGCGCAGGCTTGTCTCGATTGACCCGAACACCCGCGATGCGCGCCCCAGCGCCGCCAGCACGCGTTCCTGTGGCTGATCGAACCGTCGTGTCAGAAAGCGCGCGGTCTGCCCGCGATGCCGCCACACTTCGCCGACCGGCACGAGCAAGCTCGGATCGTCCGTAGCCTGTAGCAGGTATTCGAGCCGCCACGGCCGCTCCTGGTCGCGCGGCTCTTCGGCATTGGGCGGGTCGAGCCGAAAACACAGCCGGAAGGCGTCTTCGGTGGCCGTGTCAGCGGTCAGATCGGTCCACGCACCGACCTGGCGGCGGAGACCGCGCGCGGCATCGTCGGGCAGGTGGACGATCGGATCGCGGCGGCCGAGCGCGGCGAGCCAGGCGCCGACGGCGGCCGGCACATGGGCCGGTTTGCCCGGCTCGGGGTGAGCATCACGCGCAACGCCGTCGATTGCAGCGGCGAGATAGTCGGCCAATGCATCGTGCGCCGACGAGCAGGGTGTCGACGCACCCCACGTCAACGCGACTGAGGCCGCCGGCATGGCCCGCTCGATCGCGTGGAGATTGGCCCGATCGGCCGGATCGTCCATGACCGGCGACCAGCGGCTGACCAGGTCATCGTCGCGCGCCTGCAGTCGCGGCAGGAATCGCTGGCGGGCGAGCAGTGACAGCGCGAAGCGAGCGGCGACGATCCACGCCCGCAGGTCGTCGCCCAGTAGCCCGGGGTTGGCCGCGGAGGCGGCGGCGATGCGCGGCAACAGACTGACGCTGGCGACTTCGTCGAGAATGACTGCCGAAACCGCCCATGGCGCGAGTCGCGCAGTCGCTTCGGGATGGATCGGCTCGCTCGACCGATACGGCGCCGAATCGGATGAGGGCAAGCAGGTGATGACTTCGCGCACCTGGGTCTGCGTCGCCCAGCGCGTCAAGCCCATCGTCGACAGCGCGTGCCGAACGCCGTCGTCTGTCAGCGCGAACGGATGGGGCGTGGGCGGCGGTGGCGGCGGCGTCGCGCGCCCGAACCCCAGACGGCCATCGGCCGCGGATCTGCGGCGCGTCGTACGCGGCCGCAAACGAACGTTCGGCGACTGCTCACCCCAGATGGCGAAGCCGGCGGGCACGCCATCGCTGGCCAACACCCACCCACCATGCAGGACTGCCGCCCAAGCACGCGCGCGCGCCACGGTACTAGGTATGCCATGCGATGGCACGGCGTGTGCCCTTTAACGGCGCTCGGAGGGGACAACTCATTTAAAGGGAGGGCGAGAACATGGAAGAAGATCGAACGGAGATCATTCAAACTCCACCCCGGCGCACGACGGAAGTCGTCGAGACCACGCCGCACGTGACGGAGGTGCGCTCCGCTCCACGGGCAGCCTCGACCGCCGAGCGCATGGAATCGGTGGCGTACGACCCGTACGAGGGGCGCCGCCTCATGGCACTTCGCCTGCAGCAGCTCGTCTACTGGGTCTTCGGGCTGATCGAGGGCCTGATTGCGATTCGTTTCGTGCTCAAGGCGCTCGGCGCCAATCCGTCAGCTGGTTTTGCCGAGTTCATCTACGGCATCACCAACATCCTGGTCGCGCCGTTTGTCGGATTGTTCGGCAGCCCGCAGGCGCAGGGCAGCGTGCTGGAGCTGAATTCGATCGTGGCGCTGATCGTGTACGGCTTGCTGGCCTGGCTGCTCGCCCGGCTGGTCTGGATCATGGCTGGCGACACGCGCTCGGCGGTGACCACGCGGTCGACGTCAATCGACTCGCGCAGCTGAGAATAACGTCGCAAGAACCAGTGACCAGGGGGCCGTCCCTCGACGGTCCCCTGTTGCGTTTGCCTCTGTAAACAACGCCAAGTTTGTGGAGACATCACGCCGATGGTGGTCATTGCCGCGCGCCAGCCAGGGCTGCGCCCTGAAACGATTCGCACTCGCCTCGCTCGATTCATGCCCACCCGCGCAGCTTCGGGCTGGTCCGTGAATTGGTCGGCGCAGGTCGAGCATGCCGAGGACATCGCCGACGAGCACGAGCTGCAGATTGCCGAACATCTCGGCTGTTACGGCTCGGCTGTTGGCCACGCGCTGGCCCTGTCGGAGCTGACGGTCAAGCAGCTGCGGCTGAGCGCCGACTGCGGCAGCGGCGACGGCGGCGCTGAAACGATCACGATCGAGGTGCGCGCCCAGATTGAATGCCCGGATGTCGATCAGCCCGTGTTCGACGCAATCGTGCGCCGCGCCGAGCCGAGTTGCCCAGTGCTCAAGGGCCTGGCATCGGAAGTGACGCTGCGGCTGATCGCGGTGCTCGATCAGGCGGGCGACGGGTTCGCCAAACGTGAGCCCACGGCTCCAACTCCGCCACGGCCGAGTACAGCCGTTCAGGCGAAGCCGGCCAGCGACACGTCGAAGGCACTGACAGCGCCCACGCCGGTCCTCGGGGACGCCAAACCCGCCCAGACGACTGCCCAGACGAGCAGCACGCCCGCGCGGCGCACCGATCATGCGCCGATCCGCGGCCGGCTGCACGCGCCAAAGTGGCTGACGGGTCGCATGGCGGTGCTGTTGACCGTCGCCTTCGGCGTGTGCGCGACGTTGCCGGCGGTGTGGTCGAGCGCCGCCTAGCGTTCGAACGACTGCACGAGGCCGCCCACGACGTCGTCGGTGACTCTCACGCTAGCGGCCTGCATCGCCAGGATACAGCCAACCCACCAGGTCGGCTACTGCTGCTTGCCGCGTGGCCCGCATCAGCGACTCGGCCAGGGAACTAGGCGGACCGCGGCCATCCAGGCCGAGCAAGCAGCCGGCGGTCCGAAAGGCCCCGGCCGCGTGAGGCGTGGCGCTATTGTGTTGATGGGTATGGACAGGCAGAACGAAGCAGCGGCTCGAGCGCGACCGACGGTCGTCGTGGTGGGTGGCGGCTTCGGCGGGCTGTATGCCGCGCGGGCGCTGGCCAAGCACCACGTGCGCGTCATCCTCGTCGACAGACTCAACTACCACTTGTTTCAGCCGCTGCTGTACCAGGTCGCCACCGCGGCGCTGTCGCCCGGCGACATCGCCGAGCCGCTGCGCGCGATCCTGCGCCGCTTCCCGAAGGTGCACGTCCTGCTGGGCGACGTCGAGTCCATCGATCCGACACAGCGCCAGGTCAGGTTGCGAGACGGCGCCGAGCTTCGCTACGACTACCTGGTCCTGGCGACCGGCGCCCGGCACTCGTATTTCAACCACCCCGAGTGGGAGTCGCTGGCGCCAGGTTTGAAGTCGCTCGCAGACGCGCTGGAGATGCGCCGCCGCATCTTCCTCGCCTTTGAGCTCGCCGAGCGTGAGAGGGACGAGGCGCGCCGGCGCGCGCTGCTGACGTTCGTGGTCATCGGCGGCGGACCGACCGGCGTCGAGCTCGCCGGGGCCATCGCCGAGATCGCGCGCCACACCGTCAGCAGGGACTTCCGGTCATTCGATCCACGTGAGGCGCGCGTAATCCTGCTCGAGGGCGGCGACCGCGTGCTCGGCGCGTACACACCAGACCTGTCACAGCGTGCGCAACAGGCACTCGAGAAGCTCGGTGTCGAAGTGCGCACTGGAGCCATCGCGACCAATATCACGGCCACCTCGGTTGCAGTAGGCGACGAAGTTATTCCGACGCACACCACACTCTGGGCAGCCGGCGTCGCCGCCTCACCCCTCGGACGCCTGCTAGGCGTGGACATCGATCGCAGCGGTCGCGTCCCAGTACAGCCCGACCTCACGGTCGCGGGCCATCCCGAGGTTTACGTCGTAGGCGACCTGGCCGCGTTCAAGACCGGTGACCGCGAGTACCTGCCGGGCATCGCGCCGGTCGCGATCCAGGCAGGCAGCCACGCGGCCAAGAACATCGTGCACGACCTGAAGCGCGAGCCGCGCGAGCCATTCCGGTACTTCGATCGTGGCACCATGGCGACGATCGGTCGCGCCGCGGCGGTTGCGGACCTGCGCGGGCTGCACCTGTCGGGCTTCCTTGCCTGGATGGCCTGGCTGGTGGTGCACATCTTTTTCTTGATCGGCTTCGAGAACCGGCTGCTGGTGCTGGTCCAGTGGGCCTGGTCGTACCTGAGCTACGAGCGCGGCGCGCGGCTCATCACCGGCCCGTGGCACGCCGGCGAGCTTCCGCCACCGTCTTCCTCACGCTGATAGCCAAGGACCGCGCAAGACCCATCCCATACCGCGGCCGGGGCGCGTTTTTCAGCGCACAATGCCCTGGAAGCTGTTCATCGTGGGCGTGCTGCTCGGCTCGCTCGCGTTCCAAAACTTCATTGCGAATGCCGACCAGCAGGACGCGCTGCCAGTCGCATTCATGACTCAATTCGACGGCTCGGCGTTCGCAGGCACTGACTGCGGCCCGGCCTCGGTGGCCATGGCCATCAACTACGCAACCGGAGAGCACCTCAAGCCGCTCGAAGTGCGCCAGGCGATCGCGAAACTGCCTGGCGCAGGTTACGCCAGCAATCCGAACTCGGGTACAGCCATCGGCGACCTGGCGCGGATCGCGCGCGCACACAAGGTCGAGGTCTTTGCAGGCGACGGCCCGAGCTCGACGGGCTGGGGTCCCGAGCGGATCCGCAAACACCTGGCCGAGGGCCACCCGGTGATCGTCCTGGTCAGGCTGGCGTTCCTGCCCGGCTACGCGCCGACAAGCACGTTTGACCACTACATTCTGCTGACCGGCGCCTCAGGCAAGGGGTACACATATAACGACCCGGGCCTGAGCGTTGGCGCCAAGCGCACCATCTCGGAGCAGCAGCTGCAGACCGCCCAGCGAAACAGCAGCGTGCCTGGCCAGGGCGCCGCCTTCGGCGGTCCCAAGTCCGCGGCACCTTCGACGCCGCCCGCCCAAACATTCATCGTGACGATCGCTAAAGGCGACACGCTCAGCGAGCTCGCCGCCAGGTACAGCGTGCCTATAAAAGACATCCTGGCCTTGAATCGGACCGTGGTGAACGTGGATCGCATCCAGGCTGGCCAGGCGCTGACCCTGCCCGGCAAGCCACCTGCAACAGAAACGGCTACGGCGACGACGACGGCAGTTCCGACCAGGACGGCTGTGCCCACGCCGTCGCCAGCCGGTAGCTAGAGCTGGACCGTGCCGCGTATGCGCAGCCAGCGATAGTCGTAGCCGTCCAGGTCGATCAGCGCCTGCGGCCTGGGCATCGGCTCGGTCAGGTCGCGCCCGAACAGCTGCTGCAACGCCTCGACACCCTTCGGCCACTTGACCGCCACCGACTTCATGGCCCGC
>WNFV01002808.1_pt1 | contig 38168 bp, 35 predicted proteins | sample 5400101 | NCBI WGS metagenome assembly WNFV01 (sample SAMN13153361, study PRJNA577476) | soil metagenome | isolation source: 115 cm soil or saprolite under grassland replicate 1 | place: USA:California | collected 2016-06-15 | reverse complement strand
CGCCCACCACCCCCGCCGCCCCCACCACCACCACCACCACCGCCGCCGCGCCCACCACCGCCGCGCCCACCACCGCCACGACCGCCACCGGTGCGACCGCCACCGCCACGCCCGCCACCCGTGCGACCGCCACCGCCACGCCCGCCACCCGTGCGACCGCCACCGCCACGCCCGCCACCGGTGCGACCGCCACCGGTGCGACCGCCTCGACCACGCCGGGTACCATGGCCGTTGGCGGGTAAAAGGGTTCTGGTTCGCCAGCGGTCGCGGGCCCGAAGGGGCCGCGACCAGGGCGGGACGGTCGGTCAGGCGACCGCGCGGGCAGGGCGCAGGGTGCCGAGCCAGTTGGCGAGCAGATGGTGGCCGTGCTCGGTCAGCACCGACTCGGGGTGGAACTGCACGCCCTCGACCGGGTGGCGCAGGTGGCGAAGGCCCATCACCAGCCCATTGCGGGTCTCGGCGGTGACCTCCAGGTCGGCGGGCAGGCCGTCGCGCTCCACCACCAGCGAGTGGTAGCGCGTGGCCGCAAACGGGCGGGGGAGCCCGGCCAGCACCCCGGCGCCCTCGTGGAGCACCTGCGAGGTCTTGCCGTGGACCAGCTCGGGTGCGCGCACCACCCGGCCGCCGTAGGCGTGCCCGATCACCTGCAGCCCGAGGCAGACCCCCAGGACCGGCAGGCTCGACCCGAGCTCCCGCACCACGTCCAGCGACAGCCGGGCGTCGCGCGGGTGGCCGGGACCGGGGGAGATCAGCACCCCGTCGGCGCCGAGGGCGCGCACACCGGCTGGCGTGCCCGCGTCGTTGCGCCACACGACCGTCTCGGCGCCCAGCTCGCCCAGGTACTGGACGAGGTTGTAGACGAACGAGTCGTAGTTGTCGATGACGAGGACGGTGAGCCCCTGCCCCGCGCCCTCGAACCCAGCCGGTGTGGGCGCCGGCGTCACTGGCCGCCCGCCTTGCCCAGCTCCGCCTCGGGCGAGGCCGGTGCCTTGGTCTCCTCCTCGGCCTTGGCCTCCTCGGCCTTGGCCTTCTCCTCGGCCTGGGTCTCCTCCTCGGCCTTGGCCGCCGCCCGGGCCAGCTCCTCCTCGACCAGGACGCGGCGGAGGACCTTGCCGATCAGCGTCTTGGGCAGCTCGTCGCGGAACTCGACCGCGCGGGGCACCTTGTAGGCGGCCAGCCGGTCCTTGGCGAACGCCCGGATCTCGTCCTGGGTGGCCTGCTCGCCCTCGCGCAGGACCACCCACGCCTTGACCGCCTCGCCACGGTACGCGTCGGGCGCCCCTGTCACGCAGACCTCGAGGATCTTGGGGTGCTCGTAGAGCACCTCCTCGACCTCCCGCGGGTAGACGTTGTAGCCGCCCGCGATGATGAGGTCCTTCTTGCGGTCGACGATCGAGAAGTAGCCCTCGTCGTCCATCACCGCCATGTCCCCGGTGAGCAGCCAGCCGTCCTGGAGCACCTGGACGGACTCCTCCGGCCGGTTCCAGTAGCCGCGCATCACCTGGGGGCCGCGGATGGCCAGTTCGCCGGGCTCGCCGGTGGGCATGGCGCGGCTCGGGTCGGACGGGTCGACGACCCGGGCGATGGTGTCGGGCAGGGGCATGCCGATCGTGCCCGCCTTGCGCTTGCCGTAGATCGGGTTGGCCAGCGCCACCGGGGAGGACTCGGAGAGGCCGTAGCCCTCGACGAGCCGCCCGCCCGAGTAGCGCTCGAAGCGCTCGGCCACCTCGAGCGGCAGCGGGGCCGCACCCGACAGGCATGCCTTGATGCTCGACAGGTCGTGCCCGCCCTTGGCCACGGCGTTGTTGATCGCCACGTACATGGTGGGCACGCCAGGGAACAGGCTCGGCCGGTACCTGTCGACCGCCACGAGTACCTGGTCGAGGTCGAACCTGGGCAGCAGCACCAGGGCGGCGCCGATCCGCACCCCGAAGAGCAGGCAGACCGTCAGCCCGTAGACGTGGAAGAAAGGCAGTACACCCATCATCACCTCGCGGCCCGGGTCGGCGTCGGGGAACCAGGCCCGCACCTGCTCGACGTTGGCCCGCAGGTTGCCGTGGGTGAGCATCACGCCCTTGGACAGTCCGGTGGTGCCGCCGGTGTACTGCAGCAGCGCCAGGTCGGCGGCCGGGTCGACCTCGGCCTCGGGTGGCTTGGCCTGCGACCCCGAGAGCAGATCGCGCCAGCGCCGCACGGGCTCGTCCCGGTTGATCGACGCGCTCGCCGCCTTGCCCTTCTTGGTGTAGGGGGCGAGGACGCGCTTGACCGCCGGGAGCTCGTCGAGCACGGAGGTCACGACCACCTCGCGGATCGAGGAGGCTTGCGACCGCACCGCCTTGACCCGCTCGTACACCAGGTCGAGGCAGATCACCACCTCGACCCCGGCGTCGGAGAGCTGGTGGCCGAGCTCGCGCTCGGTGTACAGGGGATTGTTCTGCACGACCACCGCGCCCAGCCGCAGCGCGCCGAAGAAGGCGACCACGGCCTGGGGACAGTTGGGCAGGATCAGGCCGACTCTGGTGCCCTTGGTCACCCCGACGCCGGCCAGCGCCCCCGCGAACCGCCACGCCTGCTCAGCGAGCTGGGCATAGGAGATGGTCCGGCCCTCGAAATGGATGGCTGGCGCGTTCGGGAAGTCGCGGGCCGCGTCGGCGAGCAGCCGGGCCAGGTTTGTCGACGGCACCTCGATGTGCTCGGGGACGCCGGGGGGGTAGCTGTCGAGCCAGGGTGTCGTGACGTCGGCCATCGTCGGTTCCTCCAGATCCGCCCAAGGTGTGTCGCCATCCGCCGAACGGAGCGGGGGACGGATCCTCCCCGCCCGCCAGTATCCGTTCTTTCGTGCCCACGCGACAATCTCCGGGCTCGCTGCCGCGATCAGAAGTTCTCCGGCAGCACTCCCTCGAGCCAGGGGAAGATGTAGAGCCAGCAGACGACCGCGAACAGCACGACCCAGGCCAGGATGGCCACGCGCAGCGGCCACCGCCGCCGCACCCTCGAGTCGCGCTGGCGCACCCGGCGCCCCTCGGGCCTGCCCGCCGGCGCAGACCGGGAGCGGCCTTCGAGCTGGCGCACCCGCCGCCCCTCGATGGTGGTGACCCCCGGGTGGCCGGCCGCCTGGCCGCCCTCTGCCTGACGCCCACTCCGCGCCCCTGACGGGCGCGCTTCGTGCTCCCGATCGACCGGCCAGAGCCAGTCCTCGTCCCCGGCAGCGCCGAGCCGCTCCGCGAGCTCCCAGCCCTGCGTGGCCGGGTCGGCCCCGGCCGGGTCGGCCCCGGCCGGGTCGGCCCCGGCCGGACCGGGACCGGGACCGGGACCAGGACGGTCCCAGCTCGACGCCGCCGGCTCGAGCGCCCGGCCCGGACCGGGGCCGGGAGGCGGCGAGCCCGGCCACACCGGGCCCACGTCCGGTATGGCCGGCGGCGGTGCCGGGGTGGGCCCGGACGGTGGGGCCGGGGCCACCCCGCGGTCCGAGACCGATCCGAACGAAACCACCGGCTCGTCGGTGAACCGGTCGATCCCGGTGTGGTCACCCTCCTCCCACCACGACGGCTCGGGGCTCCAGCTCTGGGTCGTGGCCTGCTCCACGAGCCGCCTGGCCTCGGCCTGCGCGGCTGCGAAGGCCGTGTCCTCGGTCTCCGGCCGTTCTTCGAACCGGGCGCTGAACTGCTCAGGAGCAGCCGCGCCGGCCATGCCGCCCTGCAGGTCGGCGAACGGGTCGGCGGCCGGGTCGGCGAACAGCGAGCCGAACTCGGTGTCGGGAGGCGCCGTCACCGGCTCCCAGGGCCGGGTGGCCGCCGGGTCGTCGACCGGTCGTGGCTCGGGGTCCCAGGTCCCCGCGGAGGGAGGTGCGCCCCACGGCTCCTGCGGCTCCCAGGCCCGGGTGGCCGGCTCGGCAGTGGGCCGCTCCCAGGACGGCCCGGCCCTGGGCGGGTCGGCCCAGTCCTGTGGCTCGGGCTCCCAGACCGCGGTCCCGTCCAGGCCGTGGGCCCAGCTCGCGTAGCTGGCGTCGCCAGGCGCCATGCGGCCGGGTTCTTCGGCCGGGGTCGGCTCGTCGTCGAAGGTCCAGGCAAGCATCTGCTCGCCGGAGTCGGGGACGGGTGCGCCGAAGGCCGGATCCTCGGCGCGCCAGTCGGCCGCGGGCGGCTCCGTCCCGGGTGCGCCGGGGGGTCGGTCCGGTTTGTCCGAGGCCGGCATGTCGACCCTGGGGGCCTGCCTCGGCCGAAGCTTGCCCGCCCACTCGGCGTCATCCTCGGGGCTGGACGCCTCCTCGAGACCGGTCAGCCAGGGGAGCGTGTCGTCGGGGTCGTGCCTGCCCTCGGCCTGCCGGCCGCGGCGGCCCTCGCCGCGGGAGCGACGGCCCTCAGGATGGCGGGCGCGCCTACCTTCGGGCTGGCGTCCCCCCCGGTCATCGGGCCACCGGCTCATGCTGCCACTGTACCGTTGTTCGGAACGGTGGCGACCAGGTTCCCGAAGACGATCAGGCGCTGCTTGGCCGAGAAGCGTGGATGGCAGGTGGTCAGCGTGATCGTCGGCTCGACCTTTCCGCCGGGCCCGCGCACGTTGTCCAGGACCGAGACGTCGCTCGGCAGGACCAGCTTCTTCGAGGTCACCTGGTAGGTGAACACGCTGTCCTTGGTCACCACCGTCATGATGTCGCCCTTGGTCAGCTCGTTGAGCCGGAAGAAGGGGCCTCCGTAGGTGGTCCGGTGGCCCGACACCCCGAACGTGCCGGCCTGCCCGGGCATCACGGTGCTTGGCACGTGCCCTGGGCCTTTCTTCAGATCGGCCCGTTCGACGCCCTGGACGACGACCTGCTCCACCTTGATCCTGGGGATCTGGAGGAGCGCGATCCCTTTGCCGACCGGGATGCTCCTGGGCTTGGCAGCGTCTGACCGGCCGGCGGGGATGCCGGCCCGCGCGGTCCAGGTCGACTCCAGTTCCTTGCGGAGGCTGCTCTGCTCCTGGCTGGCGGTGGCGTTGGTGCCCACGAGCTGGTACACCAGGAAGTAGAGGACGAAGCATCCCATGCCGATGAACGTCCAGCCCAGTCCGCGCAGGACCCTCCGCATCATCACCTCCGTGCCCTCGCCGCCGCCGCGGATCGCTCGCCTGAGGCGCACGAGGCATTCCCTCGCCTGAGCGCGCTCGGCAGCTGCTCGCCGAGGCGCGTGAGGCCATGCCATCCTAACGCGGTCCCAACCGGAACGAGCCGCTATGGGGCCGCGAGCAGCCGGTGCACCGTGGCGCGCACCTCCCCGGGCCGGACCTGCCTGGCGATCCGGACTCGACGCCTGCCCTCCTTGTCGAGGAACCAGGTCTGCGGCAGGGAGGCCACCGACCACTGCGAGGCCAGCCCGCCGTAGATGCCCTTGCGGTCATACACGGTCGGGTAGGTGATCCCGGCCCTGGCGAGGGCCTCGGCCGCCTTGGACCGCTCATCCGACGCGTCGACGCCGATGAAGGTCACCGGCTCGCCGGCCAGCTCCCGGCTCGCCCGCTCGAGGTCGGGCATCTCGGCTCGGCACGGGGCACACCAGCTCGCCCAGAAGTTGATCACCACGACCCGCCCCTTGAGCCGGTCGAGGTCACTCCCGAACTGGTCGGCTGTGCGGGCCACGAGCGGCCCGGAGCCGAGCGTCGCCGGCGTCCCGGGCGAGCCGGACGGCGACCCTGGGCCGCCCGTGCAGGCGACCGCGAGCAGGCAGAGGGCGAATAGGCAGAGGGCGAATAGGACAGCGCCCGACGGCACGCCAGATGGCCGGAGCGGGCGCCGCGCCCGGGCGGTACGATCGCGGAAGGTCATGGCGCCACCCCGCCGCCGGGTGCATCTGTCGAAAGGACCTGCCGCGATGCCCAAGTCACGCTCCAAACGGAGCCGGTACCAGCCGCCGCCACGTCCCAGGCCGAAGCCGTCGGCCCCCTGGGTGGGGCCGACGATCGTGGTCTGCCTCGCCGTGGGCCTCCTCTACATCCTGTTGTACTACATGGGCGCCCTGCCCGGTCCGGTGGCCGGCCTCAACGCCATCAACCTGGCCATCGGGTTCACCCCGATCATCGTCGGCCTGGTGTTGGCAACCCGCTGGACCTGAGCCCGCCACCACGCTGACCTGCCGAACTACACGCCTGTGATTCATCCCCAGTTGGGGAAAAGGTTGTGGACAGTCACGATGCCCGTCTACGAGTACACCTGCCGCGCCTGCGCCGCGGTCGAGGAGCACCTCCAGCCGATGGGGAGCGACGCTCCGGGGCCCTGCCAGGCGTGCGGCGGCGAGCTGCGCAGGCGCTTCTCCAGGGTGGCCGTGAAGTACCAGGGCTGGGGCTTCGACAGCACCGACGGGCTGGTCGCAGGCGACCGACCCAAGAAGGACTTCCGCGAGCTGCGCGAGCGCGCCGAGCGCATCGCGGACGAAGCGTAGCGCCTTCGGCGCCTCAAAGGCTTGGAGCCGCCTACGGCGGCGATCAGGTCATGCCGTCCGAACGTAGCGCCCTCGGCGCCCAACGGCGAGGAGCCGCCTACGGCGGCGATCAGCTCATGCCGTCCGAACGTAGCGCCCTCGGCGCCCAACGGCGAGGAGCCGCCTACGGCGGCGATCAGCTCATGCCGTCCGGCAAGTTCGCCGGACGGGCCGGACGGGCCTGGTGGCCGGCCGGCGAGTCCAGTTCGGCCTGGCCCAGGGGGTTGGGGGTCGGTACCCGGCGCAGCACCATCTTCTCCGCGCAGTGGCGCGGTGGGGCGTCAGTCCCCTTGCGGAGCAGGACGAGCTGCTCGCCGCAGGTCTCGCAGGCGAACACGAGCAGGGTGCCGGTCTCCACGACGTCGGTGGGCGGGCCCGGCGCGGCCGGGCCCCGGTTGCCGGCCAGGCCCCGGAACAGCACCCCGCCGCCGACCAGCACGCCAACCCCGAGCAGGACCGCGAAGACCACGTCGCTCCGCGGGGCGAGCAGAAGCAGGGCCGCCAGCACGAGCACGACCAGCCACAGCATCCGACCCCGAAGACGGCCCATGCGCTCATGCTACCCCGCCGCCCGCCCACCCTCTCCGCTGGGTACGTGCAGCGGGATCCGCCCGACCATCGCACAGGCGCCATTGGGGGCCCGGCGACGCCAAGCAGCAGCTCAGAAGTCCTGCACGTACCTCGAGGCGGCGACCAGGAAGGATCCGCGGGGTTACGGGCAAGACTTCTGGCGAGCTGCCTAGCCCAGCCGCTCCACGACCGTACAGTTGGCCGTGCCGCCGCCCTCGCACATGACCTGGAGGCCGTAGCGGCCGTTGCGCCGCTCCAGCTCGGCGAGGAGGTCGGTCATGAGGCGGGCCCCGGAGGCGCCGAGCGGGTGGCCGAGCGCGATCGCACCGCCGTTCGGGTTCACCTTCGACCAGTCGGGGTCGACCTCGCGGCCCCAGGCCAGCACCACGCTGGCGAACGCCTCGTTGATCTCGACCACGTCGAGGTCGCCGAGGGTGAGGCCGGCCCGGGCCAAGGCCCGCTCGGTGGCGGGGATCGGGCCGGTGAGCATCATCACCGGGTCGGCCCCGGCCAGGGCGAAGCTCACGAACCGGGCCCGCGGCCGCAGGCCCAGGGACTCGGCGGTGTCGCCCCCGGCGATCAGCAGGGCGGCGGCGCCGTCCGAGATCTGGCTCGAGTTGCCGGCGGTCACCTGGCCGTCGGGCTTGAACGCGGGCTTCAGTCCGGCCAGCTTCTCGAGCGAGGTGTCGCGGCGCACACCCTCGTCGGCCCGGACCTGGCCCCGGCCGCCGGCCGGGGCGGGGACCTCGACCGGCACCAGCTGGGCGTCGAAGAAGCCTGCGTCCTGGGCGGCAGCGGCGCGCTGGTGGGAACGGAGCGCGTAGGCGTCCTGCTCCTCCCTGGTGAGCCCCCACTTCTCGTTCATCAGCTCGGCCGAGATGCCCTGCGGCACGAGGCGGCCGCCGTAGCGGCCGCTCACCGTCGGGCCGAACGGCACGCCCGGTCCGGCCATGGTCGAACCCATCGGCACCCGGGTCATGTGCTCGACCCCGCCAGCCACCACGAGGTCGTAGACCCCGGCCATGACGCCCTGGGCGGCGAAGTGGACGGCCTGCTGGGAGGAGCCGCACTGGCGGTCGACGGTGGTGGCCGGGACCTCCTCGGGCAGTCCCGCGGCCAGCCAGGCCCAGCGGGCCACGTTGACGGCCTGCTCGCCGACCTGGGAGACGCACCCCATGATCACGTCGTCCACCCTGGCCGGGTCGACCCCGGTCCGGTCGAGCAGGGCCCGCAGCGGGGCAGCGCCCAGGTCCACGGCGTGCAGCCCCGCGTAACCGCCTCCCCGCCGGCCGACCGGCGTCCGAACCGCTTCGACGATGACGGCCTCACGCATCGGAACCCCTTTCGTGCCACGTGCCCCGGCGTCTTCGCGCCGGGAGGGCCGCGCCACTCAGGTCGCAGCCGTACGACCCGTGTGCGGCCTCCTGCGAAGGTGGCACCGTTCGCCCGGTCGCGTCAACCGGTGCCACCGGTTCCCAGAGGACCGGGGCCGGGAGAGGGGAGGGCCGGGGGGGAGAGGGAGGGGCCGGGAAGAGGGGAGGGGCCGGGGGGACGAGGGGAGGGCCGGGAGAGGGGAGGGCCGGGCGGAAGGCGCCGGAGAAGGGGCGCCACCCGCCCGGCGGCGTCCAGGTCAGCCCGTCGCCTTCAGGCGGGCAGGACGAGCCGCTCGCGCCGGGCCCACGAGCGGCCGGTGCGCGCACCGACGGCCCGGATCGGGCGGAAGCGCAGCGGTGGTCGCTCGCGCCTCTCCGGGTGTATCGGCAGGCCGGGTGCCGAGCTGGAGCCTCGCCGGCGGATTGCCAGCGGCCCGGTCAGGCCGGCTGCTCGACCTCGATCCACTCGATGCGGATCTCCTTTTGGGGCCGGTCGCGGGCGTCGCGGTCGCTGGCCGCGATGGCGTCGACCACGTCCATCCCCTCGACGACCTCGCCGAAGATGGTGTGCTTGCCATTCAGCCAGGGGGTAGGCACCTGGGTGATGAAGAACTGGGAGCCGTTGGTGTTGGGCCCCGCGTTGGCCATGGCCAGGTAGCCCGGCTTGTCGAAGGCGCGCGGCCCGGCCACCTCGTCCTCGAACTCGTAGCCGGGCCCGCCCCGACCGGTCCCGAGTGGGTCGCCGCCCTGGACCATGAACTGCGGGATGACCCGGTGGAAGATGGTGCCGTCGTAGAGCGGCCGCTGCTGCGCGACCCCGGTCTGCGGGTCCTTCCAGGCCTTGGTCCCCGTAGCCAGGCCCACGAAGTTCTCGACGGTCCTGGGGGCGGTGTCGGGGAACAGGACGACCCGGATGTCGCCCTTGGAGGTCTTCAGAGTTGCGTGGGTGGCGGCCATCGTGCTCGCTCCTTCGTTGCCAGGAAGATTCGGGAGCCACCGCTTCCCTGCTCGAGCCCCCGGGCCCCGCGGTGGGGTCGCTGACCGCCCCACCCTATCCCGGCCGGGCCAACAGGTCGGGCACGTCGGCCAGGCCGTCCACCACGGCATCCGGCTCCGGGCCGTCCTCACCGCCGGCCCTCCCGGCTGCAGCGCGCGAGCCCTTGCCGGTGCGGACCAGGACCGAGCGGACGCCGACGGCGCGGGCGCCGGCCACGTCGGCGTCGAGGTCGTCGCCCACCACCAGGGCGTGCTCGGGGACCCCGCCGACCGTCTCGAGGGTGAGGCGGAAGAACTCCGGCGACGGCTTGCCGAGGACCCTGGCCTCCACACCGGTCGCGTACTCGAGCAGGCGCACCCACCCCCCGGTGTCCAGGTGCTCGCCGTCGTCGCGGCGGGCGACACGGCCGAGCTGGGTCGCCACCAGCTCGGCGCCGTCGCGGATGGCCCGGAACGCGGCGTCCAGGTCGGCGTAGGCGGCGCCGTAGCTCGGGTCGCACACCAGGACGTGTGTGGGCCGGTCACCCGGCCCACACAGCACCCCCGGCAGGTGGTCGCGGACCGCCGGGGAGGCGATGGCCAGCACACGGGCCGCCGGGAGGTCTTCGAACAGCCGGCGGGCCAGCACCACCGGGGTCAGGAAGTCACCCTCCCCGGCCGGGACGCCCATTCCGGCCAGGCGCTCGACCAGGGCTGCGGGCGAGGTCGAGTCGGTGTTGGTGGTGAACCGGACGGTACGTCCCGAGCTCCGCAGCCGCTCGACCGCCTTGGCGGCACCCTGGACCGGCCGGCTGCCCTCGTACACGGTGCCGTCCAAGTCGAGGAGCACGACCTCGATGTCGTGGAAGGAGCGCACCGCCGTCCCTACCTCCTGCCCGCGCGTCCGTGAGCACGACGCTGGCGGACCACGGCCCCCGAGTCAAACCTCGGTGAGGAGGACACCCCGACCGGTCCCGGGGACGGGCATCGGCGCCCCCCGCAGGGGACGGCCCGGTGCGGTTGTCCGGGTCCCCGAGGGCACACGCGTGACGACCCGCGTGACCCCCCTTGGCCCTCGAGGGCCTGCTCCGGAACCGGTCGGTAGCGTTCGGGGTTATATAGTCTTTGCAACCAGGCTTGCAAGGACCACTTGCAAGAACGGCCCGGAATGGCTATGCAGGTGGGGAGGGCGGCACGAACCGGACGAACCCCCCTGACCTGAGCGAGATCATCTGGTTGCAGACGGGTAGGGGCAGAGTGGGATAAGTTCGCAGCACCGATGACCGCGACTCCCCTCCCACCCCTGCCACCGGACGCCGCCGTCGACGGCAGGCTCCCGGGTCGCGGAGGCGTGGTCTTCCTGAACTGGCGCGACACGCGCAACCCGGAGGGCGGCGGCTCGGAGCGGTTCGTCGAGCGGGTGGCCGCCGGCCTGGCTGCCCAGGGCCGGCCGGTGACGATCGTCTGCGCCGCCTGGCCGGGCGCGCCTCGGGAGGAGCACGCCAACGGCGTCCGCATCCTGCGCCGAGGCGGGCGCCTCGGGGTGTACCTGCGCGCGTTCGTGCTCTACGCGGCCGGCCGGACGGGCCCCCACGACGTGGTCGTCGACGTGCAGAACGGCCTGCCGTTCTTCTCCGCCCTCTATGCGCGGGTGCCGGTGGTCGTGCTCGTCCACCACGTGCATCGGGAGCAGTGGGGGGTCGTGCTGCCCCCGCCGCTGGCCCGGTTCGGCTGGTGGGTCGAGTCCCGCGTGGCCCCCCGCGTCTACCGGGGGGCCAGCTACGTGGCCGTGTCCGAGTCGACCCGCCAGGAGCTGGTCGGGCTCGGCGTCAGGGCGGGCTCCATCGCGATCGTCCACAACGGCACCGACCCTCCGGCGGTGGCCAGCCCGCCCCGGACGTCCCACCCGTCGGTCTGCGTGCTCGGCCGGCTGGTGCCCCACAAGCGGGTCGAGCTCGCGCTCGAGGCGGCGGCCCGCATCCGGGGCCGCCTGCCCGGGCTCAAGGTGTCGGTGGCGGGCCAGGGCTGGTGGGAGCCACGGCTCCGGAACGAGGTGGCCCGGCTCGGTCTCGAGGACACGGTCGAGCTGCTCGGGCACGTGGACGAGGAGGCCAAGCACGCGCTGCTCGCACGCTCATGGGTCCTGGCCATGCCCTCGGTCAAGGAGGGGTGGGGGCAGGCGGTGATGGAGGCGGCCGGGCACGCCACCCCCACGGTCGCCTTCCGCTCGGCCGGCGGCCTGGCCGAGTCGGTGGTGGACGGGCGCACCGGCCTGCTCGCCGACGACCTGGACGGGTTCACCGGCCAGCTCGCGCGGGCCCTCTCCGACCACCCGCTGCGCGAGCGCCTTGGGGCCGCCGCGCGGGAGCGGGTCACGGGGTTCACCTGGCCGCAGGCCACAGCCGCCTTCGCCGCCATCCTGGACGGTGTGGTGGCGGCCCGGGCGGGGACGCTGGGTGCCGCCCCAGTGGGGGCGCACGCCCTCGGGCCCCTCAGCGGCCGCCGTAGACGATGAGGTCCTGGGAGACCGGGCTCGGGCCCTGGCTGCTCACGAGCAGGATGGCGGCCAGGAAGGCGAGGATCAGAGCCAGCACGGCCAGGCCCAGGAAGACGCGCAGCGGGATGCCACTCATCGTCACTCCCTCCTTCGGGAACGCCAGGAACTTACCAGTCTGCGCGGTACGCGTGCCATGGCCTTTCCGCCGACGATCGCCCACAGGGCCAGCCCCAGGGCGGCTGCGTCGGCCGCCAGGACGGCCGCGCGTGCTCCGGGCGGCCAAGGCGGCCCGCCGGCATCCGGCGCGGCCGGACGGGCGGGGCTCTGGTAGAGGGCGAGGTCGGCCCGGTCGAGCACGAGGTCGGCACCGGCCAGCCGGGGCGGGTACCCCGACCAGCGCCCGACCTTCTCGACCAGGACCCAGCGCACCCCGGCGGCGGGCAGGCCAGGGGCGATCGGCCCGTCGCCCGCCACCAGCGGGGCGAGCCCGGGCGACCAGGGGTCCTCACCCGGCACGGTCAGGCCACGCAGCTCGAGGTCGTCGTTGGTCACGGCCCGGCGGGTGAAGAAGCGCTGGGCGGGCTGGAGCGACACCCGCCCGCCGTTCCACGGGAACGCCACGTAGAGGTGCCAGGGCAGGACCAGCACCGCGCCAGGCACCGGGTCGGCCGCCATCACTGCCCGAGCCTCGGTCCAGGACGCCGGGTACCGGGCCGTGCCAAGCCGGCCGCCGGCACCCCAGGCCAGGGCGGGCAGGACCAGCAGGGGTGCGGCCAGCAACAGGGCAGCGGCCACCCTGCGGGCCCGAGCCGAGGCCAGCAGCCCGAGCAGCCACTCGACCCCGACCCCGAAGCCCAGCGCCAGCGCGAGGGCCAGCGGGGCGACGAACTTCTGGGCGTCCCGGACCAGGCCACCGCCGGGGACGTCTTCGACCACCAGTCCGGCCAGCCCGCGGAGGCCAGGCGCGGCTGAGGCGGCAGCCACGGCCAGCCCGAGGGCGGCCGCGGCGGCCAGCCCGAGGGCGGCGCCCCGCTCCACCCGCTCGAACACCGGCCGCCAGCCGGCCACGGCGACCACCACGATCAGCACGAACGCCGGCATCCAGAGCCACGAGCCGCGGCCCGGGGGCACCACGTCGGCGTTCCAGATCCCGCCGAGGGTGGCCAGGCTGCCGAGGGTGCCGAGCGGCCCGTCGGGCCGGGACGCGAACGCCTCGACCCCGGCCGGCCGGTACGGGACACCACCCGGCCGCAGCACGCTCGGCACCCACCAGGGCGCGTTCAGCACCAGCGCCGCCCCAGCGACCAGGCCCAGACGCGCCACCGGGCGCACCCGGGGGCCGGGCGCGGGGCCCGTGTCCTCGCCCGCCGGCGCCCGGAGGCTGGGCGCGGGGCCTGGGGCCTCGAGCGACCTGGTGGTTTTGCCGGGCCGGGGCCATGGCGGGCAGCAGGCCACCAGCAGGGCGGTCACGCCGGCGATGACCCCGCCGGGCGGGCTGCCGCACGCGGCGACCGCGAGCCAGGCGACCAGCCGGAGCCCGCCGCCGGGAGCCAGGCGACAGGCTGCGGCCGCGCGCGCCACCCAGGGCAGTGCGGCGTAGGAGACCAGCAGCGCCCAGTGGCCCATCAGCAGGCGCTCGTACACGAACGCGTTCCACGCGTAGAGCACCCCGGCGGCCGCCTGCCCCGCGGCGGATGCGGTCGGGGCGAGCCGGGCCGCGCCCCACCCGCCGCCCACCAGGATCCCGGCCAGGACCAGCTTCTGCACGGCGTCGGCCGGGAGCAGGCGGCTCGCCACGGCCACCAGCAGCTCGCTCGGGACCGCACGGGCCACCGAGCTGCCGAGCCCGAGGAGCTCCCAGCTGAAGGGGATGCGGGGCACGAAGACCATGTCGTAGCTCAGCACGTACCCGGGCGCGAGCAACGGGGCGAGGATCAGCAGCCCGGCCGCTCCGACCACCAGCAGCGCGATGGGCCGGCCGGCCTGGCCGGCCGAGGCGCCGGGCCTGGCACGCTCTCGGCTGGTCGCCGCGACGGTGGAGTGGTCAGGCGGCCCCAGCCGCACTGCTCTCCCGGGCGCCGGCCACGCGCCGCCCCGGCCGCGTGCCCGCCAGCACCAGGCCTCCGACGACCAGCAGGATGCCCAGGAGCACCCCGCCGATCGGCAACGTCGTGCTCAGCATCGTGAGCTGCGAGCGCCCGTCGCGCGCCTCGTCGAGGTTGTGCCTGACGGTCGCCTCGTCGTAGGTGAGCTTGGCGTCGACCACGGTGAGGACGACCCGGCCCTCCTCGGTCTGCAGGGTCTGGTTCACGTCCTGCTCGGCCTTGATGATGATGCCGGTCCGGGGCTCGACCCAGAGCGTCTTCACGTTGCCGTAGATCACGCCGGCCGACACCGAGTCCTTGCTCGGGTCGCCCGCCATCTCGCCGCTGATGGTGACCGAGTCGGTCCTGACCCCGTCGAAGCGTTGGTCGAACCGGTAGACAGTGAGGCCGTCGAGCTTCTCGGTGGCCGCGTACTGGGCCGGGAAGGACTGCCTGGCCCCCGTGTCCCAGAACATGTAGGTCTTCTTGGCCGTGTTGAACGGGAACTTAAGTGACAGCCCGTCGTGCCGAGGGTTCTCGCCGCAGCAGTGCACCGACTCTGCGGTGACCCGGTCCAGGGCGATGCGCTCCTGGCTGGCGGTGAGCACGCCCTGGTCCTGGGTATCGACGGTCGACGAGAAGGTGTCCCAGACCGCCGTGCTGGACGAGCCCGCCTTCACGTCGCCGCGCACCACCCGGGTGTTCTGGAGCTGAGCGTCCTGCACCTCTCGCAGCGTGCTGCGGTTGAAGTAGGTCCCGGTGCCGGTGGCCACCGGCGTGGAGTACTGGTCGAGCGGCGCCTTCTGCAGGCGCGGATACGCGTAGAACCGCTCGAAGAGCGCGAAGAACAGGAGGAAGAGCCCTACGAAGACGAGCGCGAACCCGAGTCGACGGCCCACTGCGACCTCCCGCCTTGTCACCCCCCGAACCTGCGCCGAACACTACACAAACACACCCGAAGAGAACATAGACTACGAGCGTCGGGGGGCCGCCCGCGCCGTCGCCGTGCGCGGGCCGACGCGCCATGACCCCGGACGGACGCCATGGACCTCGACGCCTTTGCCGCCAAGCTGTCCGACCTGTTCGCGGGCGACCCGCTGGCCGGGCGCCCGGTCGACCGCCGCTTCGGCGCGGTCGTCGACGACGTGCCCGGGATGGCCACCGAGAGCAAGCTCGCCCTGCTCAACCTGGCCGCCGCCCATCTCGGCGAGGGCGAGGCGTACCTCGAGGTAGGGTCGTTCAAGGGCCTGTCGCTGATCGGCGCCATGCTCGACAACCCGGGCCGGCGCTTCTACGCCGTGGAGAGCTTCCTCGAGTTCAACCTCGACGGCCGGGCCCTGCGCGAGGAGCTGCTCGGCAACCTGCGCCGCTGGGTCGACCTGGACCAGCTCGAGCTGCTCGAGGGGGACTGCTTCGAGCTGCTCAGGCGGCCGGGCGTGCTGCGCGAGCCGGTCGGCGTCTACTTCTACGACGGGGCGCACGGCCGCCTGCCCCACTACCTGGCGCTCGCCTTGGCTGAGCCCTGGCTGGCCGGCCGTGCGCTGGTGGTGGTCGACGACGCGTCCTGGCCGATGGTGGCCCGGGCCACCGACCGCTACCTGCGCGCCCACCCCGGCTACCGGCTGCTGTTCGACCTGGCTGCCAGGCACGAGGAGGACCCCGCCTGGTGGAACGGGGTCAAGCTGTACGAGTTCGAGCGCCGGGCCGCCCGCCCGGGGCGGCCCGGGTTTGACGTCGCCTGGCGCCTCCTGGCCTACGACCTGGCCTACCGGCCCGCGGTCCGAATCGCCTGGCGGACGCTCCCGCGGCACCCGCGACTCTGCCGAGCGGTCCTCAAGGTCGTGCCGATGGCGTCCAGACGGGTCGGCGGGGGCGCCCGGCAGGGCCCGCCCGGGCCAAGGGGGGAAGCGGGTCGTTGACAGCGGGCAACCGGGAACTGCGCGGCTGGCTTGCGGCAGACCTGCCGGTCGGCACCGGTCGCGAGCCTGCGCAACCCGGCCTGGCGCGTTCGCTGGTGCGGGCCGGGCTCGTGGTGGCGCCGGCGATGGCGGCCGCCAACGGGCTGAACTACGCCTACAACCTGGTCATGGCCCGCATGCTCGGCCCGGAAGGCTACGGCGCCCTCGGTGCGCTGCTGGCGCTGGTGGTGATCGGTACCGTCCCCGGGTACGCCTTGCAGGCGGTGGTGGCCCGCCACACCGCGCTCCGCGCCTTCCCGCCAGGAGCACGCGGGCCCGGGACGCCCGAGACCCCGCTGCCTGGACCGCATGCGGCCGGCGACCGGGCCATTGCCGAGCTCTGGTCGAGGACGCTGACCACCGTGGTGGCCGTGGGGGCCGGGCTCGGGCTGGTCACGGTCGCGGCCGCGCCCTTGCTCAGCGGCTACCTCCGCCTGGGCTCGGTCGTGCCGGCCCTGTGGCTCGCGGCCGCCGTGGCCCCGCTCCCGGTGCTCGCTGCCGTGCAGGGCATGCTGCAAGGGCGAGAGCGCTTCGCCGCCCTCGCCGCCGCCCTGCTCGCTGCCGCAGCGGGCAAGCTGGTGGCCGGGATCGGCCTGGTGCGGGCGGGCGGCGGGGTGAACGGCGCGCTCACCGGCGCGGCGGTCGGGTCGTTGCTGGCGATGCTCCTTGCGCTCGCCTTCGTCCGCCCGGCGCTCGCCGGGGCGAAGCCGCGCGGGGGACACCCGCGTGCCGCGCCCGGTCTCGGCCGCCTGCTCCCGCTCCGCATCGGGCGCGAGGTCGCAGGAGCGGCCGTCGCCATCCTCGGCCTGCTGCTGCTCGCCAACGTCGACGTGCTGCTGGCCAGGCACTACCTGGACGGCGACGGGCCCGGGCTGTACGCGGCCGGGGCCGTGGTGGCCAAGATCGCCTATTGGGCTCCGCAGTTCGTGGTCACCATCGTGTTCCCCCGGCTGTGCACCACCGACGACCGTAGGCGGCTGCTCGGCCGCGCGGCGGTCGCCATGGCCGGGTTCGGTGGGCTGCTGGTGGCCGGGGCGGCGACCGCGCCGCACCTGGCCGCGACGCTCCCGTTCGGGCACGCCTATCTCGCGGTGGGCCCGGCCCTGCCGCTGTTCGCCGCCCTCGGCACCTGCCTCGCCCTGGTGCAGCTCGTGCTGTTCTCCGGCATCGCCACGGCCGACCCTCGCCTGAACCGCGTCCTGCTGGTCGCGGTGGTGGCCGAGATCGGCCTCGGCTCCCTGGTCTTCCACGGGTCCGTGGTCCAGATCGTCGGGGTCGCGCTCGGGGTGGCAGGGGCCGTGCTCGCCACCGGCTGGCTCATCGAGCGCCGGCCCCGCCCCGGGCCAGTCCCGTGAGCCCGGCGGGCGCACCAGGAGCCCCGGCCCAGGCGGCAGAGGCGCCAGGCCGCCCGGCGGGCGCACCAGGAGCCCCGCTTGGGAGCAGGGGACGCCAATGAGCGGCGTGCTCCGGCTCGACCGGCCCACCCGCCCAAGGAAGCTCGACCTCCGCCGCCGCGGGCGGCTCGGCCAGCGGCTTCCCGACCGGCTCACCGAGCCCCTCGCCTACCTGGTCTTCGGCGTGCTCGTGCTGGCTGTCCTGCTCCTTACCGACCAGGGCCTGTTCACCCCGGACACCAAGCCGGAGCTGTACCTGGCACCCGCCAGGGCCCTGCGCGCGGCCCTGTCGACCTGGCGTCCGGACCCCTACCTCGGTCAGCCCAACTTCGACACGGGACTCGCCCCGGCCGCCCTGGTCCTGGCCGGCCTGCGCGCCCTGGGCGTCGAGCCCTGGCTCGCCGTGCGACTGTGGCGAGCGCTCCTGCTGCTCGCCGCCGGGTGGGGCGCGGTGCGGCTGTTTCACGAGGTCGCCGGGGACGAGGCCGGCGGGGGGCGATCGAACCCGGCAGGACGGGTGACCGCCGCCGTCATGTACGTCGCCAACCCCTACGTGGTCGTGGCCGGGGCGACGACCCCGATCCTGCTGCCCTACGCGTTCCTGCCCTGGCTGCTGCTGGCGCTCGCCCGCAGCGTGCGCCAGCCTCGGTCGTGGCGGGCACCGGCGGCCTTCGCGCTCGCCTTCGCCCTGTGCGGAGGCATGAACGCCGGTGTGGTCCCGCTGCTCATGCTGCTGGCCGTGCCCTGCTACCTCGCCTACACGCGGCACGCCCACGGCACGGCCTGGCGCGACCTTGGCGCCGCCGCCAGCCGCTGCCTCGCCCTCGCGCTGCTCGTGTCGCTGTACTGGCTGGTGCCGGCGGCGCTGGCCAGTGCCAGCGGCGCGGCCATCGCCGCGACCACCGAGACGCCCCGCGACGTGGCCGGACCGTCGTCCTGGGCCGAGACACTCCGCCTGCTCGGCCTGTGGACCCTGTACGGCCGCACGGGCGACCGGCCGTTCCTGCCAGGCATGGTCGCCTACCTGACCAACCCGCTGGTGGTGCTCGCGTCCTTCGCGGTCCCGGCCGCCGCGACCGCAGCGGCCTTGGCCTCGAGGGCAAGGGCAAGGGCGCTGTCCGCTTGCCTGCTCGCAGTGGCCGTGCCGGTGATGGTTGGGCTGTTCCCGCCCGGCGCGCCCTCGCCGTTCGGACGGTTGCTCGAGGCCGCGTTCGAGCGGGTGCCCGGGGCGATCGCGTTCCGGACCACCAACAAGGTCGGCGCCCTGGTGGCGCTCGCCCTCACCCTGCTGATCGCGCTCGGCGCGGCCGAGCTGGCCGTACGGCCCGCGGCCAGGCGGACGGGCGAACCGCGCACGCTCCGCGGCGCCGGACGACAGCCGGCCGAGCGCATGGCCGGCGCCGCCGTGGCTATGGCGGTCGTGCTCGCAGTGGCCGTCCTGCCCGCCTGGACCGGCGGGCTCAACCTGGCCAGCTACCGGATCCCCGGGTACTGGCGGCAGGCGGCAGCCGACCTCGACCGCGGGCCGGCGTCCACCAGGGTGCTGATGCTCCCGGGCCAGGTCCAGGCCGACTACCGCTGGGGGATGCACGGGCCCGACGACCTCGACGCGTCGCTGCTCAGCCGGTCGTCGGCGCTGCGCTCCACGGTCCCCAACGGCTCCCGCGAGCAGGCCAACTTCCTGGCCGCCCTGGACGTGGCGCTGGCCACCGGCGCTCCCGAAGGGACGGTGAGCGCGATGGCCCGCTACCTGGGCGCCGGTGAGGTGCTCGCCCGCTACGACCGGGTGTGGGAGGCCGAGGGAGGTGCGCCCCCGTCGGCGCTCGCCGCCGCCCTCCGCCGCGATCCGGACCTACGCCGGGAGGCCGCCTACGGCCGGGCTGGCGAGCACACGGTCGCGCCGTCGAGCGCCACCGACGGCGACGCCGGGCTCAACCCCCTTGAGCGCTGGTCGGTGGCCGCTCCCCGGCCGGTGCTGCGGACCGAGCCGGCCCAGGGCACCGTGTTGATCGATGGGGACAGCTTCGCCCTGCCGTCCCTCGGCCGCCTGGGGCTCCTGCGCGGCCAGCCGCCGTTCCGGCTGCTCGGCTCGACCGGCCTCGACGAGACCGCGCTGGCCCTGGACGACGGCGCCCGCATCGTGCTCACCGACTCGAGCCGCCGCCGGGCCTGGGACACCCACCGGGCCGGTGCCTCGTACTCGCCGACCCTACAGGCCGACCAGCCGCTCGGCCCTGTCTCGGGCGCTCCGGGCGGCGACGGCGCCTCCCTCGCCCTGTTCGACGACCCGGCCGACCAGAGCGTGGCCGTGCTCGACGGCGCCCGCGCGGTGACCGCGACCAGCTCGGGCATCCCCTTCGGACTGGCACCCTGGGGCAAACCGGCGTTCGCCTTCGACGGCGACGACCGCACGGCCTGGGTCACCGGCGCCTACGGGACCGCGGTGGGCCAGTCGGTGACGATCGAGCTCGGCCGGCTGGTCAAGGTCTCCCGCCTCACCCTCCGGCCCCTGCAGGGCAGCCCGGCCCAGGTCTCGAGCGTGCGGATCACGCTCGACGGCCGCAGCCACGACGCCGAGCTCCCAGCCGAGCCCGAGGTGACCGTGACCGTGCCGGAGACCGAGAGCTACGCCGTCACCGTCGAGATCACCGGGGTCCGGGGCGGCGCCGGTCTGAACCCGGTCGGCTTCTACGAGATCGACATCCCCGGAGTCCGGGTCACCGAGGGTGTGCGCATGCCAGAGCGTCTCCGCGAGCTGGCCGGCTCGCTCGACAAGAGCGCGGGCAGGCGGCTCGCCGCCACTCCCGTCGATGTCGTCATGACCAGGGCGGCCGGTGACCCGGGCCGGGCCGACGACGACGAGGAGCGAGTGCTCGACCGCCGCTTCTGGCTGCCTGACGAGCGGTCGTTCGCCGTCGCCGGCCGGGTCACGGCCGGCTACGCCCTACCCGAGCCCGTCCTCGACCAGCTCGCGGGCCTGCCCGACGAGGTGGTCGCGCGCTCGTCGTCGCGCGCGTTCGACTCGCCGGCGTTGCGCGCCTCGGCCGCCTTCGACGGCGACCGGGACACGGCCTGGATCCCGGCCGGTCGCGGGCCGGGGGAGCAGATCGAGGTCTCGTTCCCCGAGCGCGAGCTCGACCACGTGATCGTCAGACAGGACATGCCCAGGTCGCTCGAGGACCGGCAGGGCGCCAACGTGGTCATCCAGGCCGAGCTGGCGCTCGACGACGGGGAGCCGCGCCGGGCCCGCCTGCGTTCCGGGGCGGCCCGGATCGACTTCCCCAAACGCCGGGCGAGCCGGCTCCGGCTCACCATCGTCGAGGTCGCCGGCCTTGGCGGCGGAGTGCGCATCAGCGAGATCGAGGCGGGCGGGGTCAAGGTCGGGCCGGCCAAGCCGGGGCAGGTCAAGGGGTGCGCGAAGGTGGCCGAGATGGACGGCGCACCGCTCCGCCTCGCCATCAACGGCACCTTCCAGCAGCTCGCGGACGGTGCCGCCCTGCCGGTGGGCGCGTGCCCGAGGGAGCCGCCGCTGCGTCTCGGGGCCGGGGAGCACCGGCTCAGGGCCGAGCCCGGATGGCTGATCGACCTGCTCGGCCTCTCCTCCACCAGCGCAGGTGGCAAGCGGCTCGAGGCCAAGGGGACGGCCCCGGACCCGCCCCGGATCACCGTGACCTCGGCCTCACCGACCCGGGCCACGCTGGTCACCGAGGCCGCGGAAGGCCCCTACTACCTGGTGCTCGGGCAGGGCTGGGATCCCCGCTGGCGGGCCACGATCGACGGGCTGCCGCTAGGGCCGCCGGTCGTGGTGGACGGGTACTCGGCCGGCTGGCGCATCCCGGACACACGGGCGCACCTCATCGCGGTCGACTTCGCCCCGCAGCGCTGGGCCCGGGTCTCGCTGGTCGCATCCCTGGCCGGGCTCGCGCTCGTGCTCGTCCTGCTCGCGGGTGTGGGCGCCGCCCGGCGCGGCCCGGGGCGGGAGCCACACCGTCCGGAGCCACACCGTCCGGAGCCAGACCGTCCGGAGCCAGACCGTCCGGAGGCACGCCTCGCTGTGCCTGGCGGGACCCAGATGGCCATGCCTGGCGGGGCCCAGATGGCCGTGCCTGGCGGGGCCCAGATGGCCGTGCCTGGCGGGGCCCAGATGGCCGTGCCTGGCGGGAGCGGAGCACGGGGCCGCCTGAGCGGACGGGTCGGGCCGGCAGCGCTCCTGGTCGCGGTGCTCTGGCTGCTCGGCGGGTGGGCCGGGCTGTTGGCCGGCGTGGCCGTGGTGGCCTGGGACCGGCTCCGGACGCCATCGCCGCAGCAGCTCCTGCGCGTCTCGCTGGTGCTGTTCGGGCTGGTCCCGCTGGCCGTGCTCGCCAAGGGCCTGCCCACCCCGGCCACGGTCGGCCCGGACTTCGCGAGCGGCAACCCGGTCGCCCATGGTCTGGCCGGGGCGGCCCTGGTCCTGCTCGTCCTCGGCATCCTGCGCGACGTTCGGCCGCCCGAGCACCGCCCGGACCGGCCGGCCGGGGCCCCGCCGGCCGGGGCCCCGACGGGTGAGCGCCGCAGCCTGGCCCCGCGCGGCCCAGCGCCCGAGATGGGCCCCTACGGCGAGCGGCCCAGCCAGCCTGGCCAGGGCGCGGACCGGTGAGCCCCGGCCCGGCGGGAGCCCCGCTCGTATCGGTGGTCGTGCCCACCCGGAACTCTGGGCGCACCATCGAGGCCTGCCTGCGCTCGGTCCGGGCCCAGACCCACCCGGCCCTCGAGCTGATCGTGGTCGACAACGGCAGCTCGGACGCGACCTGGCCCGTGGCCACACGCCTGGCCGACGTAGTCCTGCGGGCCGGCCCGGAACGCAGCGCGCAGCGCAACGCCGGTATCGCCCGAGCCGCCGGCGACTGGGTCCTATGGATCGACTCGGACATGGAGCTGGCGCCCGACGTGGTCGAGCGTTCGCTCGCCACCGCCCGGGACGCCGGGGCGACCGGGGTGTTCATCCCGGAGGCGAGCAGCGGCTCGGGCTTCTGGGCCCGATGCCGCGCCCTCGAGCGGCGCTGCTATGCGGGCGAGCCTCGGATCGAGGCGCCCAGGCTCGTGGCAACCGCCTACATGCGCCGGGCCGGCGGCTTCGCCACGTGGCTGGCCGGCACCGAAGACGCCGAGCTGCGCAACCGCATGCTGGCCGACGGGGTCGGGCTGGCCGGCACCGACGCGCTGATCGTCCACGACGAGGGGCGGCTCTCGCTGCCCGGCGTGGCGCGCAAGCGCTTCTACTACGGCAGGGGCCTGCCGGCCTACCGGCGTGCCCACCCGGGGGCGGTCTCGGCGCAGGCGGGCGCAACCGCCAAGGCGATGTGGCGCCACCGCCGGCTGCTCGCCGCCGACCCGCTCCACGTGCGAGGCGGCCGCCTGGGCCGCCGGCGCCCTCACCGGCCCCAGCAGCCGGCAGCGGAAATCGTGAGAGCGGCGGCACACTGCGCGGCAACCGTGAGAGCGGCCGGATCCGCCCGACCATGGCACAGGCGCCCGTGGGGGGGAGCGTGTACCGGTGAGCCCACGGCCCCCCCAGATAGCTGGCACAGGCGCCCTTGGGGTGGCGTGTGTACCGGTGGGCCCCACGGCTCCCCCGGATAGCTGGCACAGGCGCCCTTGGGGGGCCGTGGGGGGAGCGAGCTCCCCCCACATGGACAGAGGCCTGCGAGTGAGTTCCGGCCGCCGCGACCGACAAAGGGCGACGAGCGCCGCCAGAGCGAGCTCCCCCCACATGGACAGATGGCCCGAGGTAGTCAAGTTGCCGGCGACGGCATTCAGCCGAAGTTCACCAGCGCCGGGCACTGGCCGAGCGACACACCGGCCCGGGCCCGCTCCGCCTCGGTGAAGGCGGCGCACGGGTGCGCCAGGGGGGCGGCCAATCGCCCGCCGTGCAGCCTCGCGTGCCGCGCCCAGACCGGGACCAGGTGCTCCTCGTGGCTGAGCACGAGCCACACCCGCCGGGTGCCCGCGGGCACCTGGTCCATCGCCTCCTTGATGAACGTGGGAGCCCGCCCCTTGGCCACCACCATGCGCGGATCGTCCGGGTAGGCGACCTCGAACCGGATCGTGCTCGCCTCGGAAGCGGGCACGAACGAGGGCTTTTCCGGCCCGTAGTAGGCCCACTGATACGCGGCCAAGCTGCCGAGCACGACCACGTCCCCGGGCCGGCGCAGCTCCTGGACGAGCCGGATCTGGCCCCTGACGTTCTCGTCGAACATCAGGATCCTGGCCGCCTCCCTCGCCGCGGGCAGGAAGATGGCGCCCGCCCCGACGAGCACCAGCAGCCCGAGCACGGCCGTGCCGCGCCACCGCAGGGCGAGGCCGGCGAGGCCGGCCACGCCCAGGGCCGCAACCACGCTGCCGAGCACGGTCAGGAACATGCTGGTCCGCAGCTCGAGGAACGGGTAGTGGCCCTGCATCCCGGCCACCACGACCTCGGCGGCCAGGATGGGCAGGACCAGCGCTGCGGCCGGCACCCCTGCCCGCCACAGCGCGGCCACGCCGGCCACGAGCAGCGCGAGCGCCAGCGGCCAGGGCCCGAACCCGATCGACTCGATCGCGGTGACCGCCCGCGGGGCCATGAACCGCCACGCCTCGTCCCAGCCTTCTGTCGACGGGATGTACCGGCCCCTCCAGTACCGGTGCATGGCGTCGCCGTTGCTGGCCGCAACGAAGGTCCGGTAGACCCGGGCATCGACCACGGCGACCACGGCACCGGCCACGGCGACCCAGCCGAGCCGCTGCCACGCCCGCCGCACGAGGCAGGTCAGCGCCAGCGCGCCGAACACGGCGGCGGTGACGAACAGCGCGGTGTTGGCGACCAGGAACGACAGCACCGCGGCGTCCGCAAGGACGCCCACCCGCAGCGGGGACCAGCGCCGCTCCACCCAGGCGACCAGGGCGACCAGCAGCAGCGCGGTGAACGCCTCGGCGGTGTACTGCTTGAGGTAGGGGTAGCCGAGCGCGGTCGGGGCGAGCACGGCGGCCAGACCGGCTGCCGGCGGCCCGAGCCAGCGCACCCATGACGGGCGATGCCGAACGGCACGCCAGCCCGTGACGGGCCGGTCGGCGGGTTCGCGTGTCCCGCGACCGAGCTGCCGTCCCAGGAACCAGGCGGGGACGGCGCCGGCTACGGCGAAGGCGAGCGGCAGCAGCCGGTAGCGCTCGGCATCCCCCCACCTGGGCACGGCGCGCAGCAGCGCGGTCCAGCCGATCGGCGTGGACGCGGTGAGCAGGCGGAGCTGCTCCCAGGAGGCCCGGGTGGAGTCGGCCACCCAGCTCTCGTCGAGCCAGAACTGATGGGTGAACAGCTGGGAGGGATCCCTGACGCGGACCGCGAGCAGGGCGAGCGCGACCACGGCGAGCGCCTCGGCGGCCCAGAGCACTCCTCGCGGCAGGCTCGCCGCCGCGTCCCACCGTACCTCCCCTGGCTGGCCCGCGAGGGGGTGGCCGTGCTGCTGGGGCCGCGGGTCATCGACGGCCATGTCACCTCCCGGCCGCTTCACGCCGGCCTCCCCCAGTAAGAGGGCCGACGACGCAAGAGGTTGCACGGTACCTGAATCGAGAGCTTTCCGTTACCCGCGATGATCCGTGCCGTTGCGGCAGACCACGAAATCCCCGCGGGGTGCGCTGCCACTACCCGGCGGCGAGGCGGAACGCCTCGCCCATGCGCGCGCACTGGCGGCCCAGCTCGTGCCGGTCGAGCACGACGCGCCGGTTCTCCTTGCCGACCCGGGCCCGACGGGCAGGGTCGGCCAGGAACCCGAGCAGGGCCTCGGCCAAGGCCTCGGCGTCGTCGGGGACGCGCTCGTTCGGGGCCTGGACCGCCTCGTGGTTGGAGCCGCAGGCGGTGGTGACGACCGGGAGGCCGCTGGCCATCGCCTCGACGTAGGCCAGGCCGAACTGCTCGTTCCAGACCCGGGTCGGCCGTGGGGCGGTGACGAACACCGCCGCCTGCCGCAGCTCCCGGGCAACCCCCTCGCGGCCGGTGGCGCCGAGGTAGCGCACCCCGCTGCCCGGCCGGGCGGCCTCGCGCCGGACCAGGCCTTCCAGTGGGCCGCGGCCGGCCACCCGCAGCTCAGCCTCGGGCAGCTTGCCGCGCGCCAGCCGGAACGCCTCGAGCACCCGGTCGATGCCCTTGTTGGCGGTGAGCGGGGAGACGAAGGTGGCCACCGGCTCGACGACCGGCGCCTCGGGTGGGTGGAACAGCTCGGTGTCGACTCCGGGGAGCACCACCTGGCAGCGCTCTTGCGGGAGGCCGAGGGCGACGCAGTGCTCGCGGGCCGCCTCCACGAAGCACAGGAACAGGTCGGCGGAGCGCGCCCGCCGCACCGCCTGGCGGTAGGGCGGCAGCCGGTACAGGGGCGTGCCCGGGTCGTTGGCCCACACGAGCACCGCCTGGCGCCGGCCCCAGCGCCTGGCCAGCGTGCTCGCCTGCCCCGTAACCAGGGCGCAGAGCTCGAGCGAGACGAACCACTCCTGCCCGTCAATGACCGGCGCCGGGATCGAGCCGAGCCCGCGGAGCCACGCGAGCGCGCCCGCCTCGACGAAGCGAGTGGTCGGCTGGTGGTACGGCCGGGCTACGAAGCGGACCGCCTCGGGCGGCTGCGGGCTGCCGACCGCGGTCACCGCCGCCCCAGGCATCAGCGACAGCCAGTGCAGCTCCCGCCAGGGCCGCTGCCCCGGCAGCATGAACCACATCAGCGGCAGCGGCGGGTCCTGGTCCAGCGGGTCCTCCAGAGCGTAGGCAAACCGATGGCAGGGACCCATCTTGCCGCAGCTCAGTACCAGTGGTGGGCGAGCCAGAACGCCATCGCCGCCTCGGCCGTGCCGTAGCGGTCGCGGACGTAGGCGCGGAAGGCGGCGAGCTGCTTGGAACAGTCGGTGGTGGCGTAGTCGGCGCCCAGGTGGCGCAGGCGCTGGTCGAGCAGGAGCTGCCCCAGGCCGAACGCGGTCGACTCGGGGTTCTGGGCGCCGGGGTAGCCACTCGACTCGTGCTCGATGACGAACCGCTCGGCGGCAGACGTGCCGGTCAGGTCGCAGCGGACGCCGCGGCCCACTGTCGCCCCGCCGATCCCCGCACGGGCCAGGGCGGCCAGCACGGCGGCCCGGTGCTCGGCCTCCCGGCGGCGCCGCTCCTCGGCCACGGCCCGCCGCACCGTGGCGTCTGCCGCGTCGAGCAGGGCCTGCCCCGCGGTCAGCTCGTCGGCCAGCTCGGCACGACGGACGGCCAGGCGGCCCTGCTCGACGCCGAGGTCGGCCTGGCTCCTGCGTAGCTCGGCAAGGGCCAGCTCGACCCTGCCGGTGGCCACCTCGACCGCGAGCAGGTCCAGCTGCCGGCCGCGGATGGTCTCGGCCGTTGCTCGGCGCGCCATCGCCAGCCCGGCCGGGTCGGTGGCGTACAGCAGCGGCCCGAACGGCGCCAGTGGCCCCTGCATGTACAGGTCGCGGACCTGCCGGCCGTAGCGGTCCCTGGCGTCGGCGAGCTCCTGCTCGGCGGCGTCCAGCTCGCGCTGGCGCACCGCGGCGGCCGCGATCAGCCGGTCGGCCCGCGCCTGCGCCGCGTCGGCGGCCGCGGCCAGCCGCTCGGCCCGCGCTGCCACCTCGCGCACCCGCCAGCGCAGCTCCGCCGCCCTCGCCTTCGCGGCGGCAGGCGACAGGGCGGCGGTGGCGGCCCCGGGGCGAGCGGGCTCCGCCCTGGCGGGGGAACCGGTCAGGGCGACCACGGCCAGGGCGGCCATGAGCAAGGCGGGGATCGAAGGTCTTCGCAGGTCGCGCTCCAAGCGGCAGGCTGGGTCGGCCGGACGGCGGAGCCGGCCCGGGCCGCCGTCGCGGACCGGGCCGGGGACCGGGTGCTCCTCTCGCCCCTTCGGTGGGATCGAGGCGAACTTGAGGGATCGGCCGCATTGGGCCGCGCCTACCCCGGCAACGGGTGCCCTATCCTGCACGTCATCGTGCCGACAAGGACCAGCCGAGGTGCGCAGGCGCGTACCTACCCCCCCTCTCCCCGGCCGCCGGACGGGGCGGCCACGCGCGCACAGGCGGCGCAGGCTGCCGGGCTCGCGGTCGCCCTCACCGCCGCCTGGCGGCTGGTCACCCCGCTGGTCGGGCAGCCCGTCTGCTGCGACGGCGGCGAGTACCTGCGGATGGCGGCCGACCCAGGCCAGGCCGTCACCCGCCCCTACAGCTCGAGGGTGCTCGTGCCCTGGCTGGCCCACCTGCTCGGCGGCGATCCGGCCGCCACCTACCACGCCATCACCCTGGCCTGCCTGGCAGCCAGCGGCCTGCTCGTCTACCTGCTGGCCCGGCGGCTCGGCGCGAGCCACGGCTGGGCCCTTGCCGCCACCACCGGCCTGCTCTGCAGCCGGGGCTGGGTCTTCTACCTGTATGACCCCTACCTGTCCGACCCGGCCGCGTTCGCGCTGCTCGCAGGCGCGTTCCTGGCCCTGGTCCGGGCCCGGCCGACCTGGCTGGCCGCGCCGCTGCTGGTGCTCATGGCAGGCACCCGGGAGCTGTTCGCCGGCTTCGCGCTGCCGCTCTACGCCTGGCTCGCCCGCGGCCGGCGCCTCGACCGGGCGGCCGTGCTGCGCACGGTCGCGCTGCTGGCGCCGGCCGCCGTGGCCTACGCGCTCGTCCTCGCCTACGCGCCCAGCCTGCCGTCGGTCGAGTACTCGCAGTCGCCCGCGACCGTGCTCGGGCACGTCCTGCGCACCCGCATGGACCAGGACGGCCCGTTCTGGCTGGGCAGCGCGTTCGCGATGTCGCTCGGCGTGTGGTGGCCGCTGGCCGCGGCCGGCCTCGGGTCAGGACCCGTCCGTCGCCTGGCCTGGTGGCTGGTGCCGGTGTTCGCCAACTTCCTGATCGGCTGGGACTGGTCCCGCTACGCGCTGTACGCGTTCCCGGTCGTGATGCCGGCGGCCGCGCTCGCACTGGCCCGGTCGCCCCGCCGGCGGCTCCTGCTCGGCATGATCGCGCTGCAGGCGCTCCTCCCCTTGGCCGACCTCGCGGTCGGCAAGCCCCAGCTCAACCGCGCCGGCCCGTCGCTGCCGGTCTCTCTGGCGCTGATCGTGGCGGTGAGCGTGGTCCTGCTGTTGGACCGCGCCCGCTCCGGGCCCCCGACCCCGGCTCCGGCTGGTCAGACCGGGGCGGCGGGGACCAGGTAGAACGGGCTGGGGTGTAGGCGACCGCGTCGCCGGCGGCCCGGAACAGTCCTTCCATGCCGCCAGGGTACGTGGTGGCCAGACCCCCTTGAATCACGCAGACTGCGGGCGCGACACTCGAACGCCTACTTCGTCGCCATCACAGGAGGTCGAAGGATGGTCAGCATCGGCGACCGCGTGCTCGTCGAGTCGGAGAAGATTGGCAGCGCCACCCGGAGCGGGGTGGTCACCGCGGTGGACGGCAGGCTGATCACCGTGCGCTGGGACACCGGCTCCGAGTCCGTGTTCATCCCGAGCGCCGGGTCCCTCACCGTCACTGGGAAGGAGCCGCCGAGCCCGGAGGCGAGCGCCTGACGGCATCCCCGCCGACCGCCGGCGGGAGCTGGTCGAACCAGGCCAGCACGGCCCGCTCGTAGGCCAACCCGAACTCCAGCGTGGCCCTGGCGTACGGGTCGGGCGGGCTGCCGGCTGCCCGCCCGGCCTCGTGGAGCTGCTCGTACCGGGTCAGCCGCCCGGCGTGCTCGGCCCGGTGGTCGCGCACGAACGCGGCCAACCGCTCGGGCGGAAGGTGCCGGCCGAACCCGATCGTGAGCAGCAGCGGGTAGCACGGCCGGGCTGATCCTGCTGACGATCGTCGCCGTCGAGTTCGGCGGCCTGTTCGTGCTCCGGGTCGTACGCGGCCAGCACCCGATGACCGAGTTCCAGCAGGCGTTCGCGCGCGCCGGACACGCCCACGCCGGGGTGCTGGTGACCCTGGCCCTGGTCGGCCAGATCCTGGCCGACGCCGCGGACCTGGACGGCCTGCTCGCCTTCTTCGCGCGCAACGGCATCTGGGCCGCGGCCATCCTGATGTCGGCCGGGTTCTTCCTGTCCTCGGCCGGCCGCGACGTCACCCGGCCCAACCGGCTCATCGTGCTGCTCTACGCCGGTGTCGCCTCGCTCGCCCTCGGCGTGGTCTCGCTCGGCACCGGCCTGCTCGCCGCGTAGCACGGCGGCCGCCCACGCTCGGCGAGGTGACCTGGGCGCCGTCAGTGCGAGTCGCGGGTGACCGGGACCGATCGTGATGCCGATCGGTCCCGGTCGCTGTTCTGGGCCGGTGAGTCAGTCCTCTTGGAGCACTGAGAGGATGTTGCCGGCCGGATCCTTGAACCAGGCGATCAACGGGCCCCCGCCGCGGTGGATGCCCTTCTCGTCCTGCTCGGCGCCATCGTAGCGCTCGAAGCGCACGCCGCGCGCGGCCAGCTCGTCAACGGCCTTGTCGATGTCGTCGACCGGGAAGTTGAGGATCGTGAACGTCGCCGGCGTGTGGTCGTCCTTGGGATAGGTCAGCGTGTCCCGGTCGCCGGCGAGGTGCAGCGTGAGCATCCCGTGCTCCTCGGACACCCGAAGACCGAGCGTCTCGCTGTAGAACTGCCTGGCCTTCGGGATGTCGTCCACGGAGAATCCGCTGAATGCCTTGGTGTGCTCGAACATGGTTGCTCCCTGTCTTTGTGCCTTGCGAACTGTTGATGCGGGCTGGCCGGGCTCGGCGCCCGGCTTTGTCCGGGATGTCTCCCTGGCTGTCTCCTCTCTGTTTGGTCACTCAGGCTGACTGGTGACGCCTCAGATACTCACCTGTGAGCGAGTTCTCGGCAGCGAGCAGCTTCTCCGGCGCCCCGGTGAACACGATCTCACCACCGTTCTTGCCGCCGTCCGGGCCCAGATCGATGATCCAGTCCGCCTGCTCGATCACCGCGAGGTTGTGCTCGATGACCACCACGGTGTTGCCTCGATCGACCATGCCGTTCAGCAGGTCCAGCAACATGCCGATGTCCGACATGTGCAGCCCGGTGGTCGGCTCGTCGAGAATGTAGAGGTTGCCGGTTCCGGCCAGCTGGTCGGCGAGCTTGATACGTTGCCGCTCGCCGCCGGACAAGGTGCTCAGGGATTGTCCGAGCCCCAGGTACCCCAATCCGGTGTCGATCAATGCGCCCAGCATCGTACGTACGGCCCGCTCGGAGAAGAATCCCGCCGCCTCTTCTGCGGACATCTCCAGAACATCGGCGACCGACTTGCCACGAAGCCGGTGCGCAAGTACCGATTCCTTGAAGCGACGACCGTCGCAGCTATCACAATGAGTCGTGATGGGGTCCATGTACGAAATCTCGGTGATAAGCACCCCGCGGCCTTGACATTCCTCGCAGGCCCCTTTCGAGTTGAAGCTGAACAGGCCCGCATCGACGCCGTTGGCCTTGGCGAAGAGCTTCCGAACCGGGTCCATGAGACCCAAGTAAGTCGCCGGGGTGGAACGAGATGACGTCGGGATCGGAGATTGATCCACGAATATCGCGTCAGGATGGCTCCTCCGGAACGCCTCCGAGATCAGCGAGCTCTTGCCGGAGCCCGCGACTCCGGTGACCACGGTGAGTACTCCAGTGGGAATGTCGACCGAGACGTTCTTGAGGTTGTGCAGCGAGACCTTCCTGACCGGCAGTTTGCCCTTCGGCTTCCGGCATGCCTGTTTGACCTCGCCTGCGCGGCGCAGACCGAGCCCGGTGACCGTCTCGGCCGCGCGAAGGTGTTCGAACGTTCCTTCGAAGACGACTTCGCCGCCGTGTACGCCTGCCCGCGGGCCGACTTCGACGACGTGGTCGGCGATCTCGATGACGTCGGGGTCGTGTTCGACCACGAGCACCGTATTGCCCTTGTCCCGAAGTGCACGAAGGAGGTCGTTGAGCCGCCCGACATCCCGCGGGTGCAGGCCAACACTGGGTTCGTCGAAGATGTAGGTCAATCCGGTCAGATCGCTGCCCAAGTGCTTGGCCAGCTTCAGACGCTGGCCTTCGCCGCCGGACAGGGTCGAGGTCGCACGGTCGAGACTGAGGTAACCAAGGCCGATCGCCGAGACCCGCTCGAGCGCGTTTCGGATCGCCTCGACCATTGCCGTCGGCGTCTGATCATCTATCGTTGCGAGGAGCTCGATCAGGTCGCTGATCTGCATCCTGCACCAGTCGGCGATGTTCCTGCCGTCGACCCGCGTGCTGAGCGCCGCCGGATTCAGCCGATCACCGCCGCACGCGGGGCACGTGCCTTCCGAGATGAACCGTTGCGCGGCCGCGCGCGTCTTCTCGCTCAGGGCGCCGACGTCGCGCTTGAGGTTTCGCCTGGCGAAGCTGTCGACCAGACCCTCGTACTTCAACCGTTGCGACTTGCCATTGCTGAAGGTGATCTCGACCGTGCCTTCGCTGCCGTGCAGCAGCGTGTGCATCTCCTCCGCGGTGTACCTGCTCAACTTCTTTGCCGGATCGAGTTGTCCGTACTTCGCGTAGAACTGCCAGCCCGGACTGCCGACCGGATACCCGGGCAGGAGAATCGCGCCCTCGTCGAGCGACTTCGTCTTGTCGAGCATCAGGTCGGGGTCAGGGCGAAGAGCCCGGCCAAGCCCCTCACACTCAGTACACATCCCCTTCGGGTCGTTGAAGGAATACAGCGACGGCTGCCCCACACTCGGTTCTCCATGACGGGCGAACAGCACTCGGGTCATCGAATAAATGTCGGTGACCGTTCCGACCGTCGAGCGAGCATTCCCGCCCAGCGGCCTCTGGTCGACTATGACCGGAGTCGTCAAGTTCTCGATGGCGTCCACGTGTGGCCGCTCGTACTTCGGCAATTGGTTGCGAATGAACCAGGGGAAGGTGGCATTGAGCTGGCGCTGGGCCTCCACGGCGACCGTATCGAAGACAATGGACGACTTCCCGGAACCGGACACGCCGACGAACACCGTGATCCGATTTTTCGGGATACTCAGCGAAACGTCCTTGAGGTTGTTCTCCCGGGCCCCGACGACTCGGATACTGTCGAGGCGGTCGTGCACGACTGCTGAGGCCTGCCTTGTCTTCCGGGCCGCGACACTCACGGGAACCCCCTCTCCTCCGGCCAGATGGCGATGAACGACATCAGCTCGACGTGGCTGTGCCACGCTGGCACCTGCGCCCGGCAAGGGCGACACTCCGGTCCCACAACGTGACTCGCATCGACGTCTTCCTTGCGACTGCGCTTTATTGTGGACGCCAGTATCGCACCCGTGCCTGGGCGCCCGTCCTACGGCTGGAGGTCGAGGGCGGCCTTGAAGGATCCGTCCATGTAGAAGGGTGTGGAGTTGTGCTCGTGGGTGATCCGCCACGTGCCGTCGACCTTGCGCAGGCAGACGGTCGCGCGGAACCACAGGTCGAACCTCTCCGGGGCGCCGCGCGGCGTCGTGGAGAGGCGGTTCAGGCTGTGACAGAAGGCGACATCCTCGCCGGCGGTCACGGTCAGGTCGCGGATCTCGTAGTCAATCGGTCCGTCGAACCCGGCGAACCAGCTCCGCAGGCCGTTCACGTCGTGCAGCTCCGGGCCCGTGTGCCGCAGCGGCGGCGCGAGGTCGAACTTCATCATCGATCGTCCTTCCATCCATAGTGGTGCTCTCCTGGGCGTCGGCACCCCCTGCGGGCGCCTCTCGTGAGATATGTAGAAGCTGCGAAGCTGGTTTCGACATATCGGGTGAGAGAATGTCGAGACCCCGTGGAGGCACCGGTGAAGTACCTGATCCTGATCTACACCAACCCGACGTCCCGGAAGATCTGGGAGGGGCTGTCCGACGCCCAGCGTGGGGAGTTCGGGCGTGGCCATGCCGCCCTCAACGAGGCCCTGGCCGCATCGGGGGAGCTGGTCGTGTCGGAGGGCCTGGCCGACCCGTCGCTGGCCAAGCGCGTCTCGGTGCGCGAGGGCCGCACGATGACCTCCGACGGGCCGTTCGCGGAGGCCAAGGAGCATCTGGCCGGCTTCTACCTGATCGAGTGCGAGAGCATCGACCGTGCGGTCGAGCACGCCGCGCGGGTGCCGGACGCCGCCTACGGCGAGGTTGAGGTGCGGCCGGTCCTGGACCTCAGCGGGCTGGAGTTGTGAGCACAGCGACCGGGGTCGAGGACCTGCTGCGGGAGCTGGCGCCGGGTGTCCTCGGCGCCCTCGTCCGGCGCTACGGCGGCTTCGACACCTGCGAGGACGCGGTGCAGGAGGCCCTGCTGGCTGCCGCGGTCCAGTGGCCGACTGAAGGTGTGCCTGGCAACCCGAAGGGTTGGTTGGTCACGGTCGCGTCCCGTCGGCGGACCGAGCTGTGGCGCAACGACTCGGCCCGCCGACGCCGGGAGGAGACCGCCGCCGCACTGGCGCCGCCGGGCCCCGAGCCCGCACCGGCCGTGGACGACACGCTCACCCTGCTGCTGCTGTGCTGCCACCCGTCGCTCACGCCGGTCTCCCAGGTGGCCCTGACGTTGCGCGCCGTCGGCGGGCTGAGCACCGCAGAGATCGCCCGCGCGTTCCTGGTCCCGGAGGCCACCGTGGCCCAGCGCATCAGCCGGGCGAAACAGCGGATCAAGACCAGCGGCGCCGAGTTCCGGCTGCCCCCGCAGGACGAACGTTCCGAGCGGATGGTCGCGGTGCTGCACGTGCTGTACCTGATCTTCAACGAGGGCTACACCGCCAGCTCCGGGCCCGCGCTGCATCGCGTCGAGCTCACCAGCGAGGCGATCCGCCTGACCCGCCAGCTCCGCGACCTGCTGCCCGAGGACGGCGAGGTCGCCGGGCTCCTCGCGCTCATGCTGCTCACCGACGCCCGCCGCCCGGCGCGGACCCGCCCAGACGGTGACCTGGTCCCGCTCGCGGAGCAGGACCGTCGCCGGTGGGACGCCCAGGCCATCGCCGAAGGTATCGGCCTGATCACCCAGACGCTGGCCAGCGCGCCGGTCGGCCCCTACCAGCTGCAGGCCGCGATCGCCGCCGTGCACGACGAGGCGGCCCGCTCCGAGGACACCGACTGGCGGCAGATCCTCGGACTGTACGAGCTGCTGGGCAGCATCGCGCCCGGACCGATGGTCACCCTCAACCGCATCGTCGCCGTCGCAATGGTCCACGGCCCACAGGCCGGCCTGGAGCAGCTTGCCGCGGCGGAGGCCGACACCGCACTCGCCGGGCACCACCGAGTCGACGCCGTCCGCGCACACCTGCTCGACATCGCTGGTGACCAGGAGGCGGCACGTGCCCACTACCGCCTGGCCGCACGCCGCACACTCAGCGTCCCCGAGCAGCGCTACCTCGAGTCCCGCGCCGCACAACTCACGCCGCCAAGTCGGGCCTGACCCGGGCTCTCGTACAGCACGATCGGCTGCCCCGTCTCATTGAAGGGGTACATCGGGAAGAGCGGTGACACCGCTCCGCTCGCCGGGGATCGAGTACTCATGGCGCCACCGTTGGACCGAGGCGCCACCAGGCGACGAAGCCCCGAGGAGCATCGCGAACGCGATCACGCCGACCAGTTGCAGCCACCACATCGACCGATGATGCCGCACATCACCCGATCTGGCCGGTGCCGAGACACATCACCCGATCTGGCCTGGTGATCTCGCGGATCACAGGTCGCGTTCCCGCCTGGCCCGTGCTGTCGGAGGTAGTTGGCTTCATGCAAACACCTTTCGCATCACCGCCGCCAGGTCAGGAAGCACGATGTCCGGGGTCCCCTCGGCGCCGGCGATGTCGTCGCGCCCGCTCGTCCCGGTCAGGACGAGGATCGTCGTCAGGCCGGCGCGGTTGCCACCGGCGATGTCGGCGGCGAGGTTGTCGCCGACGATGGCGACTCGGCGGCAGTCGCCAAGCAGCGAGCGGGCGAGCTCGAAGAGGACCGCCTCGGGCTTCCCGACGGAGATCGCCCTCTTGCCGCCGGCGACTTCGACGGCGGCGACAACCGCGCCGGTGGCGGGCCAGGGGCCGTCCGGCATCGGGAAGGTGGCGTCGCGCCCGGCGGCGTACAGCCGCGCGCCCCGGCGCAGCGCCTGGGTCGCGATGCGCAGCTCGTCGTAGTTGAAGCCGTCATGTCCGCCGACGGCGACGACCTCGGCTTCTCGCCCGGCTTCGCCGGCGAGGAGCTCGAGTCCCGCTTGCGTAAGCTCGCCCTTGAGCGAGGGCGTGCCGATGACGAACGCTGTCGTCCCCGCTCCCTCGCGCTCGCGGACGAGGGCCGCGAGCGCGCTGCCCGAGGTGACGATCTCGCCCTCGTCGACTTGAACGCCCAGCGCGCTCAGGCGCGCCGCGTACTCGGCGCGCGAGCCACGCGGGTCATTGGTCATGAAGAGCAACCGGATGCCGCGGGCGCGTAGCTGGGCGATCGCGGCGATCGCTCCGGGCACGGCAGTCGCGCCAACCCAGACGACGCCGTCCAGATCGATGATCAGCCCGTCGAAGCGGGGGTCAGGCCCTGGCTCGCCAGGCGGGTGCGTTTGGGCCGTGTCCGACTCCATCGCCCGAGGCTACTAGAGGACCTGCCGTCGCACCGGCGCGTGTTTCGGTTGACATGCCGGGCGCAGCACGACGACGGTGCGGGTAGCAGCCACGCCGCGGGGAAGGGAGGCCGTGGGCGGCATGACGGTGTCAGCGGCCATGCGCGCCTCGGCCTGATCGCGCGACGGCGCGGGCGAGGCGCCGCACGTTTGCCGCCGCCCGCCGCAGTCGCTCCGGCTGAAGCGCCCCCGGCCTCGGCGGCGGCGATCGCCGCCGCGCACTCGGTTGCCCGCTCCTCGCCAACAAGCAGGAGGTCGGCGCCGGCCGCGAGCGCCTCGACGGCGACAGCGCCGAGATCGCTATCCCTGAGGATCGAGCGGGGCGTCGAGATCGTCGGTGATGATCGTTCCTTCAAAGCGGATCGAGCGCACCGAGATCGTCGACGCGGCCTGGGCCGACAACGGCCCCGGCTGGGTGGCGGTGCTGCTTGAAAGCGCCGCCGCCGTCCCGGCACTCGGGCCGGGCTTCGTCGACCTCGACCTCGGCGTCGTGGGCCCGTACCCAGACGGCTCGCCATGCGCCTTCGAGGTGCGCGCCTTCTTCCCGAAGAACGGGTCGACGGCCGAAGATCCCGTGACCGGGAGCCTGGACGCCGCGCTGGCGCAGTGGCTGCTCGATGGCGGACGCGCGACGGCGCCGTACGTCGCCAGCCAGGGCACGGCGCTAGGGCGCGCCGGACGGGTCCAGATCTCGCGTGACGACGACGGGACGATCTGGGGTCGACGGCGGCACCATCACCTGCGTCAGGGGCCATGTGGCGCTGTAAGGAGGCGCCCGTCGTGTGCCGAAACGGGCTGGCAGCCAGCCGAGCCGTCGTCGCCAGCACGGCCCATGAACGCCGTGCTCGGACCTACTTTCGCCGCGTGGCGTCGCCTCGACCCCACAGACGCTGAGCGCACCGGCGGCACGGCCATCAGCAACAGGAGGTGCTTCGCGTGAGTGAGACGGGAGCGACGGGGCACAGCGTGCCGCCTGAGGACAACGGCGCCTGCGACCACGTGCTCGGCGCAGCGCTACCGGTGCTGACGCTTGAGTCGACCGCAGGCCCGGTCAATCTCGCCGAGTCTGGCGCTGATCTGCTCGTCCTCTTCATCTATCCGCACGCGACCGGCCTCCCGGAGGCGCCAGCTACTGGCTGGGATCTGATCCCCGGCGCGCGCGGCTGTACAGCGCAGTCGTGCGCCTTCCGCGACCAGCATGACCACCTCACCGAGCTCGGCGCGGCGCTGGCCGGCCTGAGCGTGCAGACCGTCGCGGAGCAGCGAGAGTTCGCCGCCCGCGTCGGACTGAGATATCCGCTGATCTCGGACCCCAAGCAGCAGCTCGCGCATGCGCTCGCGCTACCGACGTTCACCGCCGGCGGGCGGACCTTCTACAGGCGGCTGACGCTGATCGCCCGCGGGCGTCGCGTCGTCAAGGTCTTCTATCCGGTTGCCGCGCCCGAGCGAAACGCCGCCGACGTCGCTGCATGGCTTGAACGCGCCTACGGCTCGGATGAATAACGCGTGGCCTCGGATCGCGGCTACGGAGGAGAGGACGGGACGCTGGCGCGATCCGGCCTTACCGCATCCGGTACTCGACCAACGTCGAGCGCATCACCCTCGCCCTCGCGCACAAGGGCCTCGATGTCGAACCGATCTGGATCGACCCCGACGACCGCAGTGAGGTCGTGGCTGTGAGCGGCCAACCGCTCGTCCCGGTGATCGTCGACGGCGAGCGCGTAATCGCCGATTCGACGGCGATCATCGAGTATCTCGAGCAGACATATCCCGACCCGCCGCTGTATCCGGCGGAGCGGGCGGAGCGGACGCAAACGCGCATCTTCATCGACTGGTTCAACCGCGTCTGGAAGCGGCCGCCAAACGAGATCGAAGCCGAGCTGGCAAAGCCAGATCCCGGCGCTGCTTGACCTGCACGCGCTCGATCGCGTCCTGGCAGGCCCGGTGGGCGCGCCGCTGCTCCATGTCTTGCCGTGGGATTCGGGCCGAGCGGCCGGTCGGAGTCGGTGATGCCGTTGCGGTCGCGGTAGTCGCTGAGCAGGTGGGTGGCGTGCCGGAACGCCGGCCGGCCCGGACCTGCAACCGCTCGGCGCCGAGCTGCCCGGCCTGCTCGCTGGCAGGCGAGGTTGAACTGGTCCGCCTCACCACGCAACCGGGTCAGGATCACCACTGTCTGCTTCGGGTCCTCGATGGTGGGCTGGAAGGCCTGCCACCAGTCGGCCACCAGGGTCTGCCTTAGCTGCCCCGGGGTCTCGGCGACGACCAGCCGGCTGCGGAAACGGAGAGCTGGTGGAGATGATGGGACTCGAACCCACGACCCCCTGCTTGCAAAGCAG
>WNFV01003108.1_pt1 | contig 38181 bp, 34 predicted proteins | sample 5400101 | NCBI WGS metagenome assembly WNFV01 (sample SAMN13153361, study PRJNA577476) | soil metagenome | isolation source: 115 cm soil or saprolite under grassland replicate 1 | place: USA:California | collected 2016-06-15 | reverse complement strand
CGATCTACGTGCTGACGCCGCAGGGCAAGGTGGTCGACCTGCCGCGCGGCGCCACACCGGTAGATTTCGCCTATGCGGTGCACACGAGTCTGGGACACCGCTGCCGCGGCGCGAGGATCGACGGCGCGATGGTGCCGCTCAATCACGTGCTGTCCAGCGGGCAGCGGGTCGAGATCATTGCGGTCAAGCAGGGCGGTCCTTCGCGCGATTGGCTCAATCCCGACTTGGGCTACGTGCACAGCCATCGCGCGCGCGCCAAGCTGCGGCAATGGTTCAAGGCGCAGCAGGTCGAAGAGACGATCGCCCATGGCCGCGAGCAGGTCGAGCGCGAGCTCGCGCGCGCCGGCATGACCGCACTCAAGCTCGACGCCGTCGCCGCCGAAGCGGGTTACGCCAAGATCGAGGACTTCTTTGCCGCCGTGGCGCGCGCCGATATAAACCTGCGCGCGCTGCAGAATGCGATCCGCGCCGTCGGCAAGCCGGGCGCGGCATCGCCCGCCGGCGCCAACGAGGAGCGGGTTGTCGCGCGCGAGAGCAAGGCCGCGGGCGCGGGCAGCGGGATCCTCATCGTCGGCGTCGACCGGCTGATGACCGGGCTCGCGCGCTGCTGCAAGCCGGCGCCGCCTGATGCGATCGTCGGCTTCGTGACGCGCGGGAAGGGCATCTCGATCCACCGCCAGAGTTGCAGCAACGTCGCGCGCATGCGCGAGCGCCAGCCCGAGCGGCTCATCACCGCCGATTGGGGCCGGCCACGCGACGAGGTCTTTCCGGTCGACGTCATCGTCGAGTCGATGGATCGGCAGGGATTGCTGCGCGATATCTCCGAAGTGTTCTCGCGCGAAAAGATCAACGTCACGGCGGTCAACACCTTGTCGAAGAACTTCCAGGCGCGGATGGCGTTCACCCTGGAAGTGCGCGGGCTCGACGAGCTCAAGCGCACGCTGGCGCTCGTTCGCGACGTGCCGGGCGTGCTGAACGCCTCACGGCGGTAGCGACGCGAGCCCGCATCAACCGTAGCCCGGGTTGAGAGGTAGCCCGGGTTGAACAGTAGCCTGGGTTGAGCGCGCAGCGCGATACCCGGGGACCTCATGCAACGCTGATCGCCGTCCCGGGATTCGCGCGCTCATCCCGGGCTACGCGCTTGGTCCTTCGCATTTGGCGCGATCAGCGAATCCGATCGCTAGCTTCCGGAAATACGATTGGACTCGACGTGCGCGCGCCCATAAATTTCGCTATGGAGGCAACATCGGGCGCGCCGGCTACCCGCCGCGGTGCGCCGTGGAGTGCACATGAAAGCCACAAACTTTCTCTGGGACGAACCGGGTCTCACCGGTGCGTGGGCGAAGCTGACCCATGCGTTGATATTCGATCCACTGCGGCGCGAGGGCAAGCCGGAAAATCGGCCCGAGCGGCCCGCGGGCACGCGGTCTTTGGGAATCTTCGAACGCATCGACCGCTGGTTCTGGCGGCAACAGATGCGGGATCGCGAAGCGTACTTGGCCGGGGCGCAGGACATTTTCGAGCTCGAGGAGCGTCTCCGTCGGCTCGAGCGCTCGGTCGGCAGCCGTTACTACTGACGGAGCAGCGTGAGCGCCAATCCCGCGCCGGCGCAGGCAAGAATCACCGGTATGACGCCGACTTTGTAGCGGAACAGCGCGACCGCCGCGGCAAGGCCGATCAGCGCCGAGACGACGTCGAAGGGTCCGTGTACGCCCGCCGGCCACAACACGTGGATGGCGAAGAACACCGCGAGATTGACGATCACGCCGACGACGGCGGCGGTGATGCCGGTCAGCGGCGCGGTGAATTTCATCTGTCCGTGCGTCGACTCGACCAGCGGTCCGCCGGCGAGGATGAACAGGAACGACGGCAGGAACGTGAACCAGGTCGCGACGCTCGCCGCCAGCACGCCGGCAAGAAACAGATGCTCCGGGCCGAACAATTGCCTCGCCCAGCCACCAACAAAGCCGACGAACGCGACGACCATGATCAGCGGCCCGGGCGTCGTCTCGCCGAGCGCGAGGCCGTCGATCATCTGCGGCGGCGTGAGCCAGCCGAAGGTCTCGACCGCGCCCTGCACTACATAAGGCAGCACCGCGTACGCGCCGCCGAACGTGACCAGCGCGGCCTTGGTGAAAAACCAACCCATCTGCGGCAAGACGCCATCGCGGCCGAACATCATCACCAGTGCACTCAGCGAACCCAACCAGAGCAACAACCCGATGACCACGACGACAAGCAGATGCGACCAGCGAAAACGTGCATGTGGCGGCGTCGGCGTATCGTCGTCGATCACCGCCGGCGGATGCGCTGCGTCGCCCGCCGCGTGCGCTCCGCCGGAAGCAAACTGCTGCGGCGCGATTTTGCCGCCGAGCGCGCCGATCAACCCGGCGGCGAGCACGATCGCCGGGAACGGCACCGCGAACACGTAGATGGCGACGAACGCGGCCACGGCGATCGCCCACAGAGGTGTCGACGTGAGCGCGCGCGAGCCGATGCGCCACGCCGCGTGCAGGACGATGGCGGTGACCGCGGGCTTGACGCCGTAGAGCGCTCCCGCGACCTCTGGCACGTCGCCGTACGCCATGTAGATCCACGACAGCGCGATCAGCACGGCGAGCGACGGCAGGACGAACAGCGAACCGGCCACGATGCCGCCCCAGGTCCGATGCATCAGCCAGCCGATGTAGGTCGCGAGCTGCTGCGCCTCGGGGCCGGGGAGCACCATGCAGTAGTTGAGCGCGTGCAGGAAGCGCCGCTCGGAGATCCAGCGCTGCTGCTCGACGAGCTCGCGATGCATGATCGCAATCTGTCCGGCCGGACCGCCGAAGCTGATCCAGCCGAGCTTCCACCAGTAACGCAACGCCTCGGCGCGCGTCGGCGCGCGCGGTTCAGCGGAGTCCGAATTCATCCGACCCCGCGGGACCGTGGTGATAGCGCGTGCGAATGAATTCGCACCTGCGAGGATGGCGTATCGATTTTCGTAGGGCCGAATTCATTCGGCCACGACGTCAGATGAGCCCTTCGAGCAACTGCACGTCGACCAACTCGCCGGCCGCGACGTTGCCGGTCTCGCTGGCGAGCACGATGAAGCAGTTGGCCTGCGACATCGACGACAGGATCCCGGAGCCCTGATCGCCGGTCGTGCGCACCGTCCAGCCGCCGGCGCCGTCGGGCGCAAGCATGCCGCGCTGGAACTCGGTGCGGCCCGGCGCTTTTCTGATCGGCGCGGCGAGCGGCACCTTGAACGTCGGCAGCGGCTGGATCTCGCGCTGCCCCTGCAGGGTGAGCAGCGCATCGCGCACGAACTCGTAGAAGGTGACCATCACCGATACCGGATTGCCCGGCAGTCCGAAGAAGTGCGCATTGCCGAGCTTCCCGTACGCGAGCGGCCGACCGGGCTTCATTGCGATCTTCCAGAACAGCACTTCGCCCAGCTTGTCGAGGAGCTGCTTGACATAATCGGCTTCGCCCACCGACACGCCGCCCGAGGTGATGACGACGTCGGCAGCCTGCGCGGCGCTTGCGAACGCGCGCTCGAGCGCTTCGGGAACGTCCGCAACCACGCCCATGTCGATCACTTCGCAACCAAGCCGCGTCAGCACGCCGTAGAGCGTGTAGCGGTTGCTGTCGTAGATCTCGCCCGCCGCGAGTGGCGTCCCGATCGACTTGAGCTCATTACCGGTCGAGAAGAACGCGACGCGAAGCTTGCGGTACACGCTGACTTCGCTTAAGCCCAGCGACGCAATCATGCCGAGCTCGGCGGGCCGCACGCGCTGTCCCGCGCGGAACACGATTTGGCCCTGCTTCAGGTCCTCGCCGGCGAAGCGGCGGTTGGTTCCCGCCTTGCCGACCGCGCCGGGCGCGATTCTGACGCCGGCGGCGTCCTCGCTCGCGCGCTCCTGCATCACGACCGTGTCCGCGCCTTGCGGCATGACCCCGCCGGTGAAGATGCGCACGCATTCGCCGGCGCCGATCGCTCCGTTCCAGGGCTTGCCGGCGAACGACTCGCCGACGCGCTTCAACACCGTCTCGCGCTCCGGCTTAAGATCGGCGAAGCGCAGCGCGTAACCGTCCATCGCCGAGTTGTCGTGGCCGGGGACGGCGATGGGAGAGACGATGTCTTCGGCCAGAACGCGGCCGAGCGCGTTGCGCACGTGGACGCGCTCGACGGCGGTCACGGGTGCCAAGAAGCTCGCGATCAGCTCGCGCGCCTTCGCCACCGGCATCGAGTTCGGATCGTAGTCGTCGGCGCAGGACGCTTCGCGGAGCGACTTTGACGTTGTCATGCGATCAGCGGCGATCGGCCTGTCTCAGTTCATCGGCGGTGTTGATGTTGCGAAACGCTTCGGCCTCGTCGTCGAACGCGACCTCGACCGTCTTGAGTGTAGCGTACCAAGCGTCGATCTTGCGGCCGCCGCCTTCGAGAAATTGCGTGAGATGCGGAAGGACGGTCTTGCGCACCAGGGCGAACACCGGATGCGGCTGTTCGAAGGTGCGTGCAACCGCGAGATCGGCTTCGCTCCCGCGCAGCGCCGCGGACAGACGCGCGATCAGATCTGCCGGCAGAAATGGCGAATCGCAGGGAACGGTCGCGACCCGCGGATATGACGCATGGGCAAGCGCGACGTGCAGCCCCGCCAGAGGACCAGCGAAGCCGCCGATAGCGTCGGCAAGCACGGCGTGCCCGAACGCTTCGTACTCGGCGCGGTGCTGATTTGCATTGATCAGGATCTCGTCGACCTGCGGGCGCAGCCGATCGAGCACGTGGGCCACCATCGGGCGCCCGTCGAGCGGCACGAGTCCCTTGTCGATCGTGCCCATGCGCCGGCCCTGGCCTCCGGCGAGAATGACCCCGGTGATGCGCTCGTCTTCGGTCACGCGTGTGCGTGCTTCGGCCGGAAGCGGAGTATCTGTCATTGCGTAGGGCCGAATTCATTCGGCCGACCACGTTACATGCTACGCCGCGTGCGAATGAATTCGCACCTAGACGGTTGCGTGCGAATGAATTCGTATCTATACGATTGAGCGAGCACGCGACACTCACACATCGCCGCGAAACCGCTCGCCGCCGGTGAAAAGCAGGAAATGCTTGCCGGTCGCGCGGCCGATCATGGTCATGCCGACCTTCTGCGCGATCTCGTAACCCATCTGGGTGAGCCCGGAGCGCGAAACGAGGAACGGGATCTCCATCTGCGCCGCCTTGATCACCATCTCCGAGGTCAGCCGGCCGGTGGTGTAGAAAATCTTGTCGCCGCCATCGACGCGGTCGAGCCACATCATGCCGGCGATCGCGTCGACCGCGTTGTGGCGGCCGACGTCCTCGACGAAGTAGAGAATCTCGCTCGAGATCGCGTTCTCATTGGGGTTATTGGTCGCGAGCGCGCAGCCGTGCACGGCGCCGGCCTGCTTGTAGATCGTTTCGTGCTGGCGCACGCGTTCCATCAATGCGTAGAGCGCGCTGCGCGAAAGGATCGCGCCGGCCGGAAGCCGCACCGCGTCGATCTCGTCCATCAGGTCCCCGAAAACAGTACCCTGTCCGCAGCCGGTCGTCTTGGTGCGTTTGGCAGTCTTCGCCTCGAGGTCCTTGAGTCCGTTGCGCGTGATCACCGCGACGGCGTTGACGTCCCAGTCGACCTGCACCGAGACGATGTCCTCGATCCGCTCGAGCAGCCGCTGGTTGCGCAGGTAGCCGATCGCGAGCGCTTCGGGTGCTGCGCCCAGCGTCATGATCGTGAGCAGCTCGTGCTTGTCGATGTAGAGCGTCAGCGGATGCTCGCCGGCGATCGATGTCACGCGCGCTTCGCCGTTTTCGTCGACTGCGCGCACCTCGAACGTCGAGGGTCGCGCGGCCGCTGTGAGGATCGGCCGGTACGGAGTATTCGGAGCGTTCATCAGCGATTCCACGCGGCAGCTTGGCGCAGCCACTCCATCAGGGGCAACAGGTCGCGGAAGTAGCCGGCGATCTCGGCGGAAAGATCCCTGGGCGGATGCTTCTTGAGATCGACCTCGATCATGCCGAAGAAATGCCGGAGCTTGATCGTCTCGATATGCGGCGTGTCAGCGGAAAAGCCTTTGGGCGGCCGCACGAGCGCATCCTCGTCGGAGAACCCGTCGTAGGTTCGCCTGAAGCGCGGATTGCGCAAAAGCTTGGTCAGCGTCGCGGGCTTCGCCGCGATGTAGCGGCGGATGCGCTTGAGGATCGCGGCGTCCGGCTGGTAGATCCCGCCGCCGGCGAACAACATGCCCTTGTGGTCGATATGGAAGTAATAGCCTGGCTCGAGCCCGTGTTTGGCCCGGTCCCGGATCGCCGCGCTGAAATGCGTCTTGTACGGTGTCTTGTCCTTGGAGAAGCGCGTGTCGCGATAGATGCGAAACATCGCCTTCTTCGGATCGACCGGTCCGAGCCCGCGGTCGAACTTCGCCACGCGCGCAGCGAGATCGGTGACGAGCTCCTCGAATTCGGCACGCAGGAGATCGTACGCCGGCTTGTTCCATACAAACCACGAGCGCTGATTGTTCTTCTCCAAACCGCTCAGGAACTCGACCAGCGCTTTGACCTGCATGGAATGGGGCGGCCGCGTGCGCGCCTTACCCCCCGATGTAGCTCATCTCGATCCTGGGCAGCGCCGAGGTGTGTTCCGACCGGATCTCCGAATACCGGTCGCCGCGCTGCAGCCAGATCGCTGCGATGGTGTCGGAGATGCGCTCGTCGCTGCTGCCGTTGCGCAAGAGCGCGCGCAGATCGGAGCCCTGCGTCGCGAACAGGCAAGTGTAAAGCTTGCCTTCCGTGGAGAGCCGCGCGCGCGTGCAGTCCCGGCAGAACGCCTGAGTCACCGACGAGATGACGCCGATTTCGCCCGATCCGTCGGCATAACGCCAGCGCTCGGCGACCTCACCGGCGTAGTTCGGGTCGACCGGCTCGAGCGGCAGCTCCGCGCCGATGATGCGCAATACCTCGGCCGAGGGTACGACCTCGTCCATGCGCCAGCCGTTGGTCTGTCCCACGTCCATGTACTCGATGAAGCGCAGGACGTGGCCGCTGCCCTTGAACCGGTGCGCCATCGGCAGGATTTCCCGCTCGTTCATGCCGCGCTTGACGACCATGTTGATCTTGATCGGTGCCAGTCCCGCACAGGCAGCGGCATCGATGCCTTCCAGGACCTTCGCGACGGGGAAGTCAGCGTCGTTCATCGCGCGGAAAATGCCGTCGTCGATCGCGTCGAGGCTTACCGTCACGCGGTTCAATCCCGCCGCTTTGAGCTCGCGCGCCCTTCTTGCGAGCAGCGCGCCGTTGGTCGTCAGTGTCAGGTCGAGACCGCCGATCGCGGCGAGCATCTCGACCAAGCGCTCGAGATTGCGGCGGAGCAAAGGCTCACCGCCGGTCAGCCGGATCTTCTCGACGCCATGCGCCTTGAACAGGCGCGCGAGGCGCGCGATCTCCTCGAAGGTGAGCAGGTCGGCGTGCGGAAGGAACGGGTAGTCGCGCCCGAAAACGTCCTTCGGCATGCAATAGACGCAGCGGAAGTTGCAGCGGTCGGTGACCGACACGCGCAGGTCGCGCAGGCTGCGGCCGAGCGAATCGGCGAGCAGACCCGTCGGCGCGACGCGCGGAGCGGCCGTCGCGAGCGCAGTCGCGGCGCGGGCGTCGGTGAGGGGAATGACTCGGGCCATGGTGGTGTTGACGAAGCCGATGGGACGGCAAGTGCAACCAATAATCTTAGCAGAGTGTCAATGCCGAGGGTTGCCGCCGGGTGACTGGTGTATGATCGAATGGCAACCCGGCCGTGTTCTGCCATCGTCGCAAATCCATGTCGCCCTTGCGGTTTCCCGTCGCCGTTATCATGCAACGCGTGCCGCTCGCGAGCCGCTGGGCCGATGAGCGCTGGGAAGCCCTCGCCGTCGAACCTTGCGATGATGCGCTGCCGGTGCAAACGGTCGTGAGCGACACAGCGGACGGGAAAAGCTGGCGTTGCACTGGACAGGTGATCGAGCTGCATCCGGCCGAAGCCGAGGGCTATTACCTGAATGTTTCGGCGCGCGACCCGAAGGTGTTCGTGCTATGGCGCATGGCCGAGCCCGGAGACGACGCCGAGCCGCGCGCGCGGCCGCTGATCGTCACCCTGAGCTATGGCGAGGCCGCGCGCTTTCTCGACGCGGGCGAGCAGGTCGATGCGGTACCCATACCCGCCGCCATCCTCGCCGCGCTGGAGTCGTTTGTCGCCGCGCACTATCGACCTGAACCGCGCAAGAAGGTGAAGCGCAACGAGCTGTATGAGGGCGACGAAGTGCGCCGCGGCGAAGCGGCGGGAGGACGCAGGCGATGACAGCCAAAGGCGGCGGCGCCGAACGCTTTTCGCTTTCGCGCTGGTCGCGGCGCAAGCTCGCGGCCGCGGCCGAGGCTCCGGCTGCGGCGTCTGCGCCCGCCGTTGTCCCGGCACCCGCGACCGCACTCGGCGTGCCCACCCCGTCCGCTGCTTTGGAGCTCCCCCCGGTGGAATCGCTGACCTTCGATTCGGATTTCACCGCGTTCCTGCAGCCGGGCGTCGACGACAAGGTCAGGCGCGCGGCGTTGAAGCAGCTCTTCCGCGATCCGCGGTTCAATATCATGGATGGGCTCGATACTTATATCGACGACTACACCAAGGCGGACCCGATCCCGCCTGACATCGTCGCCGACTTGCTGCAGCGCGGCTTCGGCCCGGCGCCCGAAACCACCCAGACCCAGGCCGTCGCGTCGCGCGGCCGCGAGGGTGAGCCTGTAGGCACGCTCCCTCAACCTCCCCTCTCCCCCGCGTGCGGGGGAGAGGGCGAGCAAGCGAAGCGCAGCGCGGGTGAGGGGGACAATGCGCGTCCGCAGGACGGTTCGACAGATACCGTGCCGTCTCAACGTCCCTGCCATCCGACGCAGGAAAGCGAGCCAGCGAATCGCGGCTCGGATGAGGAAGATGCTGCCGCTTCGCGGAAAAGCGCAAGCGATGAATATTGATCGTCACGAACTTCGATGAGCCTGCGCGACAAGCAGCTTCATCTGTGCAACTGCAACGGCACGATGCCGCTCGACGCGGCAGCGCTCGCGCAGATCCTGGAGCTTGCCGGCCCGTTGCCGATCCACACCCAGCTCTGCCAGAAGGAGCTCGCCGCGTTCGCCCAGCGCAGCGAAGGCGATACGCTCGTCGCATGCACGCAGGAGCAGGCACGGTTCGGCGAAGTCGCGGCCGAGGCCGGCAAGACGCAGAGGCTCGCCTTCGTCAATATTCGCGAGGCCGCGGGCTGGTCGGCAGAAGCGCGCGCGGCAACGCCGAAGATCGCGGCGCTGCTCGCCGCGGCGGCGCTGCCCGAGCCCGAGCCGGTGCCGCGCGTGACTTTCCAGTCCGAAGGCCGCTTGCTGATCGTCGGACAGGCCGACGCCGCTTTGTACTGGGCTGAGACGCTGACTAAACAGCTCGACGTTACAGTGCTGATCACCGGCAGGGCGGTGGGCAGCGAGCTGCCGGCCGAGCGCGAATACCCGATCTACTCGGGCAAGCTCGAGCGCCTGTCCGGTTGGCTCGGCGCGTTCGAGGCGGCATGGTCGCAGGAAAATCCGATCGACCTCGACGTCTGCACACGCTGCAACGCCTGCATCAAGGTGTGTCCCGAGGAAGCGATCGACTGGAGCTACCAGATCGACCTCGACCGCTGCCGCGATCATCGCAAGTGCGTCATCGCCTGCGGCGCGATCGGAGCGATCGACTTCGAGCGCAGCGACGTCGCACGCAGCGAATCCTTCGATTTGGTGCTCGATCTCGGCCGGGACGCATTCCTTTCGATGCACCAGCCGCCGCAGGGCTATTGGCGCCCGGGCGCAGACGCAGCCGCACAGGCGGCGGCGGTGGCCGAGATCGCCGGCGCGGTGGGCAGCTTCGAAAAGCCGAAGTACTTCAACTACAAGCCTTCGATCTGCGCGCACTCGCGCTCGGAGCAGCCGGGCTGCAATCTGTGCATCGACGTCTGCTCAACCGCGGCGAGCCGCGCGGACGGCGACCACGTCTTCGTCGAGCCGCACCTGTGCATGGGCTGCGGCGCCTGCGCGACAGTGTGCCCGTCGGGCGCGATGACCTACGCCTATCCGTCCGTGCCTGACCTCGGTACTCAGGTCCGGACGCTGCTCGCGACCTATCGCGCTGCGGGCGGGCGCGATGCCTGCCTCTTGTTTCACGATGCGGCGGGCCGCGAGCTGATCCTTCGCCTCGGCCGCCGCGGCAAGGGCTTGCCCTCCCGGGTCATCCCCGTCGAGTTGCAGCACATGGCGTCGGCCGGCATCGACGTCTGGCTGGGTGCATTGGCTTATGGCGCGAGCGACATCGCGGTGCTCGCCACCGGCGCCGAAGCGCCGCAGTACGCGGATGCGATCGCCCGGCAGATGGGGTTTTGCGATGCGATTGCCCAGGCGCTTGGCTACCAGGGAACGCATGCGCATCTCATCCGCGCCGGCGATGTCGCCGCGCTGGAGTCGGCCGTGTGGGCATTGCGGCCGGCTCTCGGGGTACGTGCGCCGGCGACGTTCCATTGGACGGCGGACAAGCGCGCGACCATCGCGCTCGCTGTCGAGCACCTGTTGATACACGCGCCGACGCCGCAATCCGCTATCGCGCTCGCGGCAGGTGCGCCGTTCGGCACGATCGCCGTCAACCGCGACACCTGCACCATGTGTCTCGCCTGCGTCGGGGCCTGTCCGGAGGGAGCCATCCTCGACCATCCCCAGGCTGAACGGCCCGAGCTGCGCTTCATCGAAACCAAGTGCGTGCAATGCGGCATCTGCGCCGCGACCTGCCCCGAGGACGCGATCACGCTCGAGCCGCGGCTCTTGCTGACCGCCGCGGCGCGCGAGCCGCGCGTTCTCAATGAGGCGGCGATCTTCAATTGCATACGTTGCGGCAAGCCGCTGGGAACCGAAAAGATGGTTGGCAACATGCTCGCCAAGCTCGCGGGCCATTCGATGTTCGCCGCGCCGGGCGCGCTCGATCTGCTGAAGATGTGCGCGGACTGCCGCGTGATCGACATGATGCGCAACGAGCTGCCGACCGGGCGAGGGACGGCCACGGCCAAGGAGCCATGACCGAGCCGGCCACTCCGGCGGCCGCTCTGCGTCCCCAGGTCGCTGCCGAGGACGAGGCGCGCGCCAATTTCTACGCGCTGCTCGCCCGCCTGTACGCCGACGCGCCGGATGCGGCGCTGCTTCGCGCGATCGCTGCAGCCGATGAATTGCCGGTTGTCAGTGCTGACGCCCCCGCCAACGACCTCGCGCAATCGTGGCGCATGCTGATCGCCGCCAGCGCGGCCATGGATGCCGAAGCCGCCGCCGCCGAGTATCAGGACCTGTTCATCGGCGTCGGCAAGAGCGAGGTCAGCCTGCACGCTTCGGGCTACGTCAGCAGGGCGGGCGGCAGTGCGCTTGCCGACGTGCGCACGGCGCTGGCGCAGCTCGGCTTGAGCAAACAAGAGGGCTCGAGCCTCTACGAGGACCACCTGGCCGCCGTTTGCGAGACTATGCGGGTCCTGATCGGCGGTGCTCCCGGGGTCGAACCTTGCCCTTTTGCGCAACAGCGCGAATTCTTCGCCGGCTACGTTTCTCCGTGGGTGTCGTCATGTTGCGATGCAATAAAAATTTCTCCTATTGCAAATTACTACCGCCGGGTAGCAGAATTCACGCAATACTTCATGGCAATCGAACGTGACTCGTTTGCCATCGAATGACGAGTTGCCTGGGGGCATCTGGAGCGACTCGATAACGTCACGTTGCAGGTCATTTGCAGAGGCACTTATGCGCTGGAGCAAACGTAACGCAGGCATCACCTCCCCCGCCCGTCCCGAAACTGATTCCCGCGCGACCGATGCCAAACGCCGCGGATTCCTGCTGGCGCTCGGAGTTGGGGGCGCAGGAGCCGCGGCGCTCGCCGCGCGCAAGCTTTCCGCTGTGGCGCCGAACGCGACCGCAACACCCGATGTCGCGAAAGCTGCAGGCTACCAGGCGACCGATCACGTGAAGCGTTATTACGAAACGACCAAGACGTAGAAATGTATCGATGACGCTCGGTGCTGCTCCGGGATGGCAAATGGTTAAAAGCTGTCTGGAAAGCATTACGAGCAGTCCCGGACCGCGAGGTCGCAGCAAGCTATGATTGCCAAACGGCAGAGATGCAAAAACCGTTTGGAAAGCGTCATGAGCAGCCCCGATTGCGCGAAGCCCCCGAGCGAGTCCCGAGACAGTACATGGAAGTACGGCGAGGGACGAGCGAGGGAGCGACAAAGCAAGCGGGGCGCGCAATAGCTTTACAAACGGTTTTTTAGGAGGAGGACGGATCATGCTGCTTACCAAAGTAGACAGTGGCGCCAACCAAAGCGCCCCGGCAGCTCGTCCACGTTTTCGCCGCCACGCGGGAGCGAAACTCCCGACGATGGATCGGCGGACGTTTTTGAAGCGTTCGGGTCTCGTTGCCGGGGCCGGAGCGTTCGCCAGCCAGCTACCCTACGGCGTGATCGGCAAGGCCGCGGCCAAAGGTGAGGCAGGCCAGGTAGAGGTCAAGCGTACCGTCTGCACGCATTGCTCGGTCGGCTGCTCGATCGACGCGGTTGTGCAAAACGGCGTGTGGATCCGGCAGGAGCCGGTGTTCGACTCCCCGCTGAACCTCGGCGCGCACTGCGCGAAGGGCGCCTCGGTGCGCGAGCACGGCATGCACGAGCACTCGCATCGGTTGAAGTCGCCGATGAAACTCGTCAACGGCAAGTGGCAGAAGATGTCGTGGAACGACGCGATCAAGGAAGTCGGCGACCGCCTCCTCGCGATCCGCAACGACAAGGAAAAGGGCGGTCCCGACGCGGTGTTCTGGATCGGCAGCTCCAAGCACAGCAACGAGCAGTCGTTCCTGCTGCGCAAGTTCGTGTCCTTCTGGGGCACCAACAACTGCGATCATCAGGCGCGCATCTGCCACTCGACGACGGTTGCCGGCGTAGCCAATACCTGGGGCTACGGCGCGATGACCAACTCGTACAATGACATGCAGAACAGCAAGTGCGCAATGTACATCGGCAGCAACGCCGCCGAGGCGCATCCGGTGTCGCTGTTGCACATGCTGCATTCCAAGGAAACCGGCTGCCGGATGATCGTCGTCGACCCGCGCTTCACGCGCACCGCGGCGAAGGCGGACGAATACGTGCGCATCCGTTCGGGCAGCGACATCGCGTTCGTCTTCGGCATGCTCCATCACATCTTCAAGAACGGCTGGGAGGACAAGCAGTACATCCACGACCGCGTCTACGGCATGGACAAGGTCAAGCAAGAAGTGATGACCAAGTGGACGCCGGACAAGGTCGAGGAAGTCTGCGGGGTACCCGAAGCGCGCGTGTATCAGATCGCGGAGCTGATGGCGAAGAACAAGCCCTCCACCGTCGTCTGGTGCATGGGCCAGACGCAGCACACCATAGGCAATGCGATGGTGCGCGCGTCGTGCATTCTGCAGCTCGCGCTGGGCAATATCGGCGTGTCGGGCGGTGGCGCCAACATCTTCCGCGGCCACGACAACGTGCAGGGCGCGACCGACGTCGGCCCCAATCCCGACTCGCTGCCGGGGTACTACGGCGTCGCGACCGGGTCGTGGAAGCACTTTGCCGCGGTCTGGGGCGTCGACTACGACTGGATCAAGAGTCGCTTCGCCTCGCAGGCGATGATGGAAAAGCCCGGCATGACCGTCTCGCGCTGGATCGACGGCGTGCTGGAAAAGAACGAGCTCATCGACCAGGACAACAACCTGCGCGCGGTCGTGTACTGGGGCCATGCGCCCAACAGCCAGACGCGCGGCAAGGAAATGGTCGAGGCGATGAAGAAGCTCGACACGCTCGTCGTCATTGACCCATATCCATCGGCGACCGCGGCGATGGCGGCGATGGTGCGCAAGGACGGCGTCTACCTCCTGCCGGCGTGCACGCAGTTCGAGACCTCCGGCTCGGTGACCGCGTCGAACCGGTCGCTGCAGTGGCGCGAGCGCGTGATCACGCCGCTGTTCGAGTCGCAGACCGATCAGGCGATCATGTACCAGTTCGCCAAGAAGTTCGGCTTCGATAAGGAGTTCGTGAAAACCCTCGAGATCTCGAAGCCAGACGGTGACGCTAAGTTCGACGAGCCCACGCCAGAGTCGATCCTGAAGGAGATCAATCGCAGCGTATGGACGATCGGCTACACCGGGCAGTCGCCGGAGCGCCTGAAGCTGCACATGAAGAACCAGGCAACCTTCGACGTGAAGACGCTGCGCGCGAATGGCGGACCCTGCGACGGCGATTATTACGGCTTGCCGTGGCCGTGTTATGGCACGCCGCAGATCAAGCATCCCGGCTCGCCCAACCTGTATGACGAGTCGAAGCACGTCATGGACGGCGGCGGCTGCTTCCGCGCCAACTTCGGCATCGAGCGTGACGGCGTCAACCTGCTCGCGGAAGACGGTTCGTATCCCAAGGGATCCGAGCTCACGACGGGTTATCCCGAGTTCGATCACGTGCTGCTGAAGAAGCTCGGCTGGTGGGACGACCTCACCGAGGACGAGAAGAAGAAGGCCGAGGGCAAGAACTGGAAGACCGATCTCTCGGGTGGGATCCAGCGGGTGGCCATGAAGCACGGTGCCCATCCCTTCGGCAACGCCAAGGCGCGCGCGATCGTCTGGAACTTCCCCGACGGCATCCCGCAGCACCGCGAGCCGCTATATTCGCCGCGGCCCGATCTCGTCGCGAAATACCCGACCCACGACGACAAGAAGGCGTTCTGGCGGCTGCCGACCTTGTACAAGTCGGTGCAGCAGAAGAACGTCGAAGACAAGATCGCGGAGAAGTTCCCGCTCATCCTGACGAGTGGACGCCTGGTCGAGTATGAGGGCGGAGGCGAGGAGACGCGGTCGAATCCGTGGCTCGCCGAGCTGCAGCAGGAGAACTTCGTCGAGATCAACCCCAAGGACGCCAACGACCGCGGCGTGAAGGACGGCGAGTACGTGTGGGTGAAGACGCCGACCGGCGCGCAGCTCAGGGTCAAGGCGCAGGTCACCGAGCGTGTCGGTCCGGGAACCACGTTCATCCCGTTCCACTTCTCCGGCTGGTGGATGGGCAAGGACATGCTCGAGTACTACCCCGAGGGCGCGGCCCCGGTCGTGCGCGGCGAGGCGGTCAACACCGCGACGACGTATGGCTACGACTCGGTCACGATGATGCAGGAAACCAAGACGACGCTGTGCCAGGTCGAGAAGCTCAAGGCGTGACGAGGAGGAGGCAGATACCATGGCCAGAATGAAATTCCTGTGCGACGCCGAGCGCTGCATCGAGTGCAACGGCTGCGTCACCGCGTGCAAGCAGGAGCACGAGGTACCCTGGGGCGTGAACCGCCGCCGCGTCGTTACCATCAACGACGGCGTGCCCGGCGAGCGCTCGATATCGGTGGCGTGCATGCACTGCTCCGACGCCCCCTGCATGGCGGTGTGCCCGGTCGATTGCTTCTACCGCACCGAGGAAGGCGTCGTGCTGCACGACAAGGATCTGTGCATCGGCTGCGGCTATTGCTTCTACGCCTGCCCATTCGGCGCGCCGCAGTTTCCACAGACGGGCGCGTTCGGTGTGCGCGGCAAGATGGACAAATGCACGTTCTGCGCCGGCGGTCCGGAAAAGGATGGATCGCCCGAGGAGTTCGCGAAGTACGGCCGCAACCGGCTGTCCGAGGGCAAGCTTCCGGCCTGTGCCGAGATGTGCTCGACCAAGGCGTTGCTCGGCGGCGACGGCGATGTGATCTCCGAAATCTATCGCAACCGTGTCACGCTGCGCGCCGCGCGCGGAACCGTCTCCGGCGGCGGCGTGCCGTGGGGCTGGGACTCGGCCTACGGCCGGCCGCAGCCGGTCGCGGCCGGCGCGCCGCCCGCGCCGGCGCCCGCACCCGCGGCGCCCGGGGGCAAGTCATGACGAGGATCGCTGCACTGATGGTCCTCGGCTCGCTGCTCCTTGGCGTTGCCGCGTGCAGCGAGCGGTCGCAGGTGGTCAACTACAAGCAGGGCAGTTATCAGGGCAAGCCCGACACGCCGCCGTATCAGAACGCGCCGTATAACGGCGACAAGGCGGCCTGGGAACGCGCGGTCGCGACGCGGGCGCAAGGCCAGAACGAGTACAAGCGCACCAACTAACCCAAGACGTCGCGAATGGTTGATTACGGATCGTTGATGCGGCGCTTTTCGATCGTGCGCGTGGCCTCGCTCGTCGTGGCTGCGGTTTGGTTCGCCGGGGCCAGCGTTTCATACGCGCAGACACAGATGCCGACGCCTGCCCCGACGCCGGAAAACTCTTCGCCCGCCGCGGAGGCGCAGCGTCAGACCACGCAACCTCTCAACAACGCGCCGGTATGGCGCGGAGTGCGCTCTGGCGCACCGCAAGTGACGACGGTGCGCGGGCGGGAGACGAATATTCTCATCCAGCCTGAGGGTGAGACATGGCGGGCGCTACGCGTGCCGGTCGTATTCTGGGGCGGGATGCTCGTCGCATTGGCGATCCTCGGCCTCGCCGTGTTCTATCTGATCCGCGGCCCGCTCGACGTTCCGCCGGAGGAAAAGCGAGACGGGCGATTGATCGAGCGCTTTGCGCCCATGGACCGCTACGCGCACTGGCTCATGGCGATCACCTGGGTCACGCTGGCGATCACGGGGTTCATCCTCTCGCTCGGCAAGTCGGTGCTCCTGCCGCTGATCGGTTACACGCTCTTCTCGTGGCTCGCGATACTGTCCAAGAACCTGCACAACTTCGTCGGTCCCATCCTGATCGTCGCCATCCCGTTCCTAGCCTTCCGGTTCGTCCGCGACAACGGCATCGGCGCCGACGACGTCAAGTGGTTCCTGAACCTCAAGGGATATTTCAAGGGTCACGAACATCCCTCGGGGCGGTTCAATGCCGGCGAGAAGTTCGTGTTCTGGATCATCCTGGTCGTCCTCTCGACCCTTCTCGTGGTCAGCGGACTGGTGCTCGTCTTCCCGAACTTCGATCAGACGCGCTACACGATGCAGGCGGCGAATGTCGTGCACATGGTCGCAGCTTACGTTGCCATCGCGTTGGCACTGGTTCACATCTATCTCGGCACGATCGGCATGATCGACGCCTATCGGGCGATGCGCTACGGTTATGTCGACGAGAGCTGGGCGAAGCACCATCACCTGCGCTGGTACGAGGACGTGGTTGCGGGTCGCGCCCCTCAGAAAATCGTGGATCCGAGCGCCGTGCCGCCGGAAGTTTTGGAAACACGCACCCGGCCGGCGCGCATTCGGCCGGCATGAGCTGGAAACCGCAGCGGAGGAAAGAGGCAATGACAACGTTGCGCGCACTTATCGCTGCCGCGCTCGTCGTCGGCATGTTCGGTTGGGCCGTAGCGAAACTCCCGCCTCCGCCGCCGATGGACGATGCGGCGAAAGCCGCTGCGGAAGAGAAGAAGGCGAAAGACGCTGCCGCCGCGGAAGCCGTCAAAGCCGCCCAGGCGCGCGCCGAAGATCGAGTCGTCGCCCGTTACATTGCGGAGCAGAAAGCGAAAGGCAAGATTGTGACGCCGCAGATGGGGCCGACGTCGCAAACCGCGCCAACTAAAAAGTAGCGCGGCTATTCTAGCCTGCAGCGTCCAGCCGGCTAGAGCTGATTCTCGATCGGCAAGAGCGTCAGCATCTGCACCTTGAGTCGGCGCCACGGGTCGACGCGGGGCTCGGTATCGTAAGTGACCGCGGCGCCATTCTCCTCGGTGCGCCATATCAGCGTGGGCTTGCCCATGGCCCCTTGTGGGCCGAGAGCCAGGACATAGCTGTTCGCCGGTTGTGCGGCGGCTTCGAATCGCTCCGCGATTTCCTTCGCTAGCTCTGGGCTGTCGAGCAGGACACCCAGCTCGGTATTGAGATTGCGCGAGCGCTCGTCGAAATTCATCGAGCCGATGAAAACCTGCCGGCGATCGAACACGAATACCTTGGCGTGCAGCGCAAACGGGATCGAGCTGCTCGACTTCAGCGACCCCCCGCCCGGCACATTCGGCTCACCCAGTTGTGGTCGCACTTCATAGAGATCGATGCCGGCTTCGAGCATCGGCACGCGATAGCGACCATACGCGGCAAAGGTGATCGGGGCGTCGGTCGATTGCAGCGAATTGGTGAGCACGCGCACGCGAACGTTGCGCGAGCGCAGACCGGTCAACAAGCGCATGCCGTCGCCGCCCGGGACCAGATACGGTGACGCGATCAGCAGTTCCGAGCGGACGTCTGTCACGGCACGCTCGATGCGCTCTCGCACGAGCTTGCCCGCCTGCTCGCTGGATTCGGCCTTGGCCTTCTCGGGGCTGTCGTAGATGGCCTCGGCGCGCGCCCAGATCAGCGGTCTCTTGCCGGAGAGGATATTTGCGACCGGTCCGCCGTCGCTCAAGGGGCGTGTGTAGGTGCCGCCGTCCATCTTCGTATGGTGGTTGCGCAAGGATTCGCGGTAGGCGTCCAGCCGCTCCTTCGTCGGCTTGAACACCACCAGGTTCTGCAGCGGAATCGCGAGCTTGTTGTTCCAGAACGCATCGAAGCTGCCGGACAGCTGCCTGACCATCGGCCCGGCGATGAGCAGGTCGTAGTCACCGAATTCCATCGTCTGGCTGGCGGCAAAATAGGCATCGCCGATATTGCGGCCACCGGTGAGCGCGAGCTCGTTGTCGACGACGAGCAGCTTGTTGTGCATCCGGTACGTGAGCCGCTTCTCGTTCAGCGCAAACTCGGCCGCGCGCATGAATTCGAGCGGGCCCCGGTAGCTGAACGGATTGAAGACGCGCAGCTCGATGTTCGGATGCGCGGTGAGCGCGCCGATTTCCGCGTCGCGCCCGACGGCATTGCTGTCGTCGAGCAGGATGCGCACCCGGATGCCGCGGTCGGCCGCATCCAGCAGGCTCTGGATGAAGAGCCGGCCGGTCTCGTCGCTCTGGATGGCGAAGTACTGGACGTCGAGTGTTTTTTCCGCGAGTGCCGCCATTTCGATGCGGGCGCGGAAGCAGGCGACGCCGCTCGAAATCAGGCGGAACCCGGATATGCCGGCGTGTTCGCGGACGCGCGGTTCGATTTGCTTTCCGAGCTTGGTCTGCTCCGGATTCGCCAGCGCTACCGATTCGGGCCGGGCCGCATACGCGCCGAGAGGTAGCGTCGAGTCGGTAGGCAGCACCGAGCAAGCGGCAAGCGCGATCGCCAGCGCCGCGTAAATGCATACGCAGAAACGCGAGACCGAGTTCGACGCGGCGCTTCTCTGACTTCGGCAGCTCGGCTTCACCATGGTCTGGTCAACGGGCAAATCGATCGCGGGATGCCAACATCGCAGCGGTTCATCGCTTCGGGAGACGCGAGTTTGCTGCATGGCGCGTGCGTCGGCGAGGTTTCGGACCTGGCTGGCGCTCCGGCGGAAGCGGTCGGAGCAACGCGCAGCAGGTGGCGCTTGCCGCATCGCGCGGTTGGTCTTCCTGATACCCTCGCGTGTTAGGCACGCCGGCTGTTGGTGGCGGCCCAGCGCCTGTTTGTTTGTTCATTCCTTCGTTCTGCAGCGCCCGCGGGTGCTTCATGTCCTCGAGCATCTCTTCCATGTTCGGGCTGATTGTTGCCGGACTGCTGCCTTTCGTGAGCTGCACGTCGGTCTCCTTTCGATCCGCATGTAACTTTTGCAACAGGCGCAACGCTTCTGCGGCACCTCCGGCCTGCACCACGGACCTTGCACAAAGCATGCCCGGCCGTTGCGCGGGCGGTGCCACGGTCGTTACGGCACACCTGGCGCCTCACAACCATGCGCACCGAGGCTTCGACCGGAAAAAGTCGGCACGATTTACCGCATGCCTCGGGGAGAGCGGGACAAATTACCGCCAAGCGCGGGAAACGCTCGCCGTTGCCGAACGTAACCCCTTATGGCACAAAGAAAAACATATCATTGGCACGGGCGTTGCGGCATACCATAAAGAGCAAAGCACTTCTTAGGAGGCTCAAATGCCCAACATCGTCGCCGGTCGATTCGAACAGCAAACAGATGCGGACGCGGCCATAGCGGAGCTCATGCGTCAAGGCTTCGCTAGCGATCGAGTAGGCTCATTCTTCGTCAATCCCCCTGGGGAGCATGCCAAATCTGTGCTCGGTGGCGATCGCGAGGCATCGCCCGGCGCGGAGACAGCGGGCACCGGCGCGGTGGCGGGGGCCGCGATCGGCGGCGCAGTCGGCATCGGCCTCGGCCTTGCCGCGACACCGGTCGTGGGGCCGGTCGCGGTGCCGACGGCAGGGGGTATAGGAGCCTACATGGGCGCTCTCGCCGGCGCGCTCGGCAAGATGGAAGATTCTCCCGCCGAAACGCGCCCCTACGCAGAGACGCCGCCGGAAGTTCGCCACGGCGGCATCGTAGTGGCGGCGTTCGCGCCCGAGCCGGAACAGCGTGCCACCGCGCTCGAGGTGCTACAGGCATCCGGGGCGCAGGATATCGAGACCGCCGAGGGCCATTGGCACGATGGACAATGGACCGACTTCGATCCGGTCGCGCCACCCGGTGCCGAAGCCGGAGGCCCGCTGGCCGGGGAGGCGCGGCCTCAACGCATTCGCAAGTAGGTCGGGCGCGGCACGCTTCAGCTGCCCGCGGTCCGGAAGAGAACGTCGGACAACGCGAGCCCGCACAGCAGCGCGAGCCACACGATGCCCGCCGCTGCGGCGATGCGCACGATCGGCCTGCTCTTCCCGATGCGCATGAAGAAGTAGAGCACCAGCGCAGCCTTGGCGATGCCAATCGCGAGATTGCTCACAAGGTTGAACACGCCCAGCGGCAACAACGAACTGCCCGCGGACAACGCAAGCAGCGCCATCAGCGCAAGCCAGACCAAGACGTGAGATCGCAGCGCGAGCGCTTTCATGAGCGGGCGATGAGGTAGAGGCACGGGTAGATGAAAATCCACACGATGTCCACGAAGTGCCAATAGAGTCCCGCCATCTCGACCGACTGCGGTGACTGCGCCGCGAACCCCCTGAACCCTACGCGCGCGGCGATGACGCCGATGACGGCGATGCCGATGGCCAGATGCACGGCGTGAATGCCGGTCATCACGAAATAGAGCCAGAAGAAGAGCTCTGCTGCGTCGCGCTGTGCCGCGTCGAAGTGGAAGCCCGCTCCGGGCACGAGATGCTGGAGATACTCCGCGCGGTACTCGAAGCCCTTGATCACGAGGAATGCGACGCCAAGCGTCAGCGTGGCGCCGAGCAGCAACACCGCCCAGCGGCGCCGCCTGATCGCCGCCGCGCGCACCGCCAGCGCCATCGCGAGGCTGCTGGTCAGCAGCACGGCGGTGTTGCTCGCGCGCCATGAGATAGCTGAAGAAGAGCACGCCGAAGAAGAGCGTTTCGGTGGTAAGAAACACCCACATCCCGAGATCGCAAGCCTCGCGCTCCTGATCCCGGTCGCTGAAGGCGCCGGAGGCCCTCGCTGCTTCCGCACGAGCGGCGCTGCTCATGTGCTTGCCGCCCGGCGTGCGCCGCCGGATACGCCGTGCGGCGGATACGCGTACGGCTCCTGAGTCACGATCGGCGGCTCTCCGAAGTTCTCGACCGATGGCGGAGACGGGACCGTCCACTCCAGCCCGGTCGCTCCCCACGGATTAGCGCTTGCTTTTTCGCCCCGGGCGAGCGACCACGTCAGATACACGAGCGGCAGCAGGTAGCCGATCGCGAGGATCACCGCGCCCGCCGACGAGAGCACGTGCAGCGTCTGGAACTCGGGCGCGTATTCGTGATAGCGGCGCGGCATCCCTTCGATGCCCAGCAGATACTGCGGAAAAAAGGTGAAGTTGAAGCCGAGAAACAGCAGCACCGCCGCGAATTGCGCCCATTTCGGCGGATACATGCGGCCCGTGATCTTGGGCCACCAGAAGTGAATGCCGCCGAGGTAGGCCGAAACCGAGCCGCCAACCATGATGTAGTGGAAATGTGCGACGACAAAGTACGTATCGGTCAGGTGCACGTCGAGGGCGAGCGCGGCGAGAAAGAGGCCGGACAATCCGCCGACCATGAACAAACCGACGAAGCCGAGTGCGTAGAGCATCGGCGCCTCGAAGGAAATCGTTCCTTTGTACAGCGTCGCGGTCCAGTTGAAGACCTTGATCGCCGAGGGGATCGCGACGACGAAGCTCAGGAGCGAAAAGATCATTCCCGCATAGACCGACTGGCCGGAGACGAACATGTGATGCCCCCACACCAGGAAGCCGACGACCGCGATGGCGATGATCGCGTACGCCATCGAGCGGTATCCGAATACGCGATTGCGCGAGAAGCAGGCAATGATCTCGCTCACGATGCCCATCGCCGGCAGAATCATGATGTAGACCGCGGGATGCGAGTAGAACCAGAACAGATGCTGGAACAGAAGCGGGTCGCCGCCCAGCGCCGGGTCGAAGATGCCGACGTGAAAGAGCCGCTCGACGCCGAGCAGCGTGAGCGTCATCGCGAGCACCGGGGTGGCGAGGACCAGGATCACGCTGGTCGCGTACTGCGCCCAGATGAACAGCGGCAGGCGGAACCACGTCAGTCCCGGTGCGCGCAGCTTGTGGATGGTGACGATGAAATTGAGTCCGGTGAGTATCGACGAAAAGCCGGCGATGAACACGCCCGTGACCACCGCGATCACGTGCGTGTTCGAGTACAGGGTCGAAAAAGGCGTATAGAAGGTCCAGCCGGTGTCGACGCCGCCCAGCAGGAGCGCGGCCAGCGTGAACAGCCCGCCGGCGACATAGAGATACCAGCTCGCCAGGTTCAGGCGCGGAAACGCGAGGTCGCGCGCGCCGATCATGAGTGGCACGAGGAAGTTGCCCAGCGTCGCGGGGATCGATGGGATAAGGAAGAACCACACCATGATGACGCCGTGCATGGTGAAGAGCTTGTTGTAGCTCTCCGCCGAGACGACATCGCCTGCCGGAGTCGCGAGCTCGATGCGCAGCAATGTCGCGGCGGCGCCGCCGATGAAGAAGAAGGCGGTGATGGAGATCGCGTAGAGAAGCGCGATGCGTTTGTGATCGTGGGTCGACAGCCACGACCAGAGCGTCATGCCTGCGCTTAAGTAACCTGCGGGCGCGGTGGAGGCGGAGGCGGCGGAGGCGGTCATCGTGGCGCCGGATCCCTGCCGCCAAGGCTTTTGAGGTAGGCGATCAGGTCGAGTAGATCGCCTTCCGCAATCTGGCCGGAAAACGACGGCATGACCGGTGCGTAGCCTGCGACGACTTCCTTGGCGGGCAGCAGAACGGCATCGCGCAGGTAGCGCTCATCCGCGGTCACGGTCCTGCCGTCGGCGAGAGCAACGGGCCGGCCGTAGAGCCCTTCGAGCGGAGGCGCGCGCACCGCGGAGCCCGGGCCGTGGCAGCCGCCGCAACCGAACGCTCCGAAGAGTGCTTCGCCGCGCGCGGCCATCGTCGGCTCCGCGTCGTTAGCGGCGAGCCAGCGCTGGAATTGCGCCGGATCGAGTACCACGACCCTCCCGATCATGCGCGAGTGATCGGTGCCGCAATACTCGGCGCAGAACAGATGATATTCGCCGGCATGCGTCGCGGTAAACCACAGGACGGTATAGCGCCCCGGAAGAACGTCCTGCTTGAGGCGAAAAGCCGGAACGTAGAAGCTGTGGATCGCGTCTTGCGAGGTCATCACGAGCTTTACCGGAATGCCGACCGGGACGTGCAGCTCGTCGATTTCGCGTTGCCCGGTTGCGTGCTGCAGCTTCCACATCCACTGCTTCGCAACGACCGCGATCTCCAACGCGCCGTCAGGCGGCGCCGCGTGATCGAAATAAAGCGCGGCAGCCCAGGCGAAGGCAGCGCTGAAGACCAGCATCGGGATACCGACCCAGGCGATCTCGAGGCGCCGCTGGGTGTGCAGCCGGATCGCCTCCGGCGCGCGCCTGCGATCGGCGCGGCTTCCGCGCCGGTACTTGAGCGCGAACACGACCAGCAATGCGACGACCGTCAGTGCGACGACGCCCGTCACCAGCGCCACGGCGGCGAAGAGCGTGTCGACGCTTTCGCCGAGCGTCGATGCCGCCTCGGGAAGAAACGGCAGCTTCACGGCGCCACCGGCGGGCGCGTTTTCCGCTCACGGCGGCGAAGCGCGACGATGAGCAAGGCGAGCGCGGCTACGGTCGCCAGACCCACTGCGCGCGCGACCGACTCGATGGTCGCCGAATATTTCCCGGTCGCCGGATCGTAGTGCAGACAGAGGAGGAGCAGCGCGCGGACCGGCGAAGCGATGCGATCCTCTCCCGCTTCGAGCAGGCTCTGCCGCAATTCGGCAGGTGGATACGCGACGCCGAAGAAATAGCGCGCGATCCTGCCGCGCGGCGTGACGATCACGATGCCTGCCGGATGCACGAACTGGCGCTGCTCGGCGTCGTAGGTGTAGCGAAAGCCGACGCTTCGTGCCAGATCTGCGGCCGCGCCGGCCGGTCCGGTGAGAAACTGCCAGCCGCGCAAGCCATCGCTCTGCGCGCCTCCGGTCGACGCCACGGAGCGCGCGCGCACCCCCGCAGCGGCGTTTTCCGCCGGATCGATGCTGACCGCGATGACGTCGTACTGCGAGCCCGGCTCGAGATCGATGGCGCGCAAGCTCTGCACGAGCGATTGGCGAACCGCGCTGCAAAGGTTGGGGCACTCGTAATAGCCCAGAACGAGCACGGTTGGGCGCGCCGCCAGATATTGCGACAGCGGCCCGCTGGCGCCGCTTTCATCGGTGAAGCGCGAATCGAGCGGCAGCACTGCGCCCAAGTGCTGATCGAAGCCGACCTCGGCAAGCCGCGGCTGCGCCGGCGGCTCGTTACCTGCGCTCGCGAACGACAGCGCGAAACCGAGCGCAACGAAGGGTAGGAGAATTGCGTTCACTGGGCGCCTCCCGGCACGCCGTTGCGCTCGGCGGTGAGCCGCATCGCCTGCTCGATGGGAATCTGCACGACGCCGCGCGGCCGGTCGACCCAGCGATACGCGTGAAGCAGACTTTCCTGCGACGCGCGGTAGGCTTCGAGCTCGGACTTCGGATCGGGCTGCAGCGTCGGGCCCTCGACCTTGGGCGGCTGAAGCAATCGCGGCACAGGGGGTTCGCGACCGTAGCCGTGGGCGAAGCCGCGGTCGAGCCAGGCGATCGCGAAGGCGCAGCCGGCGACGATCGCGGCGACGATCAGCGCGGCGGCGACGATGCGCTTGGCATCGATCACGTCCGGCTCGTAGGTTCTGACTTCGGCCGGCGTGGCGGTTTTTTCAACCATGATCGGCAAGCCGAGGTGCGGCCGGTGTAGGAACGACCGGCGGCTCGGCATAGAGGAACAAGAATCGGGCGAGCCACAGGCCGCCGACGGCGAGGAGTGCAACCGCGTCCATCCAATGCACTGGAACGTCATCGCCGCGAAACGGCGGTTCGATCAACCACAGCAACTCCGCCCAGTGGGCGATCAACACCACGGCGCACAGCCAGGCAAGGCGCCTCGGCTCGCGTTTGAAGGAGCGAAACAGCATCGCGAAGACCGGCAGTGCAAACTGGAAGACCAGTACCGCGATGGCCAGCCATCGCCACGCGGGTTGCGAGCGCACCGCGTACCAGCCGATCTCGGCGGGAAGATCGGCGGCCCAGATGATGAGAAACTGCGTGAACGCAAGATACGCCCAGAGCATGACGAAGGTGGGGCGCGGCCGCGGCGTTGGTTTCGCCTCTGCGCCAGAAACGCCGCAGCGCAACGCCGAGCGCGATCCAGAGCGCGAAGTACGCGAGCGCGCGGAGCTCGAATGCCATCGGGTTGAGATACCAACGCTTGGCGGTGATAACAGCCTCGGTCGCGCCGGGTCGCGCCCATGGGAAAAGCTCGGCGAGACCCAAAGCAAGCGGCAGCCCGAGCGCCGCGACGACGGGCAGGGTCCCGATCGCTGCTTCCAGCGGCCGGCGGACGGCGAAGCCCCAGGCACCGCCGGTCAGCTCGTGGATCATCACATTTACGAGCGCCCCGAGCGCGATGCCGAGAATAAAGAGCCAGCCAAGGAGCCACGACTGGAAAAATCGCGCCATGTCCAGTCGCCACGCGAGCACCGCTACGAGGGCGGCGACGCCGCCGACCATGAGCGCAGCGCGGCGGAGGCGCGGGTCGGCAAGATCGGGGATCATCGAGGACTTTGCTCCAGCGCTAGCCTGGCATCGGCCGGAAGATCGGCGAGCCTCGCATTCCGGCTCAATTGCAGCGCGCGAATGTACGCGACGATCGCGCGCCGGTCATCGGGCGGGACGCTCGCGCCGAAAGAATACATCGCGCCGTAGCCGCGGGTGATGACCGCATAGAGATGCTCGTCGCTGGCATTGCGAAGCCGGTCGATGTGGAAGGACGCAGAAGGCGGGAAGCCGCGTCGCGCGATCATGCCATCGCCATCGCCCGCATCGCCGTGGCAAGGCGCGCAGAAAATCCCGAAGCGTTGCTGCCCGCGTTCGAGCAAAGCAAATGTCCATGTCGAGCGCTGCGCCTTGTCGTCACGCGACGGCTGCTTGGGCTCGATCGCGACGAAACCGAGACGGCCGCTGGAGCTATCCGCCAAGCTGCCTTCGCTATGCGCGACGGTTCCGCCGACCGGTACGCGCGACGACCGGCCGTCGGCCCACAGCGGGCTCGGCGCAAGCGGTTTGTACCTCGATTGGTCGTACATGTTCTCGAAGGTTTTCTCGCAACCGCCGAGAGCGAACGCCAGCGTCAGCAGGCGCGCGATTCGCAGCCATTGCGGCAGCAACAAGCTGAGGCTGGCGAACCCAGCGCGCCGCGGAGAATGCAGAATGGACATCGGCATCGCGATCACCCCTCGACGCGCATCACGCGCACCGGTTGCAACTCGCGCAGCAAACGCTCGGTCGCCGCCGCATCGAAGCGGGGGTCGGACGAGCGGATGCACAGAAAGAAACGGCTCTTCGACGCGAGATCGAAGTCCGGCGCGTTGAACACCGGATGGTGCAGGCGGGGCAGGCCGTTCAACAGAATAAAGCCGAAGAATGCCGCGAGCGCCGCGCCAAGAATGGCGAGCTCGAAGGTCGGCACGATGAACGCGGGCCAGCTATGCAGCCCTCGCCCGCCGGCATTGATTGGATAGTCGATGACGGCGCTGTACCACTGCATGAAATACGCGCCTGCCCCGCCGAGGATCCCGCCGATCAGCGTCAGCAGCGGTACGCGATTGCGCGCGAAGCCAAGCGCCTCGGCAAGCCCTTCGACCGGGAACGGGGTGTACGCCTCGATGTCCCGATACCGCGCTTCGCGGCAGCGTGCGACGGCCGTCAGCAGCGCCTGCGGTGAAGCGAATTCCGCCATGATCCCGTAGGTGTCCGCGTCTCTACGCATACGCATCGGCTTTCTTGCGCGCGAGCTTCCGCATCTCGGCGATGGAGATGGCGGGCAGCACGCGCAGGAACACCAGAAACAGCAGCGCGAAGCAGCCGAGCGATCCGGCGAGCGTCGCCAAGTCCCAGAACGTCGGGTAGAACATGCCCCAGGCCGAAGGCAGATAGTCGCGATGCAGGCTCGTCACGATGATCATGAAGCGTTCCAGCCACATGCCGACATTGACCACGATCGCAATAACGAACAGCGATGCCGGGCTCGCGCGAACCTGTGCGAACCACAGCGCTTGCGGCACGACGGTGTTGCACAGCACGACCGACCAGTAAACGGGCGCATAGGGACCGTGCAGACGATTCTCGATCATGGCGATCCCGAAGCGGTCGCCGCTGTAGAACGCCATGAACGCCTCGACGAGATAGCTGTAGGTGACGACCAGGCTGCACACCAGCATCAGCTTTCCGATATTGTCCAGGTGGCGCTCGGTGATGAAGCTCTTGAGTCCGAATACCGCGCGCAAGGGGACGCACAGCGTCAGCGCCATCGCAAATCCGGAAAACAGCGCGCCGGCGACGAAGTACGGCGGGAAGATCGTCGAGTGCCAGCCGGGCGTGTTGCCTACCGAGAAATCCAGCGAGACGACGCTGCTTACCGCGATGACGAGCGGCGTCGCCAGGCCCGCCAGCAGCAGATACGCGGTATCGAAGCGGTGCCAGTGCCGCGCCTCGCCGCGCCAGCCCAGCGCGAGCAGACCGTACGCGATCTGCTGCCAGCGCTTGCGGGCGCTGTCGCGCAAGGTCGCGAGATCGGGCACCAGTCCCATGTACCAGAACAGGATCGAGACGATGATGTAGGTGCCGATGGCGAAGATGTCCCACACGAGCGGGCTGCGCCATTGCGGCCACAGGTTCATGATGCTCGGATACGGGATGAGCCAGTAGAAGAACCACGGCCGCCCGAGATGCAGGATCGGCATCAGCGCCGCCATCGCGAGCGCAAAGATCGTCATCGCTTCGGCGAAGCGGTTGATTGATGTGCGCCAGCTCTGGCGCAGCAACAGCAGAAACGCCGAGATGAACGTGCCGGCGTGCCCGATGCCGATCCACCACACGAAGTTGGTGATGTCGAAGGCCCACGCGACCGGCTGATTGTTGCCCCAGATGCCGACGCCCCGGGCGAAGAGATAGCTGACCGCGACCAGGAACGGTGAGGACGATGTCGGCGATCTTGTCGGTGATCGCCGCATCGGTGTAATGGCCGCGCAGGACCGGGGTCGCTGCCAGCGCGCTTTCGCTGATCATTCGAATACTCCGCGCGGCATGCCAGCCCGTACCGGTCGCTGGCGGTAACGGGCAGGCATCATGTCGCCTCGAGCCCTGGAATTTCGTTGCTGATCCTGGGGAGATACGTGGTGCGCGGCCGCGTGTTGAGCTCGGCCAGCAAGGCGTAGTCGAATGGCGACGCCTTGCGCTTGCTCACTTCGCTGGCCGGATCGTTCAGGTCTCCGAATACGATCGCCCGCGTCGGACAAACCGCCTGGCATGCGGTGACGACCTCACCGTCGGCGATGCGCCGATTCTCCCGGTCGGCGAGAATGCGCGCGGTCGCGATGCGCTGCACGCAGTAGGTGCACTTTTCCATGACCCCGCGCATGCGCACGGTCACTTCCGGATTGCGTTGCGCAGCGAGGCCGGGCTCGTCGCGCGCATAGTGCAAGAAGTTGAAGCGGCGCACCTTGTAGGGGCAGTTGTTCGAGCAGAAACGCGTCCCGATGCAGCGGTTGTAGACCTGGACGTTCAAGCCCTCGGCGTCGTGGACGGACGCCTCGACCGGACACACCTCCTCGCACGGCGCGTGCTCGCATTGCATGCACGGGACCGGCTGGAACACCGTGCGCGGCTTATCGCGGCCGCCCGCGTAATAGCGATCGACCCGAATCCAGTGCATCGCGCGGCCGCGCCGGACCTCCTTCTTGCCGACGACTGGAATGTTGTTCTCCGCCTGACAGGCGATGGTGCAGGCGGCGCAGCCGATGCAGCTCGAGAGATCGACGCTCATGCCCCATTTGTAATCGTCGTAGGTAAACGCGGGATAAAGCGATTGCCTGGGATCGCTCTCGTGCCCCGGGGCGCAGGTGGATTCCTCGCAGCGTGCGACCTGATCGCGGGTGACCAGGCGCACGAGGTCGCGTCCTTCCATGCGGTGGTGCTGTTGCGTCGTGGCGAGCGCGGAGCGCGTCCCCGTTCTCGTCACGGATACGCCATCGGACATCCAGAAATGCGTCGACGTGCGCAACGGATACGCATCGACGCCGATGCCGTTCCCGACAGTGCCGGCGCGCGAGCGCCCGTTGCCGAGGTAGACCGTCAGCGATCGATCGGCGTGGCCGGGCACGATCCACGCGGGAAGCTTGATGCTCCGGCTGGCGACGGAGACCTCGATGACCTCTTCGTTCGCGATCTGCAGGCGCTCCGCGAGCGCGGGCGAAAGCAGCGCCGCGTTGTCCCAGGTCAGCGTCGTCAGCGGCTTGGGAAGCTCCTGCAGCCAGGCGTTGTTCGCGTGCCGGCCGTCACCCAGCGTCGGATCGGCGGCGAAGACGAGCTCGATGCCGGCGGCAGGCGTCGATGCCGGCACGGGGAAAGCGTGCCTTACCGTTGGAGTACGCAGCGATGGCGCTTCTGCTTCCATGACGCCGCGCCGCAAGGCATCGTGCCAAACGGCTTCGAAGTCGCTTCGGTTGCGACTGCGTTGCCAGAATTCGCGCACGACATCGTGCGCCGGCCGGGCAATGCCGCCCGCAATCGCGGCGAGGACTCCGTGCGCAGACCGGCCGTCGTAGAGCGGAGCGATGCAGGGCTGCTGGATCGTCACCGTGCCGTCGAAGGCGCGAACGTCGCCCCAGGTTTCCAGGACATGTGCCGCGGGGATATGCCAACTGCAGCGGAACGACGTCTCGTCGTCGTACAGGCTCAAGTGCGCCTTCCACGCGACGCGCGCGAGCGTATCGCCGAAGGCGAGATCGGCGGGTGCGTTGTAGACGGGGTTGCCGCCGAGGATAAGGAGCGAGTCGATTTTGCCGGCGGCCATCGCCGATGCGAGAGCCTGCAGCGACGCGAGCTCGCCGCTTGTGTCGAACGCGACCGGTGCGGCGAGCTCGACCGTCTTGCCGAGGTTCCCCAGCGCCTGGTTGATCGCGTGGACGCGCGCATGCACCCACGGGGGCTGGCGGTCGCCGGCGACGACGATCGACGCGCCGCGATGCTGCAGGAGATCGGCGGCGACGGCGTCGAGCCACGGATCGGCGACCGCAGGCGCCCCTTCCGCATCGAGCACGCCGCCGATGCGGCCGGCGAGCGCGTCGACGAGCCCGGCGATGTCGCTCGTGCGGTTGACGCGCTTGTGGTCGGCGATCGCACCGGTCACGCTGGGCGTCCCTTCCGCGACATAGAGCCGGCTCATGCGCGAAGCACGACCCATCCTGCGCGCATCGGCGAAGTCGCGCGCATAACGGACGCAGCCGGGCATCGATCCGGCGAAATCGGCATCGAAGGCGACGACGATGCGCGCGGCGGCGAAGCGATAACGCGGCTCCAGCGGCTCGCCGAACGCGAGCCGGCTGCCGTCATAAACATTATCGCGGTTGAGCGGCTGATAGTGGTGCCACCGCGCGCGCGGGTATTTGGCGAGCACGGCGCGCAGTTGCGCGTGCAGCGCGGGTGAGGTTACCGTTTCGGTGAGAATGCCCAAGCCCTCGCCGCCGGGTAAGCCGCGCAGCCTCGACTGCAAGTCGACGAGGAAGCCTTCCCAGGTCGCGATCGACCGGTCGTGCAGGACCGTCTTCGACCGGTCCGGATCCCATAGCTCGAGCACGGCGGCCTGCGCAAAGATGTCCGTTGCGCCAAGGCTCGCCGAGTGCAGAGGATTGCCTTCGATCTTGGTGGGACGCCCCATGTTGGTCTCGACCAGAACGCCCGCGCCGTATCCGTCGCGGGCGATCGCCGATGCGTAGAACACGGGCTTGCCGTAGGTCGTCTGGGCAGGCCCCTGCCGATAGGGAACGATCTTCTCCAGTGGGGTTCTGGAGCAGGCCGATGTTCCCGCCAAGGCGAGCGACGCGCCCATGAGCTTCATGAACTCGCGCCGCTGCCACAGGACCGGCTCGCTCGCGGACTGGACGTCTTCGGTCGTGCGACCTTCGAGCTCGTCGAGGCCTCGCCAGAAGCGCGCGCGCGCCGCGTTGCCTTTCGCTGCGGATGTCGCGGAATTCGGCGGCAATGAACCGGAATCCGTATTCATGCGGCTAGCGATGGCACGTCGAGCACATGGTGAGATGGCGCTCGGTGCGAATGTGATAGGAGCGCTTGAGCGCATTGCCGCGCGCGATCTGATCGACCGGCGGCTCCCAGCGCGTGTCGAAGATGCGATCGGCGGGCCGCAGATATTTCTCCGGCGCGCGATGACAGTCGAGGCACCATTGCATGTCGAGCGACGCGACGCGCCAGGTCAGGGGCATGATGTCGACCGGGCCGTGGCAGGTCGAGCAGCCCACGCCCTTGTTGACGTGGATGCTGTGATCGAAGTAGACGAAATCGGGCAGGTCGTGCACGCGCGACCAGGAAAGCGCGGCGCCCGTGCGATAAGCGTCGACGAGCGGCTTGAACACCGGCGCATCGCTGAAAAGCTGCGAGTGGCAGCTCATGCACGTCGCCAGCGGAGGAATGCCCGCAAACGCGGATGTCTCGACCGAAATGTGGCAGTAGCGACAGTCGATCCCGTCGTCGCCGACGTGATGCTTGTGGCTGAACGGCACGGGCTGCTCGATCGCGGCAAACGCGGGGGCATCCGTTCGGGCGTTGACGCGGTAGACGACGACCGCCGCGACGAGCGCGGCGAGGACGCCGAGCCAGAGCAGCTTGAAGCCGAGAACCGCCGCCGGAGAGAAGACCTGTGCCATGCGGTCGCCTGTGTTCGACCATCGACCGGTGGGCCAATCGCGTGCACGGCGCCGACGCATGATCCATGCCATGCCGCGACACGGGATCAACCGCTTGATTCCCGGTGCTAGGCATTCTGTGGCGCCTGCGTTTTCATCGCAAGCGATATCGACTCGCGTCGGCCCCTCTCGAGCATGTAGGAATTACAAGAAGAATCGGACTGACAAGAAGTATCAGACGCGCCGATGCTACAATTGACGGCTTCGGAGAGACCGTCAAAGGCTCGTAAGCCTGACTCGAGATCAGGCCGGGGTCTTCCTCTCCAGCCGCATGCATTTCCTTCGCCTCGTAGCTCCGTTCGTCGTCGCGCTGGTTGCGGCGTCCCTGTCGTTTGCCGCCGACTTCGTCGCGCCCGACAGCAACCTGAAGGCGGAAGGCATTCCGCCGATACCGGCCGCTCTGGCAGCGAAGGTTGCGCCGTATACGGAATTCAAGCCGGCCACCATTGTGAGCTGGCATCCCGAAAGGCGCGAATTGATCGTGGCGCGCCGTGCCGGCAACGTCACGCAATTGCATCGGGTGGCCGCGCCCGGGAGCGAACCCGAACAATTGACGGCCTTCTCCGAGCCGGTGCGCTTTGGTGCCTATCTCGCGAAGAAACCCGGCGTGCTCGTCTTCGCCCGCGACACGGGCGGCAACGAGCAACGGCAACTCTATCGGCTCGATGCCGCGACCGCGACACCCGAGCTCCTGACCGACCCGCGTCGCAAGCACGACGCGGCGAGTTTTACGCATGCGCGTGATTATTTGCTGGTCGCGTCGACCGATGTCGATGCGACGGGCAAACGCGACAATCTGATGACGGACCTGACGCTGCTCGATCCGCTGGAGCCGACAAAATCGCGCGACGTGGCGAGACTGCCGGGAACAGGCTGGGGCGACTTTTCGTTTTCCTTCGACGACAAGAGAATGGCCTTGATCGAATTCAAGTCGGTCAACGAAACCCATGTCTGGACGATGGACCTCGCCACCGGCGCGCGCCGGCGGGTGCTGCCGTCCGAGGGCGAAACTTCCACGCAGCGGGTCGCCTCGGTGGCGCTCAACTTCGCGCGTGACGGCAAGGGACTGTTTCTTGCCACCGACCGCGACGGCGAATTCAGGAAGCTCGCATATTTCGACCTAGCGACCGGAAAGCTCGAATACTTCGGTGAAGGCGGAGATTGGGACGTCGAGGACATTGCGCTTTCGCCCGACGGTCGCATACTCGCCGTGATCACCAACGAAGCCGGCGTCGGGGTGCTGCGGCTCTACGACGCCGACACTCGTCGCGCGCTGGCGCGGCCGCAGCTACCGGTCGGCACGGTTGGACGACCCACGTGGCACCAGAATTCGCGCGATCTCGCGGTGACCATCGCCAGCGCGCAAAGCCCCAGCGATGCCTACACGGTCGATGTGCGTAGCAATCGCGTCGAACGCTGGACCGAGGACAAGGTCGCGGGCCTCGACGCCTCGAGCTTCCGCAGCATGGAGCCCATCGCCTGGAAAAGCTTCGATGGGCGGGTCATCAACGGCTTTCTCGCCCGGCCGCCGGCGCGATTCAGCGGCAGGCGGCCGATCATCGTGATGATCCACGGCGGTCCGGAAGCGCAGGCACGCCCCGGATTCATCGGCCGCTGGAACTACTTCATCGACGAGCTCGGCATCGCATTGATCGAGCCCAACGTGCGCGGCTCAACGGGTTACGGGAAGACTTTTGTCGCGCTGGACAACGGGACGAAGCGCGAGGATTCGGTCAGGGACATCGGCATGCTACTCGACTGGATACGCACCCAACCGGACCTCGATGCCGATCGCGTCCTCGTCGAAGGCGGAAGCTACGGCGGCTATATGGTCCTCGGCGTGGCGACCAACTTTCCCGAGCGTATCGCCGGAGCCGTCGACGTCGTCGGCATCGCGAACTTCGTGTCGTTCCTCGAGAGCACCGAGAGTTATCGACGCGATCTCCGCCGCGTGGAATACGGCGACGAGCGCGACCCGGCAATGCGTGAATTCCTCACCCGGATATCGCCGGTCAACAATGCGCAGAAGATCAAGGCGCCGCTATTTGTCGTCGCGGGCCGAAACGATCCCCGCGTCCGCTATACCGAGGCCGAGCAGATCGTCAGCGCGGTGCGCAAGAACGGCGTACCGGTCTGGTATCTTCTCGCCGAAAACGAAGGACACGGCTTCGCACGCAAGGTGAACGCGGATTATCTTTTCTACGCAATGATCGTATTCTTCCAGGAGCGCTTGCTGAAGCCGTAGATCTGCAGGGCCTCGCCGCGAGGACCTGAGTTAACGCGGGTTAAGCCGGGCGCTTAATAACCGCTGGGCCTCCGCCTTCGTCTGCTGCGGACCCGATGTTCTGCAACAGCGCCAACGCGCTCTCAATGGTCTCGTTGCGCGTCAGCGCGCGCCCGGTCGCGAGCGCACGGTCGAAATCGACGGCCGCATGCTTCGCGCGCACGGCCGCGTGCCGGCTTTCGTACTCCTCGCGCTCGGCCGGGAAGACGGCGACGTTCCATTGCTCGCGCAGCGCCGCCGCGCTGCCCAGCAGTTGCGGCGCGACGGGCGCGGCCGGATACATCCCTGCGATCGCCTCGAGCAACCCGGGCAACGCGGTGTCGCGATGTGCTTGCTGCTGCTCGATGAGGCCGTCGAAAAGCGCACGCCGCGCGGCGTCGAGCCCGCCCAGCGTGGCATGAACGCGTCCCAGCGTGCAGAGGGCGTGCGCCAGCGAGTGAGGAAAGCCGAGTTCGCGATAGGTTGTCGCGGCGGATTCCGCGTGTGGGAGCGCCGCCGCCGCCTCGCCCATTGCGCAGAGCACGGTCGCATGGATTTCCGCTGCGTGCGCTCCGCAATTCAGATCGTGTAGCGCGCGAAAAACGCGCAGGCTCTCTGCGGATTGTGCGCGCGCCTCGTCCAGCCGGTGTTCGTTCAGTGCTAGTTTTCCCAGCAGACCCAGCGTGGTCGCCGCGTCATGTACGTTGCCGAAGCGTCGATGCTGGACTAATGCGTCGTCGAGCAGCCGCCGTGCGGCCGTGAAATCGAGTTGGTCGAGAGCACACGCGCCCGCGTACTGGATCGCAAGCGGGGTGCCGACCACGCGCCGGGCATTACCGTAGAGTCTCGCGCTATCGAGAAACAGGATTCGCGCCTTGGCGTACTGGCCCCGGAGCCTGGCGGCTCGGCCGAGCATCAGGAGCGCGAACCCCTCAATCGGCAGGTCGCCGGCCGATTGGGCGAGAGCCCGTCCGCGAAGGGCAAGCGGCTCGACAGCGTCGGCGCCCTGCCAGCTCCGATCGTACGCCTGGAAGAGCGTCGCTTCGGCTTCGCTACGGGCATTGCCAAGTCTCCGTGCCAGCGTGATTGCCTCACCAAGAATATCGTCGCTGCGCTGCGTGTAGTCGAGGCGATAGGCAAGGACTCCCGCACCGATCAATACGTTGAAACGCGCGTCGTCGCGCGCCTGGTGCGCGGTCAGCGCGCGCTCGAGCCGCGCCCAACCCTCGGTGAAATGCCCGCGGGTGTCCCAGAATTCCCACAAAGCGCCGGCGAGCCTGGCGTAGTCGGCGGGCGCGGTGTCGCCGGACCAATCGAGGGCGGCACGAAGGTTGTCGTGCTCCGCTTCGAGCCGGTCGAGCCATTCGAGTGCCAACGGTCCGCGCAGCGCATCGGCGCCGGTTTCAGCAAGGTCGAGGAAGTACGCGAAATGGCGCCGCCGCGCCGAGTCGGCCTGCCCGGATTCCGCCAGTTTCTCGCCCGCGTATTGCCTGATGGTCTCGAGCAGGCGGTAGCGCATCTCGGTCTCGTGTTGTTGCTCGGCAATCAGCAGCGACTTGGCCACGAGATGCTCGATGACGTCGAGAACATTCGTCTCGCGCAAGGCATCGGCAGTGCAGACCTTCTCAGCAGCGTCGAGCGAGAAGACGCCGCTGAAAACCGCCATCGTATTCAGCACCGTCTGCTCGTCCGGAGACAGAAGCTCGTAGCTCCAGTCCACCAGGGCGCGCAGCGTGCGCTGGCGCGGCAATGCGGTACGCAGGCCACCGGTGAGCAGGCGGAAGCGATCATCGACGCGCCGCGCGAGCTCGTCCGCCGACAGAGCGGTGAGCCGGGCGGCGGCAAGCTCGATCGCGAGTGGGATGCCGTCCAGGCGTCGGCAAATCCGCGCTACCGCGGCGGCGTTCTTTTCTGTCAGGGCAAACGCCGGGGCGACCGCGCGCGCCCGCTCGACGAACAGCGCGCCCGCTTCGCTCGCGCTAACATCCGCGGCTGCCTCCACCTCTTCGGCACGCGGCATCGTCAGCGATGGCACGCGGTACACGCTCTCGCCTTCTACGCCGAGCGCCTCTCGGCTCGTGGCGAGCACGTGCACTTGAGGCAACGCGCGCAGCAGCGCCTGCACGGCCTTCGCGGCCTCATCGATGACATGCTCGCAATTGTCGAGCAGCAGCAGCGCGCGCTTGCCGCGCAGTGTGGCTTCGATCAGGGTCAGCGGCGGCACGTCGCCTTCTGCGCGCGCGCCGAGCGCGCTCGCGATTGCTTGCGCGACAAGCGCCGCGTCGGCCACCGACGCGAGTTCCACGAGCCAAACCCCATCGTCGAACATGCCGGTCAGCTCGCTGGCCGCCTCGATCGCCAGGCGTGTCTTGCCGGTCCCGCCCGAACCGATCAGCGTGACCAGCCGCGACTTGCGCGCCGCTTCGCGGACTTGCGCCAGCGCCTGCCCGCGTCCGACGAAGCTCGTCAGTGCCGGAGGCAGGTTCGTGCGCAGCGCTTCCTGCGTGCGGATCGGCGGGAATTCGGAGCGCAAGCCCGGCACGACAAGCTGGTAGAGCCGTTCGGGGCGCGCAAACCCGCGCAAGGTGTGATCGCCAAGATCGCTTAGCGCACCGCCCGCCGGCAGCTTCCGGTCGAGGAGCGCCACTGTCGCGGCGGTGGCAAGTATCTGGTCGCCATGCGCTGCCGCCATCACGCGCGCAGCTCGCGCCAGCGAGGGACCGCGGAAGATTTCGTCCTCCGCCATGTCGACCGCGCCCGAATGGAGCCCCATGCGCACATGGATCGGCGCATCGCCCCAAGCTTGCTCACCAAGAGCGCGCTGGGCGTCGACCGCTGCGAGGGTGGCAGAGGTCGCGTCCGAGAACGCCACGCAGAACGCGTCGCCGACGACACGGAATGCATTGCCTCCGTGAGCCGTGATTGCTTCGCGCAGCAGCGCATTGTGACGCTCCGTCGCAGCATGCATCGCGACCGGCCGGCTGTCCCAGAGCGGGGTACTGGCCTCGATGTCGGTAAAAAGGAACGTGAGGGTTTGCGGCGATGCGGCGTTCACTTTCGGCATTCGGCTGGGCAATGGTGCCGCTATTCTCCGGCAAACGAGAAGCCCGCGGAAGTTCGCCGACAATTTTTCAGGAGGTTAGTGGCCGCTCTCGCTATGATAAAATGCGAGATCAAGTGGAGAGATGGCCGAGTGGTCGAAGGCGCCTGACTCGAAATCAGGTTTAGGGCAACCTAACGGGGGTTCGAATCCCTCTCTCTCCGCCACTTTCACAATGCCCCACGGCGGGGCATTTTTGTTCCAGCGGAATCACAACATGCAAACCTACAACAACTACATCGCCGGCGAATGGGTCGCCGGTACGTCGGTCACCGCCAATCGCAATCCCTCGAACCTCGCCGACGTCATCGGCGAATATGCGCAAGCCGACGCCGAGCAAGCGACACGGGCGATCGCGGCCGCTGCACGCGCGTTTCCCGCGTGGGCGACAGGTTCGATCCAGGAGCGCGCGAACAGCCT
>WNFV01001111.1_pt1 | contig 38201 bp, 35 predicted proteins | sample 5400101 | NCBI WGS metagenome assembly WNFV01 (sample SAMN13153361, study PRJNA577476) | soil metagenome | isolation source: 115 cm soil or saprolite under grassland replicate 1 | place: USA:California | collected 2016-06-15 | reverse complement strand
ATCCGTTCTACCGAATCGCCGAGACGCTGCAGTGGATCCTCTCGCTCGGCATCACCACGGTTCGAGACGCGAGCGGGGCCGACGCCGGGCTGCGACAAGCGGTGGACGACGGCATACTCGTCGGGCCGCGGATGCAGATCTCGGTCAACATGATCAGCATGACCGGGGGGCACAGCGATGCCTGGCTGCCCAGCGGCGCTGTGAGCCAGTGGGGCGTGACCTATCCCGGCATGCCCAGCGGCGTGTGCGACGGCGGCGAGGGCGTTCGGGCCAAGGTTCGCGAGATGGTCCGGGCAGGGGCAGACGTCATCAAGGTCGCCTCGAGCGGGGGCTTCCTCTCACCGTTCGACGATCCGAAGCTCCCCCACTTCACCCACACGGAGGTTGAGGCGATCGTGGAGACCGCGGCTGACCTGGGGCGGTGGGTGATGTCGCACGCGCACGGGGCAGAGGGGATCAAGCGAGCGGTCCGGGCCGGGGTCCGATCGATCGACCACGGCACGTTCCTGGACGACGAGGGGATCGAGCTGATGCTCGAGCACGGGACATGGTTGGTCCCCACCCTCACGTCAGGAGACACCACCGACGAGATGGCCGCGAACCCGAAGATCCCCGAGCCAGTCCGAGAGAAGCTGCGGACCCTGGGACGCCCGGAACTCGAGTCCTTTCGCCGCGCCGCCGAAGCCGGGGTGAAGGTGGCCATGGGCACGGACTGCCCGGTGGCCCCGCACGGTACGAACCTCCGGGAGCTGGTCCTGATGGCCGAGAACGGCCTCACACCTTCACAGGCCCTGGTGGCGGCGACGTCCAGCGCCGCAGAGCTGATGGGCCTGAAGGACGAGCTGGGAACGCTCGAGCCGGGCAAGCGCGCCGACATCGTGGTCCTGGACGGCGACCCGTTCGACTTCGAGAAACTCCCGGACCGTATCCGGGCGGTCTACAAGGACGGCGTCCGCGTGGTCGGCTGATCCGCCTCGCGGAGGCGGGCGTGGACGGCTCGAGCCTGGTCCACATCAACCGCGTGACGTCGCCTGCCGCTCGATTCCACCGCGTTCCTGCGTGACTACCGGCGCTGACCGGGCCCACCGGGGCCCGAGCCGAAACGCTGCCTGGGCGGGCGAGCCGGGGCTGGTTCGATCTTCGGCATCGCCGTCATGCGGGGCGCGTAGCCGCTTCGCTCCATCTTGACCGTGATGTAGTCGTCGGCGTGCCACCGCTCGGTCTCCTTCCACCCGTTGTTCAGGAGATGGCGAAGGCGGCCCGCCGAGCTCTTGCGGAGTCGCTCGGTGCGAGGCTCTTTCAAGTACAGTCGCTCGTGGAAGACTTCGCGGTATTCGGACATGAACATCCTCCCGTCATCGAACCGATCCGTGAAAATCCGAAGTCGAATCGCCGAGCTCCACGGGGCGGTGGCGAGGACGATCCGAACAGGCAGCTGCCTGATCCACAGTCTACCAACAGGAGGTGGACGGCCGTGCCCTACTCAGGTGAGCGCAGGCTCGCCCGGGAGCGACGCTCCCCCGGAAGCGCTGGCCGCCAGGGGATCCCCTGTCACGAAGTGCGGCCGGAAGACCTTGAAGGACGCGCGGCCACCTTCTCGCTCCTCTACCCACGCCTTCCCCTCATGGAGCTGAGCGATGCCTGAGCGGGCAACTGGCCGCCCGCTGACCCCACCGGGATCTGTCGCCGGGTAAGGGGGAGGGGTCGTGCAGGCGATGCGAGTGATCGGGGCGGTGCTGGGGGGACTGATCGCCCTGGGGACTTCGGCGAGCGTCCTGCAGACGCTGGTCACGCCCGGCGGGCGAGTGGCCCGCCTGTTCAGGACGGTCGACAAACTCATCGATGCAGCCTTCCGGATGGCCGGTCACTCGCTGCCCCACTACGAGCAGCGGTACCGGATCCTGGCCTTCCAGGCCCCGCTCGTGGTGGCCGTGACCTTGATCTCCTGGCTTAGCGCGTACCTGGCGGCCTTTGGCCTGCTCCTGTGGCCGGCGACGGGGAACCTGGCGGCGGCGCTTCGCGAATCGGGCTCCTCGTTGTTCACCCTCGGCTTCGCCTCGACCCGAGGCGGAGGTCCGACCGTGATCGACTTCGTCGCCGGCGCGACCGGGCTGATCGTGGTCGCACTGCAGATCGCCTACCTGCCCACCCTGTACAGCGCGTTCAACCGGCGCGAGACCGAGGTCACGCTGATCGCCGTCAGGGCGGGGTTGCCCGCGTGGGGCCCGGAGCTGCTGGCCCGCAGCCGCTACACCATCACCACCGAGGAGCTCCCCGAGTTCTACCGGCAGTGGGAGCGATGGGCGGCCGACGTGGCCGAGAGCCATTCGAGCTATCCGATCCTGTTGCGGTTTCGCTCGCCCCATCCGAAGGCATCGTGGCTGCTGGCGCTCCTCTCGGTGATGGACTCGGCGGCGCTGTGGTCGGCGGTGGCACCGGACGACCTCCCCGTCCAGGCCCGGCTGTGCCTGGCCATGGGGTTCCGATGCCTGCGGCAGCTGGCGAACACCGTGGGCATCCCCTACGAGGACGACCCTCGTCCGGACGCGGGCATCCAGCTCACCCGGGAGGAATTCGACGAGGGGATCGCACGGCTTCAGTCCGTCGATTTCCCCATGACCCGTACCACGGATGAAGCCTGGCCCCACTTCCAGGGATGGCGGGTGAACTACGAGCCGATCGCCTATCGCCTGGCGTACTCGATCGATGCCGTCCCCGCGGCCTGGTCGGGGCCTCGCCGCTCCGGCGAGCCCCCGGTACGCCCGCGCCTGGTGATCAACCGGACACCCGACAACCCCGAGGGCGCACCTCCGACCTACCGGACGAGAACCTAGTCCGTCGACCCACTTTTCATACGGCAGATGATGCATTGACTGGGCTGGTCTCCAGCCTGTAGAAGGGTCCGGTCAGTCAGACCCTCTGACGGCCGGGGCGCCGTCACAGCCCGGGGTGGATTCCGTCGAGAAGGAAGTCACCATGCTCGCTGGAAGAAGACGCCTCGGTGCGCTGACGGTGTGTGCCCTGCTTGCGGGGCTGGTCCTCACTCCGGCGACCGCTCGGGCGGCCAACGTCCCCCACTATGACTTCGCCGGGCCGATATTCGGCCTGGACAATGCCCCCGACGGAAGCCTCCTGGTGGCCGACGCTGGCGCTGGCATCGTCCAGCTGCGCAAGGGCAAAGGCAGCCTGATCGTCAACCTCCCGAACGTGACCGATGTCGCCCCGATCGGCCGCGGCTCCATGTACGCCCTGACCAGCGGCGGCGAAGAGCAGGCCCCTACCGACGGGAAGCTGCTCCGGGTCTCCCTCGGACGCAATCACGCCCTCGCCGACCTGTTCGCCTTCGAAGCCAGGGTCAATCCCGACGGAGGCGTGATCGAATCGAACCCGTTCGACGTGGCGAAGCTCTCGGGCGGGAAGGCCCTGGTTGCCGACGCAGCAGGCAACGACCTCCTGATCGTCGATCAGCGGGGGAACGTGGACTGGGTGGCCACGCTCCCCAGCGAACTGGTGTCGACCCAGGACATCAAGGACCTGGTCGGGTGCCCGAACCCGCCACCGGAGTTCGCGGACATCTGCAACCTGCCCCCGGAGATCCCGGCCGAGGCGGTAGCCACCAGCGTCACAATTGGGCCGGATGGCGCCTACTACGTCGGCGAGCTGAAGGGGTTCCCTGCGCCCAGGCATGAGTCGCGGGTGTGGAGGATCGCCCCCGGCACCAGGCACGCCCACTGTGGGGCCAGCTCCGCCTGCTCGATCGTCGCCGATGGGTTCACCTCCAACACCGACCTCAACAGTGACTTCGGCTTACAGGTCGGAGAGATCGGATGAGGCAGCAGGGTTGACGCATGCCCTTGGACTGGTTGAAATTCTGACCAGTCGTGAGCGAGACCGTTCCGTTCACCGAAGCGAAGCTGATCTGTCCGACCTCGTGGACCGGACCTCGAGAGAGCACGAGCGTTGTCGTGACACGTAAACGGCCTGCGGCCGTGCTCATCCCTCCCGATGACCTCGAGTCACTGACCACGGGGGGCCACGCCCCGCATTTTCTCCTAGGAGCGTTCGAGGATGACGACTGGGATCTGCCGGCGGGTCCGTTGTTCGTAGGCGGCGAAGCCGGCCATGAGCTCCTTCTGGCGGTTCCAGATGCGCTCCCGCTCCTCGCCCTCGGCAACCCTGGCACGGACGGAGATGGTCTCGGTGCCGACTTCGATGGTCGCTTCCGGGTTGGCGAGGAGGTTGTGGTACCAATCGGGATTGGTGGGCGCCCCTCCCTTCGATCCGAAGACGGCGAACCGGTCACCGTCGGCCTGATAGGCCAGCGGGTTGACCCGGACCTTCCCCGTCCTGGCCCCGGTGTGGTGTAGGAGCAAGATGGGCACTCCGGCGAACGGCCCTCCGACTTTTCCCTGGTTGGTTCGAAATTCCTCGATGATCCCCGCGTTCCAGCTCATTCAAGACCTCCGATCGATCTAGGACCTGAACCAGTTCGCAGCGATTGCTATTCCTGCGGAGGGAGGCCTTCGGTTGCCCCTCAGGTCACCAGCAACAAGAGGAGTGCGATGCCACCGACCAGGATCTCTACCGACCCGGCGACGGCGGCGAGGATCGCCAGGAGCAGGGTCATGGGGGAGAAGAGGAAGGCGACCGGCGCCGCGATCTCGATCAGATCTCTCGACGCAGCCGCCGCCCGCCATAGCCGGATCACGGACCAGCCCGAGCGCAGCCAGCCGCGCCCGCGGATCTGCCGGGCCTCGCGGGCCAAGCGACCGAGGGAGGAAGCGTGCTCGCGGGCGCGCTCGGGAAGACGATGGACTGGTTCGCACGACCTCAGTCCTCGACGCCGCCGAGTCCGTTAGCCAACCGTGGGTCGGGCTGTCACATCCAAAGGTTCGACCATTCGCAGCATGGGTATCGACTGAAGGCGATGCCCGCAGGCCGGTACTTCGATGGGCCGGACCAAATCTTGTCGGGTCGCCCCTGGGAGCCGAGTGCTCCACCGAAACCGAGCAAGGAGGGCCTGATGGAGACACGGAAGGAATACCGGGACGAAGAACCGGACGAAGAGCGCGAGTTCAGCACGGCGGACCTGGCATCACGCTCCGCTCCCGAAACGCGATCAGATGACGAAGTTGCCGTGGACGAGACCACGTCGCTCCTTCCCGACGAGGAGGGAACGGCATTCCGCGAGCGGTGGGAGGAGATTCAGACTTCCTTCGTCGACGAGCCCAGGAAGTCGGTCGAGGCCGCCGACCAACTGGTGGCCGAGGTCATGCAGCGGCTGGCCGAGAACTTCGCTCGGGAGAGGTCGGACCTCGAGCAGCAGTGGGATCGCGGGGAGGACGTCTCGACCGAGGACCTTCGGGTCGCCCTTCAGCGGTACCGCTCGTTCTTCGTTCGCCTGCTGGCCGCCTGACGAGTCGACGTCCGCGGGCCATCTTTCAGGCTGCTCCTCGTTCCCCTTCTATGACCATGCTTCGGAGGACGACTCGCGCTTCGGCATTCTGGAGGGGCTGATGACCCAGTGCGAGCTTGAACGTCAGCGTCTTCCTGCCTGACAACATCGGGTGATCCGCCAAGCGAACGACTCCCGACGCGGTAGCCAGGGGAAGCTCGAACTCGCGGCTGGACCCGGGCTCGCCCAGATACACGAATAGGGAAGTCTTGCCGGGGACGAATCCCTGCACGCTGTATCGGATGGGGACTGGAGCGATGACCCGTTCTCCCGAGTGCGGCGAGAGAATCGTCAGAGTTGGGACCGAGGATCCAGGCGAAGTGGCAGCGGCAGCTGGCGAACCTGTTGCGGCCGGAGGGCTCGAGGTCGCTTTGCTTGCACACGCCACTCCTGACAAGAAGAGCAGCGCCAGCCCCGCTTCAACCAGGGAGAAGGTCGGCCGCGACAAAAGAGGTGGACGCCTGTCCATGCTCGCTCGTTCCTTAGACGGGACCCCGATCGGCGGGGTTCCCGGGCCCGTTCACGAGGCGGGAAGGACCGCGGATATGTCCGCGGCTCTTCCGAACTGAGCCCTTCACCCGCCTAACACGAGATGACCCCGTCTCCCGGGTCGACCATACAGCTGTCCGGCCCGGGACCGCCGTCGGCCAGGTCGTTTCCGGAGACTCCGTCCACCGTGTTCAGCTTGTCGGGACCTTTCCCGCCGAATAGTGCATCCGAGCCAGGCCCCCCGACGAGCGTGTCGGCTCCATTGCCGCCCTGGAGGTTGTCGTTGCCGTCTCCACCTTCCAGCACGTCCTTTCCATTGCCTCCCAGGAGCAGATCGTTGCCGTCGTCACCGAGCAGCCTGTCCCGCCCGTTCCCGCCGATCAACACGTCGTTCCCGCCCAGGCCTTCGATGATGTCGTTTCCGTTGCCCCCGCAGATCACGTCGGCCCCAGGGGTGCCGACCAGGTGGTCACTCTTGTTCGTGCCCGTGATCGTGCACGGCACGTTGGGCGACAGATCGTCGTTCACGATCGTCCCCTCGCCCTGGCCATCAGCGATGGTGGCGTTGACCGCATTCGACAAGTTGACGAAGAAGTCCTCATCTGGCTCGACCTTCGTGTCACCGTTGACGGTCACGGTGAGGTTCTCACTGGTGTCTCCCGGGAGGAACGTGACTGTCCCCGCCGCCGGCAGGTAGTCGCCATCAGCCGTCGTCGCCGTCCCGTCCGCGGTGGCGAAGTCGACGGTGATGGTCTGGAAGCTCGGGTTCGAGAGTGACACGGTGAACGTGGCCGGGGTCGTGCCGAAGTTGCCCTCGTCCACGGCCACGTCATCGATGGAGATCGCGGGCACGGGGTCATCGTTCACGATCGTCCCCTCGCCCTGGCCATCGGCGATGGTGCCGTTCACCGGATTCGACAGATTGACGAAGAAGTCCTCGTTCGGCTCGAACTTCGTGTCGCCGTTCACCAGGACGGTGATCGGTTCGCTGGTGTCGCCGGGGACGAAGGTGAGCGTCCCGGAGTTGCTCTGGTAATCGCCATCCGCGACCGTCGCGGTGCCGTCCGCTGTGGCGAAGTCGACCGTGACCGTGTCGGGCGAGGCACCGTTCAAGGTGACGGTGAACGTGAACGCGGTGGTCCCCACGTCTCCCTCGTTCTGGGTCACGTCGTCGATGGAGATCTCCGGCGGCGCGAATGAGACGCTCGCCGTGTAGACGTCGAACCTAGTCAAGGTGCCGTCCGGGTTGTCATTGGTGCTGTTCGAGTTGTCCGCCCAGACCGGGCGAAGGGTGCCCTGGAAGAAGGCCAGGCCCGTGTAGTCCCCGTAGTCGAGGTCCGCACAGCAGGGGGCCGGAGGCTCTGCCCCATCCTCGTCGGACGTGCCCGCGCTGACCAGGAAGTTCGGCTCGAAGGTGAGCCCGCCATCGGTGCTCCTGGATCCGAACAGCTGCGCGTCGTTGTTCGGCCCGTCCGGATCGCCTGGGAGGTCGTTTCGCGCGTCGTGGAAGCTCACCCCGACGTCACCGGTGGCCTGGTCCACGGCGATCTTCGGCAAGAACTGGCTGTTGGTGCCGGCGTCGTCGTTCACCGTGACGGGGGCGCTCCACGCCGCCCCGTTGTTCGTGGAGAACCGCACCATGACGTCGGTGTCGTTGCTCTCGTCCGGAGTTTCCTCCGTGTACACGAGATAGACGCGTCCGGTGTTGGGGCCTCCCGAAACGTCGTACGCCAATCCGGCCTCCGCGTCCACCGAACGGTCGGGTTGGGCCGGGATGAAGTCGAACCCTCCGACGTTCGTCGTGGTGGCGGCCGTCGCGGCACCGAATCCACCTGCCCCGAGGCCGTCTGCATCCAAGGTCACGAAGATGGTGGCCGGCCCCTCTCCTGTCGCCGGGATCTGGTAGGTGACCAGCACCTGGCCTGCGGGGCCGATGGCGATGTCGCCGAAGTTTCCTCCCGCGGAACCGGGTGCGGTCTGCTCGGCGCTGAACGGACCGATGTTGCCTGCCCCCAGGCCGGCCACCGCCGCCCCCCGCGCCTGGATCCCTACTCCAGAGCTGTCTCGCCACGTCACCCACACTGCCCCCGGGCCTGTGGTCACGGTGGGCTGGTCCTTGCCGGCGCCGGTGTCGATGGGGCCAATCGATGTCCACGTCGTTCCGCCATCTGTGCTGACCAGAAGCTCCACACTGCGGGGTGGCCCGAGTGCGAGATACGCGAGGAACAGGTTCCCGAACGAGTCCCACGACACGCTGGGGTCACAGCACGCGGCGGTGAATCCATCGGCTCCCGTACCGATCACGCCGGTGGTCCAGTTCGCCCCTGCATCGGTGCTCCTCGCAGTGAACACCCCGGCCAGGCTGAGCGTCTCGTCGTTGGAGGACACGAACACCCGGTCTGTATTCGTTGGATCGATGGCGATGGCGGCCTCGAGCTGATTGCCGGTCTTCCTGCTCACGTTGACGTTTGCGCCGACCGCGAGCCGAGGTTTCGTGCGCGGGATCCGAGGGAGAGGCTTCGGAGCCCTCGCCCCGGCCGGGTGCCGTCCCGGTGGCGCCTTGAAGGGTTTGGTGCCGGCGTCGGCGTTGGAGCGAACTCCTCCAGCTGATGCGGGCGTCGGCAAGAGGCCCACCTGGAGCACGAACAGGGCGATCGCAAATACAACGGTCCCTGCAAACCGCTTCATGGAGCCCCCTTGTCACAAGCACGAAGGTCGGAGTGCCGTTCAGCCGCTCCTCGCGCCGGAATGTAGATGCGCGCTGGTACAGGGGGCATCCGCTCTTCAGACGAAAATGCGGCTATCTCCGGCTGTCACCCGATCGGGGGAAATGCGCCAGATGCCAGAGCGCTACTCGCCGAGCAGCTTCACGCCGTATTCCTCCGCGCCGTTGCCATTCATCGACTGGGGCCCGGTCAACATACCCTTCTCCATGAAGCAGCGAATCGGGTCCAGCGCATCGCTGGCTAGTCAAGTCGACGTATTGCCTTCTGACACCAGTTGGACATACGTTGGACGCACGGCTCGAGCCGTGGTGGAGAGTCCGAACTCGAGGCGGGAGCCCCATGGAAGGAGAGCTGGTGTTGACAGGAAAAGGGCTGCGTCGCTTCGCGACCCTGATGTCCTTGCTTCTCGCTCTCTTGTCGGTCTTGGCCCTTGGAAACACGGCGTCGGCCAGCGACGGCGCAGAGAAGATCATCTCGTTCGACGAAGCGAAGGGGGAGCTCCCGGAAGGCCTGGCCATCGACAAGGTAGGAAACATGTTCCTTAGCATCGCCCCGCTGGCGCAGCTGTGGCGGATTCCCCCCAGGTCCACCGAGCCCGTCCCCTTCGGTTCCGTTCCTGGCTTCACGCCGGGCGAGGGGTTCGGCCTCTTGGGTCTGGCGATCGATGGCCCCGGAAACGTGTACGCGGCCATGTCCTCCCAGAATCCCGAGGCCAACGGCGTGTGGCGGTTCGACCATAAGACCGGCGCCGAGACACGCCTTCCCGGTACGGACCAGATCGTCATCCCGAACGGGCTGGCGTTCGACAAGCGAGGGAATCTCTACGTCGCCGACTCGAGGCTCGGGGCCATCTGGCGGGTGTCGCCCCATGGAGCCGCTGAGCTGTGGCTTCACCACGAACAGCTGGAGGGCAATGGCAGCCTGGGGATCTTCGTCGGCGCCAACGGGATCGCGTACCGGCACGGGTCGCTGTTCGTGACGAACACGGAGAAGTTCAGCCTGCTCGAGATCAAGGTCCGACTTGACGGCTCGCCCGGTGAGCCCAGAGTGGTAGCGGACTTCGAACCCCTGGGGGCTCCGGACGGCTTGGCCCTCGACGTGCACGGCAATGTGTATGTGGCCCTGATCAGCGCCAGCACGATCGTGAAGGTGTCGCCGGACGGCGGCGTCGAGGTCGTCGCGGCGGGCGATCCCCTGGATTGGCCGTCGAGCCTCGCCTTCGGCACGGGCAAGGGCCAGCGCAAGCAGCTGTTCGCGGTCAATTTCTCGATCGGAGAGATGTTCGGTGCTCCCCCCGGCTCAGGGCCAGGGGTGTTGCGGATCAACGCTGGAGTGCCCGGCATGCCACTCCCCTAGTCGGTCCGACCGCGATCGACTCGTGAGGGAGGCCCAGACCCTGATCGCGATGCTGCTTGCCCCGATGCAGAACGATACGGCATCGAGATCGTCGGCCCGCCCCATCACGTCCATTACTTAGCAGGAACGAGCTCCGCTCTCCTCCCGTCGCCACCGTCGGAGCCCGCGCCTACACTGCTGGCCGATGATCCTGTGCGCGACCTGCGGCACCGAGAACACCGACGTTGCCCAATTCTGCCTGGCCTGCGGCAAGCCGCTTGGGGCCACCCCAGCACCCCGCGAGGCACGGAAGGTCGTCACGGTCCTGTTCTCCGATGTCACGGGGTCGACCCGCCTGGGCGAACGACTGGATCCCGAGTCGCTGCGGCAGATCATGGGTCGCTACTTCGAGGAGATGAAGGCGGCCCTGGAGGCACACGGCGGGACAGTTGAGAAGTTCATCGGAGATGCCGTCATGGCGGTGTTCGGCATCCCCACGATCCACGAGGATGACGCCCTTCGCGCCGTCCGCGCCGCCCTCGAGATGCGGGAACGGCTGGAGCGTCTGAACCGCGATCTGGAGCAGGACCGGGGCATCGCCATCCTCACCAGGACCGGCCTGAACACCGGCGAGGTGGTTGCGGGGGATCCTGCGACCGGTCAGACGCTCGTCACGGGAGATGCGGTCAACGTGGCTGCGAGGCTCGAGCAATCTGCCCAGCCGGGCGAGATCCTGATCGGCGAGGCCACCTACCGGCTCCTCCGAGATGCCGTGGCCGCCGAACCGGTCGACCCCATGGCCCTGAAGGGCAAGGACCAGCCGGTGATGGCATACCGGCTGCTCGAGGTTCATCCCGAGGCCGAGGCAGTCCGCCGGCACCTGGACTCCCCCATGATCGGCCGCGACCGCCAGCTTGATCTCATGAAGCAGACCTTCGAGAACGCAGCCGACGACCGAGCCTGCCACCTCTTCACGGTCATCGGGTCGCCGGGCGTGGGGAAGTCGCGGTTGGTGCACGAGTTCGTGTCGGGGATCGCCGGCCGGTCGACCGTTCTGCGGGGGCGATGTCTGCCGTACGGCTCGGGTATCACGTATTGGCCTGTCGTGGAGATGGTGAGACAGGCCGCCAACATCACCGACGAGGACGGGGTGGACGCGGCAGCGGACAAGCTCGCCGCCCTGGTCCCGGAAGACGACCGTGAGGCGGTGGCCGATCGCCTCATGGAGGTCATCGGCCTCCGAGAAGCGACGGCGCCTGCCGAAGAGATCGCCTGGGCATACCGGAAGCTGCTCGAGGCGCTGTCCGAGCAGCGCCAGGTGGTCGCGGTGTTCGACGACATCCAGTGGGCCGAGCCCACCCTGCTGGACTTGATCGACCACGTGGCCGAATGGTCCCGAGGGGCTCCGATCCTCCTGGTGGCCATCGCCCGCCAGGAGCTGCTCGACGTCCGGCCCGGCTGGGGCGGGGGGAAGCACAACGCCACCACGATCCAACTCGAGCCGCTCTCCGAACGGGACTGCGAGGTCCTCGTGGAGAACCTCCTCGGCATGGCCCTTCTGCCGGAGATCTCGAAGTCGCGGATCGCCGAGGCTGCCGAGGGGAACCCGCTCTTCGTCGAGCAGGTCCTGTCGATGCTCATCGACGACCAGCTCCTTCGACGGGACAACGGACACTGGGTCCCCACGGCGGACCTGGCCACCATCCCCATCCCGCCCACGATCCAGGCCCTGCTGGCGGCCCGGCTGGACCGGCTGGGCGACCCGGAACGGCAGGTCATCGAGCGGGCGTCCGTGGTGGGGAAGGTCTTCTACCAGAGCGCGGTCTCGGAGCTGGCCCCCGAACCGATCCGTCCTGCCGTGGGCGGGCACCTGATGACGCTCGTGCGCAAGGAGCTGATCCGGCCCGATCACTCGGACATCGTCCGGGAGACCGCGTTTCGATTCCGCCACATCCTGATCCGCGACGCTGCGTACGCCGGCATGCCCAAGGAGACGCGGGCCCAGCTCCACGAAGCCTTCGCCGGGTGGCTCCGGCGGGTGGCAGGGGAAGGCGCGCCGGAGTTCGACGAGATCCTCGGGTATCACCTGGAGCAGGCCTATCGCTACCGGGAGGAGCTCGGGAACATCGATGAGCGGGCTCGCGCGCTGGCCACTCGTGCCGCCGATCATCTGGAGGCGGCCGGGCGACGGGCGCTGAACCGCTCGGACCTGGCCGCGGCGCAGGCCTTGCTCACGCGCACCGCCGAGCTGCTACGTGCCAAAGATCGCCGGCGCCTGACGCTCTTGCTCGACCTGGGGTGGGCCCTCATGGAGTTGGGAGAGTTCGCCCGGGCGACAGCCGTCACCCAGGAGGTGAAGGAGGCGGCTCGCGCGGCCGGCGACCGAGCCCTGGAGCTCCGGGCCGAGCTCATCGAGGGTTGGCGGTGGGATGTCTCGGTGGCGTGGGAGGACCGGGCGGCTGTAGCCCAGCGGGCCATCCCGTTCTTCGAGGAACACAGAGACGACATGGGGCTGTTCTTCGCCCACCGGATGCTTGCGGCGATGCACTGGACCCACGGTCGGAGCGCCGCCTCGGCGGCGGAGCTCCAGCGAGTCATCGAGCTGGCCCGCCGAACCGGTGCGCCCCACGAGGCCTTCCTGCTGCACTGGTTGGGCGGGATCCACATGTGGGGAACAACGCCGGCTGCCGAAGGGGTGCGGCGTTGCGACGAGCTGCTGGCCGAGGCATCGGGACTGCGCCTGGCTGAGGGATCGATCCTCACTGCCAGGGCCGTGCTCGCGGCGATGCTCGGGAGGCCCGACGAGGCTCGAGCGTCAGCGGCGAGGGCCCGGCCCTTGCTGGAAGACCTGGGCGGGGTTCTCTCCATCACGTGCGTCGGGAGCCGCCTCGGCCTGATGGAGGAGATCCTCGGGGACCACGAGCGAGCTCTGGAGACTATGCGGGATCCCCTCCTGGCCCTCGACCGTCTCGGGGAGAAGTCCTTCTTCTCCACGCTGGCGGGCCAGTTCGCTCGGATCCTTGCGTTGACTGGTCGTCTGGACGAGGCGGAGGAATTCGCCCAGAAGGGCAGGGAGGCCTCGCCGCCAGACGACTGGGCTTCACAGATCTCATGGCGAGAGGCCTTGGCGCTGGTCGCGGCTCAGCGGGCGGATCCCGCGGAAGGCGAAAGGCTCGCCCGGGATGCGGTCGCGCTGACAGAAGGCGTGGACTACCTCCCCCAGATGGCAGACGCGTGGTCCGATCTCGGGTTCGTCTTTCGTCTGTCGGGGCGGGAGGAGGAGGCCGCGGCGGCATTGCGACAGGCGCTCTCGCTCCGCGAGGCGAAGGGTGACGTCATCCGAGCTGCCCGGGTTCGCGAGGAACTGGCCGCGCTTCGCTGAACCCCTGGGATCGGGCGTAGAGCAGACCGCGCACTACCGTCTTCGGCAAGACCGGCCGAACCCGACAAACGGGAGGTGATCGACCGGGTCCTCGGGTTCCATGTCTCCAAGTGCCCCGTGGCCCGGACGCTCGAGGGCTGCGTGGAGATCACCACCGAGCTCGAGCTGGTCACGGCACAGTCAGCAACGGCCGCCTCAAGTCGTCTATCGTTCAGCGCGCCCGATTTCCGCGGGATAGGGAGGACAAATGATCGCCGCGTCGCTGTTCTTTCTCGTCTTCCGGTTCTTCCATATCGTGGCCGGGGTGCTCTGGGTGGGCTCCGCGTTCCTGTTCGTCGCGTTCATCGGGCCGTCCGCGGCCGAGGTCGGGCCCTCCGCCGGACCGCTGCTGACCGCGGCGGTGAAGAAACGGAGGGCCGTGAAGGTCATCACCGCCCTGGGCGTGGTGAACGTCCTGGCCGGATGGGTGCTATGGCTGAGGGACATGGATCTCTACGGCTCCCTCGACAACTGGGTTAGCTCGCGGTTCGGGCTCGTGATCACCATCGGCGCTGTTCTAGCGACCATTTCATGGTTCGTCGGCACGATCGGCGTGGGGCGGAACGTGGAGCGTTTGGTGGACCTGGGAAACGAGATGGCGGCGTCGGGTGCCGCCCCCTCGACCGAGCAGCAGGCGCGGATGGGTGGGCTCATCAGCGCGCTCCAACGACACGGGAAGCTCGACCTCGCGTTGCTGCTTCTCGCCACCATCGCGATGGCGACCGCCCGCTACTGGTAGAGGGATGCTGAAGCCCGTTAGCTGAGGCCGCGAGAATCCTGCTTCAGGGCCAGGTCGACGCCGGCCGCCGAGGCCAGGATCAGCTGCCGCATCGCGCTGGGCAGATCGGCACCGTTCACCTCGAGCAGGTAGTTGTCGGCGGTGGTGAAGAGGGTCTTCGCGAGGCCCTCCCAGGTCTTGGTTATACGGGCCACCTCGTTCCCATTCGTGTCCTGGATGGAGAAGTTCCAGGCCCGCCAGTTCTCCGCGTTGATCGAGCCGAGGTCCTGACCTTTGGCGTCCTGGAGGCCGAACCGGATCTTGCCGAGCATGTTCTGCTGGACGATCCTGCCGACCTCGGCCCCCGAGCCGTCCTTCACCACGACCGTCGACTTGAAGATCTTCGCGGGGCGCGTGAGCTCGACCACCTTGGCACCGCCCACGTCGTATACGGCCAGCTTGTGGGTCATGAACTGGTCGACGGAGGAGACGAGGCGGGCGAACTTCTTCAGCTTGGACTGCCCCTCCTGCCGGACACGACCGACCTCGTTCCCGTCCGTGTCGCGGATGGCGAAGTCGATGTTCAGCTCGATGACCTTGGCCTTCTGGTTGAAGACCAGCCTCTGGCGGCTCAAAAGATCGGACATGCAACTCCTCTCCTCGGCCGTCCATCACCTTCCGGGAGCGGTCCGGAGGCCTGATGCCCCCCAGCAACGCTCGACGACCGAATATCGTAAGCACAAAGGATAGCTCGTGGGACGCCAGCTTCGAGGCCCACTCGATCACATCCTTATCCAGCTCAACCAGGCCGAACATCAGGACACGGGTTGAGCCACCGCGCCCGTCGCGGTCCTACCGTACGCTTGGGCGCGTCATGACAGAGGCTTCCCGACTTCCGACCGGAACGGTCACGTTCCTGTTCACGGACGTGGAGGGTTCCACGCGCCTCGTCCGCGAGCTCGGACCGAGGTGGCAAGAGGTTCTGGAACAGCACAACCGGCTGATGCGGGACGCGGTCCGCAGGGCAGGAGGTGTGGACGTGCGGACCGAAGGCGATGCGCTCTTTGCCGTCTTCCAGAGCGCATCGGCCGCAGTTTCCGCAGCCGTGGCGGCCCAGATGGAGCTGGCGTCGCGCTCCTGGCCGGAGCCGATGCGCGTCCGGATGGGCCTCCACACCGGTGAGGGGACGCTGGGAGGCGACGACTACGTTGGGCTCGACGTCCATCGGGCCGCCCGGATCGCGGCGGCGGGCCACGGCGACCAGATCCTGCTCTCCCAGGCCACCCGGACACTCGTCGAGCACTCATTACCTCGGAGGGTGACCGTGCGAGCTCTCGGTCGTCACAGGCTCAAGGACCTGCCCGATCCGGAGGAGCTCCATCAACTTGTGATGGACGGCCTTCCCTCGGAGTTCCCACCGCTCAGGACCCTGGAGATTCCCACGAATCTCCCGGCGCCACTCACCACGTTCATCGGGCGCGAAGGAGAGTTGGCGCGGATCAAGCAACTCCTTCAGGCGACGAGGCTCCTCACGCTCACCGGCCCGGGCGGCACCGGAAAGACGCGCTTGGCCATCGAGGCCGCGACCGGTCTGTTGCCCTCACACTCCGACGGCGTTTTCTTCGTGGACCTCGCCCCGATCATCGATCCCGGTCTCGTCGCCTCCACGATCGCGGTCGTCCTAGGTGTCCGAGAACTCGCCCCTCGACCGATCCAGGAATCGCTCGAGGACGTGCTTCGAGACCGGGAGATGCTCCTGGTGATGGACAACTTCGAACAGGTCCTTGGTGCTGCTCCCCTGGTCACCGAGCTGTTGGGTGCGTCGGCGCGGCTTCGGGTTCTCGTCACCAGCCGGGCCGCTCTTCACCTCAGCGGGGAGCAGGAGCTTCCTGTTCCTCCGCTCGGGCTGCCGGACCCTCGCGAACTTCCTCCGGCCGAGAGGCTCCCGGAGTACGAATCGGTGGCCCTGTTCGCGCAGCGCGCCGCGGGCGTCGATCCGAATTTCGCCATCACAGACGAGAACGCTCCGGCCGTCGCCGAGATCTGTGCTCGCCTCGATGGGCTGCCGCTGGCGATCGAGCTCGCTGCCTCCCGCATCAAGTTGCTCTCGCCACCGGCCATGCTCGACCGTCTCCAACATCGCCTGGAGCTCCTGACCGGTGGTGCCCGGGACCTTCCGGCTCGACAGCGAACGCTTCGAGAGGCGATCGGGTGGAGCTACGACCTCCTCGAGCGGACCGAGCAGACCCTGTTCTCCCGGCTGGCCGTCTTCGTCGGCGGCTGGACCCTCGAGGCAGCCGAAGCTGTGGCCTACACAGGCGAAGAGCTGGGGATCGAGACGTTGGACCTGCTGGGCTCGCTGGTCGACAGGAGTCTGGTCCGGAAGGAGAGCAGCAACGATCTTCGGTTCGGCATGCTGGAGACGATCCGAGAGTTCGGGTTCGACGTTCTCGAAAGGGCCGGGGAGGCGGACCAGATCCGGCGACGTCACGCCCATTACTACCTGGGCATGGCGGAGGCGGCCGAGCCTGAGGTGACCCTCAGAGATCGCGAGTGGCTCGGCCGGCTCGCACGGGAACACGACAACCTCCGAGCGGCGTTGCGATGGAGCATCGACACCGGGGAGGCCGAGCCGGGGATGCGGATCGCCGGGGCCGTGTGGCGCTTCTGGTGGTTGCGGGGCCACCTGGCCGAGGGGCGTCGATGGACGGACGAGCTCTTGGCTCTGCCCACGGCCGCCGCCCGCACTGCGGCGCGGGCCAAGGCGTTGGCAGCGGCAGCGAGCCTGGCCTACTGGTCGCGGGACCCAGGCGCTGTGCGAGGGCCATACGAGGAGAGCCTGGCGATCTATCGGGAAGTTGGGGACAGACGGGGTGAGGCCGAGGCTCTGTACAACCTGGGGTTCCCCTACCTCCTGGCCGGAGATCTCCAACAGGCACGCGAGCTTTTCCATCAATCGGCGGAGCTGTACCGGCGACTGGACGATCCGGTCCATCTCGCACACGGAACCACGGGGCTGGGGATGGTTGCCTACGCGGCAGGAGATCTGGAGGAGGCCCGTGGCCTGACCGAGGAGGCGCGAGCGACTTTCCTGAAGGCGGGAGATCTCTGGGGGATCTCGCTGACGCTCGGCCAGCTGGCTGCCCTGGCCTTGAAGGCGGGCGACAACGAGGAATGTCGGACGTTCTGCTTGGAGTCGCTGGACGCGAACAAGCAGCTGGGGAACGTCTTGGGGATCGGGGTGGCGATTCAGGCTCTGGGGGTGTTGGCGGCCCGACTGGGCCGCGCGGAGGCTGGCGTTCGTCTTGCAGGCGCGGTGGACCGCTTGAGGGAGGTGGCTGGCGGCGAGGCCCCTCCGGCGATCGTCGGGATCGAGGACCCTCGGGACGTTGCAAAAGGCTCCCTCACCGAGAGTGAGATCGCCGCGCTGTGGGAGGAGGGGCGAGCCATGAACCTCGATGACGCCATCGCACTGGCTCGTCGAGAAGGCCAGCGAACGCGCTGAGGCGCCTCAGGGGGCTACCGCATCTCCGCCCGGGATCGAATCGACACAGAGCGCATCCGCGCTCAATTGGTGAGGCATCTTGGCACCTTGGCCCGGGCGGGCAACCCGGCATCGAGCCCAAGGCTCCAGGTCAGGCCGATCCCACAGCCTCGCAGAGTATTCACGTCAGGGCGGTGGGGCCGGCGCGACTGGCGCCGGCCCCACTCACGTGTTACGCGGCCTGCGTTGTCAGCATCCGGGCAGGCGGAAGCTGGCGATCCGCGTCTGCCACCCGGCCGGAGAGGATTGCTGGCCTTCAAATGTGTAGTACTCGTTGACATACCACAGGGTGCAGTCGTCCACGGGGTCGACGTTCATCGACGTGTAGTCGCCCCAGCGCGAGTTCGTCGTCGTCTGCACTCCAGTGCCGTTGATGATCACGCCCTCGCCGAGCGTCATTTGTCCCAGCGGGTCACCGGCGAGCCGGCCCGTGTAGCGGATGCCCGGGAACACGTCGATCGCATTGACGACGCTGAAGCCAAGGCCGACGTCGCCCTTCCGGTCCATGGCGACGCTCCCCATCCAGCGGTGCACACCGTCGTTCGGCGCGTAGGTACCCTGCTGGTAGAGGCTGTAGGCACTCCCGACGCGCCGGATCTCGTACCAGCGGGCGCCGGCGACTCCGGGAAGGGCCTCGACGGACTGGTTGGTGACCAGGGCCTCGTACCCCTTGAAGTTCCGGTAGGCCAGCCGCCACGTCGGCCGCTGCCGGTACGAAAGGATGTCGAGATACTGAGCCGGGTTCGTTATCCCGGGCTGCGGCAGGCAGTCACGGGACGTCGGGGCGCAGGGGAAGATCGAGTCGAAGGAGGCGGTCGGCAGCTGAGTGTTGAGGCTCAGCGATGCAATGGGCGTCGAGCGCCATTTCACCGCGAGATCCCAGATGTTCAGGGCGTCGAAGGTAGCACCATACGACGCGCCGTCGTCCTGCGTCCCCACGAGTGGGATCTTGGCGTCGCTCATCGGCTTCTGCTTGCCGTCCACGTCGGCCGGAAGCAGCCCGTCGCCCACGAGCGGCAGGATGGCCGGGTCGTTCCCGTCCAGGAAGAAACTGACGGCTCGAGCTGGCTGGCCATTGACCATCTTGTTCTTCTCCAGCCCATAGACCCCGATCCCGTATTCGACCGTCGGTCCGAACTCGCGAGTGGTGATCACGTACGTGTCGGTCCACACGCCGTACTTCGGATAGTCCGGGAAGAACTGGAAGTTCTCCGTCTCGAACGCATATCGGTAGTACGTCCCGGTCGGGTCGCCCGTCGTGGATATGGCGACGCAGTTCCAGAACGGCTTCGACGGGTCGTCGAGGCCGCTCGTGGTGAACTGGGTGAGGAGCCAGCGGTCCACGAGCTGGTCGTACAGGACGATCGGGTCGCCGGAGGGTTCGGTGCAGTCGGGAATGGCAAAGCCCGCCCACAGCGTGCCGGAGTCGACCGGCCCGAGCAGCTTGTTACCCGCTTTGTCGTAGATGGCGAACACGAGGTTGACCATCTCCACGTAATGATTCGGGCCGACGTCGCCCACCGGATCCGGGGGATTCACGCGGAACCCGAAGACGTCGAAGTTGTCCTGGTTGCTCATCCCCTCGAAGTTCGCCAGCGGAGCGGGAATGGCGGCCGGTGCCGTCTCACTCTGGATCGCTCCGTCCTTCGAGTGGCCCCGATCGGCGACGGCAGGCCCGCGGTCGGGCCGCACCTCACCGCCCTTCCCCTTCGAGGACGGGGCCGTCTTCGCTAGCTCACGGAGCGGCCTGGACACGTCGAATGCCGCCGCCTCGGTGAACTTCGGTCCTCTGACTCCACTCCGGCTGCTTGCGGATTCGGCCTGCCCGCTACCAATCGTTGACAGCAGAGCGGCCAGTAGCACGACGCCAACGAGCAGCCACAACTTCTGTGACCGTGGTTGAGAAGCTGTGTGTCTCACCATCCCCTCCCCTTTCTCCTCTGCCTGATTCGGCGGGCGAAGGCTATGCCACTGGGAGTGGTCGGCGCATACGCGGTGGGAGGTAGGTTTTCGCCGTAAAAGTGGTAGTCCTGGCTGATCGGTGCGCGAACCGCCCGACTCTGGTCGCCGCTCGACTGGCGCTTGCGTGACTGGAGGATGCTCCCTGGTAGCGTTCGGTATCGCGGCCTCAGGCTAGGTTTGCTGCGCTAACGCGCCTTGTGACCCCGGGGTGCGACCGGCGGTAGGCTGAGATGGTAGGCGAAGGGGGTGGGGCACATGGTTTCGGCCTACGTCCTGGTGTCCGTAGAGCCCGGCAAGAATCAGGAGGTGCTCTCGGCCATGCTCAGCGTGGAGGGCGTGAAGCAGGCGCACGCATGCTGGGGCACACCGGACATCTTCTCGTTTGTCGATGTAGCCAACACGAAGGCCTTGGCGGATACGGTCCTGACAACGATCCAGAGCATCTCGGGGGTGCGGGGCACCGAGACTCACGTCGTCATCGACTAGCGTGGAACGGACTGACGCCTCGGCGGCAGACAGCGTGTCGAGGCTCCTACCTAGCCAATTTGCTCCTTGCCCCGCTCTTCCTCCTCCGGGTGCCTGGCCAGTGTGACGACCGTGGCCGGCTCGCCGCGGAGCAGGTCCTCTCCGCGCATCTTCACCGACTCGGTCTGCCGGCCTGCAGCGAAGACGACGGTCTCGTGCTTTCTGACCTCCGGATCCACGTACATCGGAACGCCGAGAAGGGACCCCATGGGCGGCAGAGCGCCGAGGTCGTAGTCCGGGAAGTCCCGTTCGAGCTCCTCCTCGGTGGCCAGGCGAATGTGACGGTCGCCCACGGCTTCTCGGAGGCGTTTCATGTCGAGTCGGCGGATCCCGGGGACGACGGCCAGCGCGTATCCCGTGGCTGTCTTCACCGCGACCGTCTTCAGGACCTCGTCCGCGGCAAGACCGAGGGCTCGAGCCTCTTCGATGGAGGTGTAGGTCTGAGTGTGGGAGATGAGGTCGAAGGCCACGTCTTTGGTCCGCAGATGTTCGGAGACGGTGGGCATCCTGACCACCTCCTTGAGAGGGCCAGCGTAGCTCTTCGGGGGACGCACAGGAGCTCACGCCAGCCACACGACGTGCTGAAGAGCTGATTCGAACGAGCGGGAGGTGTCCCCCCTCTCAAATCGCCCGATCCTGTGGAACCTTCTACCCGCCTTCACTCAAGGTGGACCACCGGGCAGGTAAGGGTACGGACGACGCCGTCCAGCCCCTGAATCTTGGCCACCACCAGCTTGCCGAGCTCATCCAAGCTTCGAGCCCTAGCCCGAGCGATCACGTCGTAAGGGCCGGAGACGTCCTCCGCGGAGACCACTCCCCTGATCCCGCCCACTTTCCTGGAGACAGCCCGGCCCGGTGGGCCTGGTCTCACTTGAATGAGCACGATGGCCTCGACCATCACCTCTCCCTCTGCGGGTACCCACGATCAATCTATGCTCGTTCGGCCTCACCGCCCGGATGGACCCGCCCTTCGTCCCGGGCTCGCACCAACCTGGCGAGGTGGCGGGGCCGCCGGATCGGCTCAGGAGTCCGGGCCTTCCCAGTCACGGACAGGACCGGAAAGGGCGGTCTTGGAATCTGTCCGCCACGCCGCGTGCACCGCGATGGGGTGCGTGCTCCACTTCGTCCGGACCAAACCACCTGGCCTTCCAGCAGAAGGAGGCTGGGAGTGCGCCGCTGGATCGGGGGCTGCTCCCCGGTGGCCACGAGCGGGCGATCGGTGACGCCGATGGTCGGGAGGTCGAGAATGGCTCCAAGGTGAAGGGCCAGGCCGGCCCGTCGAGGATGATCCAGGCCGGTGGCGTTCAGGAGCAGCCTGGGCCCCGTTGAAGCTCACCCCCAGGTCTCGGAGTCGTCCAACAGACTGCCGGAAACCGGCGACGGCGACGTCATATCGACCCTCCAAAGCAGCCACCCCGGCCCACAAAGCCTCCTGGACCGACTGAGTCACCTGCCGGTCCGTGGCGCCGCCTCCAAACGATCGGCGGCTTCCCTGGCCCGATCGACATCCCGGGCCCCCAGCCCGGCCATGCCCGCCACAAAGGACGCGACGCGCATGAATCCCTGGTCGACACGAGGGCATCCTCGAGCGCCATCCGGGCGCCCTCGGCCATGTTGGGCGACATCGCATGGGCAGCGTCTCCGACGAGCACCACCTGCCCTCGCACCCGATCAACTCCCGTAGCCGGCGGAGAGTGCTCCCGGGGACCCGGAAGGTTGATCATCGGGTGGGTAAAGAGCGCCGTCGGGAGGAAGGAACCAAGACGAGCCCGGGGACAGCAGGGCGAGAGACGGAGGCAACGCGACAGTCGCTCTCCGTCCGGGAGACGAAGGGCGGCCATCACAAGACTCAACGGGTGAGCGCGGGCAAGGCCCGGGCGAACGCCCGCCCGATCAACAGATGCCCGGCGGTGCTCGGGTGGAACCCGTCGCGGCTCATCAGTTCGCTCGCCGTCCCGTCGCGCTCCGCGCTCACACCGAGGGAGTGCAGATCGACGACGATGGCTCCCTCGTCGGCTGCTGCCTGGGCGATGGCCGCGTTGTACGCGCGCACCATCGACTCCAATTCCTCCGCCGTCAGGCGGCGGGTCTGATCGCACCCTCCTCGGGAAGCAGGCGCGAAGGGCTGGCAGTCGGCGAATCGACGGAGCTGGCCGAGCGGCGGCGTGTTCGCGATGAGAACCGTCGGACCACCGGCGCCCCGCAGGCCCGCGAGGATGCCCATGATCAGCCGGCCGAACTCATCCGGAGGGATGCCCCTGATCAAATCGTTCACGTTCAGCCAGACCGTGACCACATCCGGACGGAGGCGTTCGACCTCGGGCACCTCCCGCAGCAGCGCCTCCTGCGCGGTGGCTCCCGGGATCCCCAGGTTCACCAGTGTGGCCGCCCGAGGCAGCGCCGTTCGGTAGAAGACCTGGGTCCATGCCTGGGTGATCGGATCGTCCGCGCCGAAGCCGAGCGTCTCGCTCGCCCCGATGGCCACGTAGGTCAGCGCGGGGCCGGGCGGGCTCACCGACGGCACCGCCCCGGCGCCGATCGACCCCGCCGAGCTTCCGCACGCCGTCAGCGCTGCCCCGAGGGTCAGGACGCATGCGGCGGAGATGGCGCTCGTCCAGCGCACCTCACAGACCTCCCATGGCCTCGCGGGCAGGAAGTCTGGCGGCTCGGATCGCCGGAACGGCCCCGGCGCACAGGGCCAGCAGCGTCGCTCCCAGCACGGCGCCGAGAAGGATCGGAAGCGGCGCCACCAGCTTGACCCCGACCAGCCCCTTGCTCACCAGGTAGCTGTTCACGGCGGCCGCCACGGTCCTGGCCAGGGCCCACCCCGTCGTCGCTCCGATGACCCCCCCGATGAACCCCTGCACGGAGGCCTCGATGAGGAACACCTGGAGGACGTCGCGGTCGCGTGCCCCGATGGCCTTGAGGACCCCGATCTCCCGGCGTCGCTCGCGAACGGCAGCGAGCAGCGCACTGGTGACGCCGAGAGCGGCGATGGCCAGGGCGATCAGGCCGACCGCGGTCAACACGATCTCGACGACATGCAGGTAGCGCTGGACGTTGGCGATGAGGCTCTGAGGAGCCGATGTCGAGTAGCCGAGCGCATCGATCTCCTCGACGGCCCGCGGGACGCCGTCGAGCGTCCGGGCCTCCACCAGGAAGGCCGCGTACGGTTCGCTGGAGAACCGCCCAGTCGGGTCGCGTGCCGCGTTGGTGAACCGCTGGGCCGCGCGGACCGGTCCGATGGGCGCCACGATGGAGCCTTCGCCGGCCTCCTGGGCCACCACGCCGACCACCGTCGCCCTGGTCCAGCGCCCCCAGACGTCGTCGTTGTCGGTGCCGACGAAGCGCGGGGCCGCCAGCTCGAGCTCGGTTCCGAGAACCCGCACCGCGTTGTCCGCGGCAACGCCGACATAGGCGAGATAATTCCGGGTCACGGCCACCTCGGTCGAGGAGGAAGCGCGGGGGAGCCGGCCGGCCAGTACGCTGAGCGGGAACAGGTCGGGCCGGGAGAGATCGATCCCCACCACGCCGTCGATGTACGGGTGCAGGGGGGCGCTCGAGGATTCGGCATCTCCGGCCGTCCTGAGCGACGTTCCGTTCGAGGGCCGGTAGGTCGGAGGGGCTGGTGGTACGACCACCTCGCGAGCGACCACGACCGGGGACACCGCCCGCACCGAACCCAGTCCCTCGATCCGGCGGAGCGCGGCATCGTCGAGGCCCGACCCCTCCACTCTGACCGTGGCCAACGGGCCACCCTTCGTGAGCTGTCCGATCACCCGAGCCTTCGCCGTGGTGGCGATGACGATGAGCGCGGTGAGAAGGGTCGCCGCCAGCACGACCGCCAGGATCGTGAGGACGGCTCGACCCAGCCTCCGGGCCACGTCGCGAACGGCGAGCCCGAACGCGTCCCGGATCTTCATTCGGGGACGACCTTCCGGCCGTGGAGGACGAACCGCCGGCTCGCCCGGTCCGCCAGCATGTGGTTGTGGGTCACCACGATCAGCGTGCAGCCCGTTCGCTCGCGGAGGGACTCGAGCACGTCGATCACTCCGGCCGCGGACTCCACGTCCAGGTTGCCGGTGGGTTCGTCGGCCAGGAGGAGCCGTGGGCGGTTGGCCAGAGCCCGAGCCATCGCCACCCGTTGACGCTCTCCCCCCGACAGCTGTCCGGGGCGATGCCTCGCCCGATCCTGCAGACCCACCGAAGCCAGCAGCTCGGTGGCCCGGGCCCGCCGGACGGCGGGGGTGTCCCCCGCGAGCGTCCCCGCGAGCTCCACGTTCTCGGCCGCAGTGAGGGATTCGAGGAGGCCAAAATGCTGGAAGACGAAGCTGACGGTCCGCCGCCGATACTCGGCCAGGTCGTTTCCGGCGAGCGCCGCGACGTCGACGTCGCCCACCAGGACGCTTCCGCCCTGGATGACGTCCAGACCCCCGAGAAGCCCTAGGAGCGTGGTCTTGCCGGACCCCGATGGGCCCATGAGTGCGCAGTAATCTCCTTCGTCCGCCTCGAAAGAGACGTCCTCCAGAACCGGGAGCGACCCCGCGGGCGAATGGTAGGAATGCCGTAGCCCGCGCACGCTGACCGCCGCCCCACCGTTGTGCACGTTCGCCATCATGCCGAATGTCAACCGAAAAGGAGGGCGGCGCGAAAGACCGAGAACGACCAGTCACCACACGGTTCGAAGGAGGAGCTGGACGGCCAGCCCCGTGGCGAGGGTGAGCGCCAGCCAGACCCTTGGGGCGGCCGGGGAGAACGGCCGGGGCAGGCGGGGTTCGACGAGGGCCCACCCGGCCAGGAGGATCCAGGGGGCGAACGGCAGCCAGATGCGCTCGACCTCCGCCTTCGAAAGGCCCGAGATGTCCGCCACTGCCACGGCCACGATCCCTCCCGCCACCAGGAGCCACGTCCGCCGGTCCCGCAACCGGGCCAGCGCCACGGCGGCAGCAGGGCCCAGAACGACGGCGAATGCGCCCAGGTTCCCCAGCCAGAAATAGCTCTGCGGCCGGAACCTGGCCACGCTCGCCCGGTACTCCACCAGGGTTGCACGGAGGCCGGCGAACCACCAGAAACCGGCCGCGGCTAAGGCCAGGATGACGGCGGTGGTCGCTACGGCGGCCACGAGAGGCGGGCGGACCCGCCGGTGCGCCACAGCCACGATCCCTGGGACCAGGGCCAACACCGTCAGACCGTAGGAGAGCAAGAGGGCTCCCCCGAACAAAAGGCCGCCTCCGAGTGCCAGCCCATCCGATCGGATCCCCGCCCGCCGGATCGAGAGGATGACCAACGTCAGGGCCCACGTGCTCACTCCGGCGAAGAAGGCGTCGCCGGAGGTGGCGACCCAGACCGCTGCCGGGGCGAGCGCGACGAAGGGCGCCGCTGCCCGAGCCCACGGCTCTCCGGTGAGCTCTTTGAGGGAGATCAGCGCGGCCGGCACCATCGAGGCGCCGCCGACGACGCACAGGGCAGCCTCCCACGCGGCGCCTCCCAGCCCGATCCGATCCATCGTCCAAAGGAGTAGGACCATTCCCGGTGGATGGGCCCGAACGTGCTGCTGGTAGCGACCGATCCGTTCGACGAAGTGCGACAGGAACACGCCGGGACTGCCCACCTGCGGCACGTCGTGCAAATAGTCAACGGTGTCCCGCACCGGTCGCGTCAGCTCGCTCACTCCGTCGACCAGGGCGAGGGAGATCGCCCATGTGGCCGCCGCGGCGAAGGCCAAGAGCAGAACCCATCGCCATCTCAGGCGCGCCGAGAGCAGTGGGACAGCCGCAAGGATCAACGTTGCCAGGGCGATCGGGATCAGCGCCCGGGAGGGGAAGCGAGGATCGAACCGCGCAACCAGTGGAGGGACGAAGATTCCTGTCCGCGGCTTCCGGTGAAGGATCGGGAGGCCCAGGAAGTATGTGAGGACGAGCAGCGCGGTCCAGGCCGCCAGCGTGACGCCGGTGAGGACGTTCGAACGGCGAGGCTCCGACACCCCCGGGATCATAGAAACGTCGGGTTCGGCGACGATCTCGCTTGATGCGGAATTCTCTGAATCGTAAGGAAAAACGGGGGGTGGCGTCGAAGATTCATCGCTAGTTTCGATACGTGACGGATGTCATCCTCCCCGTCCTCGACGAGGCCCGAGCCATCCCGTGGGTCCTCGGACGGATGCCCGTCGAGTTCGACCCCATCGTGGTCGACAACGGCTCCACCGACGGGTCCGCCGAGCTGGCCGCGCACCTGGGGGCGCGTGTCGTCCACGAGCCGCGCCGCGGTTTCGGAGCGGCGTGCTTCGCGGGACTCCTCGTTGCCACCTCCGAGGTCGTGTGCTTCATGGACTGCGACGGCTCGCTCGACCCGTGCCAGCTCCCGCTGGTGTCGACGCCGGTCGCCGAGGAGAGGGCCGACCTCGTCCTGGGGTCTCGCCGACCGCGACGGGGCGCGTGGCCGCTTCACGCCAGGATCGCGAACCGGTGGCTGGCCGCGCGGGTCAGCAGGCGGAGTGACTTTCGACTCACGGATCTCGGTCCGATGCGGTCGGCGCGGCGAGATCAGCTTCTCCGGCTGGGGGTCCGGGACCGCCGCTCCGGGTGGCCGCTGGAGATGGTCCTTCTGGCGATCGCCGCAGGATGGAGGATCGAAGAAGTATCGGTCGCGTACCTGGCCCGCTCGGGCCGGTCGAAGGTGACCGGAACCGTTCGTGGAACGGTTCGGGCGGTCACCGACATGTCGGCGGCTCTCCGTCGGGTGGAGCTCGGCCGGTGACGGGAGATGCGCGGGCGGGTCGCCGCCGACCGGAGATCCTGATCATGGCCAAGGCGCCCGTGCCGGGCCGCGCCAAGACCAGGCTCTGCCCACCTCTCTCGTTCGAACAGGCCGCCCTGCTCGCGGAGGCGGCACTGATCGACACCCTCGAAGCGGTCAGCCGCAGCGCGGCCGGCCGGCGCACGCTGGTCCTGGATGGAGCCCCGGGGCCCTGGCTCGCCCCGGGATTCCGGGTGGCGGCGCAGAACGGTAACGGATTCGACGTTCGCTTGGCCAACGCCTTCCGCGAAGTGCGCGGCCCGGCGTTTCTCGTGGGCATGGACACGCCCCAGATCACCCCGGCCCTCCTCGACGACGCGATGCGCCTGCTCATGTCGCCCGGCGCGGATGCTGTCCTCGGATCCGCCGAGGATGGAGGCTGGTGGACCATCGGGCTGCGACGGGCCGACCCTCGGGTCTTTCTGGGCGTCCCCATGAGCTCGCCGTCAACGGGGAGGGCCCAGCGCGAGCGGCTCCGCCGGCTCGGCCTTCGCTGTGCCGATCTCCCTGTGCTCAGGGACGTGGATCGATTCGAGGACGCCCAGGCCGTGGCCGAGCTCGCTCCCGCCACCAGGTTCGCCCGAGCGCTCGACGAGATCCTGCTCCTACGGCTGGCGCCCGCATGAGCACCCAGGTCTGCCTGTGGGCGAAGGCGCTGGCGGCGCGGACCGGCTTTCATACGATCGAGATGTGGAGCGCGGCGCGTCGGTGGTTCGGCGCCCTGGAACGGCGATGACCGGCGAACGGGTTCGTGGTGCGGTGAACGGGCTGGTGGCCGGGTTCGCGGCGGCGCTGGCCATGGTCCTCTTGGCCGTCCTGCTTCGCCTGTTCGCCGGCGTCCCGCTCCTGGTGGAGCTGGCGAGCGACCGCGTCATCCCCATGCTCTCGATCAGCCAGTTCGGGCGTCTTGCCGCCAAGCTGGGCGGCCTGACCAGGGGGAAGGAGGTCGCCCTGATCTCGGGGTTCGCGCTGCAGGTGGCGCTGGCCACACTTGCCGGGATCCCTGCGGCCATCCTCTTGAGTCGGCGGGAACGAAGGGCCGCGTGGATTGGCGCCCTGGCTTCGGTCCTCACTGTCGCCGCGATCGGAACCGTCGTACTGCTGTGGCCGGTGCTCACTTCCAACTACCGTGGGGTGCCTCCGGGTCCCGCCACGGCGGCGAGTGCCATCGCGATCCTGCTGTCGTTCGCCGTGTATGGCGCGGTCTTCTGGTTGTCCCTGGGTGCGCTCACCGTAGGGTCACCTTCGGTTACGGATGAACAGCAGGACGGGTCGACCCAAGGAGTGTTTGGGCGACGGACGCTGCTGCTGGGAGGGGTGGGGCTCGGCCTCGCCCTCCTCTCGGGTGGCCTGGTCAACCTGTTGTACAGGCGGGCCACCGTGGGGCCGAACGGATACGATGGCCTCACCGTCCGCGGGCCCCGCACCGATCCGGTCACGCCGAACGATCGCTTCTACATCGTCACCAAGAACCTGATCGATCCAGTGATCGACCGTGGCCTGTGGCGATTGGAGGTGGCCGGACAGGTGGAGAGGCCTCACACCTACGGGTTCGACGAGCTGGCCGCGCTGCCTTCCTCCTCCCAGATCCAGACGCTCGAGTGCATCAGCAACGGCGTGGGGGGCGGGCTCATGAGCAACGCGATGTGGCGAGGGGTGCCACTGGCCACCCTGCTGACGTCGGCCCGGCCTCGTGCGGAGGGCCGGTTCGTGGTCATGCACGCCGCCGACGGATACCTCCACCAGCTCTCGTTGGCCCGGGCGATGAAGCCCTCGACGATCGTGGCCTACCAGATGAACGGCGAGCCCCTGCCGCACCGGCACGGGTACCCAGTGCGGATCCTGGTGCCGGGCACGTACGGCGAGGTGAACGTCAAGTGGGTGGATCGGATCGAGGTCCTGGATCACCCTCTCGAGGGCTACTACGAGCGCCAAGGGTGGCGACCATGGTTCGTCAACACGACGTCGCGCTTCGACCGACCCGCCAACGGGCGGTCGGTGAGCCTCTCGGCCGAGCCGGCGATCGAGATGAACGGCGTGGCCTACGCGGGTGACCGGGGGATCTCGAAGGTCGAGGTCAGCGCCGACGATGGAAGCAGCTGGCAGGAGATGACCCTCGACTACGCGCCCGACCGGTTCGCCTGGGCGCTGTGGAGCGGGACCTGGTCACCGCCCGGGCCGGGAACGTACATGCTGGCGGTGCGGGCCACCGACGGGACGGGCGCGGTGCAGACCTCAGAAGAACGGGGTCGGGCACCATCGGGCGCCACCGGGCTTCACAGGGTCCGGGTGGTCGTCACACCGTGACCCCGCCTCCGGGGCGAGCCCTTTTCGCGTGGCTGCTTCAGTGGTCCCGATCGGAGCGGCGCGGTGGCGAACTCCCGCACCCCATCGGCGAAGTCCACCTTGGCCCGGAACCCCAGGACCCTCGCCGCGAGCTCGGCGGAAGCGAAGACGTGCCGGACGTCTCCCAGGCGGAACCGGCCGGTGATCTGGGGAACAGGAGCGGAGGGTCCGAAGGCCGCGGCCAGGGCGGTGGCCATCTCACCGACCGAGTGCGGTGTGCCGGTGGCCACGTTGAACGCTCCGGTTACCGGCTCCTCCGTGGTCAGCGCGATCACGTTGGCGTGGGCCACGTCGCGGACGTGGATGAAGTCCCGCAGCTGGTTCCCGTCCTCGAAGACCTGAGGGGCGGCGCCCCGCTCCAGGCTGCTGCGAAAGATGCTGGCCACGCCGGCGTAGGGGGTGTCGAGAGGCATCCTGGGTCCGTAGACGTTGTGATAGCGGAGCGCAACGACCGGAACGCTGGCCTCCCGCCCGAACAGGGCACACAGATGTTCCTGGTGGAGCTTCGTCGCCGCGTACACGTTCCGGGGGTCCGTGCGGGCGTCTCCGGAGACGGGCTCGGGGCTGAGGGGACGGCCGCACGTGCGGCACGGGGGATCGAAGCGGCCGCGGGAGAGGTCGTCCTCGGATCGGGGGCCCGGTCGCTGTGGGCCGTGCGCGTCGCACCGGTACGCGCCTTCGCCGTACACCACCATGCTGCTGGCCAGCGCGATCCGCCCGGTGAACCCGGTCTGGTGGAGCCCGCGGAGCAGTTCCGCCGTGCCCAGGTCGTTGCTGGTCACGTAGTCGGCGACGTCGCCGAAGTCGACGCCGAATCCGACCATCGCGGCCTGGTGGGAGATCGCGGTGACGCCTCGAAGACTCTGCTCGAGCGCCTTTCGGTCCTGGAGCGGAGCCCACACGTACTCGACGTTCGGATCGAGGTAGTCCGGCCGGGCTTCATGCGCACGCGGCTCGAGGCAATCGATGACGCGAACGTCGTGTCCCTCTGCGACCAGCTCGTCCACCACATGCGAGCCGATGAACCCGGCCCCGCCGGTGACCAGGACACGCTGCCGCATCGCGCAACAGTACCGCGGGCGTCATCGACTTCGAAGGGCCCTCGCTCGAGGGCAGCCTCAGACCCGCCCGGTGACGGCCTCGGACTCGTGCCCAGCCGAAGAGGCTTGCTCAACCCGCTCCAGCCATGGCGTCGCCTTGAGCCGGGCGAAGATCTCGCGCGCCTCGCCCAGCAACTCCTCCGCCTCGCTAGCCCGTCCCTGCGCGACGAGCCATTCGCCGTGCTCGAGGAGTGTGGCCGCCATCGAGAAGGGGATGGCGAGCTCTCGGAACACCCCGGTGGCTGCCTTGAAGAGCTGCTCGACCTGGCCGTCCGGCCCCCTCTGCTCCGCAAGGCGGGCACGTAAGCGCTTCGCCTGCGCATCAAGAAAGGGCGGCAGCCTCCCAGGAGGGATCCCTTCCACGGTCGCCAGGAGCTCCTTCGCTTTGGCCTCATCATCGAGGGTCAATGCCGACTCGGTCGCCAGGACGAACGCCTCCTTGACGATCTCCGAACCGAACCCGAGCAGCTCTTGGCCCCCGAACGCCTGCTGGGCTGCCTCGAGTGCATCCGCATGCCGGCCTTCGGCCCGGGCTCGCATGCCGTGCGCCACGGCGAGGGACGCGCGCTCCTGGACGTCGGCAGACGCCTCTAGTTCGGACAGCCGGTCGAAGACCTTGGCGGCCTCCGGGAGCTCGCCGCGGTTCAGGTGGATGATGGACAGGCCGATCAGGATGTTTCCGAAGACCGTCCGAATCTCATGCAGCCCTTCTTGAGGGATCGAACCGATCATCTCCAGTGCTTCATCCCACTGACCCAGGGCGATGAAGGGATAGAACTGACCGAGCATCTGCCACTCCCAGGCACGGTTGCCGATCTTGCGCGCGAGAGCCAGTCCTCGTTGCACCTGATCGACCGCGTCCTGGTGACGGTCCGCCTGAATGGACTGATCCGCGAGGTTGTAGTAGGCCCGGAGGGCCGCCGAGGAGAGGTCGTTCTCCAGCGCGATCTTGAGGGCGAACTCCATAAGTGCCACCCCCTCGTTGATCCTGCCCCTCGACATCATGACGACGGCCTTGGTGTTCAGGGCCTGCGAGAGAACCTCGGGAAGGCCGAGCGCCTCCGCGATGTCCAGGCCCATCTCCAGCCGCTCCAGGGCCCGATCGGGGTGGCCGGAGAAGTAGAGCAGGCGGGCGAGCTGAGCAGCGAATATCGCGAGGTCCTCATCGGGCTCCTCGCTCTCCAAGGTCTCGAATGCGCGCTCCATGCGGCCGACGGCGTCCGCCAGTCGTCCGGCCTGCCACATGATCTCGGCGTGGCGGGCGGAGACTCTGGCTGCGGCGTGCCTACGCCCCGCCCGCTCGAAGAGGGCGATGGCTTGCTCGAACCGGTCGATCGCTACGTCAGACCGGCCACCCATGCGCGCCATCATGCCCGCCCGCTCCAAGAGCTCGGCACGCGTGGCGGGATCCTTCGCCATGTCGGCCGCCTGTTCGAAGTACTGTTGTGCCTCTTCGTTGGCGGCGAGCGAGGCCGCGTGCTCACCGGCTCGCGTCAGCATCGTCCGCGCGTTCTCCTTGATCCCCTCCGCATCGGGAGCATCCGGCGCCGCCCGATACGCCTCGGTGTAGTGGGACGCGACCACTTCCACGATCTCATCCTGTTCGTAGCTCGAGGACGCCTGTAGGTACGAGACGACCGCGAGGTGCTTGGCCTTGCGTTCCTTCTTCGACAAGGTCTCGTACGCGACGCGCTTCACCAGGTCCTGAAGAAAGCCATACTGGCCACGCTCGGGCGATCGAGGATCAGCCTGGACCTGCAACACCTCCTTGCGCACGAGCGAGGTCAGCAGGGTGTCCATTTCTGTTGCCGGGATGCTCGTCACCGCGGCGAGGGCGGGCTTGGAGAACGTCTTGCCCATGACAGAGGCGACTTGGAGGAGCCACCGTTCCTCAGCGGCGAGACCGTCCAGACGCGCCGCGATCAGGGCGTGGAGGGTCTGCGGGACTTCCAGGTCCTCCACATGTTCGGTCAGGCGGTACTCGGATCCCTCCTTCTTCAGCAGCCCCCGGTCGAGGAGCATCCGCACCGTCTCGACCGCGTACAGCGGCACGCCCTCGGCTCGATCGAGGATCCTCGTTCGTAGCTCGTCCGGCAGGCCCGGGACCAGCCCCCGCAGGAGCGCCTCCATCGCGGCCGGTGCCAGTGGGTCGAGGTAAGCCGAGATGAAGTTGCGCCTGCCTGCTCCCCACGTCGGCCGACGATCCTGCAGTTCCGGCCGGGCCAGCGTGAGGATGAAGAGCGCGTGATCCTTGGACCATTCGAGGAGGTATTCGATGAAGTCGAGGAGCCCGGCGTCGGCCCACTGGAGGTCCTCGAATAGCAGGATCGTGGGCCCCTGTTCGGCCACCCGCTCGAAGAAGAGTCGCCAGGCAGAGAACAGGTCGGCCTGTTCCCGGGCGACGTGCTCCTCGATGCCCAGGAGATGAGCGAGGCGAGGCTCGACCCAGCCTTGCTCCTCGGGATCGGGTATGAACTCGGCGATCGCGGCGCGCAGTTTCTCGTGCGCGTCGTCGGGGGGCTCCCCCTCGGCGATATCTGCCCGCATCCGGACCATCTCGGCCAGGGCCCAGTACGCCACCCCCTCGCCATAGGCCAGGCACCGTCCCCGATGCCACCACGTGTTCTGGGCCAGGCCGTCGACGTACTTCTCGAACTCCCACGACAAACGGGACTTACCGATGCCGGCGATGCCCGTGACTGACACGAGGTGCGCCGTGCCTTCCTCCGCCGTTGCATGGAACAGCTCCTTCAGCAGGCGCAGCTCGCGATCCCGGCCGACGAATGGAGCCTCGAGACCGGTCACCCGCCTGGAGCCTCCTTTGGCGGCCACGACTCGCAGGGCCCGCCACAGCCGGACCGGCTCGGCCTTGCCCTTCAGCTCGTAAGCACCGGCATCCTCGTAGGCGACGGCGGACTCGGTCGCCTGCTTCGTCTCCTCGCCCACGAACACGAACCCTGGAGATGCCGCCGCCTGGATGCGGGAAGCCGAGTTCACCAGGTCCCCGGCCACCATCCCCTGACCCTCGGCACCCATGGTCACGGCCGCCTCGCCAGTGAGGACACCCGCCCGAGCCCGCAGACCTGGCACTCCCGCCTCGGCGCCCAGGGAGGTGACCGCTTCGGTCAGATCGAGGGCCGCCCTGACGGCCCGCTCGGCGTCGTCCTCCTGGGCCACCGGGGTCCCCCACACGGCCATCACCGCGTCGCCGATGAACTTCTCCACGGTTCCGCCGTAGCGACCGATCAGCTGACGAGAGGTGTCGAAGTATCGGGTGAGGAGATCGCGGACCTCTTCGGGGTCTCTGTCCTCGGACAGTGTGGTGAACCCGACCAGGTCGGCGAAGAGCACGGAGACGAGGCGACGCTCGGCTGTGGCGGCTGCGCGACCGACGGCCGAGGGCCCGCCCGCCAGCAAAGGCGCAGGTGACCGGCCCTGGGCATCGACGCGGGCCCCGCACTCACCGCAGAACTTCTGCCCGGGCGGATTCTGGGTCCCGCATGAGGGACACAGCGCCGAAAGGCGGGTCCCGCACTCGCCACAGAACTTTTGCCCAGGTGGATTTACAGCTCCGCAGCTCGAGCAGGTTGTCACGGCTGAAGAGATTACTTGGAGAGGAGTCACTCGAACAGGGCTGCCCACCACCGCTGGTTGGCGACCAGGCCTCCCCCGGAGATGTCGTAGGCTCTTCCTACCCTTCGCATGGTGGACGCGGGAGGTGAACGATGGCCACCCATCCCCAGACCGGCCTGACCTACGAGGACCTGCGGGCTTTTCCCGACGACAACCTCCGGCGCGAGCTCATCGACGGGGAGCTCATCGTGACCGCCGCTCCGGCCACGCGGCACCAGCGCGTGGTGGCCAAGCTCGTCCACAGGCTGTACGCCTACTGTGAGGAGCACGGTGGCGAGGTCCTGCCCGCCCCCTTCGATATCTACTTTTCGGAGACGAACGTGGTCGAGCCCGACGTGGTCTACGTGCGTCCCGAGAACCGCGGACGGTTCGAGAGGCGGTTCTTCCGCTCGGCGCCGGACCTGGTGGTGGAGGTCTCTTCCCCCTCCACGAGACGGCTCGAGCTGATCCGCAAGCGAGAGCTGTACGAACGGTTCGCCGTCCCCGAGTACTGGTTCGTCGACCTCGAGGCCGAACGCGTCGAGGTGTATCGCCTGGAGCAGGATCGCTACGGCCACCCGCTCTTGTTCGCTCGTGGAGAGACGCTGGACACGCCCCAAGCTCCGGGATTCGCGCTCGCCATCGACGATCTGCTGGGCCCGCCAGAGGACTGAGACAGGCTTAGAGCGCCAGCTTCTCCGAGGCCATCTGGGTCCCCTCGACCCGGGTCCGGATCTTCTCGAAGGCGGTGTCCCGGGAGGTCGAGGTGTCGTCGCCGAAGGGTGAGAACCCGCAGTCGTCGCCGGTGCCGAGCTGCTCGGGGGAGAGGAACTCGGCCGCCTCCAGAACTCGGTCTCGGACCTCCTCAGGGGTCTCGATGCGCGGATCGATCGGGTCGATCACCCCAACGAACACCCGCTGGCCAGGCCGGATCGACTCCTTGATGATCTGAAGGACCCGGGGCCGGTCGGGCTCGCTGGCGAGCTGGACGTAGACATTGCCTACGTTCAGGCGGAACAGGTCGGGGAGCAGCTCCGCGTAGTCGACGTCGGCCGAGTGGGTGGAGTCCTGATCTCCGCCGGGGCAGGTGTGGACCCCGATCCGGGCCCGCTCCTCGTCAGAGAACCCCTCGAGAACCCGGTTGTTCAGGTCCACGAACGACCGAAGAAGGCCCTTGGACGGGTCTAGCTTGACGGAGAGCCGGCCCTCGGTGAAGTCGATCTGGACGTTGTGGGCGCCCGCGTCGAGGGATCCCCGGATGTCGGCTTCAGCCTCGGCGACCAAGTCGGCCAGGAACTGGTCGCGCGAGTAGCCCTCGATGCCGTCCTGGGGGTAGATCAGGGAGATGGCCGAGGCGGCGATGACGGCCTGCTTCACCGGCCGGGTGGCGTGGCGCTTGGCCTCGCGGAGGTAGGCGTCGGCGTGGGTCGAGTAGCGGAACGGGCCGGAGGTGAGGCTCGGGAGCTGGCGCGTGTGCCCGTCTGCGAAGGGGATGACCACGCCCTCCGGAGCCAGGTTGTCCAGGCCCGCGATGGGGTAGGAAACGAACGAGGGCTTGGTCTGTTCGCCGTCGGTGATGACCGGGGATTCGGTTTCCTCGAATCGCTTGATCGTGTCGCGCACCGCCTCGTCCTGGAGCCGGCGCAGCTCCGAGTCCGACAGCTCCCCGGTGGCATGGGCCTGCACGGCCTCGATCAGCTCGGTCGGCCTCGGGATGCTTCCGATCGGTTCGGTCGGGATGGGCATGACGACGTCCTCCTCTCTGGCTGGGCCGCTCGTCTCGTAGGGGAGACTGTCTGCCTGTGAACCAGCCGTCGTCAAGCGCGGCAAGCTCGCAGCGAGGCGTAGGGTTCCAGGCGCGTGGGGGTACATCAGTTGGTGATACGGGAGGAGGGCGCCATGGCCGTCGCATACACGTCCCGAGTTCGCATCGAGCGCCTCTCCGGCGGTACGCGGAGAGCCACGCTGCCCGTGGATTCACCGGTCCTGTTCGGCGTCCACGACGAGATCGCTGAGCACTACAAGCGTGAGCCGGGAACCTATGAAGCGCATGCTGCCACGCTGGACTACGTGGTGGCCGCGGCCGGAGGTTGACTGACTGGCACCCTGGGAGGCGCGCTGGAGGCGCGCGAGATTCCAGCATCCGACGGCAAGCTGGTAGCCGACGTGACGGGCGAGATCGAGAAGACCGATGACGGAGTCATCGTGGTTCGCCGAATCCACGTCCGCTACCGGCTACAGGCCGATCCCGGCAAGCGGGAGGTGATCGACCGGGTCCTCGGGTTCCACGCTTCCAAGTGCCCGGTGGCCCGGACGCTCGAGGGCTGCGTGGAGATCACCACCGAGCTCGAGCTGGCGCCAGCGCAGCCGGCCACCGCTGCCTGAGGTCGCCAAGCCTGGCGACGCGGCCCCGTCGCCAGGGGATTGGCGTCCGCCATCAAATCCCGCAGCTCAGCCCGTGGTCATTCATCGTTCAGCGCGTCGGATTCACAGGATGGGCGACACCTGATCGCATGGGCGCCGTTCATGCTCGTGTTCCGATTCCTCCATATCGTGGCCGGAGTGCTCTGGGTCGGCTCCGCATTCCTGTTCGTCGGGTTCATCGGGCCGTCCGCTGCCGAGGTCGGGCCGGCCGCGTATTTGACCGCTTATAGCATTTGTGCTATATAAACAGGAGAACATGAACACGATGGCTTTGGGTCGAGAGATTTCGAAGTGGCGCCTTGCGGCGGGGTTGACGCAGGAGCAGCTTGCTCTCCGCCTCGGCACCAAGCAGCCTGTCATTTCCCGAGTTGAGGCTGGACATTCCGTGCCGAGCATCCCCTTCCTCGAGCGCTGCGCCAAGGCCACTGGGCAGAAGGAGCTCACTCTCCGGTTCGCTGAGGACAGCCAGGAGGCGACCAGTAAAGAACGTCGCCGGCGGGTGGCGAAGGTGCTCAAGGGCTACGTCTTTGATCCATGGGATCGCAATCCGACCCCCGCCGAAGCCAGAACTCTGATTGCCGACGGACTGACCCGTGAGCGATTCCGAGGCCCGAGAGCTGCTAGACCTCGCTAACCACGAGCCAGACAGGCTCGAGCGTCACCTCCTGCTGGCAGCTGCTCTGAGGGAGGTCCTCACCCACGAACCGATCGTCGTAGGCGGAACCGCCGAGGAGTACTGGACGGAGGCCGAGTATCACGAGACGGATCTGGACCTGGTGGCTCCCCTCAGTCGCAAAGACGAAGAGGCATTGAGACGCCTCGGGTTCAGGAAGACCGGGAGACACTGGGAGCGGCCCGGCCTGGCGGCCGTTGTCGAGTTTCCGGAGTCAATTCTCGATGGAGACGAGAATCGGACAGTCCTTCTATCGATCGGTCCGGGGCACGCGAGGATCATCGGGCTGGACGATCTATATCTGGAGCGTCTCCGGCAGGCCATCGATGAAGCCAGCGAGGGAGTCGAATTCCACTCCGCGTTGGCCGTTGCCGCCGCTCGCTTCGAAGAGATCGAGTGGAGATACGTGACCAAGAGGCTGGAGCACATCCGTCAGCGAGAGGGCGACCGGGTCGGCGGGGGGATGAAGCGGATCAACTCCCGCATCCGACGGAGGGTCCTCCGAGCGATCCGCGAAGGCTGACCCCTGACGGCCGGAGAATTCGACGTCGCCTTACCTCCACACGCCACACCCAACAGGATCAAGAGCGACGCCCCGCTGTAACCAGGGAAGTAACGGGCGGCGACCTTCGTGATCGAGTTCAGGACCAGCGGTTGGCCGGCCGCGATCACCACCTGCCCCGCGAGGGCCCACCCGTACGACGTCCGGCCCGACCAGCCGCAGAAGACCTCCCGCGGCGGTGAGGACCGCGCCGAGGGAAAGCGCCTGCTCGAAGCGGAGATCGAGCCATCGACCGGTCGGCAGGGCCAGGATCACGTACATGAGAGGGAAGATCGCGGCGAGATCGCCGATGGCCCCCTCCGAAACGCCCATGGCTCGGTGGGCTTGGGTTGTGATCGGCGCGAACGAGAGCCATAGGAGTTGGGTGCACGCGGTGAGCAGGCCGTACCCGGCGAGGATCGCCCACCGGTTCATCCGTACCGAGGCAACGCTGCGCGTGACCACCGTCGCGTCCCTGCCCGAACTCCAGTGGATGGCGGCCCATCTTCGCGCCTGTCGCCTTGGCGCGCCAGGC
>WNFV01001730.1_pt1 | contig 38300 bp, 33 predicted proteins | sample 5400101 | NCBI WGS metagenome assembly WNFV01 (sample SAMN13153361, study PRJNA577476) | soil metagenome | isolation source: 115 cm soil or saprolite under grassland replicate 1 | place: USA:California | collected 2016-06-15 | reverse complement strand
TGTCGAGGGCGCGTCGCACATGGCCGAGGGCTACACCCGCGCCGCAGCCGGCAACATCGGCGTGTGCATCGGCACGTCGGGCCCGGCCGGCACCGACATGATCACCGGCTTGTACTCGGCCTCTGCGGATTCGATTCCGATCTTGTGCATTACCGGGCAGGCGCCCCGCGCGCGCATGCACAAGGAAGATTTCCAGGCGGTGGACATCCAGGCGATCGCCAAGCCTGTCAGCAAATGGGCGACCACGGTCATGGAACCGGCGCAGGTACCACGCGCGTTTCAGCAGGCGTTTCACCTGATGCGCTCGGGCCGCCCGGGTCCGGTCCTGATCGACCTGCCGTTCGACGTGCAGATGGCCGAAATCGAGTTCGATCCGGACACCTACGAGCCGTTGCCCGTCTACAAACCGAAGGCAACGGTGAAGCAGATCGAGAAGGCGCTGGCGATGCTCAACGACGCCGACCGGCCGGTGATCATTGCGGGCGGCGGCATCATCAACGCCGACGCCTCCGAGCTGCTCGTGCAGTTCGCGGAAGCAACCGGCGTGCCGGTGATCCCCACGCTGATGGGCTGGGGCACGATTCCCGACGATCATCCGTTGTGGGCCGGGATGTGCGGGCTGCAGACCTCGCAGCGTTACGGCAACGCGACGATGCTCGCCTCCGACTTCGCGCTCGGCATCGGCAATCGCTGGGCCAATCGGCACACGGGTTCGGTAGAGGTCTATACCAAGGGTCGCAAATTCGTGCACGTCGACATCGAACCGACGCAGATCGGCCGCGTGTTCGCGCCCGACTACGGGATCGTGTCCGATGCGAAGGCCGCGCTCGAGCTTTTCGTCGAAGCGGCGCGCGAATGGAAGGCCGCGGGCAAGCTCAGGGACCGCTCGCAATGGGTCGCCGAGTGCACCGAACGCAAGAGGACGCTGCTGCGCAAGACGAACTTCGACAACGTGCCGATGAAGCCACAGCGCGTCTACCAGTGCCTGAACCGCGCGTTCGACGACCACGAGACGTGTTACGTGACGACGATCGGGCTGTCGCAGATCGCCGCCGCGCAGTTTCTGCACGTCTACAAGCCGCGCAACTGGATCAACTGCGGCCAGGCGGGCCCGCTCGGCTGGACGATACCGGCGGCGCTGGGTGTGCGTGCAGCCGATCCGACGCGGCGCATCGTCGCGCTCTCGGGCGATTACGACTTCCAGTTCATGATCGAGGAGCTGGCGGTCGGCGCGCAGTTCAAACTGCCGTATATCCACATTCTGGTGAACAATTCGTATCTCGGCCTGATCCGCCAGGCCCAGCGCGGATTCCAGATGGACTACTGCGTGGGGCTCGCTTTCGACAACGTCAACTCGCCCGAAGTCGGCGGTTATGGCGTCGATCACCTGAAGGTCGTCGAGGGCCTGGGCTGCAAGGCGATCCGCGTGCACAAGCAGGAGGAGATCGACCCCGCGATCCAGCAGGCCGAGAAGTGGATGGCGCAGTACGGCGTGCCGGTGGTGATCGAGATCATCCTCGAGCGCGTCACCAACATCTCGATGGGCACCGAGATCGACAACATCGTCGAGTTCGAAGAGCTCGCGGCAGGCAAGGAAGACGCGCCCACCGCGGTCGCGCTGCTCGACTGAAGCCGAGGACACGATGATCAAGCTCGCCGCCAACCTGACGATGCTCTACAACGAGCTCGATTTTCTCGCCCGGTTTGACGCTGCCGCGAAATCGGGCTTCAGCGCCGTCGAGTACCTGTTTCCGTATGCGTATCCGAAGGAGGAGCTCGTCGAGCGGCTCGCGAAGCACAAGCTCACGCAGGTGCTGCACAATCTGCCGGCGGGCGACTGGGCGGCGGGGGAGCGCGGAATCGCCTGCCATCCCGATCGCGTCGGCGAATTCCAGGAGGGCGTCGGTACGGCGATCGACTACGCGCAAGCGCTGGGATGTAAGCAGATCAATTGCCTGGCGGGAATCGCGCCTGCGGGCGTAGACCGGGAGAAGATCCACGGAACCTTCGTCGCGAATCTGCGCTTCGCGGCTGAAAAACTTGGAGCGGCCGGCATCAAGCTGCTGATCGAACCGATCAACACCTATGACATTCCGGGTTTCTGGCTGTCACGCACCCGACAGGCGCTCGACGTGATCCGCGACACCGGATCGCCGAACCTGTTCGTGCAATACGACATCTATCACATGCAGCGGATGGAAGGCGAGCTCGCCAACACGATCAAGGCGCATCTACCGCAGATCGCCCACGTGCAGCTCGCCGACAACCCCGGGCGGAACGAGCCGGGCACCGGCGAGATCAACTATCGCTTCCTGTTCGGCTACATCGATTCAATTGGCTACGAGGGCTGGATCGGCTGCGAGTACAAGCCGAAGGGCAAGACGATCGACGGACTGGGCTGGCGCGCCGCGCACGGCGTCTGATTGCACAAAACCATCGAATGACACGGAGGAACGAACATGGCGAACGTCGGATTCATCGGACTCGGCATCATGGGCGCGCCGATGGCCGGCCATCTGATGAAGGGTGGCCACAAGGTTTTCCTGCATAGTCACGGAGGCGTCCCGACCACGCTCGCCGACGCGGGTGGAATCGCGTGCGCGAATGGCAAGGAGGTCGCGCAGAAAGCTGACGTCATCATCACGATGGTGCCGGACACGCCGCACGTACAGGACGTGCTGTTCGGCGACAACGGCGTTGCTCAAGGCTTGTCGAAGGGCAAGATCGTCGTCGACATGAGCTCCATCTCGCCCATCGAGACCAAGGAGTTCGCCAAGCGCATTAACGCTCTCGGTTGCGAATATCTCGACGCCCCGGTATCCGGCGGCGAGGTCGGCGCCAAGGCCGCATCGCTCACCATCATGGTTGGCGGCAGCGATGCCGCATTCGCCAAGGTAAAGCCGTTGTTCGAGCTGATGGGCAAGAACATCACGCTGGTGGGAGGCAACGGCGATGGCCAGACCTGCAAGGTCGCGAACCAGATCATCGTGGCGTTGACGATCGAGGCAGTTGGCGAGGCGCTGCTGTTCGCCTCCAAGGCGGGGGCGGACGCCGGTCGAGTGCGTCAGGCGCTCATGGGAGGTTTTGCATCTTCGCGCATCCTCGAAGTACACGGTGAGCGGATGGTCAAGCGTAGCTTCGACCCGGGCTTTCGCATCGAGCTGCACCAGAAGGATCTCAACCTGGCGCTCACTTCCGCTCGCAAGATCGGTGTAAGCCTTCCCAATACTGCCACCTGCCAGGAACTGTTCAACGCATGTGTCGCCCACGGCGGCAAGGCCTGGGATCACTCGGGCGTGGTCCGCGCGCTGGAGAACATGGCCAACTTCGAAATCGGGCAGAAGCCCTAAAGCCGCTGCGACCCAAAGCGTCGACCATGAAGCTTGCGCCGCGAGAGTTGCTACGTCGAATGTTCGATGCTGCGATCAGCGCGGCTCAGCCCGCGCATTGCATTCCACCGCAGCTGCCTGCGATGCCGCGGGGACGGCTGTTGGTCATCGGCGCGGGCAAGGCATCGGCGGCAATGGCCAGGGCCGTCGAGGACCACTGGCCGAGCGAGCTCTCCGGTCTGGTCGTGACCCGATACGGCTATCGCGTGCCCGGCCGTCACATCGAGATCGTCGAGGCCGCGCATCCGGTGCCGGATGCCGCCGGCCTCGCCGCGGCCCGACGCATTCTCGGCATGGTGAAGGGGCTCGGCGCGGATGACCTGGTGCTGTGCCTCATTTCGGGCGGTGGCTCGTCGCTGCTCGCGCTGCCCATCGAAGGCCTTACGCTGGAAGACAAACAGGCGGTCAATCGCGCGCTGCTCAAATCGGGCGCCTCCATCAGCGAGATGAATTGCGTGCGTCGCCACCTGTCAGCGATCAAGGGCGGCCGCCTCGCCGCAGCGTGCCACCCGGCCAAGGTGGTGACGCTGCTGATTTCCGATGTGCCCGGAGACAATCCGATGGACATTGCGTCGGGACCCACCGTGCCCGATCCGACCACCTGTGCCGATGCGCTGGCCATCATCAAGCGCTACGGCATCGAAGTGCCGCGCAACGTGCTCGAGATTCTCGAGAGTGGCCGCGGCGAGACCGTAAAGCCGGGCGATCCGCGCCTGGCCGGTATCGAGACGCGCATGATCGCCACACCTCAGATGGCGCTTGAAGCCGCCGCGGCCCTCGCTCGTGAAGCCGGCATCCCGGCCGCCATTTTCGGCGACAGTATCGAGGGCGAGGCGCGCGACGTCGGCAAAGTCATGGCGGGCATTGCGCTGCAGATTGCTCGACGCGGGCAGCCGTTCGAGGCAGCGTGCGTTTTGCTCTCCGGCGGCGAAACCACGGTGACCGTTCACGGCAACGGTCGCGGCGGACGCAACGTCGAGTTCCTGCTTTCGCTCGCCGTCGCGCTGGATGGCTACCCGGGTATCCACGCCATCGCGGGAGATACCGACGGCGTCGACGGCATGGAAGAGATCGCCGGCGCATACCTCGCGCCCGACAGCCTCGCGCGCGCGTGGGCCAAAGGTATCAAACCCAAGGAGAGCCTCGACAACAACGACGGCCACGGCTTCTTCGAAGCGCTCGGCGACTCGGTCGTAACCGGGCCGACGCTCACCAACGTCAACGATTTCCGCGCCATCCTGATTACCGAAGAAGCGAGAAGTGCGAGCCCAGGCGGTCGTTGATCGCCATGCGCCGGACATGCATGAGCCGTTTTGCAAAGACCTTCTCGAAAGGAGGAGCCATGTTTCTGCACAGATATCTGACCGTGATCATCGCGAGCTTGTCGCTGGTTGCCGGATCATCGTCGGCGATCGCCGATGAGCTGGAGGACATCCTTCAGGCGGGCATCATCAAAATTGCCGTGCCGCAGGACTTTCCGCCCTTCGGCTCAGCCGGCAAAGACGGCCAACTGGAAGGCTACGATGTGGACGTCGCAAGGCTGGTCGCCAAGGAGCTGGGCGTGAAGCTCGAGCTCGTGCCGGTGGCTAGCGTCAATCGCATTCCCTACCTGCAAACCGGCAAGGTGGACCTGGTGATCTCCAGCCTGGGCGTGACCCCCGACCGCGCCAAGGCGATCGCGTTCTCCAACGCCTATGCGCCGTTTTTCTCCGGCGTATTCGGAGACGCGAAAGTACAGGTGAAATCCGCCGCCGATCTCGCAGGCAAGACCGTTGGCGTGACCCGCGGCACGATCGAGGACTCCGATCTCGCCAGGATCGCGCCCAAGGATGCCGGCGTCCGCCGCTTCGATGACAACAACGCGACCATCGGCGCGCTGCTCTCCGGCCAGGTGCAGTTGATAGCGACCGGAAGCGTCGTTGCCGCGACGCTGGCGCAGAAGAACCCCGGCAAAGTCGAAAAGAAGTTCGTGATCAGGGACTCGCCGGCGCACATCGGCGTGCGCCGAGGCGAGCCCGACGTCGTCGCGTGGCTGAATGTGTTCATCTACTACCACAGGAAACCCGGGGGCGAGCTCGATGCGCTCGCGCGCAAGTGGTTCGGTGAGCCGCTGCCGGTCGATCCAACGTTGTGACTGCAGCTAACGCACTCGGCACAGCGAGTTCATAAAAAGTCGTTTGGTGGAGGGAAAAATGCCCAAATTCTTCAAGTCGCTATTCGGCCAGGTCGTCATCGCGCTGGTCGTCGGCATCGTGGTCGGCGTGCTCTATCCCCAATTCGGGGCGAGCCTGAAGCCGCTCGGCGATGCATTCATCAAGCTGATCAAGGCGCTGATCACGCCGATCGTCTTTTGCGTCGTCGTGCTGGGGATCGCGGGTGCGGGCGACTTGAAGAAGGTCGGTCGCGTCGGGCTCAAGGCCGTGATCTATTTCGAAGTCGTGACGACCATCGCACTGCTGCTCGGCATCGCGCTGGCGTATTTCTTCAATCCCGGCGCCGGAATGAACATCGACCCGAAATCGCTTGATGCCGGAGCGTTGAGCTCTTACGTCGACCGCGCGTCGCAGGTGAAGAGCCAGGGAACGGTCGAGTTCCTGATGAAGCTCATTCCGACGACGTTCGTCAATGCCTTCGCGGGCGGCGACGTCCTCCAGGTGCTGCTCGTTTCGGTGGGATTCGGCTGCGCGCTGGCGTTGCTCGGAAACACGGGCAAGCCGTTTCTGACGATCATCGAGCAGGCATCGCACGTGTTCTTCAAGATGATGTTCTTCGTCGTCAAGCTGGCGCCGCTGGGCGTGCTGGGTGCGATCGCGTTCACGGTCGGGAAGTACGGCGTCGGATCGCTGCAGCAGCTGGGCTTCCTCGTGGCGTTGTTCTACCTGACGGTGTTCATCTTCGTGGTGGTGATTCTCGGGGCCATTTTGCGCCTGGCCGGGTTCAACATCTTCAAGCTCATCCGATACCTCCGCGAGGAGCTGATGATCGTGGCCGGTACCGCGTCTTCGGACAGCGTGCTGCCGCAGATCATGCGCAAGCTGGAGCGCATGGGGATCAAGGATTCCACGGTAGGACTGGTCATTCCCACCGGCTATTCGTTCAACCTCGACGCGTTCTCGATCTACCTCACGCTCGCCGCCGTATTCATCGCACAGGCGACCAACACCCCGCTGTCGACGACCGACCTGCTGACGATACTGGCGGTGGCGCTGATCACGTCCAAGGGCGCGCACGGCGTGCCCGGCTCCGCAATCGTGATTCTGGCAGCCACGCTGACCGCGATACCGGCCATTCCGGCCATCGGGCTGGTGCTGGTGCTGTCGGTGGACTGGTTCATGGGCATCGCCCGCGCGCTGGGCAATCTGATCGGCAACTGCGTGGCGACCATCGTCGTCGCGGCGTGGGAGAAGGACATCGACAAGACGCAGGCGCGGCGCGTGCTCGACGGTAAAGTCAAGGTCGATCTCGACGAGCACGTTGAAGTCGGGTTGGGCGCTCTGCCTGGTAAGGCGGCGGCATAGACGTTCGCGCAAGGTCGATATCCACAGCGATTGGACTCCGGTGCGTCCGCATCAGCGCTCCGGTCGCCCTTTAACGCAATGAAGGAGCATTCGATGGGCGACGACATACTTCCCTCCGCACTGCGGATCTGGGAACACTGTGAGGCGCTGGCTCGCTGCTCCGAGCAGGCCGATGGCCTGACGCGGGTGTTCCTCAGCAAGGACCAGCGCGCCGCGAGCGATCTCGTGCTGGGCTGGATGCGCGAAGCCGGAATGGCCGCCAGGCTCGACGAGATCGGCAACTGCGTCGGCCGTTACGAGGGCGACGGACCGGGATTGCCGTGTCTCGTGCTCGGCTCGCATCTCGACACGGTACGCGATGCCGGCAAGTACGACGGCATGCTGGGGGTCGTTGCCGCGATCGAATGCGTGCATGCGCTGAACAGGCAAGGCAAGCGCTTGCCCTTCGCCATCGAAGTGCTGGGCTTCGCCGACGAGGAAGGCGTTCGCTTTGGCGCTACGCTGCTGGGCAGCCGGGCCGTCGCCGGGACGTTTGATCCGACGCTGCTGGAGAAGGTCGACCACGAGGGGGTCAGCATGCGGCAGGCCCTGACCGATTTCGGCCTCGACCCCGCGCACGTCGCTCGCGCCGCGCACAAGCGTGACGACGTACTGGCGTACGCCGAACTGCACATCGAACAAGGGCCGGTGCTGGAGGCCGAAGGCCTCGCGGTCGGGGTCGTGACCGCCATCAACGGCGCCAATCGCTTGCTGATCGAAATCGACGGCATGGCCGGCCACGCCGGCACGGTGCCGATGAATCTGCGCCAGGACGCGCTGACCGCCGCCGCTGAATGCGTGCTGGCGATCGAGCGGCGCTGTGCCAGCGTCCCCGAGCTGGTGGGTACCGTGGGCAAGCTCGAGACGCTGCCCGGTGCGACCAACGTCATTCCCGGCAAGGTGTTCTTCACCATCGACATCCGCTCGCCGCGCGATGCCGAACGGCTCGCGGCGGTAGCGGACGTCGAGCGGGCGATGCAAGGAATCTGCGCGCGGCGCAAGGTCGCGCTGAAAATAAACCCCACCCACGAAGGCAAGACGGCCGCCTGCGCGCCATGGCTGATGGAGCAAATCGGCACAGCGATTGCCGCAGAAGGATTGCCGGTGCGCGAGCTCTCGAGCGGAGCCGGTCACGACGGCATGGCGCTCGTCGATCTGACCGATATCGGCATGTTGTTCGTGCGCTGCAAGGGTGGCATCAGCCATAACCCCGCTCATCATCCGGAGCAGATCGAGTTCCTGCGCGAGATTGTGAAGGTACCGTCGGACACGCCACCCGGCGACAATCGACCGGCGGCCGAGAAAGCCGCGGCACTGCTGACAGCGATGAACTTCGGCGTCGAGCGCCACCCCGTGCCCGATGATTTCCTCCGCGCCTACGGCATGCGCAGCGTGACCAATCTGATCGTGCGTCAGCGCTTCGGGTCCGCCGGGCCGACCGTCGCGCTCAACGCGCACGGCGACGTCGTGCCTCCCGGCGAGGGGTGGACCAAGCCTCCCTACGCAGGCGTGATCGAGGATGGCCGCATGTACGGGCGCGGCGTCGCCGTTTCGAAGTCCGACATTGCGACGTATACGTACGCACTCGCGGCGCTGCGCGCGCATGCCGCGAGCGGCGCCGCGCTTAACGGAGTCGTGGAGCTCCACTTCACGTACGACGAGGAGTTCGGGGGCCTGGCCGGGCCGGGCTGGCTTCTCGAGCACAAGCTCACCCGCCCCGACTTTGCCATTGCAGCGAGCTTCAGCTACGCCGTCGTGACGGCGCACAACGGGTCGGCAGGATTCTCTTCCGGAATCATCCGGCGATCCAGGCGCAGCGTGAGCCGGTCCGGCATCGCAATCCTGAACGCGATCTATGCCGAGGCCGACGCGTTAAAAGCCCAGAAGTCGCGAGTGAAGGGCATCGACCATCCAACGATGATCGTCGGCCTGCTCAACGGCGGCATCAACACGAATGTCGTGCCGGACCGGCTCACGCTGCGCCTGGATCGCCGGATGATTCCGGAAGAGAATCCTGCCGAAGTTGAGGCGCGCATGCGGTCGCTGACCGAGCGCGCCGCAGCGGGTCACGACGGCGTCCGGGTCGAGATCAAGCGCGTGCTGCTCGCAAATGCGCTCAAACCCCTCCCAGGGCATGAAAAGCTGGTTGAAGCAATACACCGGCACGCGCAGCGCGTATTCGCCGAGGACATACCGGCCGTCGGCGTGCCGCTTTACGCCGACGCGCGTTTGTACGGCGAGCACGGCATACCGATCGTAATGTATGGCGCGGGCCCGCGCACGCTTACCGAATCGAACGCGAAGCAACCCGATGAGAACCTGCTGCTCGAGGACCTGCGCCGCGCGACGCAGGTCGTTGCATCCACCGTCTACGACCTGCTGCAGAAGTGATCGGGCGCTCCCGCCTCAACGCGCGGGCTCGCGTTCCGCCCGGAAGAGCGCGCGCCATGGCGATGGCCGGCGTGGGCCTCTACCAAGTCCACCGCACCGCTAGCCGGTGTAGGATGGACGTGTCAACCGGAGTGCCGACATGACCATTCCAAACGCCTCGCCGTCGCTTTACAACGAAGACCTCGCACCGGCAACCGAACGCAAGTGGGGGGCCTTCAGCATCTTCAACGTCTGGACGTCCGATGTCCACAGCCTGTGGGGATACTACCTTGCCGCAAGTCTGTTCCTGCTCTGCGGCAACTTCCTGAACTTCATCATCGCCATCGGCCTCGGGTCCCTGGTCATTTACTTTCTGATGAACCTCGTGGGATACGCGGGCGTGAGAACCGGCGTCCCATATCCGGTGCTGGCTCGCTCTTCGTTCGGCATCTGGGGCGCGAACGTGCCCGCGCTGGTGCGCGCAGTCGTGGCCTGCTTCTGGTACGGCGCGCAAACGGCCGCCGCGTCGGGCGCCATCGTGGCGCTGCTCACCCGCTCGGAAGGCATCATGGCGTTCCACAAGAGCGTCCATTTCCTCGGCCATTCGGGGCTGGAAGTGATCTGCTTCGTGATCATCTGGGCGTTGCAGCTCTTGATCATCCAGCGCGGCATGGAAACGGTGCGCAGGTTCCAGGATTGGGCTGGACCCGCCGTCTGGGTCATGATGCTCATTCTCGCCATCTACCTTGCCGTGAAAGCGGGAAGCTTCTCCTTTGGAAGCGAGATTCCGCGGGACGTGTTGCTGGACAAAACCAAGGATGCGGGCATCCCGGGCGAGCCCGGCTCCATCGCCTCGCTGGGGGCGGTCGCGGCGACCTGGATCACGTATTTTGCGGCGCTATACCTCAATTTCTGCGACTTCTCCCGCTACGCGCGCGACGAAGCCGCCGTGCGCAAAGGCAACATCTGGGGCCTGCCGGTCAACCTCATCCTCTTCACCCTCGTCGCCGGCGTGACCACTACCGCCGCCTTCACTGTCTACGGGGAAGTGCTGCTGCATCCGGATCAGATTTCGGCCAAGTTCGACAGCTGGTTCCTGGCGCTGCTGGCGGCGCTGACGTTCGCCGTCGCGACGCTCGGCATCAACGTCGTGGCCAACTTCGTCTCGCCCGCGTTCGACTTTGCGAATGTGTTTCCGAAGAAGATCACCTTCAAGAGGGGCGGATACATCGCGGCGCTGATCGCGCTCGTGCTCTATCCATTTGCGCCTTGGGAGGGTGGCGCGGCTGCGTTCGTCGGCGGCATCGGCGCCACGATGGGGCCGATCTTCGGCGTGATGATGGTGGACTATTACCTGATCAGCAAAGGCGCCGTGAACGTCAACGCGCTCTACCAGGAGGATGGCCAATACAGGTACCAGAACGGCTGGCACGTGTCCGCCTTTATCGCGGCGGGCATCGGCGCGCTGTTCTCGAGCATCCTGCCGAATTTCACGACCATTCTGCCGTCGTGGTGGGGCATTTATGGCTGGTTCTTCGGCGTCGCCATCGCAGGAGGCGTCTATTACGTGCTGCACGCCATGTTCGCGACGAAGGCGCGAGACGCGGCCGGAAATCGCGTAGGCTAGGTTTGAGTCGTCTGCACCGATGCGACGACAGACGAGTCGCGCCCGGCAAGCGCCGCACGAGCGGGCTTGCCGGTTTGGTTCCTCAAGGCGCGATTCCGCTGCTGCAGGTTACTTCTTGCCGGCGGCTCGGGTGACGTCCGTCAACAGCTTGTCGCCGCCCTTGCTGCGCGTGGACATCCGAATGAGGATGTCCGGCGGCAGGATCCCCTTCTTGTTGTAGTAGGTTTCGTTCCACTCATTGGAAATTGCAATCACGGTGCCGTCGAGATTGAGCCCACCGTAGAGGCCCTTGGCGCGGCTGAACGAAACGAAATCGGCGACGACGTCGGACTTGGCGCCGGCGCCGATCGGTCCCGCAGCCACGCTGGCGTCCCCGCCCAGCTTTACCGAGGGAGCCAGCAGAGAGTTCAGGCCTTTTTCGGTCATGACCAGCGTCACGACCTCGGACACCGAAACGCCGGCCTGAAAGCCGACGCTCGCCGTCGCCATGGTGTAGAACGCAGGCCCGGCCCATTTGCCGGTCTTCTCGTCGCGGGCAACGGTCACCGCGCGGCCGCCCGACCCGCCGAAGATGAATCCGGCCTTGACAACCTCGGGCGCGATTATGACCGCCTTGGCGCGGCCGATGTTCCGCTGCAGCCAGGTCATATCGGGGTCGCGCAGGAAGTTCGACAGCGTCTTGTCGGCGCGATCGACCAACGTCTGCTGCTCGCTCTGCGCCAGCGCGCCGCCCGCGCTCGCGAACAATAACGACGCGCCAATAACCAGCAAGAGTCGGGTCATGCTCTTATGCGACATGGTTCACTCCATTTTGTCGTGACGACGGGCCCATCGCCCGGATCGATATTATATGCTTCGGCCGATCGACCTCGCGCTGCGCTAGCGTAACAGTTCCACGCCGGAATCCGTCACGCGCACCCGGTCGCCGATGCGCAGGCCCGTCGGCGCCGCCTGGCGGATTGTCGCCCAGCTGCCGTCGTCGTACTTGACGCCGATCTGATACACGACCTGCGATTGCGTCTTCTCGATCCGATTGCCCGCATAAGCGCCGCCCAGCGCGCCAACGACGGTCGCCACCGTCCGGCCCGTGCCGCTGCCGACAAGGCTGCCGAGACCGCCGCCGACCAGCCCGCCGACGAGCAATCCGGCGCCGCTGGGATCCTTCTGTTCGACCACTTCGCGCACCGATTCCACCGTGCCGGTGCGCGCCGGCGGCGGACTCTGGACGACCTGATACGTGGGCTGCGGGCCGCAACCGGAGAGTGTCACGGCCGCGATCAGCGCAAGCGCGGCGCAGGTGCCTGGAACAAGCCGTTGAGGCAACGTCAGCATGATTCCTCCTCGATCATTCGGGAACCGCATTCAACAAATACATGGCCCCGAGCAGGCCGCTGGGGCGGCCCAGCGGGCCCAGCCATTTCGCGAAGATCTGATCGATCTCGCCGGACAGATAAACCTGCGTCAGCGCGCGGTTGACCTCGAGCCGGAACGCGGAATCGTTGCGCGGCAGCATGAATGCGTAGGGCTCGAACGAGAGATCCTCGGCCAGCAACGCGAAAAGCTTCGGATCCTTCGCCTGCGCCGCGAGGCCGACCAGCTTGATCTTGTCGCTCGCGAACGCGGCGACCGCGCCCGATTCGAGCAGCGCCATGCCTTCCACTCCGTCCTTGACCGGAACGATCTTGGCGTTGACAAGCCGGTCGTTCAGCATCGCGCGCACCCGCTTCTCGGTCGTGGTACCCGAGGTGACCGCGATCGACTTGCCGGCGAGATCGCCGAAGCCGTTGACGGGAGAATCGGCGCGCACGAGAAAGCCGCCGCCGTCCACGAAGATGAGGCTGCTGAAATCGACGTCCTTCATCCGGGACAGCGATTGCGTCGTGTTCGCGCACTCGAGGTCCGCTTTGCCGTTCGCGACCATCGCCACGCGGTTAGGGACGGTTTCGGCGACCCAGTTGATGGCAAGCTCCGGCACGCCGATGGCGCGGCCGATGCCGGTGATCACTCGCTTGCACAGATCGATCGAATAGCCGGCCGGCTGATTGTTCTTTTCGATGTAGGAAAACGGCAGCGAGTCTGCCGAGAACGCAACGCTGATCGACTTCGCGGCCTTGATCTTGGAGAGCGTGTCCGGTGCCCGCTGCGCAAGCGCGATCAGGGGCAGCAGGCCGGCCAAGAAGAGGACGAGCAGGAACGAACGTTTCACGCAACACCTCGCGCGGCGCCGGAAGAAGCGGCGAGACCCGTCGCGCCTGCCGCTGCGGTGTCTATAGATGGCTGCCGCCGCATGCAGCCGATTATAACGCTCGGCAAAGTCTCTCGCGTGAGCGCGCGCGCCTCGCCATGCTAAACTCTCGCGACTTTGCCGAGCGTGAGCCTCGCGCGTCGGCGGACAACATTCACAGGGGAGAACGAGCTTGGCTTGCAGTCGCGCCGCCCGGACGCGGGCTTGCGTCGCGGCATGCCTGATCCTCGTCGCTGGCGCGCTCGCTCACGCTGCCGAGCCGTCGCGCACGCTCGAGAGGATCAAGGCCGACGGAACGCTGCGCCTGGGTTACCGCTCTGGCGCCGCCCCGTTCTCGTTCAAGGAGCGCGACGGTAGCGTGCGCGGCTATAGCGCGGAGCTGTGCGCCCGCGTCGCGGCGTCGATCCAGAAGCGCCTCGGACTCTCTACGCTGAAGATCGACTGGACGGCTCTCGACGCCGCCGACCGCTTCGATGCGGTCGCCCGGGGCAAGGTCGACATGGAGTGCGGTACGACGACGATCAGCCTGTCGCGTTACGAGCAGGTCGATTTCAGCCTGCCGATCTTCGTCGATGGCGGCAGCGTCCTGACCGCGGTCGCATCCAAGCTCGACCGCTTCACCGATCTCGGCGGACATCGGATCGCCGTGATTTCGGGCACGACGACCGAAAGCGCGCTCAAGCGCCAGCTGGGCGTCATCGGCGCCAAAGCGGAGCTGGTGCTGGTGAAGGACGGCTTCGAAGGCTTCGCGCTGCTGGCCCAGGGCAAGGTCGACGGCTATGCCGGCGACCGGATCGTTCTCGTCGCGTTGCGCGCAGCGAGCGCCGATCCCGCGCGATGGCAGCTTCTCGACAACGATTTTTCCTTCGAACCGTATGCGCTGGTCGTGCGGCGCGACGATGGCGACTTCCGCCTGGAGGTGAACCGCGCCCTGGTCGACCTCTACCGCAGCGGCGAGATCGACGCGATCTTCTATCGGTGGCTGGCCGCGCTGGGCCGGCCGGGCCCGTTGCTGAACGCGATGTTCTACCTGAGCACTTTGCCGGAATGACGCCTGCCTGCCGCAAGCTCTTCGCCCTCGCGCTGGCGCTCCTTGCGTCGCCGGTCATGGCGCAGTCCCCGGGGCCGGCTGCAGCTGCAGGGGGCGAATGCGATCGCTGCGGCAAGATCGAGTCGATCCGCCCGATGACCGCCAAGGATACGTGGACGCCATTGGGCACGGTGACGACGACGTCGCAGGGCGAAGGGACCACGGGCACGCCATCGGGCGTCACCATGTACAAGATCGGGCCGGGATTCTCCAAGCAGGAAACGCTGCTTATCGGCGCGGCAGGCGGCGCCGCCTACCGCACCCGGCCATCCGAGCTCAACGCCAAGCGCTGGGAAATCGTCGTGCGCCTGGATGGCGGCGGCTCGCGCTCGGTCGTGCAGAATTACGAGCCGATGCTGCGCGAGGGCGACCGGGTCCGGGTGATGGGTAACCAGCTCGAGCTCGTCCAGTGAACGGCGTCGCTGCGGCTGCACCCGACGCACCGGTGGCGCAGGCGACGCTGTCGGTCGGCGACGCTGCCGACGGCAGCCGGATCCTCACGCTCGCCGGGAGACTCGACGCATATTCGATCGCCGACGTCTGGGTGGGAGCGCGTGCGGCACTCGCCGCCGCCCCGGCGCAACGCATCGTCGTCGATGCGGCAGCGGTCGAGTACTGCGACGGCGGAGGCGTGGCGATGCTCGTCGATCTCCTGCGCCAGCCGCGCGCTGCCGACGCGGGTGTTTCCGTCCGCGGATTGCGCCCGGAGTTCCAGGCGCTGCTCGACCAGTTCGACCTCACGGTTCTTGCGGAACCGGCGGAAGCGCCGCCCAAGCGGATCAACGCGATCGAGGAAATCGGCCGCGCTGCGGCGACGCTCGGACGCGACATGCGCACGCAGATCGCCTTCATCGGCGAGACCACATCTGCACTCTGGTTCGCGTTCACCCATCCGCATCGCGTTCGCTGGAAGGACGTGTGGTACACCTGCGAGCAGGTGGGCGCCAATGCGTTGCCGATCGTTGCGCTGATCTCGTTCCTGCTCGGCGTGATCCTCGCCTTCCAGGCGGCGGTGCCTATGCGGCAGTTCGGCGCGGAGATCTTCGTCGCGGACCTGGTCGGCCTGTCGATCCTGCGCGAGCTGGGGCCGCTGATGACCGCGATCCTGCTCGCGGGTCGCTCGGGCGCCGCGTTCGCCGCCGAGATCGGCACCATGAAGGTCAACGAGGAGCTCAATGCCTTGACGACGATGGGCCTCGACCCGGTGCGGTTTCTCGTCGTGACCCGCATCCTCGCAGCGCTGCTGATGGTCCCGCTCCTGTCGCTGTTCGCCGATCTGATCGGCGTGCTCTCGGGCGGCCTCACGATGCTGTCGTTCAACATCCCGATTGTCACGTATCTCAAGGAAGTGGACAGCATCGTCGATCTCAAGGACGTGCTCGCGGGCCTGATCAAGACGCCCGTGTTCGCGATCCTCATCGCCGGCATCGGCTGCCTGCGCGGCCTGCAGACGCAGACGGGGGCGAGCGCGGTAGGCATCTCCGCGACCCGCGCCGTCGTCTCGGGCATCGTGCTGCTGGTCGTAGTCGACGGTATTTTTGCGGTCATCTACTATATTCTCGACATATGAGCCCCGCGCCCGCTTCCGCGCCGATCGTCCGCGTCGAAGGTCTCACCGCCGGCTACGAAGACTACGTGTTGCTCCAAGACGTGAGCTTCACCGTCAACCGCGGGGAGGTGTTCGTCATCCTCGGCGGTTCGGGTTGCGGCAAGAGCACCTTGCTCAAGCACATGATCGGACTCTATCAGCCGTTCGCGGGGCACGTGTTCATCGACGGCGACGACATCGTCACCGCGGAAGGCGAAGCGCGGAACGCGATCCTGAAGAAGATCGGCGTCATGTATCAGAGCGGGGCGCTGTTCGGATCGATGACGCTCCTCGAAAACGTGCGGCTGCCGCTCGAGGAATACACCGTGCTGCCGCTGCCCGCGATGGATCTTATCGCGCGCATGAAGCTCGAATTGGTCGGCCTCGAGGCCTTTTGCGGGCACATGCCCTCGGAGATCAGCGGCGGCATGCAAAAGCGTGCCGCGATCGCACGCGCGATGGCGCTCGATCCCAATATCCTGTTCCTCGACGAACCTTCTGCGGGCCTCGATCCGATCACATCGGCAGAGCTCGACGCGCTCATCCGGCGGCTGGCCGGGAGCCTGCACATCACGTTCGTGATCGTCACCCACGAGCTCGCCAGCATCTACGCCGTGGCCGATCGGGTCATCATGCTCGACAAACGCGCCAAGGGCATCATCGCCAAAGGCGATCCCAAAGTGCTGCGCGATACCAGCGACAACCCTTGGGTGCGTCAGTTCTTCCGGCGCGAGGCGGAAGCAGCGACGGAGGCTGCGTCATGAGCTGTCTCGACCGCTGGCATGGGTGTGCGGCCCTCACCCCTAGCCCCTCTCCCGCTGGGAGAAGGGAACGAAATGCGCGCCTGCGGCGCGACGCTTCGGTATGAGCGCGCAGGCGAACAACTTCAAGCTGGGGCTGTTCGTCATCGGCGCCACGGTCGCGCTGGTGCTGCTGCTGCTCATCGTCGGGTCCGGCCGCTGGTTCCAGTCGAAGACGATCATCGAGACCTATTTCAACGAGTCGGTGCAGGGCCTCGACATCGGTTCCAAGGTGAAATATCGCGGCGTCAGCGTGGGCGAGGTCACCCGCATCGGCTTCACCTACAACAAGTACCAGCAGGACAAGCCTCCCGGCGACCGGCTGCGCTACGTCTTGGTCGAGGCGACCATTCTCGGGCGCCTCATCGGCACCAAGGCCGGCGGCGAGATCACGCGGCCCGAGACGGTGCACATGGAGATCGAAAAAGGCTTGCGCATCCGGCTTGCCCCGCAAGGCATCACGGGAACCAACTACCTAGAGATCGATTACGCCGATCCCAAGACCAATCCCGAGCTGCCGATTTCATGGGAGCCGGACCATGTCTATATCCCGAGCACGCAGTCCACGTTCACGCAGTTCTTCTCCGCAGCGGGCGACGTCGTCGAGAAGCTCGCGCACCTCGACCTCGACGGCGTCGTAACCCGGCTCAATCGCCTGCTCGACACGACGAACGAGCGCGTAGCGGGGGTCGACGCCGCGAGGATATCCGAGTCGACGACACGCGTCCTGGCCAAGGTCGACAGCAAGCTCGATCAGCTTCGTGTCGATCAGATTTCGAAGGAAAGCACGGCGCTTCTGGCGGAGCTGCGGCAAACCAATCAGAAGCTCGGCGCGATTGTGGACGATCCCTCCTGGAAGAAGATCCCGACCGATGCGAGCGCCGCCGCGGCCCAGGCGCGCAAGCTCTTCGAGGATCCCAATCTGCCCAAGGCGCTGGCGCACCTCGAGGGCACGCTATCGCGGCTCGATCGCGTCCTCGGCGGCACCGAGTCCGATCTGAGGAAAACACTCGACAACGTGCGGCAGATCACCGACAACCTGCGCGACCTGACCGAGGACGCCAAGCGCAATCCGTCGCGATTGATCCTCGGCGCGCCGCCCGCGCCGGCGAAAGGGACCCAACAGTGAATGCACCCGCTTCGTTCTCGCGCCGGCGCCTGCTGTCCTCGGTCGCTGCGCTGCTCGTTGCCGGTTGCTCGCAACCGGCGCCGCTGAAATCGACGTTCGTCCTGGAGCCGACGCGTCCTGCGGGAGCGGCCGCCGCGGCGAAGAACATGTCGCTCAAGATCGTGGCCGTCTCGGTAGCGGGTGCCTTCCGTGCCCGGTCGCTCGTCTATCGCGAGGGCGATCTCAAGTATGAGGCCGACTTCTACAACGAGTTCCTGATCGCTCCGGCGGCGATGTTCGGCGAAGCGATCGCCGCGTGGCTCGGCGCTGCCGGCGTGTATCAAACCGTGCTGCCGCCCTCCAGCAGCCTTGACGGCGATCACCTGCTCGAAGTGTTCGTCAGCGAATTCTACGGCGACTTGCGCGATCCGGCGAAGCCGGCGGCCGTCGTGACGATCAAGTTCTTTCTCACCGATGCGTACGCCGCCGCGGGCGCGTTTCGCTGGACGGGCGAGCTCAAGTCGCGACGCGATGTCCCTTCGCGGTCGGCCGATGCGGTGGTTCAGGGCCTGAACGCGGCGTTCTCCGACGTCCTCGAGCAGCTGGCCGCCGCGCTGCGCGCGCTGCCGGTCAAGTAGACTTCGGCCGGGGTAGCCGTGGAGTCGGTAGCGGAAAGGCAGAAGGGCGCCCGACCCACGGATCCCGCGCCGTTGTTGCATCAGCTCAGAGTGCCATCCGATGCTTCACTCCCGGGGATCGCAAGCTATGCCGGCGTGATCTGGAGGCTGACGACGCAGCACTTGAAGGAGGCTCCGATGAGGCCCGGAACCGCCCTGCAGGAATACAAGACGATCTGCGAATTCATGCGGCTCTACGCAACGCTGCGGTTCTATCAGCTCGCTTTGCTGCTCGGCACGACCGGAGCGATCGTCACGGCGCTGATCAGCTCCAGGACGATTCTCGCAACGCCTGGCGCGGCGATCATGCTCAAACTCGGCGGGGTCGCCGTTGCGCTCGCGCTTACGGTGATGGAGTTCCGCGCGTCTTCGTATTGGCATCGCATGCGCGAGCGCGCCAACGTGCTCAGCGAGGCGCTGGATTACCAGCCTTTCCCGGTCTCGTCGCGCTGGAACCCATTGACGACGAGCGGTGCAGGGCTTTATCTGCACGTAGTCATCACGCTCATGTGGGTGACGAGCCTGTTCATCCGCTTCGTTCCGCCGACGTAAGCAAGCAAGACGGACGTTGCTCCATCGTGCCTCGGAACGGGAAGGCCGTTCAGCGCAGCGGCAATGGCGTGCTCGCCGTTTGTTACGCGACCAAGCGCGCTCTGAGGTCGTGCTCGGTGCTGCCCGTGATTTTGACGCGCGCGAACGCGCCCACCGCGAGGTTCTCGCCGTCTTCGATCGTGACCACACCGTCGATCTCCGGCGCATCGGCCGCACTGCGTGCAATGGCGCGTCTGTTCGCGATCGAATCGACAAGGACGTCGAGCACTCGTCCGATCCGCGTGCGGAGACGGCGCGCACTGATCTCGGCCTGCGCCGCCATCAAGCGCGCGCGGCGCTCTTCCTTGAGTTCCTCGGGTACGGGGTGTGGCAGTGCATTCGCCGCGGCGCCATCGACGGGTGAATAGGCGAAACAACCGACGCGATCGAGCTCCGCCGCTTCGAGAAACGCCAGCAGGTCCTCGAACTCTTCATGCGTTTCGCCGGGGAAGCCGACGATGAATGTCGAGCGAATGGTGAGATCCGGGCACATCGACCGCCAGGCACGAATCCGGTCGAGATTGTCCTGAGCGTTTGCCGGCCGCTTCATCAGTTTGAGAATGCGCGGGCTTGCGTGCTGGAACGGTACGTCTAGATACGGGAGCAACCGTCCGTCCGCCATCAGCGGAATAACCTCGTCGACGTGCGAATAGGGATAGACGTAGTGCAGACGCACCCAGGCACCGTGTTCTCCCGCGAGCTCGCCCAGCGCACGCGCAAGTTCGGTCATCCGCGTCTTTACCGGTCGCCCGCGCCAGAAGCCGGTGCGATGCCGGATGTCGACACCGTAGGCGCTTGTGTCCTGCGAGATCACCAGCAACTCCCGGACGCCGGATTCGAGCAGATTCTCCGCTTCGTTCATGACTTCGCTTAAGCGCCGGCTCACCAGATCGCCGCGCATCGAAGGAATGATGCAAAACGTGCAGCGATGATTGCAGCCTTCCGCGATCTTGAGATAGGCGTAGTGCTTCGGCGTGAGCTTGATTCCCTGCGGCGGAACGAGATCGGCGAACGGATCGTGCGGCCTCGGCAGTTGCGCATGCACCGCGTTCATCACCTCGGCCGTTGCGTGCGGGCCGGTGACCGCGAGGACTTCCGGATGCGCCATCTTCACGAAGGCGCCGCCGTCCTTGGCGCCAAGGCAACCGGTGACGATTACCTTGCCGTTTTCGGCAAGCGCCTCGCCGATCGCGGCCAGCGATTCCTCGACCGCGGCGTCGATGAAGCCGCAGGTATTGACGACGACGAGATCCGCGCCCTCATACGTCGGCGCGATTGCATAGCCCTCAGCGCGCAGCCGGGTGAGGATTTGCTCCGAGTCGACCAACGCTTTTGGGCAGCCGAGCGAGACAAATCCGATGCGTGACGCGGCTGCGGATGGACGCTTCATTGGATGCTTGAGAAACCCGGGTTGCGCAGTGCGAAAAATTGCTACGCTGCAATGCAGCTTGTGCACTGCTTCAGCGCAATGACGAAGATCAAGCTTTCTTGTCCCCTTCGTCCGACGCCTGGTTAGTCCCGAAGTTTGTGAAGGGAAAAGCCGTGAACAACCCCCGCGTCTGATCCTGCATCCGTTGTTGCATATCCATGAACAGCTTCGCGCTCTGCTCGAGGTAATTGCCGAGCATGCCCTGCATCGCAGGCGCCTGCATCTGCAGGAACTGCTTCCACAGATCCGGCGTCAGCATCATCTTGTCGCCGTAGATCTGCTTCGCCTGGTCCTGCAGCTTCTGCTGGATGGTTAGAAACGCCTTGACGTTCTGCTCCATGTAGCTGCCCATGATCCCCTGCAGAGCGTTGCCGTAGAAACGGATCATCTGCGCGAGCATTTCGCTGGAGAACATCGGCAGACCTGCGGACTCTTCCTCGAGGATGATCTGCAGGAGAATGCTCCGGGTCAGGTCGTCGCCGGACTTGGCGTCGATGACCTGAAAGTCGATGTGTTCGAGCACCATCTGCTTGACGTCCGCCAGCGTGATATAGCCGCTGTTGGCGGTGTCGTACAGGCGGCGGTTCGGGTACTTCTTGATTATGCGGATCGACTTGTTCATGCCCTGCTCCCAGCAAGCGGTCGAACATTATAACCCACTGATTTATTTGAGCGTTTGTTTTCAACTCGCCCCGATCCAGGGCTGTCTATTGCATTGCACCAAAAAGACCTTGACATGAGCCGATTCTGCTCTTAGAATTTGGTTTGTGCGATGCAGCAAACAAGGGGGTTGAGAGAAGGTTCGAACCCCGGGCAGGTGGTCAGAAACACGCGCCCAGACCCCCCGCAGCCGGACGTTTTATTTGGAATGAAACCTATCTCGATTGAAAGGATGATTATGTACAACGCAACGGAACAATTTGCTGAGATCAACAAGGCCGGCTATGACAATGCAATCAAGCTCGCCTCGCTGTCGCTGGAAAAGGCCGAGCGCCTGACCAAGCTCAACCTGCAGGCCGCCAAGGTCGCGCTGGAGCAAGGCGTCTACAGTGCCAACGCCGTCGCCGGTGTGAAGGACGTGCAAGAGTTCTTCACGCTCCGCGCCAAGCTGGCCGAGGCCGGTGTCCAGAACGCGCTGGGCTATTCGCGCGGCGTCTACGAAATCGCTTCGGAAGCGCAAGCCGACTTCTCGGCGCTGGCCGAAGAAGCCTGGGCTTCGTATACCAAGGGTGTCGCGGCTTGGGTGGAAAAGGCGACGAAGAACGCGCCCGCGGGTTCGGATGTCGCCGTGACGGCTCTCAAGTCGACGGTGGCGGCCACGACGGCTGCGTTCGATCAGCTGTCCAAGGCGACGAAGCAAGTCGTGAACTTCGCCGACGCATCGGTACGCGCGGCGACAGCGAATGCGGCCTCCGCTGCCAAGACAACGACCAAGGGTCGCAAGGCTGCGTAAGCAATTTAGCAGAAGGAGAACGACGGGAACTTGAAACCGGAAGCACTGTCTCTATATTGGTTTTGATAGCTCCTTCTGTATCATTTTCCTCCTCCTAAATGATACAGCCTCGGCCCCGGCAGCAATGCCGGGGCCTTTTTTTTCGTCCTCCTTGCGCACACGTCGAATGATTATTGATCGGCGCGACGGTCGACTGCGTCGATTTGCGACGCGCCATCGCATGTCGTAGCAGGAGTGGGCGAGCGGTGAGGCTCGCGCGCAAGCGAAGCCCTTAGCCGCGGGCTCTCACCGCTAGAACATGTGCTGCCCTCCATTGATGGCGATGTTGGCGCCGGTGACGAAGGCGGCCTCTTCCGACGCAAGATAGGCGACGAGCCCCGCAATTTCGTCGGGCTTCCCCAGCCTGCCCATCGGGATCTGCGGAATGATCTTCGAGTCCAGTACTTCCTTTGGGATCGCCAAGACCATCTTGGTGCCGATGTAACCCGGAGAGATGGTATTGACGGTGACGCCTTTTCTCGCGACTTCCAGCGCGAGCGCCTTGGTGAAGCCATGCATCCCGGCTTTTGCCGCCGAATAATTGACCTGCCCGAACGCGCCCTTCTGCCCATTCACCGATGAGATATTGATAATCCGGCCCCAGCCGCGTTCGGTCATGCCGTCGCAGACCTGTTTGGTCATGTTGAAGCAGCTGTCAAGATTGGTCCTGATCACCGCGTCCCAGTTGGGCTTGTCCATCTTCTTGAACGTCATGTCGCGCGTGATTCCGGCATTGTTGACCAGCACGTCGACCGGTCCGACGTCCTTGACAACCTGTGCAACGCACGCGGCGCACGAATCCCAGTCGACGACATCGCAGGGATACGCGCGAAACGCGTAGCCCTGCTTTTTCATCGAATCGAGCCACTCCTGCGCCTTGGTATTACCGGGCGAATGGGTCGTGACAACGGTATGACCCAGCGCGGCAAGCTTCGCGCAGATCGCTTCGCCAAGCCCCCCCATTCCGCCGGTCACCAGCGCAACGCGTTGTTTGTTTTCTGCCATGATGTCCTCCTTCTTGTTGATGCGATGTCCAAGGAAGCGTCGACCGCCAGCGCTAACGTTCGACGGCCAGGGCCACACCCATTCCCCCGCCTATGCACAGCGACGCCAGGCCTTTCTTGGCGTCGCGTCGCGCCATTTCGTAGAGCAGGGTTACGAGCACGCGGCAACCCGATGCGCCGATCGGATGTCCCAGTGCGATCGCGCCGCCATTGATATTGATCTTGCTCGTGTCCCAGCCCATCTCCTTGTTGACCGCACAGGCCTGCGCAGCGAAGGCTTCGTTGATCTCCATCAGGTCGAGATCCGCTGGCTTCCATCCCGCCTTCTCCAGGCAGCGCTTCGCCGCGGGCACGGGGCCCATGCCCATGATCGAAGGATCAACCCCCGACGACGCGAACGCCTTGATGCGCGCCATTGGCTTGAGGCCGAGCTGTTGGGCTTTCGCGGCGCTCATCACCAGGACCGCAGCGCCGCCGTCATTGATGCCTGAAGCGTTGGCCGCGGTGACGGTTCCGTCCTTGGCAAACGCAGGCTTGAGCCCGCTCACGGATTCGAGCGTCGTACCCGCCTTGATGAACTCGTCGGCGGCGAACGCAACGGGATCGCCCTTGCGCTGCGGGATCATCACCGGGACGATCTCGTCTTTGAACTTGCCTGCCTTTTGCGCGGCCTCGGCCTTGTTCTGGCTCGCGACGGCGAATTCGTCCTGTTGCGAACGGGAAATGCCGTATTGCTTGGCCACGTTCTCCGCAGTGGTGCCCATGTGATACTGGTTGTACACGTCCCACAGGCCGTCGACGATCATGCTGTCGATGAGCTTGGCATCGCCCATGCGAAAACCGTCGCGCGAACCGGCCAGGACGTGCGGTGCCGCGCTCATATTTTCCTGGCCTCCCGCGATCACGATGTCGGCATCGCCGCATTGCACCGCTTGCGAGGCGAGCATCACGGCCTTCAGGCCGGAGCCGCAGACCTTGTTGATCGTCATGCCGGGAATCGCGGCCGGAAGTCCGGCCTTGATCAGTGCCTGGCGCGCAGGGTTCTGGCCGCTGCCTGCCGTGAGAACCTGGCCGAGAATGACTTCGGTAATCTGGTCCGGCTTGAGGTTCGCGCGTGCGAGCAGGGCCCGAATTACGGTGGCGCCAAGCTCCGGAGCAGGGGTCTTGGCAAGGCCCCCGCCGAATTTGCCGATTGCGGTGCGCGCTGCACCGACAATCACGATATCTGTCATCTGGAGTCTCCGTCGAGGTTCGAAATGCAGGCGCTGTCCGCAGCCGGCACAGCGGCAGGATGCGCGTCGATGTTAGCGCATGTCGCGAGGATCGTCACTTGCGAAAGTTAGCGCAGGTCGTGTGCTTCAGGCGACCTTCTTGCGTACGTATCTTCCGGGTGCGGGTCCAAGCGGGCGATAGCGTGCGCTGCCCTCGCGCATCGGCGCCGGACGCCGCGTGCCACCCGCGTGCTCGACGAGCCATTCGATCCAGTGCGGCCACCACGACCCCGGATGCGACTGCGAGCGCGCCAGCCAGTCGTCGGGATCATCCGTCAAGAGGTCGTTGGTCCAATAGTTGCGCTTTTTCCTTTGCGGCGGATTTACCACGCCGGCGATATGACCCGAAGCGCCGAGCACGAAGCGCACATCGCCCCCGACGAGCTCGATCGTGCGATAGGCGGAACGCCACGGCACGATGTGATCCTCGCGCGAGGCATACACGTAGCTGGGCATCGCGATGCGTGACAGGTCGACCGGCTCGCCGCACATGATCAGGGCGCGAGGCTCGCGCAGGCGATTGTCCAGGTACATATTGCGGAGGAAATAGGCGTACATCGGACCGGGCAGATGGGCCGAATCGCTGTTCCAGTAGAGGAGATCGAACGGCGGCGGCGTCCTGCCCTTGAGATAATTGCTTACGACGTAGTTCCAGACCAGCTCGTTGGGCCTCAAGCTGGCAAACGCATTGGCCAGCTCGCTGCCGTGGACGCGTGCTCCCGCGAGCAGCGCCGGCTCGCGCGCGGCGAGGTATTCGTGGGAGACGTACACGCCGATCTCGCCGGGGTCGGCGAAATCGAGCATCGTGGTCAGGAACGTGGCGCTCGCGACCGGGTGCTCGCGGCGGGCGGCCAGCACCGCCAGCGAACAGGCGAGGAGCGTTCCACCGACGCAAAAACCGAGCGCGTTGATGGTCCGGCTGCTGGAGATCTCCCGCGCGGCGTCGATTGCCTGCAGCACGCCTTGCTCGAGGTAGTCGTCCCACGTCAGATGCCCGAGCTCTGGGGAAATGTTGCGCCACGAGATCATGAAGGTTGTGTGTCCTGCACCGACGACGTGCCGCACGAACGAATTTTCCGGCCGCAAGTCGAGGATGTAGTACTTGTTGATGCACGGCGGCACGAGGAGGAGCGGTCGCTTGTAGACTGCGGCGGTCGCCGGCGCATACTGGATCAACTCGATCAGCTCATTGCGGAACACGACGCTGCCCGGAGAGAGCGCCAGGTTGCCGCCGACCTCGAACGCCGATTCGTCGGTCATCGCGATGCGCCCGCGCCGCGCGTCGCCGATCAGGTTCGCCAGCCCCTGGGCGATGCTCGCGCCGCCCGACTCGATTGCGAGCTTGAGCGCTTCGGGATTCGTCGCCAGGAAATTCGATGGCGCGATGGCATCCGCGTACTGCCGCGCCAGAAACCGGACGCGTTTTCTGGATTCGGGATCGCCCTGCACCAGTGCGGCGAGTTCGCGAACGTAGTCGGCGTACAACAGATAGGCGTCTCTCAACCAGGTGAAGTACGGGTGCTCGCGCCACTCTTTTCCACCGAAGCGGCGATCCGGAACTTGGGCCCGAGTGCCGGCCGCCGCCGGTGACGCTTTATCGGCGGCGATCGCCCGCTGCCAGAGAGCGTCGAAGCGCTGGTTGTAGCGTCCGGCGAGCTCGGCCGCGGCAGCGGGATCGATCCATGCCCCGGTAGGTGCAAGCACCGCCAGCGCGGCGTTGCCTATTTCGAGAGGCGGCGGGGCGACCGGCACCGGCGTGGTCGCGTCGCGCGACCACCAGTTGCTCCATTGCTGGCCCATCGCCTGCCACTGGCCGAGGAGCTCGGCCCAATCGTTCGCGGACGTATGCGTTTCCATCGACTCTGGCCTGCTTGCGTCGCTTCGAGTGTAGCGGCTCGCATCGAGGCGCACAAACGCGCCACGCGCGCTCCGCGCGCATCAGTGCTCGAGCAGCAAACCGAGGAGAGCCACCGTCGCGATGCCGCCGCCGATCAACGCCACCTGTTGCAACGTGTGTTGGGGTGCCACGTGGCGATGCAGCCCCGGGATCAGGTCGGCGACGGCGACGTAGAGAAGGCTCGCCGCGGCGAGCGCCAACACGGTCGGCAGCATCTGCTGCATGCTGGCGAGCGCCGCATAGCCGATGAGCCCGCCGGCAAGGGTCGCCGCGGCCGTGAGCAGATTCATCGCAAACGCGCGGCGTCGGGTGTAACCGGAGTGAAGCAATACGGCGAAATCGCCGACCTGCTGGGGGATCGCGTGCGAAACGATCGCCAGCGTCGTCGCCACACCCAGCTTGAAGTCCGCGACGAAGCTGGCAGCAATCGCGATGCCGTCGCAAAGATTGTGCACCGAATTGCCGATCACGATCATGAGCCCCGGTCGACCCACGAATGCGTCGGCGTCGTCATGATGCGCGGGCGCGCGCGCGCCGGGTTCGTCGAACGGCGCATCGTGGGCGTGACGCCACAGGACGAACTTCTCGAGCAGGAAGAAGGCGAGCACCCCGGCGAGCACGGAGGTCATGACGCGCTCGACGCTGCCGTGCGCGAGCGCCTCGGGCAGCAAGTCGAGAAACACGGCCCCGAGCAAGGCGCCGACCGCGAAACTCACCAACCACCGAATCCACCGCGCACTGGCGGCGAGAGTCCCGGCGGCGAGCAGCAGCGCCAGCGTACCGCCGGCAAGGCATCCGAGAATGATCGCCGGGAGCGTCGACATGGGAGGAGCGCGGAACGGCCCGATGATCGATGAAACTGAGTTGCATTATCGGCCGCGACTGCGTGTGCGTCAAATAGCCGCGATCCAGATCAGCGTCGCCATGCGGCCCGCGCGCGCGCCGTCGCGCCGGTACGAGTAGAACGCGTCGGCTTCGCTGACTGTGCAATGTCCGCCACCGTAGATCGATGCGACGCCGGCGCGCGTGAGGCGCCGCCGCGCCAGCGCGTAGAGGTCCGCGAGCCACTTGCCCTGGCGATGCGGCACGAAGCACCGCGCGGCGCCGGGGTCGTCGTCGCAATGCGCAGCAAGCACGTCGGCGCCGACTTCGAAGGCCTGCGCACCGATTGCAGGGCCCAGCCAGGCGAGCACGTTCGCGGGCGGCGTGCGCATGGCGGCGAGCGCTGCCTCGAGCACGCCTGCAGCGAGTCCGCGCCAGCCGGCGTGCGCGGCGGCGACCACGCTTCCCAGGGCATCGGTGAATAGGACCGGAAGGCAATCCGCAGAGTGCACCGCGCAGACCGTATTCGGAGCGCGCGCGACGGCGCCATCGCCTTCCGGCAGACCGCGCGACCGAAGCGCACTCGCTGCATCGGCATCACAGATCGCAATACCATGTACTTGTGCGAGCCAAATCGGCTCGGCGGGGAGCCAGCGCCGAAGCTCGTTGCGGGCGGTCTCGAACCGAGGATCGCTGCGCGTCAGATCGAATTTTTCGCCTGCGTGCGCGTTGCGCGTCGTCGACAGCGCGCACACCTGCGGAGGAGCGGGCCAGTCGGGAACGATCCAGTCGAGCCCGGCCGCTGCGACGCGCGCGGCAAGCGAGCTCTCCGAGTTCGACAATGTCATCCGGCCTGGCGCAGCGAGGCGAGAAGGGCGGCGAAATCGTCGGGTAGCGGCGATTCCCATTGCAGCGATTTCCGCGTCACCGGATGGACGAGGCCGAGGCGCCACGCATGCAGCGCCTGGCGGTGGAACGCTATCCCATGACGCGGTCCGTACGCGGCGTCGCCGACGAGCGGATGCTTGATCGATGCGAGATGCACTCGGATCTGATGCGTGCGGCCCGTCTCGAGCGTGCAAGCAAGCAATGTGCAGGCCGCGAAGCGTTCGCGCACCACGTAATGCGTGACTGCGGCCTTGCCGGACGCGACGACCGCCATCGACGTGCGCTTGACTGGATGGCGACCGACCGGCGCGTCGATGCTGCCGCCCCGGGTCAACACGCCGTGCGCAAGCGCCAAGTATTCGCGCCGTACCGTCCGCGCCTGCAGTTGCCGCACCAAATCGGTCTGCGCGACCGGAGTCTTGGCGATCGCGAGGAGCCCGCTCGTGTCCTTGTCCAGCCGGTGCACGATGCCAGCGCGGGCGACCGCGGCAAGCTGTGGCGCGTGGTGCAGCAGCGCGTTGGCGAGCGTGCCGTCCCAATTGCCGCTGCCGGGGTGGACCACCAGACCGGCGGGTTTGTCGACGATGATGAGCGCATCGTCTTCGTAGACGATCACGAGCGGCAAGGGCTGCGCCACGAGCACGCTCCGGCGCGGATCCGGCAGCGGTGCGACGACGATATGCTCTCCACCGTAGAGCCTCTGTTTCGCCGTCGCCGCTCCGCCCGCGACGGCAACGCGGCCGGCGTCGATCCACGATCGGATGCGACTGCGCGAGTGCTCCGGGATCAGCCGCGCGAGCGCTTGATCGAGCCGCAGCCCGGCGAGCTCGGCGGGAACCGTGAACTCGCGCTGCTCCGAGGGCGTTGCAACGACCGAGGTATAATTTGGGACTGCCACCGGAGTTGCAATAATGTCGGGAACGTCGCTGCTGTGCATCCGAAATGTCTTCGCGATCGTCTTCGCGCTCTCGGCGACTGCGTGCAATCTGCTGCCCGAAGTCAAGGATGACACGGCGGGATGGTCCGCCGAGCGCCTGTATCAGGAGGCGCATGAAATGTTGACGACCGGCAATTATACGCGGGCTGTCAAGCTGTTCGACACGCTCGAGGGCCGCTATCCGTACGGCCGCTACGCGCAACAGGCCATTCTCGAAGGCGCATACGCGAACTACCGGGCCGGTGAGACTGCACCGGCGATCGCGGCCTGCGACCGCTTCATCCGCACCTACCCCAATCATCCCAACGTCGACTACGCCTACTACCTCAAAGGCGTCGTGAACTTCCGCGAAGACCAGGGGCTGTTCGGGTACGTGGTCGAGCAGGATCTTTCGGAGCGCGACCCGAAGATGGCCAGAGAATCGTTCGGCGCATTCAAGGAGCTTGTCGCGCGCTTCCCGGATAGCAAGTACGCGTCCGACTCGGTCGAGCGCATGCGCTACCTGACCAACGCACTGTCCAGCTACGAAGTGCACGTCGCCGACTATTACTATCGTCGCGGCGCTTACGTTGCGGCTGCGAACAGGGCGCAGGCATCGCTGCTCAATTACCCTCAGACGCCGGCCAACGAGGATGCCTTGATCCTTATGGCGAGGAGCTATGACCAGCTCGGCTTGACGCAGTTGCGCGACGATGCGCAACGCGTGCTCAAGGACACTTTTCCCAACGGAAAGTATTTCACTGCCGAAGCCAGGCCCTGGTGGAACTTCTGGTCGCCGAAGCAAGAGGTCCCGCTCCCGCCTGGAGACTCCTCCACCGCGAAGCCATGGTGGAAGTTCTGGTAAGCCACTGGAGTCGTAGCCCGGGTTGAGTCGTAGCCTGGGCTGAGCCTTCAGGGCGAAGCCCGGGGGACAAAAGATTCGTGTCGTCCCGGGCATCGCTGCGCTCAGCCCGGCGCCAAGGATTCGTGTCGTCCACCCCGGGCATCGCTGCGCTCAGCCCGGGCTACTGGCCAGGCGGTGACTGACCGAAGAACGCGATCGCTTCATCGAGCTCGCGCGTCCGTCGCATCGGCGGCAGGGCCTGGAGAATCCGGCGGCCGTAAGGTTTGTCGGCCAGGCGGCGGTCGCAGATCATCAACACGCCGCGATCGGATTCGGAACGAATCAGTCGCCCCGCGCCCTGCTTCAGGCTGATCGCGGCCTGCGGCAGCTGATATTCGAGAAACGGATTGCCGCCCGCACGTGCGATATGGTTCAGCCGCGCGGCGAACAACGGATCGTCCGGGGGCGCGAACGGCAGCTTGTCGATGACGACCAGCGACAGCGCCTCGCCCTGGACGTCGACGCCCTCCCAGAAGCTCTGGCTGCCGAGCAACACCGCATTGCCGAGCATGCGAAAGCGCGACAGGAGCTCGCTGCGCGAGCCTTCGCCTTGCACGAGCAGCGGATAGTCGAGACCCTCGCGCGCGAGCGCCGCGGCGATCCTCTCGCGGGCGCGGCCGAGAGCGCGCAGCGTTGTGAATAACAGAAACGCGCGCCCACCGCTCGCCTTCAGCACCGGCAGTGCCGCGGCGACGACGGCATCGGTATGTTCGAAGCTGTTCGGCTCCGGCAGTCCGCGCGGAACGTAGAGCAGCGCCTGGGCGGGATAATCGAACGGGCTGTCCCAGCAGCCGGTCGCGGCATTCGCGAGGCCGAGCTCGCGCTGATAGTGCGTGAAGTCGCCACCGACCGCCAGCGTAGCCGAGGTGAAAATCCACGAGCGGGCTGTATCGGCGACCTGCCGCGCGAAAATCTCCGCGATCGAGAGCGGCGAGGCGTGCAACTGCCAGCCGCGGATCGTGACCTCGATCCAGCGGATCCAGTCCGGATCGTCGCCATCGCGCCAGCGAGCGAGCCGTGCCGCGGCGTCGGTCGCGCGCTGGGCGCACAGTGCCAGAGCGTCGCTGCGCTCCGCCTGGCGCGAGAGCTCGGAGGCGAGAAGTTCGAGCGCCGCGGCCAGAGCGTCGAGCGCTTCGGGAAAATCGGGCCGGCGCAGCGCTTCGGCACGCGGCGACTTGCCCAGCGTCTCGCCTGCCGCAAGCCGCACCCGGCGCAGCGCCTGCGCCACGCCCTGCACCGCGTCGGGCAAGGGCGCGTAATCGCGCGCAGCCCTCAGTCCCTCGACTTCGGCGTCGCGGGCGAGCTCGGAGAGCGCTCCTGCGCTCAACTCCTCGCCGAAGAAAAGCGTTGCGGTATCGGGCAACTGATGTGCTTCGTCCAGAATCACCGTATTGCAAGCCGGCAGGAGATCGGTGAGTCCCTCGTCCTTCAGCACGACGTCGGCGAAGAACAGGTGATGGTTGATGACGACGACGTCGGCGGCGAGCGCCTCCTTGCGCGCATTCATCACGAAACACTCGCCATAGTTGGGGCACTCGCCGCCGAGGCAGTTCTCGCGCGTCGAGGTGACCTGCGCCCAGATGCCGGCGTTGTCGGGTACGTCCGCCAGCTCGGCCTTGTCGCCGGTCGTCGACGTGCGCGCGAAGGATTCGATCCGCTTGAGATAGCGTGCATCGGCACGCGAGGCGAACGTTCCCTCCTGCCGGGCGCGATCGAGGTGGTAGTGGCAAACGTAGTTTGCCCGGCCTTTGAGCAGTGCGACGGTGATCGGGACTTTGAGCGCATCACGGATCAGCGGCAAATCGCGCTGGAAAAGCTGGTCCTGCAGCGTCTTGGTACCCGTGGATACGACGACCTTGCCGCCCGAGAGCAGGGCGGGGACGAGATAGGCAAAGGTCTTGCCGGTGCCGGTACCGGCTTCGGCGAGCAACTGACCGCGCTCGTCGATCGCGCGCGCGACCGCGTCGGCCATCGCGAGCTGCTGGTCGCGAAAGCGATACGCGGGCAGCTCCCGCGCAAGTGGGCCCTCGGGCCCGAAGATGCGCGCGAGGTCAGCCATCGCGTTGGGGCTTTCCGTGACATCCGGATCTCGTGTGGCGGCCCACGGCATCGCGTCGGTCACGGACGCGTTTTCTTGCGTTTGGACGCCGGCGCAGCGACAGGTTTGGTCGAGGCTTCGTGCAGCGTGCGAATCGCGCCAATCCGCTCGGTGAACTCTCCGTAGGGGCGGAAGACGCGTTGCTTGTAGCCTTCGTCGGCCTCGTCGGGTGCCGGCACGAGCCTAGCCAGGCTTTCGAGCCACACATCGTAGAGTTGACGCAGATTCTGCACCGCGTCCTTACTGCGCGCCGCTTCGCGCAGCGCCGCCTGGTACGGTCGCGCGATCGAAAGCTTGTGCTTGTCGATGCAGTACTCGGTCTTTGCACCGTGCACGCCTTCCTGGGCGCCCGTCAGTCCAAACTCGATGATCTCGATGCTCTTGATCTGGCGGCACATCGTATAGGTCTGGGGCACGGCCTCGAGAAAGCACTCCATGCCGCTGCTGTGCGCAGCGGTGGGGCAGATGTAGGGGTCGACTTTGTCCAGGGCAAACGCCGACGTGTCGGGCAGCGCCGCGGCAAGAACGAAGACGACGAGCGAAGCATAGCGGTGCATCTGACTGGCAATGCTACCGTGGGGGCGCAGTCGGCTCAAGCGCGCAGCGGACTGCAACGACACTTGGATCCCCGCCTGCGCGGGGATGAGGCGGCTGTTTTGGCTTCGGCCGCGCACCCTCGCGGAGCTCCGGTGCGCTTAACGCGGCTTTGCCGCATCAGCCTGCGCCGCAACACCTGTGTGTTCTCAATCGCGGCCCGTCCGTCGGCGGGCCCGCTCTTGATCCGCGTCAGATCGTGACGCCCCCCGAGACTTCGATGACCGCCCCGTTGACATAGCTCGCCTCGTCGGACGCGAGCCAGGCGTAGGTATTGGCGATCTCTTCGGGTCGTCCGAGGCGGCCCATCGGCACCTTCTCCTCGATCGCCTTCAGCACCTTTTCGGGAATCGAGCCGAGGATCGGCGTTTCGATGAAACCGGGGCAGATCGCGTTAGCGCGAATGCCCTTGCTGCCGAGCTCGCGAGCCCAGGTCTTGACCATGCCGATGACGCCGAACTTGGTCGCCGCATAGTTGGTCTGGCCGAAGTTGCCGTAGAGGCCGACGATCGACGAGGCGTTCAGAATGCAGCCGGAATTCTGCTGCAGCATGATGTCGACAACGGCCTTGGTGCAGTTGTAGACGCCCTTGAGGTTGACGTCGATCACGCGCTCGAATTGCTCGTCGGTCATCTTGGAAAAGCGGGCGTCCTCGACGATGCCCGCATTGTTGACCAGCGTGTCGATGCGATGCCAGGCGAACATCACGTTCTCGACCATGCGCGCGATGCTCTCCTTGTCGGTTACATCGACCTGGAAACCGAGCGCTTCGCCGCCGATACCGCGGATCGCGGCCAGCGTTTCGGCCACCGCGGTCATATTGATGTCGCAGACCGCGACTTTGGCACCTTCTTTCGCAAACTTGACTGAAGTTGCCCTGCCAATGCCCTGCCCGCCGCCGGTGATGATGGAAACCTTGCCTTGAAGCCTTAATGAACCGTTGCCGTTCAGACCACTGCCGTTGAGGCCCATACCATCCCTCTCGAACCCCCATTTTGGGCTCAGGGTCGTGGCCCTGTTGCACCGCAGCGGATTCTGCGCTCGTTGAGTGCAACGCACAATATGGCAATTCGCTGACGAGAGCGGCGGCTTCGACTTTGTTGTATTTTTGATAACTTATTGTAATCATGAATATAGAACGATAGGGCGATGGAAACCAGAGTCTACTGTCGCGCGGCACTCACCGGATGGCTATTGCACCGCGATCAGGATCCCTCAGTTGGCCGGTAACCCGAAGCAGGCACTCACTTTGGCGGAATCAATTCGGTTCCCAGTGCTCGAGGACGAGTTGGAGCGAGGCGAGCCCTTGATAGTGGCTGACCTCGGGGCGATACGCTGCCCGGATGCGCACCGGCAGGGGTCCCGGCTCATTAAACGCGATGGCGTCCAGACGCCTGCCCGTGTTCGTCAGCACAAGCCTCGAGTGCCTGTCACCGAGGCGTCGCTGCTCGATAACCGTGAATTCGCCGTCGAAGACCGGTAGCGGAAAACCTTGGCCCCACACCTGCGCCGCCACTTCCTGCGCGAAGCCCAGCGTGAGTTCTGCGGGATAGAGCTCGCCGTCGGTCTCTAGCGTCTGCTGCAGAGCGGTGGGCGATAGCCATTCGCGCGCCACGCGTTCGAACTCGGCGGCAAATCGCGGCAACGCGGCTTCCGCCAGGCTCAACCCCGCAGCGAACGCGTGGCCGCCGAAGCGCGCGATCGTTCCGGGTGCACGTTTGGCGACGAGATCGAGCGCGTCGCGTAGATGGAATCCGGCGATCGCTCGCCCGGATCCGCGCAGCTCGCCGTCGGCAACCCGCGCAAAAACAATTGTGGGGCGGTGAAAACGCTCCTTGAGCCGCGACGCAACGATGCCGACCACCCCCTGATGCCACTCGGGCCGGTAGACGCATAGCGTGTAGCGGTCCCCGGGAATCGTTTCGTCGAGTCCGTCGAGCGCCTGTTCGTGCATCGTCGCTTCGACCTCGCGCCGCTCGCGATTGAGCCGGTCGAGCTCCGCGGCGAGCGGGGCCGCGCTCGTTTCATCCTCGGCCAGAAGGCAGGCGATGCCGACCGACATGTCGGCGAGGCGCCCTGCGGCGTTGAGCCGCGGTCCGGCGACGAAGCCGAGGTCATACGCCGTGGCCCGTGCCGGGTCGCGCCCGGCGGCCGCGAACAGCGCGCGCAGTCCCGGCTGCGATCTCGCTGCACGAATGCGGTACAAGCCTTGTCCGACGAGAATCCGGTTGACGTGATCGAGTTGCACAACATCGGCGACCGTGCCAAGCGCTACCAGGTCGAGCAGCGTGGCAAGATTCGGCTCGCCGCTTCTCGCGAAGCGCCCGCGCTCGCGGAGGAGTGCCCGCAGCGCGATGAGCACGTAGAACATCACGCCGACGCCGGCGAGATGCTTGCTCGGAAACGTGCAGCCCGGCTGATTGGGATTGACGATCAGCTTGGTTGCGGGCAGTTCTGCTCCCGGCAGATGATGATCGGTGATCAGCACCTCGATGCCGCGTGCGCGCGCCGCGGCGACGCCGTCGACGCTGGCGATGCCATTGTCGACGGTAATGATCATCGCCGGCTCGCGTTGCGCGGCGAGCGCGACGATCTCCGGCGTGAGCCCGTAGCCGAACTCGAAGCGATTGGGCACGAGGTAATCGACGTGCGCGCCCATCGCCCGCAAGCCCCGCACGCCGACCGCGCACGCAGTCGCGCCGTCGGCATCGTAATCCGCGACGATGACCAGCCGCTCGTCGAGCTCGATCGCAGCAGCAAGTCGCGCCGCCGCAGCGTCGATGCCCTTCAGTGTCCTCCACGACGGCAGCCTGCCGAGTTCGAGGTCGAGTTCGGAAGGCGAGCGCACGCCACGAGCGGCAAAAACGCGCGCGAGCACCGGTGCGATACCGGACGCCACAAGCGCCGCCGCGATTTCGGGTACAGGCCGGCGAACGATGTCCATCGTCAGCTTTGTATTGCCTCGGTGGCGAAGCGGGCGAGCAGCGGCGCGACGCGCGGCGAGGAGAACCGCGAACGCCATCGCTGTATCAGCGCTGGTCGCGGCAAACGAAACTCCAACGCGCGCGCGCGGCCGGCGATGACCAGTTGGACTTCGCGAGTCGCGCCGGCGTGGAGCGCGCGCTCGGCGGGAGCCAGCCACGCGCGATCGAGCGCCGCGAGTCGCGTGGCCGCAGCGTCGACGTCGAGCGCATCGAGCCAGAAAACCTGCGGCACGGCACTCGGCACGGCGTCGAGCGCCACGGGCAGCGGGGCAGGCACAAGCCCGGCGCTCCGGCTCAGGTCATAAATCAGTCCGCCATCGGCGAAGATCCGGACCGCGGGCGCATCGCGCAAGACGAGTGTGCCGCCGCCCCACAGCCACACGCTGTCGACGAGCGCGCGCCGGGTCTGCTCGCGCCTTCGATTCACCGCGTGCTCGAACAACAGCATTTGCGTTTCGCTCTGCCAGCGTCGCCAGCGTGCTGCATCCGGGCCGGCCGCGAGATAAGGGACAAGCGGCGCGCCGAGCGCAGTTTCGGGCGGAAAGGTGACGAGTCGCGGCGCATGCTCGACCCGCGCGAACCAGTGTGTCGGTCCGGGTGCAAAAAACCGGATGCCGTCGTCGGCGAAGTGCGCGTTGAGCGTTGCGATGAGCGCGTCGGCCTCGGCTCTCTCGAGATCGCTCACCAATCCGGCGAGCCGAACGTCGGCCTGTCCTACGACGAATCGCGCCGGCTCGGCGCAAAGCCAGTACGCGCCATCCGTATCGAGACCAGCCGCCCGCGCGAGCCAGGGCGCGACGGGCCAGTCCTGTTGCTTCGCAATGCCGCAACAGCGGCAGGCGGTCGCGACCAGGCCGTCCTCTTCGATGGCGGGCGAAGGCGCGGCGGCGATCAGCCGCGCGAGCGCCGGCGCCTCTTTTTCCACGGCGGCGAGCGCTAGGAGAGGCCAGTCGAGCAGACCGGGTACGACTATGGTGAAGTGCATGTAAGTCCGCTCGGGGGTGCGCGCCGAGTGTAACACGCAAGCGTGTCATCTCAGGCGAACGGTTTATGGCACACTGGCGCGCTCGCCGGGACACTTGCGCGCGAAGGAGGTCGTGCCCGGCTGTCAACCGGATTCGCGAAGCCTGACGTGCCCTACGAATTACTCGTCGGATTGCGCTACACCCGCGCGCGCCGCGGCTCGGGCCGCAACGGCTTCGTGTCGTTCATCGCCGCGGTGTCGATGCTGGGCATCGCCCTGGGCGTCGCCGCATTGATCGTCGTACTCTCGGTGATGAACGGCTTCCAGGAGGAGTTGCGCACGCGCATCCTGGCGGTTGCGTCGCATATCGAGATACGCGGCCTCGCCGGCGGCATCGCCGACTGGCCGTCGCTCGCGCAGGCCGCGCGGACGAACGCACGCGTCCAGGCCGCGGCGCCGTACGTCCTCGGACAGGCGATGCTCTCGGCAGGAGAAGTCAATCGCGGCGCGCTGGTCCGCGGCATCGATCCCGGGCTCGAGGACACGGTTGCCGATTTCGGCAGCCATATGCGCGCCGGCTCGCTAGCCGATCTCAAACCCGACGGGTTCGGCATCGTGCTCGGCTCAGAGCTTGCGCGTGCGATGGGCGTGCGCATGGGCGACAGCGTCGTCGTCATCACGCCGCAGGGCACCGTCACGCCAGCGGGAACGCTGCCCAGGGTGAAGAGTTTTCGCGTCGTCGGCGTGTACGAGATCGGCATGTTCGAGTTCGACAGCGGGCTTGCGCTGATCCATCTGTCCGATGCGCAGAAGCTCTACCGCCTCGGCAACGCGGTGACCGGCGTACGGCTCAAGCTCGATGATCTGTTCGCCGCGCCGCGAGTGGCCCACGAGCTCTTGCCGGTGCTGCCCGTCGACGCCGAGGTGCGCGACTGGACGCTGAGCCACGCCAATTTCTTCCGCGCGGTGGCGATCGAAAAACGCATGATGTTCCTGATCCTGACGCTGATCGTCGCCGTCGCGGCGTTCAACATCGTCTCGGCGCAGGTGATGGTCGTGACCGACAAGCAGGCCGACATTGCGATCCTGCGCACGCAGGGCGCATCCCCCGCAAGCATTCTGGCGATCTTCGTGATCCAGGGCGCGCTGGTCGGCACCATCGGCACATTGCTCGGCGTCGCGGGTGGCCTCGCGCTCGCTTTCAACATCGATACCGTCGTCCCGTTCATCGAACGCGTTTTCGGCGTGCAGTTCCTCGACAAGAGCGTCTATTACATCAGCGAGCTGCCGTCGCAGGTGCAGCAGGCCGATGTCCTGCTGGTCGCTGCGATCGCGTTCGCGCTGACGCTCTTGGCTACGCTCTACCCGAGCTGGCGCGCCGCACGGATCAATCCCGCGGAGGCGCTGCGGTATGAATAGCACAGCGCCCGTGCTCGAATGCCGCGGCCTCAAGAAAACATATCGCAGCGGGCCGCTGCTGGTGCCGGTGCTGCTCGGCGTCGATCTTGCCGTTGTCCCCGGCGAGCGGCTCGCCGTCGTCGGCGCGTCGGGATCAGGCAAGAGCACGCTGCTGCATCTGTTGGGCGGGCTCGACGCGCCCACTGGCGGAGAAGTCTTCATCCGCGGCGTGCCGTTCGCCCGTTTGCGCGCCTCCGAGCAGGGGCGGCTGCGCAACCGCGCGCTCGGCTTCATCTACCAGTTCCATCATCTGTTGCCGGAGTTTTCCGCGCTCGACAACGTGGCGATGCCGCTGTTCATCCGCCGCGAACAGCCCGAACGGGCGCGCGCAGCGGCGGCAAGTATCCTGGGGCGCGTGGGGCTCGCCGATCGCGTCCTGCACCGGCCCGGCGAACTCTCGGGCGGCGAACGCCAGCGCGTCGCGTTGGCGCGCGCGCTGGTCACCGCACCTGCCGTCGTGCTCGCTGACGAGCCGACCGGTAATCTCGACCGCCACACCGCCGCGCAGGTATTCGACCTGATGCTCGAGCTCAACCG
>WNFV01003571.1_pt1 | contig 38308 bp, 36 predicted proteins | sample 5400101 | NCBI WGS metagenome assembly WNFV01 (sample SAMN13153361, study PRJNA577476) | soil metagenome | isolation source: 115 cm soil or saprolite under grassland replicate 1 | place: USA:California | collected 2016-06-15 | reverse complement strand
GACGTGCCGTCCATGCCCGTGGCGCTCACCGAGCACCGGTCGGTCATCAATCCCCTCGGCGTCAAGGGCGTGGGGGAGAGCGGCGCCATCCCGGGAGCGGCGGCCATCGTCAACGCGATCGAAGACGCGCTGGCCGAGTTCAACGTGGTACTGCGCGAGGGCCCCGCCACCCCCGCCCGCATCTGGCAAGCCCTCCAGGACGCCCGCCGAAATCCCTCGCCCCCAGAGGGGGAGAGGGCAGGGTGAGGGGGAGGGCCAGCAAGCAGCAGATGAAAGAAAAAAAGCCTTCGCCTTCCACCATCGTTCTCCTCGTCCGCCACGGCCTCACCCCCACCACCGGCGTGAAGCTGCCCGGCCGCGCTCGCGGTCTTCACCTCTCCGACGAGGGCCGCCGCCAGGCCGAGACCGCCGCTGCCCGCATCGCCAAGCTCGAAAAGGTGGTGGCCATCTACTCCTCGCCCCTCGAGCGCGCGCGCGAGACGGCCGGCATCATCGCCAGGGCGCGGAACATGGCGGTGCGCATCGAGCGCGGTCTGCTCGAAGTGGACATCGGCAAGTGGACGGGCCTCGCCCTCAAGGACGCCGTGGCGAAGCCCGAATGGAAGGCCGTGCAGCAGCATCCGAGCGGCTTCCGCTTTCCGGGCGGCGAGTCCTTCACCGAGATGCAGGCGCGTGTCACCGGGGCCATCGCGCGCATGGTGGCCCGTCACGCCGGCAAGATCATCGTGGCCGTCTCGCACGCCGATCCGATCAAGGCCGCGGTGGCGCATGCCATCGGCACGCCCCTCGATCTCTTCCAGCGCATCGGCATCGGCACCGCGTCGATCAGCGTGCTCGCCTATAGCCAGTCGAGCAGCGCCGCCCTGACCGTCAACTCCATGGACGGCGACCTCGCCCGGGTGGGGATCAAGTGAGCCAGTCGTTCGACTTCGAGCAGCCGGACTTCTTCACCACCGGCGCCATCGGCAAGCCGGGCGAGCGCGTCTTCTACCTGCAGGCGCGCGAGAAGGGCTCGCTCATCACCCTCAAGTGCGAGAAGGGACAGGTGAAGTCGCTCGGCGACTATCTCGCCGGGCTCATCACGAAGCTCGGGGCCCCCAAGGGCACGGTGCCCACCGACATGGACCTGCTCCCCTTTGCCGAACCCGCGTGGATCGTGTCCACCCTGGGCGTGGGCTACGACGACGACCACGACCGCATCATCGTGGAAGCGCACGAGCTGTTCGAGGAAGAGGAGGAAGGCCAGCGCGCGGGCGAGGAGCCCGCCTCCGCGCGCGTGCGCATCACCCGCGAGCAGGCGCAGGCTTTCGTCACTCGCGCCGCGGAGCTGATGAAGGCGGGGCGGCCCAACTGCCCCGTGTGCAGCGAGCCCATGGACGCGGGCGGCCACATCTGCCGCCGCAGCAATGGCCATATCGTTCACTGAGGCGCTGGAGCTGCTGAGAGGCGGCGCCGTCACCGTCAAAGGGCGCATGCCGTGGGCGAGCAACGTGACCCTGCTCGCCGAAGTGGAGCGCGACGGCACCTGCGTGCGCGCCATCTACAAGCCCGGCCGCGGCGAGCGTCCCCTGTGGGACTTCCCGCCCTGCCTCTACAAGCGCGAGGAAGCCGCCTATCTCTTCTCCGAGGCGCTCGCGTGGGGCCTCGTGCCGCCCACCATCGTGCGCGAGGGCCCCCTCGGCGAGGGCTCGTTCCAGCTCTTCGTGGAGGCGGAGTTCGAGCAGCACTGGTTCACCATGCGCGAGGACCCCCGCCACCGTGAGCGCCTGCAGAAGATCTGCGTCTTCGACTTCGTGGCCAACAACGCCGACCGGAAGAGCGGCCACTGCCTCCTCGGGCCGGACAACCTGATCTACGCCATCGACAACGGTCTCTGCTTCCACACGGAGCTGAAGCTGCGCACGGTGATCTGGGACTACGCGGGCGAAACGATTCCGAAACGCGTAGTGGAGGACCTGAAGAACTTCGTGAAGGAAGGGCTGCACCCTCCCCTCGCCGAGATTCTCGCGCCCGATGAGCAGCAGGCGCTCCTCGTGCGGGCCCAGGCCCTCGCCGACTACTCCCGCTTCCCCGAAGATCAGAGTGGCCACCGCTATCCGTGGCCGTTGGTGTAGACCGGCCCGTTCTCCGACCTAGGACCACCCGCTAGGTACGGGCATACGCGAAGCCGTTGATCTTGCACGAGGAATGGTAAAGGCTGCTCGGATCCGTCCACTCGAAGGTGAGACGGGTCGCCGCGCCGGCGTAAGAAATGATCACGATGGTGGGCCCGCTCTGCTCCGACCAGTCGGGAGGCGCCCACATGCCCTCGACGACATGCTCTCTCGGCCGCGAGTACGAAAACGACCCGAAGGCCGAGGGCGGTGACACGTAGCCCTCGTACGATGTCTGCCGGTGCGAATAGGTCAGATCGTCCTTGAACTCCCACGTGTCCTGCGTCCCGCTGACGTACACGCTGGGATTTATGCCCTGCGACTGAGCCCCGGTCCATCTGCCCATGACCGCCGCCGCGGCTGATCTCGCTCGATCGGCCGAGCCGTCCGTGTTCCGGGAGAGAACCACGGAGGCATAGAGAGCCGCCTGCTCCTTGGTGAGCTCGAGCTTGGACACCAGCGCCTCAGTGAAGATGTCCCGCCCCGGAGCGCCGGCCCCGGCCCGGTAGACGTTTTTCATTACGCGACAGAGGGTAGCGAGGTCGTTGAAGTTGTTCATCAGGGTAGAAGTGTAGCGCAGGACGCGCCCGTGGGGTTCCCCTTGCCGAGGGCGCCTATCCCCGCTACGCTCCGGGTCCGGAACATCACAACACATGGAGGAGCCAATGACGCGGTATCTGTTCCGCAACGTGAAGCTGCTGGACCCCGCCCAGGACGAGCTGCTGGGCGGCCACGAGGTCCTCGTCGAGGGCGAGGTGATCCGCGAGGTGTCGGACCGGGCCATCCAGGCCGGCGGGGCCACGGTCATCGACGGCGGAGGCCGGACGCTCATGCCGGGGCTGATCGATTGCCACGTGCACGTGTTCCTGAGCGAGCTCAATATCCGGAATCTCGAGCACGTGCCGCTGACCCTCATGACGGCGTGGGCGGCGGAGCTGATGCGCGGCATGATCGATCGCGGGTTCACCACGGTGCGCGATACGGGCGGCGCCGACTGGGGCATCAAGACCGCGGTGGAGCGCGGCCTCCTCGCCGGGCCGCGGCTCTTCATCTCCGGACGAGCCATCGGCCCCACCGGCGGTCACAGCGACTCGCGGCGGCGCACCGATGGCGGAGCGCCCTGCGGCTGTTGCAATGCCATGGTCTTCACCATGTCGCTGGCCGATGGCCCCGACGAGGTGCGTCGAAGCGCGCGCGAGCAGATGCGCCAGGGCGCCGATCAGGTGAAGATCATGATGTCGGGCGGCGTCGCCTCACCCTATGACCCGCTCGACAGCCTGCAGTACAGCCCCGCCGAGGTCGCCGCGGTGGTCGAGGAGGCGCAGGCCTTCGGCCGCTACGTCTGCGCCCATGCCTACACGCCCGAGGCCATCACGCGGGCCATGCAGGGCGGAGTGCGCACCATCGAGCACGGCAATCTCATCGACGAGCCGGCCGCGCGGCTCATGGCCGACAAGGGCGCCTTCCTCGTGGCCAACCTCGTGACCTACCATGCCATGAAGGAGCGGGCGGCTCAGTTCGGCATGTCGGCCGACATGCTGGCCAAGAACGACGTGGTGCTCGAGGCGGGCTACCGCTCGCTCGAGATCTGCAAGCGGGCGGGCGTGCCCGTGGCCTACGGCAGCGATCTTCTCGGCCCGCTGCAGGAGGAGCAAAGCCGCGAGTTCCTCATCCGGGGCGAGGTGATGAAGCCCATCGAGGTCATCCGGTCCGCCACCACCGTGGCCGCCCGCGTGCTCCGCCGCGAGGGTACGCTGGGCGTGATCGCGCCCGGGGCATTGGCCGACCTCCTCCTGGTGGACGGCAATCCCCTGTTGGACCTGGGTCTCTTCCAGAAGCAGGGGGCGCACCTCACCGTCATCATGAAAGGCGGAGCGTTTCACAAGAACCTTCTGTCCTGAGGGAAAAGCTTCGCGTCGACGGGCGCGCCTGAGAGGATGGGCCCGTGCGGCTCTTCGACCAGAAGTTCGGCGCGGACTTCCTGAGCGGGGTGCCGACCCGGCCGGGCGTCTATCACCTGTACGACGGGGCCGGAGCGCTGCTCTACGTGGGCAAGGCCGCCAATCTGCGGCGCCGCCTCGGCCAATATCGGACGGCGGGCCGGAGGAAGCGGGAGCGCAAGCGTCGGGCCCTCGTCAAGGCCACCACCCACATCACGTGGGAAGTCTGCGAGTCCGCCCTCACCGCCGCCCTCACCGAGATCCGCCTCATCCAGACGCTGCGGCCACCGCGAAACGTGACGAGCGCGTTCCCGTTTCTGTATCCGTTCGTCGGCATCCGCCTCGAGGGCCGGGAGGCGTACTTCTGCCTGACCACCTCGCCCGCCGCCTTCGCCGCCTTCGATCTGCACGGCGCCTTCCGGTCGCGGAAGGTGACGGGCGAGGCCTTCTTCTCGCTCATGCGACTCCTCCACTTCGTGGGGCATCCGGTGCCGCGGCACCGATGCCGGCGCTTCGGCGCGGCGCCGCACTCCCATGTGATGGGATTTCGCCGGTTGCCGAGCGAGGCGGCCGATGACTGGCGCCGGCTGCTGCGCGGCGAATCCCGCGCAGCCCTCGAGGCGCTTTCCCTCGAGCTGATCGAGCACGATGGGGCGCGCGCCCGGGCCTCGGAGATTCGCGAGGATCTCCTCGCCATCGAGCGCTTCTTCGAGGACGAGGCACGCGCGCTGGCCCGAGCCATCGCGGCCACGGGCCACGCCGCCTACCCGGTCGCCCAGCAGGAGCGCGATCTGCTCTTCGCCACATACCGCGACGCGAGCGCCTGACCGCCGGATCTCCCGCCCTTCACGCAGAAAGCTTTGCGAGGGTCGCGGCGAACACGTTCGGCCGCGCGCCACCGTCTCAGCCCCGGATGAGGAGGATGATCCCGGAGACGAGGAGGACGGCGAAGACGACTCGCCTGAAGCGGGAGTGATCGACGCGATTGAAGAGCAGCATGCCGAGCGCGGTGCCCGCGGCGGCGGGCAGGGCAAAGGACACGGACAGACGCCACACCTCACGGGTCAAGAGGCCGGCCCACCAGTACCCGGCCAGAATCACCACCTGGTTCACGAAGAAAAACATCTGGAGATTGGCCTTGATGGTCTGCCGACTCCACCCCTGCGTGGTCGAATAGAGAATAACCGGTGGTCCGGGCATTCCCACCGCCCCGCCCGCCATGCCCGCGACAAGCCCGGCACCGATAGCCCAGCGCCGGCCCCGGAGTCGTTCGGGGTAGACGCCGGCCCACTCGAGAAGGACCACCACCACGAGCACCCCACCGATCGTTCGATTGAGGATGGCTGCGGAGCACGTCACGATGATCCAGACGCCGAGCGGCGTGCCCAGTACCGTGCCGACGAGGAGGTAGGTCACACCACGCGGAGTCAGGTGTCGGCGCACCGGCACGAAGATGGCGAGGGCGAACACGATCGTGTAGATCGTGAGCACCGTGATGGCCGTGCCGGGAGACATGAAGTACGGCAGAAAGGCCATGGCCACGAGGGCATTGCCGAACCCGGCGAGCCCCAGCACCAGGCTGGCGGCCGCCATGACGAGGGCGCACGCGGCCCAGTCGAGCGTCACTGAACGGGGACGCGCTCCTTCAGCACCCACGCGTAGTCGAGCGCGATCTCGCGCAGGTAGTCGTAGCGGCCGGAGGCGCCGCCGTGGCCCGCGTCCATGTTGATCTTGAACAGGAGGGACTCGGCGCCGTCGTTCAGCGCGCGCTGGCGGGCCACCCACTTGGCGGGCTCCCAGTACATCACCTGGCTGTCGTTGAGCGACGTCTTCACCAGGATGGCCGGGTAAGGGCGGGCGGCCAGGTTGGTATACGGGCAGTAGCTCTTCATGTACTCGTACTGCTCACGGATCTTGGGGTTGCCCCACTCCTCGAACTCGCCCACGGTGAGGGGCAGCGATTCGTCGAGCATGGTGTTGATCACGTCCACGAAGGGCACACGCAGAATGGCGGCGTGGCAGAGATCCGGGCGCATGTTGAGGACGGCCCCCATCAGGAGGCCGCCCGCGCTGCCACCCTCGATGACCAGCCGATCGGTGGCGGTGTAGCCCTCCTTCACCAGATGATCGGCCACCGCGATGAAGTCGGTGAAGGTGTTGCGCTTGTTCATCATGCGGCCGGCGTCGTGCCAGCGCTTGCCCAGCTCGCCGCCGCCGCGGATGTGGCCGATGGCCAGGGTGTAGCCGCGATCGAGGAGACTCAGGCGATTGGACGAGAAGGTCACCGGATACGGCATGCCATAGGCGCCGTAGCCCGTCAGGTACATGGGCGCGGTGCCGTCCCGAGGCGTTTCCGTGCGGCACACGAGAGAGATGGGCACCTGGACGCCGTCGGGGGCCGTGACCCAGATTCGCTCGGAGCGGTAGCGCGTGGGGTCGTAGCCGCCCAGCACCTCGGTCTGCTTGAGCAGGGTGCGCGCGCGCGTGAGCACATCGTAGTCGAAGACCGAGGCGGGCGTGATGAGCGACTGGTAGCGGAAGCGGTACATCCGCGTGTCGAACTCCGCGTTCGCGTCGGCGCTCACTTCGTAGGCCGGCTCGGGAAACTCGATGTGATGCGTGGAGCCGTCGGCCAGCCACGTGATGTGCAGGCGGGTCAAGGCGCTCTCCCGCTCATGCACGATGAAGTGGCTGGCGAAGACCTCGACGTCGTCCAGCATGACGCTTTCGCGGTGGGCCACCAGCTCGGTGAAGCGCTCGGGCCGCGGATCGTTCACGGGCGCCGAGACCAGCCGGAAGTTGCGCCGGCCGCCGCCATTGGTGCGGATGTAGAAGCGGTCGCCCCCGTGATCCACGGCGTACTCGTGATCCTTCTCGCGGGGCATCAGCATCTGCCACGCCGCGGCCGGCTCGTGGGCGGGCAGATAGCGCCACTCGCTGCTCGTGAAGGAGCCCGCTCCCAGAAAGAGGAAGGCGCGGCTGCGCGAGCGCTCCACGCCGACGCGGAAGAGCTGGTCCGTCTCCTCGTAGACGAGGTCGCTGCCCGCGAGGCCCAACCGATGGCGCCAGAACCGGTAGGGGCGTTTGGCCTCGTCCTCGGTGACGTAGAAGATGGTCGCGTTGTCGGCGGCCCACGCCACGGAGGCCACCTTCTCGATGGTGCCGGGCAGGAGCGCCCCCGTGCGCAGGTCCTTCACGTAGAGCGTGTACTCGCGGAAGCCCGTGACGTCGGTGGAATAGGCGAGGAGATGGCTGTCGTCGCTGACCGCGTAGGCGCCGAGGGAGAAGAACGGGTGCCCGGCGGCCAGCAGGTTCAGATCCAGCATCACCTCTTCGGGCGCGTCCAGGCCGCCCGGCTTGCGGCAGTAGATCGGGTACTGCTTGCCCTTTTCGGTGCGTGAGTAGTAGAAGTACCTGTCGCGGCGGAAGGGCACCGAGGAGTCGTCCTCCTTGATGCGGGCGAGCATCTCCTGGTAGAGCGCCTCCTGGAAAGCCTCCGTGGGCTTCATCAGCTCGCCCGTATAGGCATTCTCTTCGCGAAGATAGGCGAGAACGGAGGGGCTGTCCTTCTCGCGCAGCCAGTAGTAGTCGTCCTGGCGGGTCTCGCCGTGGAGCACGTCGACTTTGGGGACTTTTTTCGCTACCGGTGGTGTCGGCATGGACTCGTACTGTACGGGCCGCGCGCGGGTTGTCAAGGCGTCCGAATGTGGTATATCGGCACCATGACTCCTCCCAATTCCTTCCTCAATACGCCTTACGGCGCCTATCTGGCGCGCGAGGTGCCGGCGCCCGACCCCGAGCTCACCCGCGTGGGCCCCGGCACTCCATGCGGGGAATACCTGCGGCGGTTCTGGCAGCCCGTGGCCTTTGCCCGGGACCTTCGCGCGGTGCCCCTGCGCATCAAGATCATGGGCGAGGACCTCGTGGTCTTCCGCGACAAGGCCGGACGCGTGGGGCTCTTGCAGCTGCATTGCGCGCATCGGGGCACCTCGCTCGAATACGGGCTGATCAGCGAGCACGGCATCCGCTGCTGCTATCACGGCTGGATGTACGACGTGGACGGGCGCATCCTCGAGACACCGGGCGAGCCCGCGTCGAGCACTCTCAAGGATCGGCTCTGCCAGGGCGCGTATCCCACGCACGAGTTCGGCGGGCTCGTCTTCGCCTACATGGGGCCGCCCGCCCGGACGCCGGCCTTCCCGCACTACGACACCTTCGATCTGCCGGGCTACACCCTCATGCCCGCGGGCAAGTTCGCCCTGCCGTGCAACTGGCTCCAGATCAAGGACAACAGCATGGACCCGGTGCACACGTCGTTCCTCCACGCGATCTCGAGCGGGTACCAGTTCACCGAAGCCTTCGGCGCGCTCGCGGAGCTGGACTGGGAGGAGACGCCGTACGGAATGATGTACATCGCCACGCGACGGATCGGCGAGCTGGTGTGGGTGCGCGTGGCCGACTTCATGGCGCCCAACGTCCATCAGTTCACCCGCGAGCTCGAGGACGCCACGAAGGAAAAGGCGGCGAGCCGGCCCGTGGTGATCCGCTGGGCGGTGCCCATCGACGACACGCACACGTGGAATATGGAGCTGGCACAGGTGGACCCGACGTGGGGACGTACTCCGGAGCAGATCGGCAGCCCCGGTTTCGGCCAGTCGGACGACCGGCCGTACGAGGAGCGCCAGCGGCATCCCGCCGACTACGACGCGCAGGCGAGCCAGCGCGACATCGCCGTGCACGCCCTCGAGCACCTCGCCTCGACCGATCGCGGGGTGATCATGTTCCGCAAGATCGTGCGCGAGGGCATTCGCGCGGTGGCCGCGGGGCACGACCCGGACTTCCTCCTCCGCGCTCCCGCGTCGCCCATCGCCACCGCCTGCCAGGACACCGTGCTGCGCATCCCGGCGGAGGCGGACCCGGAGGCCGACAAGCGGCTGCTCCGCGAGACGGGGCGCAAGGTGGCGCTCGGCCGCTCCGCCTGAGGGCGCGCCTTCTCGGGCACCCTCACCCCCTCACCCGCTGAGACCCCCCCCTCACCCTACCCTCTCCCCCTCGGCGGGGGAGAGGGATTGAGTGGCCAAGCGTTGACTCGGCGATGGTGACCCGCCACACTGCATATGGCACCTCCCCGATCGACGAACCCTGAGATGAGGAGCTCCATGCGACTGACAGCCGCCGCCGTCGTCTCCGCACTCCTGCTCACGGTCGCCGTGGCGGCGACGCCTCACCGCGCCAACAGTGAGCCCCCGGGCGACCGAGTGACCGTCGGCCACGGCCTGTCGATGCACGGCGACCTGAAGTACGGCCCCGGCTTCAAGCACTTCGGCTACGTCAACCCGGAAGCGCCCAAGGGCGGCAACGTCAAGCTGGCCGCCATCGGCACCTTCGACACCCTCAACCCCTTCATCCTCAAGGGTGTGCCGGCCGTCGGCCTCGGCGAGATCTTCGACACGCTCACCGTGAGCTCCTTCGACGAGCCGTTCTCCCAGTACGGCCTGGTCGCCGAGAGCATCGAGGTGCCGGCCGACCGTTCCTGGGTGGCCTACACGCTCAGGCCGGAGGCCCGCTTCCACGACGGCAGTCCCATGACGGTCGAGGACGTCATCTGGACCTTCGAGACGCTCAAGGTAAAGGGGCAACCCTTCTACCGCAGCTACTACGCCCAGGTCGTCAAGGCCGAGAAGATCGGCGACCGCAAGGTGAAGTTCAGCTTCGGGCCGGGCGAGAACCGCGAGCTGCCGCTGATCGTCGGCCAGCTGCCGGTCCTTTCGAAGGCCTGGTGGAGCAAGCGCGACTTCGAGAAGACCATCCTGGAGCCGCCGCTGGGCAGCGCCGCCTACCGCGTGGACATCGTGGAGCCCGGCCGCTCGATCACGTACCGCCGGGTGAAGGACTACTGGGGAGCGCGGCTGCCCGTGAACGTCGGCCGCGACAACTTCAACACCCTCCGCTTCGACTACTACCGCGACACCACAGTCGCGCTCGAGGCCTTCAAGGGTGGCGAGTACGACTTCCGCCAGGAGAACGGCGCCAAGAACTGGGCTACCGCGTACACAAACCCCGCCGTCACCCAGGGCCTCATCAAGAAGGAGGCGATCAAGAACGAGGTTCCCACCGGCATGCAGGGGTTCGTCTACAACATCCGGCGGGCGGTCTTCCAGGACCGGCGGGTGCGGCGGGCGATCGCCCACGCCTTCGATTTCGAATGGGCGAACAAGAACCTCTTCTACGGCGCCTACACGCGAACCAAGAGCTACTTCTCCAATTCCGAGCTGGCGTCACGCGGGCTGCCGGGCCCGGACGAATTGAAGATCCTGGAGCCGTTTCGCGGGAAGGTCCTCGAGGAGGTCTTCACCCGGGAATACCAGCCGCCGGTCACCGACGGTTCCGGCAACATCCGCGAAGGCGCCCACGAAGCGCTCAGCCTCCTGAAGGAGGCGGGCTGGGTCATCAAGGGTCAGAAGCTCGTCCACGCGAAGACCGGTGAGCCCTTCGCCTTCGAGATCCTCCTCAGCGATGCGCAGTGGGAGCGAATCGCGCTGCCCTTCATCAAGAACCTGGAGCGGCTCGGCGTCACGGCCCGCGTCCGGACGGTCGACGCCGCCCAGTACCAGAAGCGCGTCGAGGACTTCGACTTCGACATGACCGTGCAAGTCTTCGGACAGTCGCTCTCCCCCGGCAACGAGCAGAGCGACTTCTGGAGTTCGGCCGCGGCGGCGACAAAGGGCAGCCGTAACGTGGCCGGCATCCGCGACCCGGTGGTCGACAAGCTCATCGACCTGGTCATCCAGGCGCCCGACCGGCCCGGCCTGGTGGCTCGCACCCGAGCGCTCGACCGCGTCCTCCTGTGGGGCCAGTACGTCATCCCGCACTGGCACATCCAGGCCTTCCGCGTCGCCTACTGGGACAAGCTCCGCCGTCCGGCGGTCGTGCCGAAGTACGCGCTCGGCTTCGACACCTGGTGGCTCGACGCCAAGCAGGAGGCAGCGCTCGCCCGCCGCAAGGGCGAGATGACGAAGTAGCCGGTCACCCACCCTCATGCTCGCCTACATCGCGCGCCGGCTCCTCCTGATGGTCCCGACGCTCTTCGGCATCATGGTGGTCAACTTCATCGTGGTGCAGGCGGCGCCGGGCGGGCCGGTGGAGCTGATGATCGCCCGCATCAAGGGACAAGCCGCCGAGGCCACCGCCCGCGTGGGCGGCTCGGCCACCGGGGAGACGGCGGCCCCGCAGATGCCGGGTGCGGTGCCGGGCGGCGAGGGGAGCAGCAAGTACCGCGGCGCCCGTGGGCTCGATCCCGAGCTGATTCGCCAGCTCGAGCGCCAGTTCGGCTTCGACCGGCCAGCTCACGAACGCTTCCTTCGAATGCTGCGCAGCTACGCCACCTTCGACTTCGGCACCAGCTTCTTCCGCGACCAGCGCGTGATCGACCTCATTGTCCAGAAGCTGCCGGTCTCGGTCTCGCTGGGGCTCTGGACAACCCTCCTGATCTACCTGATCTCGATCCCGCTCGGCGTGGCCAAGGCGATCCGTGACGGCTCCACCTTCGACGTCTGGACGAGCGCGGTGGTGATCGTCGGCTACGCGATCCCCGGCTTCCTCTTCGCCATCCTGCTCGTCGTCCTCTTCGCCGGCGGCAGCGTCTTCGCCTGGTTCCCGCTGCGCGGCCTCGTCTCCGACCACTGGGCCCTGCTCTCCTGGCCGGCGCGCATCCTCGACTACCTCTGGCACATCGTGCTGCCGGTGACGGCGCTCGTGGTGGGCGGCTTCGCCAGCCTCACCATGCTGACCAAGAACTCCTTCCTGGATGAGATCAACAAGCAGTACGTCGTGACCGCTCGCTCGAAGGGGCTCACGCGGCGCCGCGTGCTCTACGGTCACGTCTTCCGCAACGCGATGCTGATCGTGATCGCCGGCTTCCCCTCCGCCTTCATCGGCATCTTGTTCACGGGGGCCCTTCTGATCGAGGTCATCTTCTCCCTGGACGGGCTCGGGCTGCTCGGCTTCGAGGCGGCGATCAACCGCGACTACCCGATCATGTTCGGGACGCTCTACATCTACACGCTGGTCGGCCTGCTCCTGAACCTGGTCAGCGACCTGACCTACGTCGCCGTGGACCCCCGCATCGACTTCGCGACCCGGGAGGTCTAGGCCATTCCGTCCCTCAGCCCGCTCACGCGCCGCCGGCTCCGCAACTTCCGCAAGAACCGGCGCGGCTTCTGGTCGCTCTGGATTTTCCTGGTCCTGTTCCTGCTGAGCCTCGGCGCCGAACTGATCGCCAACGACCGGCCGCTGCTCGTCCGCTACGACGGCGGCTTCTACGTCCCGTCCCTCGTCGGGCACCCCGAGACGACCTTTGGCGGCACGTTCCTCACCGAGACGGACTACCGCGACCCGGCCGTGATCAAGCTCATCGAGGCGAAGGGATGGATCGTGTGGCCGCCCATCCCCTTCCGCTACGACACCATCAACTACGCCCTGCCCGTCCCGGCCCCCGCCCCGCCGTCCCGGGTCAACTGGCTCGGCACCGACGATCAGGGGCGGGACCTGGCAGCGCGGGTCATCTACGGCTTTCGGACCTCCGTGCTCTTCGGGCTCGCGCTCACCCTCGCCAGCTCGGTCATCGGCATCGCCGCCGGCGCTGTGCAGGGGTACTTCGGCGGCTGGCCGGACCTGCTCTTCCAGCGCTTCATCGAGGTCTGGTCGGGGCTGCCCGTCCTCTATCTGCTGATCATCCTGGCCAGCATCGTGGAGCCGAACTTCTGGTGGCTGCTGGGTCTGATGCTGCTCTTCAGCTGGATGGCCCTGGTGGGGGTGGTGCGGGCCGAGTTCCTGCGCGCCCGCAATTTCGACTACGTGCGGGCCGCGCGCGCGCTCGGCGTCGGTAGCGCGGTGATCATGGTCAAGCACGTGCTTCCCAACGCGATGGTGGCTGCGCTGACCTTCCTGCCGTTCGTCATGAACGGCTCCATCACCACCCTCACCTCGCTCGACTTCCTCGGCTTCGGGCTGCCGCCCGGCTCCCCGTCGCTCGGCGAGATCCTCGCCCAGGGCAAGGCCAATCTCCACGCGCCCTGGCTCGGCATCACCGGCTTCGTCGTGCTCGCCGTCATGCTGAGCCTCCTCATCTTCATCGGCGAGGCCGTGCGCGATGCCTTCGACCCCCGGAAGACGACCGCGTGAGTAACGAAGCCCCCTCCTCGCGCGGCGGTGAGACGCTGCTCAGCGTGCGCGATCTTTCCGTCTCCTTCGACGCGCCGGGCGGCGAGGTGCGGGCCGTGCGTCACGTCTCCTTCGACATCGCCCGTGGCGAGACGGTCGCTCTGGTCGGGGAGAGCGGCTCCGGCAAGTCGGTGACAGCGCTGTCGATCGTGCAGCTGCTCCCCTACCCACCGGCCCGCCACCCGAGCGGGAGCATCTATTTCCGGAGCGACGAGCTGCTGGGGGCGCGAGAGCGACTCCTGCGCGCCATACGCGGCAACCGTATCGCCATGATCTTCCAGGAGCCGATGACGTCGCTGAACCCCCTACACACCATCGAGAAGCAGATCAATGAGGTGCTTCTCGTGCACAAGCGGCTCGGCCGTCGCGCGGCGCGGGCGCGGACGCTGGAACTGCTGCGCCTGGTCGGTCTGCCGGAGGCGGCCAGCCGGCTCGACGCCTATCCGCACCAGCTGTCGGGCGGCCAGCGCCAGCGCGTGATGATCGCGATGGCGCTCGCCAACGAGCCCGACCTCCTCATCGCGGACGAGCCGACCACTGCCCTCGACGTCACCATCCAGGCCCAGATCCTGCGCCTGCTGCGCGACCTGCGCGACCGGTTCGGGATGGCGCTCCTCCTCATCACCCACGACCTCGGCATCGTCCGGAAAATGGCCGACCGCGTGTGCGTCATGACCCAGGGCGTGATCGTGGAGGCAGGGAGCACCGAGGAGATCTTCGCCCGCCCCCAGCACGCCTACACACGCCGCCTGCTCGAAGCCGAGCCCCGCGGCGAACCCCATCGAGCCGTCGAGGGCGTCCCCTCCATCGTCGACGGCCGGGACCTGCGGGTCTGGTTCCCCCTCAAGGGCGGGGTGTTGCGGCGCACCGTCGGCCACATCAAGGCGGTGGACGGCGTGAGCCTCACCGTGCGCGAAGGGCACACGGTGGGCGTGGTCGGGGAAAGCGGGTCAGGCAAGACGACGCTGGGCCTGGCGCTCCTCCGGCTGGTGCGGAGCAAGGGCTCGATCCAGTTCGCCGGGCGCGACATCCAGGGGCTCTCCTCGCGCGCCCTGCGCCCGCTCCGCCGAGAAATGCAGATCGTCTTCCAGGACCCCTACGGCTCGCTGTCGCCGCGGCTCTCCGTTGGCCAGATCGTGGAGGAAGGGCTCCGCGTCCACGGGATCGGCGCCACCGCCGAAGAGCGCCGGCGCCTCATCGAGCACGCCCTGATCGAGGTGGGGCTCGATCCCGACACGCGTGACCGCTACCCGCATGAGTTCTCGGGCGGGCAGCGCCAGCGCATCGCCATCGCCCGCGCCATGGTGCTCAAACCTCGGCTGGTCGTGCTCGACGAGCCGACTTCCGCGCTCGACATGTCGGTGCAGGCGCAGATCGTCGACCTCCTGCGCGAGCTGCAGCGCCGCCACAACCTTGCCTATCTCTTCATCAGCCACGATCTCAGAGTGGTGCGCGCGCTCAGCGAGGAGGTTCTCGTCATGCGCGAGGGGCGGATCGTCGAGCGGGGGCCCGCGGCGCAGATCTTCGCCGAGCCGCGTGAGCCCTACACGCGCGCGCTCATGGCCGCCGCCTTCGACCTGGAGGCCGTGGACACTGACGTCGTGAAGGGCTAAGGGAGCGCTCATGCGCCTCGGGCCGCCGAGTCCTCCGGAGGGGCTGGAGCAGAAGCTACGGGTGGGGGGCTCGAGCGTGCCCGGTTTCAGACCTGACCCTGCCCACGGTGGGGCTTTGCGGGTCCCGGCGCAGGTATCCGAAGGGTCGGGACGGGGTCACCGCCTGCGCGGCCTTGTCAACGGAATCGGCCGGGCATAGGCTTTGCTCCCGTGGACCGCGTAGATGAGGACAACAAGGTGAAAAAGATCCCGGGCTTCATGCCCGGCCAGCGTGCCTGAGCTGCCGGACATCACTGTCTATATCGAGGCGCTCGACGCGCGCATCAGGGGCGCCTCCCTCGAGCGCGTGAGGCTGGCGAGCCCTTTCGTCCTCCGGTCGTTCGACCCGTCGATCTCCGACGCCCATGGCCGTGTGGTCACCGGCTTGCGACGCGTGGGCAAGCGCATCGTCATCGCTCTCGAGGGTGATCTTTCCCTGGTCATCCACCTGATGATTGCCGGGCGGCTTCACTGGAAGCCAGCGGGCGCCAAGGTGCCGGGCAAGGTCGGCCTCGCAGCCTTCGATTTCTCCACGGGCACGCTGACGCTCACCGAGGCAGGGACCAAGAAGCGCGCGGCGATCCATCTGGTCACAGGCGAGCAGGCGCTGGCCGGGCTCGACCCCGGGGGGCTCGAGCCCCTCGCCTGCACCGCGGAGGAACTGAGCGCGGCCATCACCCGCGAGAACCACACGCTCAAGCGCGCGCTGACCGATCCGCACATCCTGAGTGGCATCGGCAACGCGTACTCGGACGAAATCCTGCACACGGCCAGGCTCTCGCCGGTGAGGCAGACGCGGGCGCTCAGTGACGGAGAGCACGCGCGCCTCTTCGAGGCCATACGCTCCACGCTCTACGACTGGATCGTGCGACTCCGGCAGAGCGCGGGCGGCGACTTTCCCGAGGGCGTGACGGCCTTCCGGCCGGACATGGCCGTGCACGGCCGCTACGGCCGCCCCTGCCCCGACTGCGGTGCGCCCGTGCAGCGCATCCGTCACGCCGACAACGAGACCAACTACTGCGCGAAGTGCCAGACGGGCGGCAAGCTCCTCGCGGACCGCGCGCTGTCGCGCCTCCTGCGCGCCGACTGGCCGCGCACCCTCGAAGAAATGGAGGAGCGCCGCGGACTTTCGCCCCGGAGTAATATGGGCGGGCCCACCGGGAGGGGGCGTACATGATCACGGCACTCGAGCTCATCCAGGGCGGACTCAAGCAGCTCCACGGCAATCTCGAGAAGCAGCTGGACAACATCACCCCCGACCAGCTTCACGCCGTTCCCGCGGGCAACGCCAAGGCGAACACCATCGCGTGGGGGCTCTGGCACTACGTGCGCACCGAGGACAACGTGGTCCAGTACATCCTGCAGAACAAGAAGACGCCCCTCTGGGTCGAGGGCGGCTACGCGGCGAAGACGGGCCTGCCCGAGATGGTCCAGGGCACGGGCATGGCGACGGCCGACGCCCAGGCCCTCCGCATCAAGGATTTGGGCGCCTTCAAGGAATACATGGGCAAGGTGTGGGCCTCCACCGACGCCCTCATCGCCGAGAACGACCCCGCCCTCCTGGACCGTATGGTAACGGTCAGGCCGCTCGGCGAGATGCACGCCATGCGCGCGCTCGGCATGGTGTGCCTCACCCACGGCATGACCCACTTCGGCGAGATCGAGCTGGCGCGGACGCTGGTGGGCGCGGGCCCCGTCACCGCCGTCTAGCTGGACCCACCCTGTCCGATGATCCCCTCGCCCCCGGAGGGGGAGAGGGACAGGGTGAGGGGGAGTGTCAGCCTGCCACGAAATCCTGCACGCGGGTCGCCGGGTTCCACCCTCACCCTGCCCTCTCCCTCAGTGAGGGAGAGGGTTCGTCCGGTGATCCCCTCGCCCCCAGAGGGGGAGAGGGCCAGGGTGAGGGGGAGTGTCAGCCTGCCAGGAATTCCTGCACGCGGGTCGCCGGCCCTCCACCCTCACCCTGCCCTCTCCCTCAGTGAGGGAGAGGGTTAGCTGGCGAGGAATTCCTGGACGAGAGACACCGCGCGCTCCGGGCGCTCCTCTTGCGGGAAGTGGCCGGCGTCGTGGAAGCAGGCGGTGCGCTTGTGGGAGAACATGGTCTGGAGGCGGTCGAGGTCCTGGTCGCGGAAGGCCTGATCCTGCATGCCCCAGAGAATGAGGGTGGGAATGTCGCGGATCTTCTCCCGCCGCCGCCAGAGCCCGTCGTACCAGACGCCGGCGTCGAGCAGGGCGCGCGCATACGCATGTGTGGCCACGCGGTCCGCGCGCGACGAGAACGGCCGCAGATACTGCTCCTGAATGCGGCGCGGGAAGCGCGACTGGTCGGCGATGGCCCGCTTCATGATCACGCGCACGGAGAAGTTCAGGCGGAGATAGAGAAAACGCCCGAACGCTCCTCCGAAGAGCTTGCCGAAGCGCTCGAAGTGCGGATCACCTTGCAGCGACCACAGCCAGGTGTTCATGAGCACGAGGCTCCGCACGTTGTCGGCGCGGTCGATGGCATAGGACAGTCCGAAGGGTCCCCCGAAGTCGTGGAGGACGAGCGTCACGTCGCGCAGCTTGAGGTGCTCGATCAGGGCGCGGAGGTTCTTCGCCTGCTCCGCCGGCTCGTACGAGAAATCCTGCGGCTTGTCCGAGAGACCGAAGCCCAGGCTATCCGGGGCGACACAGCGGAAGGAGGCCTTGAGGGCCTTGATGAAGTGCCGCCAGGCGAAGGACCAGTCGGGCGTGCCGTGCACGAAGACGACGGGCCGCCCCTGCCCTTCGTCCACGTAGTGCATGCGCCCGGCGGGCAGATCGAGCCAGCGCGATGCGAACGGATACTCGATCCTGTCGAGCCACTCCGGGTCCGCTGGGTCAGCAGCCAAGCTCGTCGGCGAGATGGACGAAGTCACGCGCGATGAAATCCCAGTCCTGTTCGGCGCGGAGGTCCTTGTCCTGTCCCGGGCCCTTCTCGTTCGGGCGCGTCACGAAGCACGTGCGGAACCCGATTCGCCGCGCGGCCGCGAGGTCGCTATTGTGCGCGGCCACCAGCGCGACCTCGGCCGGCTCGAGGCCGAGGAAGTCCGCGGTACCCAGATAGCATTCCGGCTGCGGCTTGTAGTGCCGCGTCACTTCGGCGCCGAGAATGGTGTCCCAGGGCAGCCCCGCCCGCCGGGCCATGTTGACCATGAGCGCGACATTGCCGTTCGACAGGGTGGCCAGAATGTACTTCTTCTTCATGCGCTGGAGCCCGGGCACCGAATCGGGCCACGGGTCGAGGCGATGCCAGGCGCGATTGAGATGATCCAGATCCGCCTCGCTGAGCCCCTTGATGCCGAAATCGGCCACGAGCTTCTCCAGGCTCTCGCGATGCAGCACGTCGAGCTTCACGAAGGGGCGACGGCCGCTGCGCACCTCGTCCATGGCCGGCTGGTACATGCCCCGCCACTTGTCGGCGAACAGCTGCCAGTCCACTCCCGTGATGCCCCGCGAGCGCCCGAACGCCTCGCCCTCGCGGAAGATACTGGAACGCCAGTCCACCACCGTGCCGAACACGTCGAAGGTCAGCGCCTTGATGGCCATCTCAGTCCACCTCTGGTCGCGTCTGCTGCCACGGCCGCGCCTTTTCGAATGCCGCGGCGGCCTGGAGCACGGTGAGATCGGCGAAGCGACGGCCCACCACCTGGAGGCCGACGGGCAGGCCGGCCTTGGTGAAGCCCGCGGGCAGCGAGCAGGCCGGCTGGCCGGTGAAGTTGAAGGGATAGGAGAACCCCGCCCAGGGCAGCCAGTCCCACGCGTGCTGCGGCCAGTGCTCGGGGTTGAGGCGACCGAGGGGGAAGGCGGCCACCGACACCGACGGCGTCAGGAGTAGGTCGTATTTCTCGAAGAGCGGCCGCACCGAATCCCAGTGCGTCATCTTCCTGCCGCGCATGTCAATGTACTCGGCCCCGCTCACGCGCAGGCCGTCCTCGATGCACGCCACGAAGGCCGGATCCATCTTGTCGCGCCACCTGGGCAGATAGGAGCTCCATGCCCCCGCGTAGTGCGCGCCCCACATCACCCGGATCATCTCGTGGGTGTCGGCGAACTTGGTCTGCACCTCTTCGACCTTCGCCCCCAGCTCCTTGAAAGCGCCCACCGCCTTCTTCACCACCGCGGCGATCTCCGGGTCCACGGGGAGATTGTCGAGATTGGGGCTCCAGGCCACGCGCAGACCCTTCACGCCGCGGTTGAGCTTACCCACGTAGTCGTCGGGCGCGGCGTCGAGGGAGGTGCGGTCCCAGTCGTCGGGGCCGGCCATGATGCTCATCATGAGCGCAGAATCGCCCACCGTGCGCGTCATCGGGCCGTTGTGCGTGGTGTAGTCGTTGTTCGACACGGGCCACTGCGGCACCCGCCCATAGGAGGGCTTGTGGCCGAACACCCCGCAGAAGGCCGACGGCACGCGGATGGAGCCCGCGCCGTCCGAGCCCTGGTGAAGCGGACCCAGCCCCGCGGCGGCCGCCGCGCCGGCGCCCGCGCTGGAGCCGCCCGTATTCATTCCCAGGTTCCACGGATTGTGCGTGTCGCCCGTCAGTGGGCAACCACTGAGCGCCTTCCAGCCGAACTCGGGCGACGTGGTCTTGCCGGTCAGGATCCCGCCTGCCTCCTTGAGTCTCCGCACGAACGGCGCGTCATGATCAGGCACGCGGTCCGCGAAGATGTGCGACCCCGACATGGTGCGCACGCCCTTGGTGAACGAGAGGTCCTTGATCGAAAACGGGATGCCATGAATGGGACGCCCTTCATCGCCTCGTCGGCGGTGATGGTGCAGAAGGCGTTCAGCTTGGGATTGAGCTTCTCGATGCGCTCGAGCACGGCTTTCATGAGCTCGACCGGCGAGAGCTTCTTCGAGCGGATGAGCGGGATGAGCTTGGTCGCCGGCGTGTAGCAGAGATCGGTCGGGGTCATGCCGTCCTCCGGGCAGTGGGTGACTGCGTGGAGGGCATGGTAGCACGACGGCTGATTCTGATTCCCCTCACCCTGCCGGAGTCCCTCGCCCCCGGAGGGGGAGAGGGTAGGGTGAAGGGCGTGTCTACCCAGGCCCGCCCGTAGACTTGCTCCGAGCCGAAATCGGAACGACAACAGGCTCTTGCCCCCGGCGCTCGATGCGGTAGCGCACGGTGGTGAGACGCGAGGGGCAACAGAGTGGATCGGCATCCACGTAGCGGAGGAACACGGCTTCGATGGCGGTCGGTGAGAGGAAACGGATCTCGCTCAAGGCGCCGTCGGTGCGCGAGTCCATGAGAGACGGCGACAGCGTGCCCGCGAAGGCTCCCTTCACGAACACGAAGGCCTGATAGTCCCAGGGCCGGCACATCCCGTCGATCGATGCTTCCCCGAGCACCACGGTGGCGGTCCCTCGGGCCGTCGGCTTGGCGTAGAGAGACCAGCCGGCCGAGGTGACCATGCGCTCCGCGGGTGTCGTCGCTTGACGCACCCCGTCCGCGCAGCGTGGATCAGTGGGCGGATCGCCTTTCGGCGCGGGCGCCTTCGGCATGGGAGCGCCCGGCTGATTCCAGGCAGAGAGCGCTTGGTCGAGCCACGCTCCCGACTGGGCCTGCGCAATGTCGGCGACGAGCAACGCGACGATGAGGAGCAGAGAGCGCAGTTCGATCGATGAGGGTATGCTCTTCACGTCGTCGGATCATCTCACAGGGAGGAATCCACATGAGCTCGGCCGAGGGCCCGCATCCGGGCGCGGACATGGAGCGATTCGTCCGCGAGCAGATGGCCTTCGTGGGCCTGCACGAGGACGACGTCCAGACGATACGGCGCACGGCCGCGCTCGTGCTCAAGCACGAAGAGGCCCTCACGGCCGCGCTCTACGAGCACTTTCTCAAGTTCCCCGCCACCGCGAAGTTCTTTCTCGCCGAGGACGGCTCTCCGGATCGGGTGCGCATCGAACGCCGCCGCCACAGCCTGGGGCGCTGGCTCCGGGAGACGGCGGAGGTGACGATCAGCCACGGCTTCGTGTACTACAGCCTCGCCGTCGCGCTCTCGCACAGCCACCGCGAGTACGGCCCGGGGGGCAAGATTCCCGCGCAGTTCATGGTGGGGGCGATGAGCCTGACCCAGAGCGCGCTCGCCGCCGCCCTCGAGGGCGAGATCGCCGACCCCCACGAGGCGCTTCAGGCCGTCACGGCGTGGAACAAGCTGCTCCTCGTCCAGCTCAGCGTGCTCCTCCTCGGCTATCTTCTCCCGCCGCGGGCGGACCGCGATTGACAGGCCGAAGACCTCGCGGCATAGTGTGCGCGTGACCCAGCCCACCACGGTCGGCGAGCTTCGCGCCAGCGGTTACAAGAGCAAGTCGGTCAAGCAGGAGCTCCGCGACAATCTCGTCACGCGTCTCAAGGCGGGCGCTCCGCTCTTCCCCGGCATCGTCGGCTACGAAGACACCGTCCTTCCCCAGGTCGAGAACGCGCTCCTCTCGGGGCAGGACATCGTCTTCCTGGGTGAGCGTGGCCAGGCCAAGACCAAGATCGCCCGGCTCATGGTCAACCTCCTCGACGCGGAGGTGCCGGCGCTCGCGGGCTGCGAGACCAATGACGATCCGTTCGCGCCCATCTCGCAGGCGGGGCATCAGATCAGCGCCGAGCAGGGCGACCGCGCGCCCATCGTCTGGCTGCCGCGCGATCGCCGCTATGGCGAGAAGCTCGCCACGCCCGACATCACCATCGCGGACCTCATCGGCGAGGTGGATCCCATCAAGGTCGCGGAGGGGCGCTACCTCTCCGACGAGCTGACCATCCACTACGGGCTCCTGCCGCGGACCAATCGCGGCATCTTTGCCATCAACGAGCTGCCGGACCTCGCCGAGCGCATCCAGGTGGGTCTTCTCAACATCATGGAAGAGCGCGACGTGCAGATCCGCGGCTACAAGGTGCGCCTCAATCTCGACGTGTTCGTGGTCGCCTCCGCCAATCCCGAGGACTACACGAACCGCGGGCGCATCATCACGCCCCTCAAGGACCGCTTCGGCTCGCAGATCCGCACGCACTACCCCACGCGCATCCAGCACGAGATCGACATCATGGAGACGGAGCGCACGAGCTTCACCGACCCCGTGGCCACCCACGCGCCCGAATACATGAAGCAGATCGTGGCCGAGCTCACGCACCTCGCGCGGCGGTCATCGGAGATCAGCCAGCGCTCCGGCGTGTCCGTACGCGTGAGCATCTGCAACTACGAGAACCTGCTCTCGAGCGCGGTCAAGCGGGCCATCCGCCTCGGGGAAGGCGCCGCCTGCCCGCGCGTGAGCGACCTCGACGCCATGGTCGCCTCGACCTCGGGCAAGATCGAGCTCGAGTCGGTGGGGGAAGCGAACGAAGAGAAGATCCTCGGCAAGCTCGCCCAGCGCGCCGTGCTCAATGTCTTCAACCGGGCCTTCACGAGCAGCGATCTCGAGGAGGTCGTGGGCGTCTTCCAGGGCGGGCTCAAGGTGGACGTCTCGGACGTGATGCCGTCGGACGCTTACGTGCGGCAGATCGGCGAGGCGCGCCCGCTCCACGCCGCGTGCAAGAAGCTCGGCGCGAAGGATCCCGCCGCGGTCGCCTCGGCGGTGGAGTTCGTGCTCGAAGGGCTTCATCTCTCCCGCAAGCTCAACAAGGACGTGAAATCCGGCCGGACGAGCTACCGCAGTTAGTCGTCGCCTGCAGCTCCCCAGCACAAGGAGGCTCACCATGACATCCAGCACTCGTGCCTCGCTCGCTATCTGCTTGGCTCTCGCCTTCAGCGCGTCGGTGACCTGGGCGCAGACGCCCGCCGCCCCGCCCCCCGCGACCCCGCCCGCCACCCAGCCGCCGGCCGCGCCCGACAAGCCTTCCGCGGGCGCGCCGGGTGTGGTGATGGCGGATGTGGTGGTCATCAACGCCACCGTGGAGGCGGTCGACAAGGACAAGCGCACGGTGACCCTCAAGGGGTCGGGTGGCCGCAGCGTGACGCTCAAGGTGGGTCCGAATGCCAGGAACTTCGATCAGATCAAGGTGGGCGACAAGGTGAAGGGGAAATTCCTCGACTCGGTCGCCCTCTTCGTCCGCAAGGCGGGCACGCCTCCGGATGCGGCCGAGATGCAGGCGGTCAGCGTCGCTCCGCGCGGGCAAAGGCCCAAGGCCATGGCCGTGGACACCGTGGAGATCAGCGCCAAGGTCGAGAAGATCGACTACAAGAAGCGGCTGATCACCCTCAAGGGTCCCGAGGGCAATACGCGGACCATCAAGGTCGATCCTCGGGTGAAGCGGCTCAGCGAGATCAAGGTGGGGGACGACATCGTCCTCCGCCATACGGAGGCGATGGCCATCGAAGTCATAGCCCCAAAGTCCTAGCCCTCCCCTCCTCCCTCTCCCCCACCGGGGGAGAGGGCAGGGTGAGGGGGCGAAGGACGATGCGCGGCGGACCCGCGGCAGGCAAGCCTCAGGTATCATAAACGCCCACTCATGGCTCGCCTCCTCCGGATCGCCCCGGACGTGACCGCGGGAAGCGTCTCGGCGCTCGTCACGCTCAGCTATTCCGTCAGCTACGCTGTCCTCGTCTTCAGCGGCCCGATCCTCGAGCCCTTTCTGGCCAGGGGCTTCCGCGCCGCGCTCGTCGCGGCCGCGCTCGTCGCCCTCGTCGTGGCGCTCGAGAGCTCCTTCCCCTTCGCGATCGCCGGTCCTGACTCCAACTCCAGCGCCATCCTCGCCGTCATGGCCGCGGGCCTGACGCATGGCCTCACCGAGGCCCACGTGTCCGGCGAGCGCGTGGCCAACACCGTCGTCCTCATGCTCGCTCTGACCGCAATGGGGTCCGGTGTGATCGTGTCGCTCCTGGGCTTCCTCCGGTGGGGGCAGCTCGTGCGCTTGATCCCCTATCCGGTCTGCGGCGGATTCCTCGCGGGCTCGGGCTTCCTCCTCCTCGCGGGCGCGTTCAAGGTCCTCACCGGTCAGCCCCTCGGCTGGAGCGCCCTTCAGGTCCTGGGCGCCCATCCGCCTCTCGCCTGGGGAACGGCCTTCGTCGTGGCCGTCGTGCTGCTCGTGCTCACCCGAGTCATCCGTCACTTTCTTCTCTTGCCCGGCGTCTTCGTGGGAGCAATCGCCCTCTTCTATCTTGGCCTCTGGCTCACGGGGATCACCATGGACGCGGCCCGTGCGCAGGGGCTCCTCATGACGCCCATCGAAACGGGCGGCGGCGCCTGGTGGCCGTCGCTGGACGTGCCCTGGCAGCCGCTGATCGCCGAGTGGCGCAACTTCCTCGCCATGCTCGTGGTGGTCATCGTGACGATCCTGCTCAACGCCGCGGGCCTGGAGCTGGCCACCCAGCGCGAAGTCGATCTCGACCGCGAGCTGCGGGCCAATGGCCTGGCCAGCCTGGTCTCCGGCCTGGGGGGCGGCATGGTCGGCTATCTTTCCGTCAGCCGGAGCCTCCTGAACGTTCGCGCGGGGGCAGTGAGCCGCGCGGCGGGAGTGTGGACGGCCATCGTGTGCGCGGGGATCGCCCTCGTCTTCACCCGCCTGCTCTTCTACTTTCCGCGCCCGGTGCTCGCCGGGCTCCTGATCTTCCTCGGCCTGGCCCTGCTCCGCGAGTGGGTCTGGGACACGTTCTTCAGGCTCCCCATCCGTGAGCACGCCCTCATCGTGGCCATCCTCGTCCTGATCGCGGTGGAAGGCATCATCACCGGCGTGGCCTTCGGGCTTCTCGTTGCGTCCCTCTTCTTCGCCTACAGCTACAGCCGGGCCAACTATGTTCGCCACCATCTCTCCGTAGCCACGCACCGCTCCAACCGGGAGCGCACGCTCGAGGCCACGGCTATCCTCCAGGAGCAGGGAGGAATCGGCCGCGCCCTCTGCCTGCAGGGATATCTCTTCTTCGCCCTGGCCAGCAGCCTGGTGGAGACCTGCCGTGACCTGATCGTTCGTGACGGGGTGCGCTACCTGCTCCTCGATTTCCGCATGGTGCAGGGGCTGGATGCTTCGGCGGCCCTCGGCCTGAGCAAGCTCCACCAGCTCTGCGTGCGCTACCGGGTCGCCCTGGTGGTGAGCGGGCTCCGGCCGGAGCAGCAGGCCGTGCTCCGGCAAATGCGCTTTCTCCCCCAGCGAGAGATCCGCGTGGTCTCCGATCTCGACCGAGGCATGGAGTGGATGGAGAGCTGCCTGCTCGCGGAGGTGGCCGGAGGGGGGAGTCCAATGCCCGCGGAGCTCGGCGGGAACGAGGGCGACGGCGCCGTTCCCTCGGTCGATCTCCGGGGCATGCTCTCGGCACACTTCTCGCCCGAGGCCCTGAAGGCCCTGCTCGGGCTCTGCGAGATCCTCGACCTCCCGCAGGAGGCGGTGCTCATCAAACGGGGCGACGCCGGCGAGGCGCTCTACTTCGTCGAGCGTGGAGAAGTCTCGGTCATGGTTCGGCTCGAGAATGGGGAGCGCAAGCGGCTACGGACACTGGGGCCGGGAAGCCTCGTGGGCGAGATGGCCCTCTACTCCGGTCAGCCGCGCTCGGCCGACGTGGTGACGGAGACGCCCTGTCGAGCCTACCGGCTCAGCGCGGAGCGCTTCGCGCGGCTGGAGCGAGAGGACCCCGCGGTGGTCATCCAGTTCCACAGCTTCGTCGTGAAGCTCCTGGCGAAGCGACTGAGCGCGGCCTCCGACGAGATTCGCGCCCTCCTGTAAATCAGGAAGTCGCCCCCTCACCCTGCCCTCTCCCCAGAGGGGAGAGGGGTACGAATCCCTCGCCCCCGGAGGGGGAGAGGGCAGGGTGAGGGGGCGCATTTCGCCGACTACCGCGCCTTCGGAGCCAGCGCAGCGGCGATAGCGTCCACGTCGTAGACGCAGCCGCCCCACGTTCCCCCGCCCGCCTGCTGGAGAACGGCCCACAGTCGCGTGTCGTCGGGCAGGTTCGCGTCCGGCGCGAGATCGGGACGCGGGGGCCGGCCCGCGAGCACCCGCGCGCCTTCCTCGGGGCCGAAGCTCTTCTCCCCGTGGCCGACGAGATCCACGCTGCCCTCGAGGCGATTCCTGTCCACCACGATGCGCACCAGATCGCCTTCGACGAGCCGGCCGACGGGACCACCCGCGAGCGCCTCGGGGCCGACGTGACCGACGCAGGCGCCCGTGGAGACGCCGGAGAAGCGCGCGTCGGTGAGCACCGCCACTTCCTTGCCCCAGCTCAAGTGCTTGAGGGCGGCGGTGATCTGGTAGATCTCCTCCATGCCTGCGCCGAGGGGCCCGCGGCAGATCAGCACGAGCACGTCGCCCGGCCGGACGCGCTCCGGCCCCTGGCTCTTGATGGCCGCGATGGCATCGCGCTCGCGTGTGAAGATGCGCGCGGGGCCGGTCTTCCGATAGACGCCGTCGGCGTCCACCACGGACGGATCGATGGCCGTGCTCTTGATCACCGAGCCCTCCGGGGCCAGATTGCCCCGGGGAAAGGTGACCGTGCTCGTGAGCCCCGCCTTGTGCGCGCGCTCCGGGCTCATGATGACCTCGTCGGGATCGACGCCGTCCGTGGCGCGCAGCCGCTCGCGCAGCACGCGCCGCCGGCCCGAGCCTTCCCACCAGTCGAGCACGCGTCCGAGCCTGTCGCCCGACACCGTGACCGCGTCCAGCTCGAGCAGCCCCTCGCGACGCAGATGCAGCATCACCTCGGGGACTCCCCCGGCCAGGAAGACCCGCACGGTTGGATGATTGCGCGGGCCATTGGGCAGCGCGTCGACCAGGCGCGGCACGCGGCGGTTGATCTGGATCCAGTCCTCCACGGTGGGACGCCTGAGCCCGGCGGCGTGGGCGACCGCGGGCAGATGGAGGAGGAGATTGGTCGAGCCGCCGAACGCCGCGTGGACCACCATGGCGTTGCGCACGGCCGCGTCCGTCACGATGTCGCGCGTGGCGAGACCGCGGGCCTCGAGGGTCACCATGGCGCGGGCGGAGCGGCGGGCCATGTCGAGCCACACCGGCTGGCCTGAAGGTGCGAGCGCCGAGTGCGGCAGGGAGAGGCCGAGCGCCTCGCCCACGACCTGCGAAGTGGCGGCCGTGCCGAGGAACTGGCAGCCGCCGCCCGGCGAGCCGCAGGCGCGGCAGCCGAGATCGCTCGCTTCCTCGAGGGAGAGCTCGCCGTGGGCGAAGCGGGCGCCGATGCTCTGGACCTTGCCCGCGTCCTCACCGTCGGTGGGCGGCAGCGTCACGCCGCCGGGCACGAGCACGCAGGGCAGATCCCGCATGGCCGCGAGCGCGAGCATCATCGCGGGCAGGCCCTTGTCGCAGGTGGCGATGCCCATGACGCCCTTGCGCGTGGGCAGCGAGCGGATGAGCCGCCGGAACACGATGGCCGCGTCGTTGCGATAGGCGAGGCTGTCCATCATGCCCACCGTGCCCTGCGTCCTGCCGTCGCAGGGATCGGAGCAGAACGCGGCGAAGGGCAGGCACTCGAGCCGCGCCAGCTCGCGCGCCGCCTCCTGCATGAGGAGCCCGACCTCCCAGTGCCCCGTGTGATAGCCGAGGGCGACGGGACGGCCGTCGGGGGCGCGCACGCCTCCCTGAGTGGAGAGCATCAGGTATTGCGGGCGCCCCAGCTCGCGCGGGTCCCAGCCCATGCCCGCGTTCTGCGTCAGCCCGAAGATGTCCCCGCTCGGGCTGTCGCGGAGCATGTCCGGCGTCAGGGGCAGGCTGCCCCGCGGTCCGGGCGCCGCGCTCTTGACTTCGAGAACGTCTCCTCCCGAATCGACGATCTCCGTGAAGCCGAGGATCGGCGCCTTCATGTCGTGAGGCGGATGCTAGCCCGGCCCATTCGGTCCGTCAAGCAAACGGCCTATGAGGAGCCCGCGTCTGGCGGAGGGAGAAGCGCGAGGAGGCGGGCCAGCCCGAGCGGCATGCGCGTCACTCGGCCGCCGCGCGGGCCCAGCGCGTCGTCGATAGCGGAGGCGAGCACCGCGGGGACGGGGAGCGCGCCCGACTCGCCCACGCCCTTGATGCCGAGCGGGTTGAGCGGAGAGAGCGTCTCCAGGTGATCGATGTCCATGCTCGGCACATCGGTGGCCGTCGGCAAGAGGTAGTCCATGTAGCTGCCCGCGAGCAGCTGGCCGTCCTGGTCATAGACGATCTCCTCGAGAAGCGCGCTGCCGATGCCGAGCGCCACGCCGCCCTGGATCTGGCCCTCCACCACCATCGGGTTGATGAGCCGGCCGCTGTCATGGCTGATCCAGTAGCCGGTGATGGTGACGCGCGCCGAGAGCGGATCGACCTCGACCCGCGCCACGTGCGCGCCTGACGAATAGGTCATGTCGGCAGGCTGGAAGAAGCGCGTGCTCTCGAGGCCGGGCTCGACGCCCAGCGCGGCGGTGGCGCCGGCGGCCGCGCGCGCCAGCTCGGCCAAGGTCACGCGGCGCTCGGGGCGCCGGCGGTCGGCGAAAGCCGCGCCCGCCTGCTGGAGCTCGGCCTCCGCCACGCCGAGGGCGCGGGCGGCGAGCCCGAGAGCTTTGGCCCGCACGTCTCGCGCGGCCAGGGCCACCGCCGACCCGCCCACCACGGCGGCCCGGCTCGCGAACGAGCCGATCCCGTGCTCGATGCCGCCCGTGTCGCCCGCGATCACGCTCACGTCGTCGGGGGTGAGGCCGAGCTCGTCGGCCGCGACCTGGGCGAAGGTGGTCTCGAGGCTCTGGCCCTGGGTGGTCGCGCCGGTGAACACCGCGACGCCTCCCCGCGCGTCCACCCGCACGCGCGCGGCTTCGAAGGGGCCGACGCCCGTCAGCTCGACGTAGCACGCGAGCCCCACGCCCATGAGGCGGCCCTGGGCGCGGGCGGCCGCCGCCTCCGCGCGAAGCGCGTCGTAGCCGGCGCTCTCCAGCGCCCGGCGGAGCACGGAGGGGAAATCGCCGCTGTCGAGGATCACGTTGCCGCTCGCGCGGTAGTTGGACAGCCCGACGTCCCACGGCATGTCTTCGGGTCGCACGAGATTGGCCAGCCGCACCTCCGCCCGCTCGCGCCCCGTCTCGCGGGCCACGAGGTCGAGGACCCGCTCGATCACGAACACGGCCTGCGGCTGTCCGGCGCCGCGGTACGGCGTCACCGGCACCCGGTGGGTGTAACGGCTCTCGAAGCTCGAGAGCACGGCGGGGATCCGGTAGGGCCCGGTGAGCATGGACGCGGTGAGGAGCGGGACCACGAGCCCGCGCGGCGTGTAGGCGCCCGTGTCGTGAACGAACCGGTCGCGGAGGGCCAGGATCCGCCCCGTGGGGTCGAAGCCCACCGTCACGTCGTGCTCCTGCTCCCGCTCCTGGGTTGCCGCCAGCATGTGCTCGAGCCGGTCCTCGAGCCAGCGGACGGGGCGCCCGAGGCGCCGCGCGAGGAACGGGATGAGCACGTCCTCCGGATAGACGATGAGCTTGGCGCCGAAGGCGCCGCCCACGTCGGGGGCGACCACGCGCACCTGATGCGGCGGCAGGTCGAGGAGATCGCCGATGAACTGGCGGATCTGGTGCGGCACCTGGGAGGAGGCCCACACCGTGAGCTGGCCGAGGGCCGCGTTCCAGTCCGCGACGAGCCCACGCGTCTCCATGGGCTGGCCGCCGCCCCGCCCGATGCCGAGCGTGATCTGGACGACGCGCGGCGCGGCGCGCAGCGCGGCCTCGACGTCGCCACGCGCGAGACTCACGCGCCCGGCCAGGTTGTCCGGGACGTCGTCATGCACGGCCGGCGCCCCCGGCGCATGCGTCTGGGCCGAGGGCAGCGGCTCGTACTACACGTCTACCAGCTCGCGCGCGTCTTCGGCCGTGTACCGGCTGTCCGCGACCACCACCGCCACCACTTCGCCGACGAAGCGCGCGCGGCCGGCCGCAAGCATGGAAAAGTTGTGACCGCGCAGCTCGGGGTGCGGAGGCACGATGGGAAACGGCCGACCGGCCGAGCCCAGATCCGGAAAGCTCACCACGTCCACCACGCCGGGGTACTCGCGCGCGCGCGCGGCGTCCACCCGCACGATACGGGCGTGGGCATGGGGGCTCCGCACGAGCGCCGCGTGCAGCATCCCGGGCAGAGCGATGTCGCCCACGTACTGCCCGCGCCCGGTGAGGAGCCGCGGGTCTTCCTTGCGGAGATAACGGTCGCCGACGAACTTCATCGCGGCGCTCCGGCCGCGCGGAGGGCGGCGGCCGCGTCGAGCCCGGCCTGCACGGCACTGGAGCGCGTGGCGCGCCCGGAAGGCTTCCTGTAAAGGATGAAGGGCCGCGTCGGCCCCCGCGAGGCCTTCGACCGTGTCCACCCGGCACCCGTCCGCCTGGACGGCGAAGAGAAGGCAGGAGCGGACGGGCTCGCCGTCCACGAGCACCGTGCAGGCGCCGCACGCCCCGTGCTCGCAGCCCAGGTGGGTGCCCGTCAACGCGAATTCCTCACGGAGCAGGTCGGCGAGTAGAAGACGCGGCATGACCCGCGCCTGGCGCTCGGTCCCGTTCACCGTAAGCCGGATCGCGTGCATCGTCACGAGGCCGCCCCCGCGCGAGTAGCCGCGCGGCCCAACGCCTGCGCGCCGAGCCCGGCGGCGACTCTGCGCCGGTACTCGACGGTGGCGTGAAGATCGGCGTGGGGCTCGAGCTCCGCGGCCGCGGCCCGGCCTGCCTCGCCGAGACGCGCGGGCGTGGGCCGCTCGCCGATGAGCGCGGCCGGGGCGCGCGACACGTGCGGCACATCGCCGATTCCGAAGAGGACGAGCGCGACGTGACGACAGATCCCCGCGGCGTCCAGCCCGAGGACGGCGCAGGCTCCGACGAGAGCGAAGTCGCCGTGACGGCGCGCCACCTCGGCGATGGCCTGGCCGGTGCGCTCCATCGCGAGGGCCGGGATCTCGATCTCCACGAGTAGCTCGTCCGCTTCGAGCGCGGTGGCGAGAAGACCGCGGAAGAAGTCGGCCGCGCGACAGCTGCGCCCGGCCCGCGCGCTTCGCAGGTGGAAAACCGCGTCGAGGGCCAGCATGCACGCGGGCAGCTCGGCGGCGGGATCGGCGTGGGCGAGGCTCCCACCCACCGTCCCGCGCGCCCGCGTCTGGAGGTGCCCGATGAGCGGCGCCGCCTCGGCGAGAAGCGGAGCGGCGGCGGCAATACGCACGTCGCGCTCGAGGGCGCTCTGGCGAACGAGCGCGCCCAGGCGCAGGCTCCCCGGCTCCGCGCGCACCGCGGCGAGCGGGGCCACGCGGTTGAGATCCACGAGCACGGCCGGGCGCGCGAGCCGCATGTTCATCATGGGCACCAGGCTCTGGCCGCCCGCCAGCGGCTTGGCGTCGGGCCCGTGACGGGCGAGGAGCTCCAGGGCCTCGTCGACCGCGCGCGGGGCGAAGTACTCGAACGGGGCCGGTCGCACGCTGCCTAGCAGGCCGCTGAAAAAGGCCCATCTGCTTCGTTGGCGCCCTCGGCCGCACGCTCAACGTACAGAGAGTACGCCTCGCGTGCGGCCGTCGGGCGCCGCCTCGCATCTGGACCTTTTTGAGCGGCCTGCGGGTTGTTTGGCATCTGGCTAGATCTGTCCGAGCTTGGGGTGCGAGAACATGGGCAGCTTCACGCCCCACGGAATCATCCGCGCCCGGATCTTCCGGACGAACTGCGGGACGATCTGCATCTCGTCCTCGGGCGTGGTGCCGCCGAGGCCCGCCTCGCAGGCCACGCGGTCGGCGTCGATCTCGAGCGGCGTCGCGCTGCCCCCTTCGATGGCGAGCCAGAGATTGCGGTACCCGCCGAACTCCACGTTCTGGATCATGGTGGTGACGGCGCGCTCGATGTTCAGGACCGTCTCCGGCGTGAACCCCGGGGCCCAGGCGTCGAGGCACTGCCAGCCGAACGCGATGTGGCGCACCTCGTCGCGCAGGATCAGCTCCATGAGCCGGCGCACCGCCGGATTGGTGGCCTTGTGCACGGTGGCCTTGAACGCGTCGATCAGGATCTCCTCGGCCGCGCAGACCAGGCTCGCGAAGATGCCCTCGAGCGAGGTGTCGGGGTCGAAGGCCATGCGGCGCACGCCGTGCGTTCCCACCGCGCTGACCGTCGGCGGGTTCTGCGGCTGGGGAAAGTACCCGCCGAGGCGCTCGGCCATGAGCCACGATGCCTCGGCGTGCCGCCCCTCCTCCTGCGTCCGCATGGTGAAGAAGAAGCGGAGGTCGGGATGGCGGTTCTCGAGGCAGAAGCGCAGCAGAAGGGCCGGGCTCTCCGAGATGGCCCCGTACTCGCCCCATGTCCTCCGGCTCCAGTGGAGGCGAGCGGCGAGAATCTGCTCCTCCGTGTAGCGCTCGGGCCGGAGCTCGGCCCACGGGATGTCGATCTGCGGATCCCACTCGAGGGTCTTGGCTCGCTGCCAGAGCTCCCAGACATCGCGCGTCATGCGCGGCCGAGCTCCGGATGGGTGACGTAGGGCAGCGCGATGTCCCACGTGGCGAGACGCTCCCGGACCTGGGCCAGGGTGGCGCGGACCACCGCCTTCTCCTGCTCCACGGTGGACGCGCCCAGGCCGTGCTGCGCGGTGAGGGCCTCGGCGGCGAGGAGCCCTTCGCGCGCGCCCTGGGGCAAGAGCCACGTGTTGCGGTAGCCAGCGAGGATCACGCGCTCCAGCATATCGCGGACGGCGGCCGCCACGGCGGGGCGCCGCTCCGGGGCGAGCCGCGGAAGACGGTCGGCCAGGAGCGTCCACGCGAAGATCACGTGGCGCTGCTTGTCCCCGGCGATGAGCCGGAGGGCCTGGCGCGCGATCTCGTGGCGGCTCTGCTGGAGATGACTCAGGCACAGGTTGAGGTCGAGCTGGTCGTCGAGGCAGCCGAGCGCGGCCACGAATCCTTCCAGCGGCACGTCGGGATCGAGCGCCATCTGCGCGAAGGGATGATTGCTCGCCCGCGCGATGGCCTCGTGGCCCGGATTGGCGTGGTAGCCGCCGAGACGCTCGGCGAAGAGATAGCAGGCCTCGAGGTGCTTGGCCTCTTCGGCCGGACGGAAGGAGAGGAAGAGCTTGGCGTCCATGCCCGCCGATCCGGACTCGAGGCAAAATCGAAGCAAGAGCGACGTGCCCTCACCGAGCCCCGGGTACACGCCCCAGGCGCGACGGCTCCACACGAGCCGCGCCGCCTCGCGCACCGGCGCCTCGTAGGCCGTGGGATCGAGGCGGGCCCACGCGATATCCTCGGTCGGGTTCCAGCGAAAGCCCTTCGACTGACTGTACAGCTCGCGGATGGCCGGGCTCTCGGGCTCGAAGTGCAGCGGGAAGCGCCGCTCCACGAAGCGCTTCTCCTGGGCCTGATAGCCTCTCAGCAGCCGGTCGCTCGTCTCTGTCATGCCGTCGGTACCTTTCCCTCTCCTCTACTGCCGAGGTAGGCCTTGGTGAGCTGGTCGTCCGCGAGCAGCTCGGCGCCCGCGCCCGACAGGGCCACCCGGCCGGCCTCGAGCACGTAGGCGCGGTTCGCCGCCCGGAGCGCCATGCGCGCGTTCTGCTCTACGAGGAGGATGGTCGTGCCGGCGTCGCGGAGCATGGTCAGGAGCCGCATGATCTCGTGCACCACGAGCGGCGCGAGCCCGAGCGACGGCTCGTCGCAGAGGAGAATCCGCGGACGGCTCATGAGCGCGCGGGCGATCGCGAGCATCTGCTGCTCGCCTCCGGACAGCGTCCCCGCGAGCTGATCGCGGCGCTGGCGCAGCACCGGGAACAGCCGGTAGGCCTCGCTCACACCCTCGTCGAGGCGCTCCTGGAAGCCGCGCCCGCGCGGGAGCGCGTAGCCGCCGAGCTGGAGATTGTCCAGCACGGTGAGGGCGCCTCGACTTCCCCGCGCCGTTGGCGCCGATCAGCGCCACCAGCTCGCCCGCGCGCACCTCGAGCGACACGCCCCGGAGCGCTTCGACGGATCCATACCGCGCGACGAGCTCGCTCACCTCAAGCAACGGCGGCCACGTCCTCTCCGAGGTACACGGTGATGACGGCGGGGTCGCGCTGCACCTCGGCAGGCGTGCCCTCGGCGATCTTCTCGCCATGGTTCAGCACCACCACGCGGTCCGAGACGCCCATGACCAGGTGCATGTCGTGCTCGATGAGCAGGATCGAGATCCCCAGAGTGCGCAGGCGGCCGATGAGCCCCATCATCTCGACCTTCTCGGTCGTGTTGAGCCCCGCCGCGGGCTCGTCGAGGAGGAGGAGCGCGGGCTCGGAGGCGATGGCGCGCGCCACCTCGACCAGCTTCTGCTGGCCGAAGGGCAGGCTGCCCGCGCGGTCGAGCTCGACTCCATCGAGCCCCACCGTGGCGAGGGCGCGCTCCGCGCGCTCGAAATGCGCGCGGTTCTCCCGCCGCAGCACCGGCAAGGCAAAGGCCGCGCCGAGGAAGCGCGCCGGCGCGTCGCGCTCGCAGCCGACCATGACGTTCTCGATCACGGTGAGACTCGGGAAGAGCTGCACATTCTGGAAGGTCCGTGAGAGGCCGAGACGGGCGAGGCGGTGCGCGGGGAGCCCGCCCAGAGGCGTCCCCCGGAACCGGAATTCACCCTCGGTCGGCCCATAGACTCCCGTGATCACGTTGAAGAGGGTCGTCTTCCCCGCCCCGTTGGGACCGATGACCGCCTTGATCTCGCCTTCCGCCACATCGAAGCTGCAGTCGTGCACGGCCCGCACCCCACCGAACCACTTGGTGATCCCACGCACTTCGAGCAGGCGCGCCGCGCCCGCCGAGACCTGGCGCCCGGAGCCGGCGGCCACGGCGACGGAGACGGCCCCCGCCGGCGTTGCGACCGGGCCCGCACGCACGAGGATGCCCGCGATTCCTCGCGGGAGAAAGAGCATCACGAGGATCAGGGTGAGGCCGTAAAGCGGAAGCTCCCAGTCGCCGAAGCGGCGAAGCGCCTCGGGCAGCACGGTGAGGAGAAAGGCGCCGATCACCGCGCCCCAGTAGAGGCCGATCCCCCCGAGCGCCACCATGAGCACGAGGACCACCGAGAAGAGGAAGGAGAAGATCTCCGGGCTGATGACCGTGATGTAGTGCGCGTAGAGACTCCCCGCCACGGAGGCGTAGACCGCGGAGAGGACGAACACGCGCCGCTTCTCCGCCGCGGTGTCGACGCCCATCGCCTCCGCCGCCACCTCGCTCTCCCCGAGCGCGCGCAGGACACGGCCCACCCGCGAGTTGACGAGGTTGCGCGCCATCCAGAGCGCGGCGGCCGCGAAGGCCCAGACGAGGAGGTAGTGATGGGTGGCGGTGGTGAAATGGATCGGCCCGATGTCCCACGGCAGTATGCCCGCCAGCCCCGAGGAGCCACCCGTCACCGGATAGAGCTGGACGAAGGCCAAGTGGAGCACCACGCCGATCCCGAGCGTGGCCATGGCGAGATAGTACGACTTGAGCCGGAGGGTGGGAATCCCGAGCACGTAGGCGAGCGCGCCGGTAATCGCGGCCGCCACCGGCATGCCGAGCCACGGTGAGACGCCGAATCGCACGGAGAGCACGGCGGAGACGTACGCGCCGAGTCCGTAGAAGCCGGCGTGGCCGAGGGAGACCTGCCCGGCGTAGCCCATGAGGAGATTGAGCCCCATGGCCATCGTGACGTAGACGCCCGCCACCACGAAGATGTGGACCAGGTACTGGTTGGGCAGAAGCCACGGTAGCGCGGCCACCGCGACCAGGAAGCCCAGAAGGGCCCGGCCGGAAACCCGGCCGGGCAGCCGGTCAACCGCAAGCACGAGGGTGTGAGGCTACAGGTCCACCAGACGGAACTTGCCCTGGCGCCACTCGATCATCACCACGTCGCTCTTCGCGAGCCCCCAGTGCTTCTGCGGCGAGAAGTTGAAGATGCCGCCCACACCCCGGTAGCCACGGATATGCTCCTCGAGGCCCGCGCGGATCTTCCCCCGCTCGCTGCCCCCGCCGCGGGTAATGGCCTGCGCGACCATGCCGATGCCGTCCCAGGCCTGGCCGCCGTAGACATCGGTCTCCTCGTTGAACTTGGCGCGATAGCGGGCCTTGTAGTCGAGGATGGTGGCCTTGATCGGATCGCTGTCGGGCAGCTGCTCGGCGATGGGAAACTTGAGCGACGTGAGGACGAGCCCTTCCGCAGCGTCGCCCGCCAGCTGCATGTAGCGGTCGGCCACGAAGCCGAAGCCGTGCACGAGCATCTGCTTGAGGCCGAGCTGCTGCGCGTTCTTGAGAAAGACCACCCCGGCGGGCGTCACCGTCCAGCAGATGATGGCCTGCGCACTCGTGCCGCGGATGCGCGTGAGCTGAGTAGTCAGGTCGGTATCCGCCGGACCGAACTCCTCGTAGACCACGTTGATCCCCGCCGCCGGCGCCTGGGCGCGAAGCTGGTCGCGCGCGCTCACGCCGAACGCGCCCGTGTCGTTGAGCATGGCCACGTCCTTGATGCTCCGCTTCTTGAAGAACTCGAGGAGGCGGGCGAGTGTCGTTCACGGTGGACTTGAACACCCACGCGCGATCGCACACCGGCTCCACGAGACCGGTAGCGCCGGACACGCTCATCAGCGGCACCTCCGCGCGCTGGACGGTGGGAATGAGGGCGAGGCCAATGTCGCTGCGGTTGCCGTCCCCGACGATCACCTCCACCTGGTCCTGCTCGATCAGGCGCTTGGCCGCGAGCACGGCCTTGGTGGATTCGCTGGCCGCGTCATAGATGATGGACTCGATACGCCGCCCGTTGATGCCGCCGCGCTTGTTGGTCTCCTCCACGAAGAGCTCGACGGAGCGCTTCATCCGGTCGCCGAGGAAGGCGGCGGGGCCGGTGTAGGAAAAGATGCTCCCGATCTTGATGGCCGCGCCCTGCGCGCCGCCGCGGCCCGGGCCGAGGAGACCGGCGGCGAGGCCGCCTGTGAGGCCGCCTGTCAGGGTGGTCGTGAACTGCCGTCGCGTGAGCATGAGCTCTCCCTTGCGCAGGTGCGTCCTCACACGCGCTCGCTCTCGGCGCGAGCGAAGAGCCCACGCGGGCGGACGAAGAGGAGGAGCAGGATGAGGAGAAAGGCCGCCACGTCCTTGAACGCCGAGCCGATGAGGCCGCCGCCGAATGCCTCGAGGAGGCCCAGGACGAAGCCGCCAACAATGCCGCCGAAGGTGTTGCCGAGCCCGCCGGTCACCGCCGCCGCGAACCCCTTGAGGCCGAGCATGGTGCCCGCGTCGTAGATCGTGAGCGTCACCGGGGTGATGATGATGCCCCCGACCGCGCCCACCGCCGCCCCCAGTGCGAAGGAGAGCATGACGATGCGACGGACATCGATGCCCATGAGCCGCGCCGTCTCCCGGTCGATGGCCACCGCCCGCATGGCCTTGCCGACGAGAGTGCGGGAGAAGAAGAGGTGAACGAGGAGCACGATCGCGCACGCCACCCCGACGATCCAGAGCGCCTGCGGCACGAAGGTCGCCCCGAGCACCCGGATGGGCCGCTCGCCCGAGAACGCCGGCAGCCCTGCCGCGTTCTTGCCCAGCGTCACCATCACCCCGCCCTTCAAGAGGATGGACGCGCCGATGGTCACGATGATGAGGTTCAGCACATCGGCGTGGCGCACGGGCCGTATGACCAGCCGCTCCATGAGGACTCCGATGGTCGTGACCGTCACGACGGTAAGGACAACGACCACGATCAGCGGCAGGTGGGTCGCCGAGAGGATGGAGGCGCCGAGCATGCCGCCGAGCATGGCGAACTCGCCCTGCGCGAAGTTGACCGCCCCCGTGGCATTGAAGATGATGTTGAGCCCAAGCGCGATGAGACCGTAGATCGCCCCGACCACGAGCCCAGAGAAGAGGAATTGCAGCAGGTTTGCCGCGCTCACGCTCCCACGCCTCCGTCGGTTCAGGTGATCTGCCGCCGACCAGCCTAGCTCAAAAAGACCGTCGGGGTGGACGAAAGAACCGGCGAGGCGCCAAGCGCAGAGTTTCGTGAACGGGTCCCGCGACGTGTTAGTGCTGGAGCGCGGTCAGGATTGCCGGTAGGTCGCCTCGTCCTTCTTTCTCACGGCTTCTCTCACCAGCTCGCTGCGGTCCTGGTCGATCGAGTAGAGCAGACGCCAGTCGCGGCCCACCCAGATGCGGTAGATACCACCCGCCCCTTCGACCTTGTTGTGTCCTCGGGGCCGAGGGTTCTCGCCCAGATCGAGCATCGCCTTCACGAGCGCAGAGAAGGCTGCATCGTCATCGATATCGAGGAGTTCCCTCTTGGCCCGACGGCGGATTCGGAGCTTCACTCCGCCTTGGCCTACTTGAGGCGGGCGAGACGCGCTTTGATCCCTCGAACCGGAACCGCGTGGGTGGGCTGACGTCGACGGCGGCGGACAAGCTTGTAGTCGGGATCGCCTGGCCGAACAGTTTCGGGGCGCGAGACTGCGAAGGAAGCCTTCAACGCGCGGGC
>WNFV01002727.1_pt1 | contig 38356 bp, 34 predicted proteins | sample 5400101 | NCBI WGS metagenome assembly WNFV01 (sample SAMN13153361, study PRJNA577476) | soil metagenome | isolation source: 115 cm soil or saprolite under grassland replicate 1 | place: USA:California | collected 2016-06-15 | reverse complement strand
CCTGCAGGTCGAAGCGCTGGCCGAAGCCGTGGAGGAGGATCTCCGCGGAGAGTCTCAAGGGCTCACCAACAGGGAACCGAGCTCGGTGCCCGTCTCCTCCCACTCGACCTCACACGTGCACGTCTTGTCGGCTTTAAACTTGTGGCTGACGGTCTCGCCCGGTTTCGTCTCGAATGCGATGTCGTACTGGTGGAGGTGGACCTCACCCTCCTGGTCGCTGGTCACGTTGATGGTGATGGTGTCGCTCTGATGAGCCTGGATCTTGTCGGGTGACATCTTGCTGGCCCCGGTCACGGTCAGGTTGAAGGTCACGTCCTGAGGAGCACTACGGGTGTTGGCGTAGATGAGCACCCCGCCGACGATGACGAACACCACCACCAGGGCGACGACGATCAGGGCGCGAGTCCTGCTCACGCGAGTTCCTCCTTCTTTTGTTGATGCGGACAGTTATGAGCTGAGCGCTAGAAGGAGGGCGGCGGACCTCGACGGCTGACGCTGAAGGCAATCCTCGCCGGTCCGCTCACCACGTCGACCGCGAGGGGCCAGGCGGGAACCGCAAACGCAAACGCGGGGCGTGGCCTGGCGCGCGTGAATCGCGACCTTATTGCGGCGAGCGCCGGTCCGAATCGCGTGACCAGCCAGCGCAGCGCCAGCGCCGCGATGAGCGCCACCGGCAGCTGCCCCGCGGCGCCCCACAGCAACAGCGTCGCCGCGGAGCTGAGGCGACCCCCGCCGAGCATGGCTTCGGCGCTCTCCTGCCCAACGAAGCAGGCGAGCTGGAGCGAGTAGAGCACGGCCAGCATGCGGAGAAGGGATGGCGACGTCGCGCAAGCGAGGCGTCGGCGGCCGGCCACGCCTGCCGCTCCGATGACGAGCAGGGCGGCAAGAAGCGCGAGCCCGGCGAATCCAAACCCCGTCTTGGCGAGGGAGGGGAAGTAGGAATGCGCACCCGCCCCCTCGATCTGGAAGGAAGCGGGACCGAAGCGGAGCCCGTACACGACGAGGTGCCCGGCCTGCGACCCGACCAGCGCGACCGCCGCGAGGAGCCAGGCGAACCGCCGATTCGTCACTTGACGATGATAGGCGCGGCTTGACACTGATTCGGGATGGCAACACAATGCCAAATGTTCCATAAGTTCTGAGTAAGACCTGCTGCCGGCGCACTCTCGCCCCGCGATGCCGCGGGAAGAAGGCCGCAGGAAGCAGCCTGGAGGCAGTGAATGAACTCTAAGTGGACTCGTCGAGAGTTCGTGAGGAACACCGGGACAGCCGCCGGCGCTCTCGTCTTCGGCGGCGCTTTCGCGGAGTTTCTGGCGGCGTGCGCGGGTGGCACGACGACCGGCGGCAAGAACGAGCTGGAGATCTTCAGCTGGTGGACCGCCGGCGGGGAAGCCGACGGCCTGGCCGAGATGTTCAAGATCTACTCGAAGAAATATCCGAGCGTGAAGATCGTCAACGCCGCCGTCGCGGGCGGCGCCGGCAGCAACGCAAAGGCGGTGCTCGCCACCCGGATGCAGGGCGGCAAGCCGCCCGACAGCTTCCAGGTGCACGCCGGCCAGGAGCTCATCAGCACCTGGGTGAAGGCGGACAAGATGGAACCGATCACCAGCATCTGGAACTCCGAGAACTGGGACAGCGTCATGCCCAAGGACCTCAAGACGATCGTCAGCAAGGGCAGCGACGTCTGGTCGGTCCCGGTCAACGTGCACCGCGGCAACGCGCTGTGGGTGAACCTGGCCAAGGCCGCCTCGTCGATGACGCCCGGCAGCGGCAACACGCTCGACAACTTCCTTTCCGCCCTGGGCAAGGCGAAGGCGGCGGGCGTGCAGGCGCCGCTCGCCCTCGGCTCCAAGGGCAACTGGCAGGTGACGATGCTGCTCGAGAACAACATCGTCGCGGTCGGCGGCGCGGACTTCTACCGCGGGCTCTTCAACGGCAAGAGCTCGTGGAGCGACAACAACATCAAGCAGGCCCTGACGTACATCAAGTCGATGCTCAACTACGTGAACAGCGACCACGCGACGATCGACTGGGACCAGGCTTCTGGCCGCGTCCAGGCCGGCACCTCGGTGGGCACGATCATGGGCGACTGGGCCAAGGGCTACTTCACCGCCAACAACTGGAAGCCCGACACCGACTTCACGGGCATCGCGTCGCCCGGCACCGAGAAGACGTACATGATCGTCTGCGACACCTTCGGGCTTCCCAAGGGGGCGCCCGACCGCGACAACGCCGTCAACTGGATCAAGGTGTGCGGCTCCGAAGAAGGTCAGGCCGCGTTCAACCCCAAGAAGGGCTCCATCCCGGCTCGCACCGACGTGCCGGCGAACATCTTCGACTCCATCGCCCAGCGCTTCATCGCCGAGTTCAAGACCGACGCCCTCACGCCGAGCATCGCCCACGGATCGGCGGCGCCGGAGGCGTTTGCCAGCGGCGTCAACGACGAGATGGGCCAGTTCGTGCAGAAGAAGGACGTCAACGCCAGCACGGCCAACCTGGCGAAGCTCGCCGATCAGTTCCTGAAGTAAGGATCAGTTGGCGGTAGCCTCTTCGGGCACCGCTACGAGGGAGCGATCCTTCAGGGGTCGCTCCCTCGGCTCGTTCTCATGGGACCGCGCAACGCCGTTCCTGCTCATCGCGCCGTCGATCGTCCTGATCGCGGTCTTCGTCTACGGCTTCATCGGATACACGGCGTTCGTGTCGACGACGACGTGGTACGGGATCGTTCCCGACTACACATCGGCCGGTCTCAGCCAGTACACGGACCTCTTCGGCCTTCCGCGGTTCCAGGCCGACATCCAGAACACGATCCAGTTCACAGTCCTTTTCCTGGCGGGATGCATCCTGCTCGGCTTTGGCGCGGCCGTGCTGCTCGACCAGCACGTGCGGGGGACGATCCTTTTTCAGAACATCTTCCTGTTCCCACTCGCCATCGCTTTCGTGGTCACGGGGACGGTCTGGCGATGGGTGCTCAATCCGAACTTCGGAATCAACCTGCTTTTCGAACAGCTGCACCTGAACTTCCTCGAGTCCCCGTGGCTGGCCGACACGCGGACCGCCCTCTACGGCCTGGTCATCGCCGCCGTGTGGCAGATGAGCGGCTTCTGCATGGCCATGTTCCTGGCGGGCCTGCGCGCCATCCCCGACGAGCTGCGGGAGGCTGCGAGAGTTGACGGCGCGAGCGAGGGTCGGATCTTCCTCCGCCTGATCCTGCCCCTCATGCGGCCGATCACGCTGTCGGCCGTGATCATCCTCGGCCACATCTCGCTCAAGATCTTCGACCTGGTCGTCGTGATGACGTTCGGCGGACCGGGCTTCGCGACCGACATGCCGAGCCTCTACATGTGGGTCGCCGTCTTCCGGCAGAACCTCTACGGCCGGGGTGCGGCGATCGCCATCGTGCTGCTCCTGATGGTTGCGCTCCTGATCGTGCCCTACCTGATCTGGAGCCTGCGCCAGGAGACCGAGCGATGAGCGCGGCGCAGGCCGTCGGGCGCCGTCCGTTTCGCGCCTCCCGCGTCATCACGTACGCGCTGCTGGTGGTCGTCGCCGGCTTTTACCTGCTCCCGATCTACGTGATGGCGGTGACGGCCTTCAAGTCGTTCGTCGAGGTGTCTCAGACCACGCCGTGGCAGCTGCCTTCGACACCCACGTTCGAAGCGTTCGCAAACGCCTTCTCGACACTTGCCCCCAGCTTCTACAACAGCGTCCTGCTGGTGGTCCCCGCGACCCTGCTCTCGGCGCTCCTTGGCTCGCTCAACGGCTACGTGCTTTCGAAGTGGCGTTTCCGGGGCGCCGACATCGTCTTCACCCTGCTGCTGTTCGGGATGTTCATCCCCTATCAGAGCATCCTGCTGCCGCTCGTGCTCGTGCTGCAGAAGATCCAGCTCTATGGCGGCATCCCCGGCCTGATCCTGACCCACGTGGTGTACGGCATCCCGATCACGACGCTGATCTTCAGGAACTACTACGCGGCCGTCCCGACCGAGCTCATCGAGGCCGCACGGATCGACGGCGCCAGCGTGCTGGGTGTCTATCGCCACGTGCTGCTTCCGATTTCGATGCCGGGGTTCGTGGTGGTCCTGATCTGGCAGTTCACGAGCATCTGGAACGAATTCCTCTTCGCGGTCACGCTGACCTTGCCCGACCAGTGGCCGATCACCGTCGCCCTTAACGGCCTCGCGGGCTCGCTGCTCGCCCACTACGAGGTCCAGATGGCGGGCGCACTGCTGACCGCGCTGCCGCCGCTCGTGATCTACATCGTGCTCGGGCGCTACTTCATCCGCGGGCTGCTCGCCGGAGCGCTCAAAGGCTAGGGAGTAAACTGCTGCCGGCGCCGAGCGCACCAAGTAATCCAGAACACATGGCAGCAGGGATCTCAGTCAGGACGGCGTGCATCGCATCGATGCTCGTGCTCGCGGCGTGCAGCGGCACCGCGCAGAAGCCGCCCACCAGCTCCGTCGCCGCGACTGCTCGCGGCACCGTCGGCGTCATCCTGGCGGGCGGCCCCACCGCTTCGGCCCGCTACCACGACTTCGGCGCGCAGCTCCAGCGAGCGTTCGAGCAGGCCGACTACCAGCCTTCGGAGTTCCGCGTCGACGACGCGCAGGGCAGCGACGCCAACCAGCTTTCGCTCGCGCAGTCGGACATCGCCGCGGGCGCGACCGTTCTGGTGCTCGACCCGCTGACAGGCGATATCGGCTCTCAGATCGCCGCCTATGCGCGGCAGCGCGGCGTCAAGGTCATCACGTTCGAGCGGCCGATCTACAGCGGCGCCGGCAACTACCACGTCGCGTTCGACATTGTCCAGGCCGGAAGGGTCATCGGCGAGGGGTTCGTCAAATGCGTCGCCGACTGGAAGGTGAAAGACCCCAAGGTGTTCGTCCTCAACGGAGGCGAGGACACCGACCCCAACGCTGTCGCGCTTGCCATGGGCTACAACCAGGTGCTCTGGGGAGACACGGTCACACCGCAGACCCCAGGCAAGACCAACAACCTCGGCTACACGCTGATCGGCGACCAGATCGCCAAAGGCTGGGACATCGCTTCCGGCACGACCGCGTTCCAGCAGCACTACACCGCGCACAAGGAGATCAACGCCACGCTCGAGGCCAACGACGACCTGGGAAATGCCGTCATCCAGGTCCTCAAGCGCGCGGGTGTCAAAGCCGGCACTGTGCCGGCCACCGGCCAGGACGCGACCCTGCAGGGCCTGGTCAACATCCTCCAGGGCTACCAGTGCGGGTCGGTCTACCGGCCGCCGTTGCAGGAGGCGCAGGCGGTCGTCTCGCTGGCGACGGCGCTGCGCACCGGCGCGACGCCCTCATCGAAGCTGGTCAATGCCACCCTCAACCCGCCGGCCGGCGTCGTGGGCAGGCAGCAGCCCGCCGTCCTGCTGACGCCGGTCTGGGTCGGCAAGACGAACATCGACGCGACCGTGCTCAAAGACGGTTTCGTCGACAGGGCGGCGCTTTGCGGCGCGGTCGGCGCGGCGATCTGCCAGGCGAACAACATCCCCGCGTATTAGCTGGAGCTAACTCCTCCTCATTCATGGGGAGGTGGCGCGCAGCGCCGGAGGGGCTGCCCACGATTGGGAATGGCCTGGCGTGGGTAAACGTTCTCTCGTTAGAGATGGCAAGACCCAGATCCGAACTGCTTCCAGTCCTGCCCATGGACGACGTCGTCGTCCTGCCCCACATGTCCGTCACGCTGGCCGTCGAAGGCGACAGCCAGAAGGCGTCGATCGAGGCGGCCCGCCAGGGCAACCGCCTGATCCTGCTCGTGCCCCGGATCGAGGGCAAGTTCGGATCCATCGGCACGGTGGCCCGCCTCGGCGAGTCGGCCGAGCTGCCGACCGGCGCCGAGGCCTTCATGATCCGCGGGGAGTACCGCGCCCGCCTGGGCAGCGGCCAGGCCGACATCGGCGGCGCCCTGTGGGTGAAGGCCGACCCGATCCTCAACCCCGAGCCTCCGACCGAGCGCTCGCAGGAGCTGGCGCGCGAGTACCGCGCCCTGCTCGAGAACCTGGTCGAGTCGCGTGGCGTCCCGCAGGTCGTTCAGTTCCTGCGCGCGGCGCGAACTCCCGCGCACCTCGCGGACCTCGCCGGCTACTCGCCTGACCTGTCGACGGAGCAGAAGCTCGAGATCCTCGAGATGACCGACCTCGAGCAGCGGCTCGAGACGCTCATCACCTGGACCAAGGCCATCCTGGCCGACGCCTCGCTGAAGGAGAAGATCCGCAGCGAGGTCGCCGAAGGCATGGAGAAGACGCAGCGTGAGTTCCTCCTCCGCCAGCAGCTGGAGGCGATCAAGAAGCAGCTGAACGAGGGGCAGACCGACGTGGTCTCGACCTACCGCGAGCGAATCGCGAAGGCCGGCATGCCCGAAGGCGTGCTGACCGAGGTCAACCGTGAGCTCGACCGCCTGGAGCGGACCAGCGAGCAGAACCCCGAGTACGGCTGGATCCGCACGTACCTCGACTGGATGCTCGACATCCCGTGGAACGTGCGCTCCGATGACAACTACGACCTGGTCAAGGCGCGCCAGATCCTCGACGAGGACCACACCGGGCTGTCCGACGTGAAGGACCGCATCATCGAGTTCCTCGCCGTGCGCAAGCTGCGGCAGGAGCGCGGGCTAGAGGTGCTGGGCGGTCGCGGCTCCGGCGCCATCATCACGCTGGTCGGACCGCCGGGCGTCGGCAAGACGTCGCTGGGCGAGTCCGTGGCGCGCGCGCTCGGCCGCAAGTTCACGCGTGTCTCGCTGGGCGGCATCCGCGACGAGGCGGACATCCGCGGCCACCGCCGCACGTACGTCGGCGCCCTGCCAGGCCGCATCGTTCGCGCCCTCAAGGACGCGGGCACGAAGAACCCGGTGATCATGCTCGACGAGATCGACAAGGTCGGCAGCGACTGGCGCGGAGACCCGTCGTCCGCGCTGCTCGAGGTGCTCGACCCGGCGCAGAATCACACTTTCCGCGACCACTACCTCGAGGTCGACCTCGACCTGTCCGAGGTGCTGTTCATCCCGACCGCGAACGTCTCGGAGACCATCCCGGCTCCGCTGCTCGACCGCATGGAGCTGATCCGCCTGGACGGCTACACCGAAGAGGAGAAGGTCGCCATCGCGCGCGACCACCTGCTCAAGCGGCAGGTCAAGCAGGCCGGCCTCAAGCCTGAGGAGGTGACGGTCGACGACGTTGCGATCATGAAGGTGATCACCGACCACACCCGCGAGGCGGGCGTGCGCAACCTGGAGCGCGAGCTCGGCAAGATCACGCGCAAGGTGGCGACCAAGGTGGCCACGGGCCAGTTCACGCCGCCGGTCGCGATCACGCCCGAGCGCGTGCGCGAGTTCCTGGGCAAGCCGAAGTTCGACAACGAGGTCGCGGCCCGCACCGCGGTGCCGGGTGTCGCGACCGGGCTCGCCGTTACCGGCATCGGCGGTGACGTCCTGTTCGTGGAGGCCACGGCGACCGAGGGCAACGGGCACGGCGTCACCCTCACTCTCACGGGACAGCTGGGTGATGTCATGAAGGAGTCGGCCCAGATCGCCCTCTCCTACGTGCGCTCACACACCCACGAGCTGAGGATCGACGAGGCGGCTGCCAACCGCTCGTTCCACATCCACGTGCCGGAGGGCGCGGTGCCCAAGGACGGACCGTCGGCCGGCGTGACGATGACGACGGCGATCGTGAGCCTGCTGACCGGACGCCCGGTGCGGAGCACTGTCGGCATGACCGGTGAGGTCACGTTGCAGGGCCTGGTGCTGCCGATCGGAGGCGTCAAGCAGAAGGTCCTGGCCGCCCACCGCATGGGCCTGACGGAGGTCATCCTCCCGAAGCGCAACGAGAAGGACATCGACGACGTGCCGCAGAGCGTGCGCGACAAGATGAGCTTCCACTTCGCGAGCCGCGTCGAGGACGTGCTGAAGCGCGCGCTCGAGCCCGCGAAGCAACCGAAGATCGAAGCCGCCTAAAGCACGCCCCCTCGATTCCGCACGGGACGGCCGCCACGTGCGGAATCCTCGGCTCGATTTCGCATCGGAAGGCCGTGACGTGCGGAATTAACGGGAAGGGTATGCGCCTGACGGCCGCCACGTGATGCTCAGCGGGTGGGTCGTACTCCTAGAGTTCCGCCCGAACTGATGCGTGGTCCGTTTTCGCTCGAGGAAGCACGTGCAGTGGGAATTTCGTTGAGCGCGCTGCGAGGGAAATCGTGGCAGCGCGTCGGGGCGCGGCTGTATCGCTGGAAAGGAGCGTCGCAGGAGACCTGGGCGCTGATCGACGCGCTTCGGCGGACCTTACCGCCCTCCGCTGTGTTTGTCGGACGGACCGCAGCCTGGATGCATCGCCTTGACGTGCAACCGGCCGACCCGGTTCAAGTGGCTGTGGCGGAGCTTGAGTCGCGTGCGGGACTTGAGGTCCGGCAGTCCGATGTGGTTGGCGAGACCGAGGAGATCCGAGGGGTGCCTGTGACTTGTCTCGCGCGGACACTCCTGGACCTGTGCTTGTGGTCACCGGCTGTAGAGGCGTTGGTGGTGATTGACATGGCGGTCCGCATGCGTCTTGTCGCCACGGACCAGCTCCAGGATTACGCGAAGGGACGCCCTGGCGCGGCGCGACTCCGATCGCTGGCCGCGATTGCGGCGCCGGCCGAGTCGCCGATGGAGACACGTCTTCGGTGGCTCCTGATCAAGGCAGGCTTGCCCACCCCGAAGGTGCAGTCCGACCTGTATGACTCTGGCGGCCAGTTCGTGGGCAGGGCAGATCTCTACTACCCCTTGGTGCACCTCGTGATCGAGTTCGACGGCGGGAATCACCGGGACCGCCTGGTCAGCGACGACCGCAGGCAAAACTCGCTGGTCAGCGCCGGTTATCGAATCTTGCGGTTCACCGCCGCGGACCTGTACGGCAGGCCGGACGCTGTCGTGGCGCAGGTCCGGGCCTACCTCTCGGGGCGGTAGGGCGCCTTCGCCTCCAGGTTGCCGACGTACTCCGGCAGTCGCCCCTGGCCCAGCATCTGGCGGATGGCCAAGATCTCGCCGATGTGAAACCAGTAGTGGAAGGTCATCCGGCGAATCGCGTCGCCTCGCGTCTGGCCCGAAGGCTTGCCGTCCCGCTGCAGGTCGCGCATCAGGTCCCTTGTCGTCAACGTTTCGAGGATCGGCTCCGACCTTTTCGTGAGCTTGTTCCACGCGGCGCGCATTGCCTTCAGAGAAGGCGTGCTCATGGGCGCTCCAGTTGCGAACTCTCTGTTCAGGTCGGGATAGACCACGACCCCACTCGGCCTTTCGAAGCAAGTTCGCTGCTCGTGCCATGCGAGATGGCCCACGATCCAGCCGATCGAGTTCATGCGCCCGAAGTGCCGATTGGCGTCCTCCTCCTTGACGCCGCGGAGGGCGCGCTGCCACTCCGAACGGGTGAACCGCAGCTGCTCGACGATGGGGTGCGCCATCGACGCTATTGTGGGCGAGCGCGATGCGGTACGCGAGGCTCGGCGTCTGGGCGCTCCCGATCTACGCGGCCACGCTTTTCGCGGCCACCTTCACCCACCAACCGCCTCCGCAGACCCAGCTGGCCGATTGGGCGCGCTTTGTGACCACCAACGAATTCCTCATCGGGCACATCGTGTTCGGCATCTTCGGGTCCGTCTTCGGAGCGATCGGCGCCGTCTGCCTCGGGATCCTTCTCGTCGAGCGCGGCTCGGTGAGGCTCGGGCTGGCAGGCCTGCTCACCGGACTGAGCGCCACCGTCATCGGGCCGTCGACCTTCGGCGTCGCCGCGTTCACGCAGCCTGCGATCGGCCGCCTCTACCTGTCCGGTCAGCCGCAGACCGCCCAGGAGATGTACTACGACGCCGCCCAGGGAACGCCGATGGTCATCGTGGCGATCGTCTTCATCCTGCTGCTGGTCGCGAGCTTCGTCATCTTCGGCGTCGCCTTCGCGCGACTCCCGCACATGCCGCGATGGGCCGGAATCGGCCTTGCGGTCTCCGGCCCACTCTTCGCGGTCATCGGCTTCGCGCTCGACAACTGGATCCAGAGCGTCGCCGCGATCCTCATGATGGCGAGCGCCACGTGGATGGTCTTGGCGCTCCGTACCAGTGAGGAATATCGACCTGCGACTCGATCTTGAAATAAGCATGGCCCAGACGGGCTCCGTGCCCGACGGACTGCAGCGCCGCGGCTTTCGCATCATCCCCATCAACCCGTTCGCGGACACGCTCTTCGGCGAGCGCGTCTACCGCTCGTTGCTCGACGTGCCCGAGAAGGTCGACCTCGTCGACGTGTTCCGGCCTGCGGCAGACGCACCGGAGATCGCACGCCAGGCCGCCGCGATCGGCGCCAAGGCGTTGTGGCTGCAGCTCGACATCCGCTCCGACGAAGCGCGGCGCATCGCCGAGGAGGCGGGCATGGAGTACGTCGAGGACGAGTGCACCGCCGTCGTGGCCTCGCTCTACAGGATTCGCAAAACCGCAGCGTAACGATTACGCTCGCGGCGTTGGCGCGAGCGAAGCGAGATCGCACGATCGAGTCGGAGCTGAAGTTCCGGCTCACCGGTGAGAACGACCACGTCAAGCTGCGAGCAATGCTGCGGGAGCGCGGCGCCCACATGAGCGCGCGCTACCGCGAGGAGAACTACCGCTTCAACGGACCGGGCAAGTCGACCCGCTACACGACGCTTCGTTTACGCGTACTCAACGGCGGACCGCATGGCGTCCTGACCGCCAAGGGTCCGGCAAAGTTCGACGGCGGCGTCAAGACCCGCGAGGAGACGGAGATCGAGGTCAAGGACGTGCACGCCACACTCGACATGCTCGAGCAGCTGGGCTTCCGCGTCGGCTGGACCTATCCGAAGCGGCGGTCGGTCTGGATGCTGGACGGAGTCGCGGTCACCCTCGACGTGCTCGACTTCGGCTGGTTCGTCGAGCTCGAGGGGCCCGCGACCGCGCTACCTGAGCTGGCACGGAGCTTCGGCCTCGACCCGGCGCACGCGCTCAAGGACAGCTACTCGGTGATGGCGCGTAAGCACCTGAAGGCGAAGAAGCTCACCAACAAGCCGCCGATCGCCGTCATTCCTCCCGAGCCGGAAGAGGCGCACCAGTAGCGGCCTTGGCCGGCCCGACCCAGACCGTCTGGATGTTGGTGAACTCCTTGATCCCGTACTCCGACAGCTCGCGGCCGTAGCCTGACCGCTTCACCCCGCCGAAGGGCAGGCGCGCGTCCGACGCGACCATCCCGTTGATGAACACGAGCCCGGCCTCGACCTTCTCGGCAAGCCTCTTGCCGCGCTCCACGTCTCTGGTCCAGATGTTGGAGCCGAGTCCGAAGTTCGTGTCGTTGGCGACGCGCAGCGCGTCGCCGGCATCCTTGACGCGGATCACCGCCGCGACCGGGCCGAACGTCTCCTCGTCGTACGCGGGCATCCCCGGCTTCACTTTCGTGAGCACTGTGGGCTCGTAGTAGTAGCCGTCGCCCTGGATACGCTTGCCGCCGACCACCGCCTGTGCGCCCAGCCGAACCGACTCGCTGACCTGGCGCTCTATCTCGTCGACCAGGTCGCCGCGCGCGAGCGGCCCGACCTGGTTGGCGCGGTCCATCGGGTTGCCGACCTTGAGCCTGGCGACTGCCGCGGTGAGCTTCTCCTCGAACTCGCCGGCGACCGGCTCCTCGACGATGAACCTCTTGGCCGCGATGCAGCTCTGGCCGTTGTTCTGGTTGCGCGCCCGGCAGGCGACCGAGGCCGCAGTGTTGAGGTCGGCGTCGGCGAGCACGACGAACGGGTCCGATCCGCCCAGCTCGAGCACCGTCTTCTTGAGCGCCTTGCCCGCCGCCTCCGCCACGTTCCTGCCCGCGGCCTCCGAGCCGGTCAGCGTGACACCGGCGACGCGCGAGTCGGCGATCAAACCCTCCACCGCTGCCGAGCCAATGAGCAGCGTCTGGAAGACGCCCTCCGGAACCCCGGCCTCGCGGAAGACCTCCTCGATCGCCAGCGCCGACTGCGGCACGTTGGAGGAGTGCTTCAGCAGCATCACGTTGCCCGCGCTCAGCGCAGGCAGCCCGGCGCGGAAGGCCTGCCAGAAGGGGAAGTTCCACGGCATGACGGCCAGGATCACGCCCAGCGGCTGGAAGCGAACGTAGCTTTCGGAGGCGGTGCTCTCGACCGGCTGGTCGGCGAGCAGGCGCTCAGCGTTCTCGGCGATCCAGTTCGCCGTCCAGGCGCACTTCTCGACCTCCGCCTCGGCCTCGACTATGGGTTTGCCCATCTCGGTCGTCAGCAGGGCCGCGTAGCGCAACCTGTCCGCGCGTAGGACGCCGGCGACCGACCGCATGAGAGCGGCCCGCATCCCGATCCCGGCGTCGCGCCAGTCGTGGCGCGCGGCAAACGCTCGGTCGAGAGCGGTCTCGATGGCGGCCTCGTCGGCCTCCGGGAAGCTCGCCAGCTCCCGGCCCGTCGCCGGGTTGATGGATCTCAGCACCCCCTCGAATCATGGCACGATTTGATTCGTGGCCCGAGCACCCGTGAAGAGGCGCGTCACCCGCGTCCCAGCCACCCCCTCAAAGCCGTCCCCACCGGAGGTCGACGGCCGCCGGCGGGTGGTGATCGAGGCGGTCTCGCCCGAGATCGATGCCGGCCGCTTCCCGGCCAAACGCGCGGTCGGCGAGAGCGTCACGGTCGAGGCGAACGTCTTCGCCGACGGCCACGACACGCTCGCGGCCGTGCTGAAGTACAAACTCCTCCCCACGACGTGGGGAGGTGGCCGCGGAGCGGCCGGAGGGGACTGGACCGAAAGTCCCATGGCCCCGCTGGTCAACGACCGCTGGCGGGGCGAGTTCACGGTCACCCAGCTGGGCAGGTACGTCTTCACGATCGAGGCCTGGGTCGACCATTTCGAGACGTGGAGCCGGCAGCTCGCGAAACGCATCGCCGCCGGGCAGGACGTCAAGGTCGAACTCGAGGTGGGAGCGCGCATGCTCGAGGAGACCGCGGCCCGCACCAACGGCAAGTCCCCTGACGCGACCCGGCTGCAGGCGCTCTCGAAATCACTGCGCAGCGGCAAGCCGGCGGCGCTCGACGGCGAGGCGGGCAAGCTCATGCGCCGCTACGCGGACCGCGCCGCCGCCACGGTCTACGCCCGCGAGCTGGAAGTGCTGGTCGAGCCGGTCAAGGCCCGCTTCAGCACCTGGTACGAGCTGTTCCCGCGCTCCACGGGGCCCGCCGCCAAACACGGCACATTCAAGGACGTCGAGCGCCTGCTGCCGACGATCGGGAGCATGGGCTTCGACGTCCTCTACCTGCCACCCATCCACCCCATCGGCAAAACCCACCGCAAGGGCGCCAACAACAAAGCCGCCAAGCCTGGCGAGCCGGGCAGCCCCTGGGCCATCGGCTCCGCAGAAGGCGGCCACAAGGCCATCCATCCCGAGCTCGGCACGCTCGCCGACTTCAAGCGGCTGGTCAAAGCCGCGAGCGTCCGGGGGATCGACGTCGCACTCGACATCGCCTTCCAGTGCTCGCCCGACCACCCCTACACGCGCGAGCACCCGGAGTGGTTCAAGCATCGGCCCGACGGCTCGATCCAGTACGCCGAAAACCCGCCGAAGAAGTACGAGGACATCTACCCGTTCGACTTCGAGACCGAGCACTGGAGGGAGCTGTGGAACGAGCTCCTGTCGATCTTTCTCTTCTGGGCCGAGCAGGGCGTGCGCATCTTCCGCGTCGACAACCCGCACACCAAGCCCTTCGCCTTCTGGGAGTGGGTCATCGCCGAGCTCCGCCGCGCTAACCCGGAGGTGATTCTCCTCTCGGAGGCTTTCACGCGGCCGAAGGTGATGTACCGACTGGCCAAGCTCGGCTTCAGCCAGTCCTACACGTACTTCGCGTGGAGGCACACCGCCTACGAGCTGTACCAGTACTTCAGCGAGCTGTCGCAGCCGCCGGTGCGCGACTTCCTCCGGCCCAATCTCTGGCCGAACACGCCGGACATCCTCACCGAGTACCTGCAGACCGGGGGCCGGCCGGCGTTCCAGGCCCGGCTCTTCCTGGCCGCCACGCTTGGCGCGAACTACGGCATCTACGGCCCACCTTTCGAGGCGCTCGAGAACCGGCCGCGCGAACACGGATCGGAGGAGTACCTCGACTCTGAGAAATACCAGCTGCGCGACTGGAAGCCGGACAGCGCCATCCGCGAGCTGATCACGATCGTCAACCGCATCCGCCACGAGAACCCGGCCCTCCAGACCGACCGCGGCCTGCGGTTCCACTTCACCGAGAACGACCAGCTGCTTGCCTACTCCAAGAGCACTCCCGACAATTCCAATGTGGTCCTGACCGTCGTCAACATGGACCCTCACCACGTGCAGCGCGGCGCGGTCAACCTGCCGCTCGAGGAGCTCGGCATCGACACAGACCGCTCGTATCAGGCCCACGAGCTGATCAGCGGCGCGCGGTACCTCTGGAGCGGACCGCGCAACTTCGTCGAGGTGAATCCATTCTCCATGCCCGGCCAGATCTTTCGCTTCCGCCGCCGCGTGCGGAGCGAGCATGACTTCGAGTACTTCCTGTGATCGCGACCAGGCCGCGGCGCAAGGCAGTCGAGTCCCTCCAGCTCGAGGAGGATCCGCTCTGGTACAAGGACGCGCTCATCTACGAGCTGCACGTGCGCGCGTTCATGGACAGCGACGCCGACGGCGGCGGCGACTTCCGAGGGCTCATCGAGAAGCTGCCCTACCTCCAGGACCTCGGCATCAACGCGCTCTGGCTGCTCCCCTTCTATCCCTCACCACTGCGCGACGACGGGTACGACATCGCCGACTACACGAACGTCAACCCGATGTACGGCACCCTCGGCGACGTCAACCACGTCGTCAGAGAGGCTCACCGACGCGGCATCCGCGTCATCACCGAGCTGGTCTGCAACCACACATCGGACCAGCACCCATGGTTCCAGCGCGCACGCCACGCCCGGCCGGGAAGCCCGCACCGCGACTTCTACGTCTGGAGCGAGACCAACCAGCGCTACCAGGACGCCCGGATCATCTTCAAGGACTTCGAGGTCTCCAACTGGACGTGGGACCACGTCGCCAACGCCTACTACTGGCACCGCTAACCTGCCCGAGACGCACCAGTTCTTGCGCGAGCTGCGCGCCCACGTCGACTCGAGCTATCGCAACCGGATGCTCCTGTCCGAGGCCAACCAGTGGCCGGAGGATGCCGTCAACTACTTCGGCAAGGGCGACGAGTGCCAGATGTCGTTCCACTTCCCCCTCATGCCACGCCTGTTCATGGCGATCCGCATGGAGGACCGGTTCCCGATCGTGGACATCCTGGCCCAGACCCCGTCGATACCCGACAACGCGCAGTGGGCGCTGTTCCTCCGCAACCACGACGAGCTGACGCTGGAGATGGTCACCGACGAGGAGCGCGACTACATGTACCGCGCCTACACGCAGGACCGTCTCGCCCGCCTGAACCTCGGCATTCGTCGAAGGCTGGCGCCGCTGCTCGGCAACGACCGTCGCCGGATCGAGCTCATGAATGGGCTCCTGTTCTCACTGCCAGGGACGCCCGTCCTCTACTACGGCGACGAGATCGGGATGGGCGACAACATCTTCCTCGGCGACCGCAACGGCGTGCGCACGCCCATGCAGTGGAGCGGCGACCGGAACGCAGGCTTCTCGAGGGCCAACCGACAGCGGCTTTACCTGCCGGTCATCACCGACCCCGAGTATCACTACGAGACTGTCAACGTCGAGGCGCAGCAGGGCAATCCTCACTCCATCTATTCATGGACCAAGCGGCTGATCGCCCTGCGCAAGCGACACCGGGCGTTCGGCCGCGGCACCCTCGAGCTGCTGCGTCCGGACAACCGCAAGGTCCTCGCCTATGTCCGCAGCTACGAGTCCGAGCAGATCCTCTGCGTCGCCAACCTCTCCCGCTTCCTGCAGGCGGTCGAGCTCGACCTGAGCAGGTGGAAGGGGCTGGTGCCGGTCGAGCTGTTCTCCAGCAACGAGATGCCCGTCATCGGCGAAAACCCCTACTTCCTTACCCTCGGTCCACACGCCTTCTACTGGTTCGCGATGCAGCCTCGCTCGGCGCCGAGCGTCCAGAGCGACGGCGCGCAGCCGGTGGCGGCCGCGCTGCCCGAGGTGCGCACGACAGGCGGTTGGGAGGCCGCGCTCGAGGGCGGGTCGAAAGAGCGCCTCGAGACCGTGCTCCTGCGCTACATACCGCAGCGGCGGTGGTTCGCCGGCAAGGCGCGGCGCGTGAAGTCGGCGACGGTCAGCGACGTCGTCAGCGTGCCCGGCGCGGAGAGCTACTCATACCTCACGTCCGTCGTCATCGGATACGCCGACGGTGACCCCGACACCTACATGCTGCCGATCGCCTACGCGAGCGCGGCCGAGGCGCCGCACATCCTCGAGCGGTGGCCGAACTCGGCCATCGCGTGGATCCGCAACCAAGGCGAGGAGCAGCGCGGGCTGCTGTACGACGCGCTCGCGACGCCGAACTTCACCGAGGCAATGCTGGGCGCCATCGCGCGCCGGCGGCGAGCCGCCGGCGGCAGCGGCACCCTCGTCGGGTCGACGACCCGGGCGTTCGCGCGTTTGCGAGGGCCGGAGAACATCCGCCTCGAAGGGCAGCTCTCGGTCGCCGAGCAGAGCAACAACTCGGTGATCTTCGGCGAGCGGCTGATGCTGAAGGTCTTCCGCCGCCTCGAGGAGGGCGTCAACCCCGAGCTCGAGGTCGGCCGCTTCCTGACCGAGAAGACGCACTTCGCCCAGATCGCGCCGCTCGCTGGATCGCTTGAGTACCGGCGCGCCGCAGGCGAGCCGGTCAGCATCGCGATCCTCCAGGGCTACGTGCCCAACCAGGGCGACGCGTGGCAGCACACGCTGAACACGGTCGCGCACTACTTCAATTCGCCCGACCTCGTGGGAGCGCAGCTGCCTCCAACACCGAAGAGCCTGGTCGCGGCGAGCAAGGTCGATCCGCCGGAGATCGCGGTCAAGGCGGTCGGTGGCTACCTCGACTCCGCTCGCCTGCTCGGCCGGCGCACTGCCGAGCTGCACGCCGCCCTCTCGTCAGATCCGACCGACGCCGCCTTCGCCCCGGAGCGCATCTCGCCGCTCGATCAGCGCTCCATCTACCAATCGATCAGCGGCCTGTCGATGCGGGCGATCGACCTCCTGCGCACGCAGCTCAACAAGATGCCCGCGGACGCGAAAGAGGAAGGCAAGAAGGTCCTGGAGCTCGAGACGCGGATCGCCTCCATGCTCAAGGCGTTCCTGGCCCGGCGCCTGAACACGACCCGCATCCGCATCCACGGCGACTACCACCTGGGCCAGGTCCTCTACACGGGGCACGACTTCGTGATCATCGACTTCGAGGGCGAGCCGACCCGCACGCTCTACGAGCGCCGGCTCAAGCGGTTGGCGATGCGAGACGTCGCCGGCATGCTGCGGTCGTTCTCGTACGCGAGCCAATCGGCGCTCCGCGCGCAGCAGGCGCCGGCGGAGCGGATGCCGGAACTGCAGGCCTGGGCGCGATTCTGGGTCGACTCGGTTTCGGCGGCCTTCCTCAAGAGCTACCTCGCGACGGCCGGCAACGTGTCGTGGGTGCCGCAGAGCCATGAGGACCTCGAGCTCCAGCTGACCACGATGCTGCTCGAGAAGGCGCTGTACGAGCTCCGCTACGAGCTGAACCTGCGGCCTGACTGGGTCCGCATCCCCCTCCGTGGGATCCTTGACCTGGTGACACCCGCATGAGCATGGTCGCCCGCTCCCTGCTGAGCCCGTTCGACCTTCACCTGTTCAACGAGGGCACCCACAGCCACCTGTTCGACAAGCTCGGGGCGCATCCGTGGACAGACCCCCAGGGGACGTACTTCGCGGTCTGGGCACCCAACGCGGACTCGGTCAGCGTCATCGGCGACTTCAACGGCTGGGACAAGAACGCGAACGGTCTTTATCTGCGCGAGACGTCGGGGATCTGGGAGGGCTTCATCCCGGGGGTGCGCCACGGCGCGCTCTACAAGTACTACGTCCACTCGAAGGTGACGCGTGAGGGTGTCGACAAGGCCGACCCCTTCGCCAGCCACTCGGAGGCACCGCCGCGGCAGGCGTCCGTGGTGTGGGACCTCGCCTACGACTGGGGCGACCACGGTTGGATGGAGAACCGCCGCAACGTTAGCCATCGCAGCGCGCCCTGGTCGGTCTACGAGTTGCACCTCGGGTCGTGGATGCGGGTGCCGGAGGAAGGCAATCGCTTCCTGACCTATCGGGAGCTCGCGCCGCGCCTCGCCGACTACGTGAGCAGGATGGGCTTCACGCACGTCGAACTGCTGCCGGTGATGGAGCACCCCTTCTACGGGTCGTGGGGCTACCAGGTCACCGGCTACTTCGCGCCGACCTCGCGTTACGGGACGCCGCAGGACTTCATGTTCCTGGTCGACTACCTGCACCAGAACGGCATCGGCGTGATCCTGGACTGGGTCCCCTCGCATTTCCCCGCCGATGAGTTCGGCCTGCAGTACTTCGACGGGACGCACCTCTTCGAGCATGCGGACCCGCGCCTGGGGGTGCATCCCGACTGGGGCAGCTCGATCTTCAACTACGGGCGCAACGAGGTCCGCGGCTTTTTGCTGAGCAGCGCCCTGTGCTGGCTCGACCGCTACCACGCCGATGGGCTGCGGGTCGACGCGGTCGCGTCGATGCTCTACCTCGACTACTCGCGCAAGCAAGGGGAGTGGATCCCCAACAAGTTCGGCGGCCGCGAGAATCTCGAGGCGGTCGACTTCCTTCGCCGCTTCAACATCGAGGTCTACAAGGAGCAGGCCGACGTGCAGACGATCGCCGAGGAGTCGACGGCGTGGCCGCTGGTGTCAAGGCCGACGTACGTCGGCGGCCTCGGGTTCGGCATGAAGTGGGACATGGGCTGGATGCACGACACGCTCTACTACCTGGAGCGCGAGCCGGTCCATCGCAAGTTCCATCACTCCAACCTCACCTTCCGGATGCTCTACGCCTTCGGCGAGAACTTCATGCTGCCGCTGTCACACGACGAGGTCGTGCACGGCAAGGGGTCGCTGCTGTCGAAGATGCCGGGCGACGAGTGGCAGAAGTTCGCCAACCTGCGGATCCTGTTTGGCTGGATGTACGCGCAGCCCGGCAAGAAGCTGCTGTTCATGGGCGGTGAGTTCGGGCAGTGGCGTGAGTGGGACGTCGAGACTTCGCTCGACTGGCACCTGCTCGACCACCCGATGCACGGAGGCCTGCGCCTGTGGGTCGGAGACCTGAACCGAATCCTGCGCGAGGAGAAGGCGCTGCACGAGCTGGACTTCGACCCGGCGGGGTTCCAGTGGGTCGACGTCACCGACGCGGAACAGAGCGTGGTCTCGCTGATCCGGCGGGGCCGTCTTCCGGAGGACATCCTGGTCGCTGTCTTCAACTTCACGCCCGTGCCGCGGCACAACTACCAGATCGGGATCCCATCAGGGGGTCGGTGGGCGGAGGTGCTGAACAGCGACGCGCCCCTGTACGGGGGGAGCGGGATGGGCAACCTGGGTGGCGTCGAGGCGACGCCGGTGAGCCGGCACGGCCACTCGCACAGCGTCACCCTGACGCTGCCGCCGCTTGGGGCGCTGTTCTTAAAGCCTGGCTAACCTCCGACGTAACCACGTCGGGCCGCTGGTGGATGTCGGCGGCCGTGAATCGCAGCAGCCGATAGCCGGCGTTGAGCAAGAGGTTCTGGCGGCGGTTGTCCTCGACGAGCCGGTCGCGATGGTTGGTCCCGTCGTACTCGACGACGAGCCGCGCCGCTGGGTAGTAGAGATCCGCGCGACCCACGAACCTGTTGTTGGCGTCCCGGAGGTCGACCTGGACCCGCGGACGGGGTAGACCAGCCTCCAGGAGCAGCCATCGGAGGCGAGTTTCCATCGGGGATTCAGCCGGCTCGGCGAGCTCATCGTGCCGGCCGAGACCGAGAAGCAGCGCCGCATCTGCCAGGACCAGGTGCTCGACTGGAGCTAGCCGCCTACCAAGGTCGAGTAGCGTGCGCGCGATTGTTGTGGCGGGTAGGCGCCGCACCTTCATCGTCTCGGTTATGACTCTTCGGCTGACCACCAGCCCAGGTCGGGAGCGGATGCCCGAGCCGGGTGGCACTGCGATCTCGACTGGGTGCAAGGGATCAACGTCAAGGCGGTGAAGCCACGCGGCGCTGAGTCCTGTGAAGATCGCGTTTGGGAGCCGCCGATGCCACGCGTGGAGACGCTGCCACGCGTCTTCATGCTGCCCCGTCCAGCTGTAGAGCTCGCTTCCAACACGTCGCCATGACCTGCGCCTGAGCATGTCCAACGTCACACCCGCAGCTCGAGCCTCTTCAAGGGTGAACGGCCCATTTTTCAACTCCTGAGGAATTCTTGGACGACGTGGCACTCAATAACCCTTTCACCGCGTTGTCGCACTGCCAACCCCGCCCGTTAAGGCGTCTTTGGATACGAAGTCGCCCTTCACATGCCTTCTTAAGGCGTTTCTGGATCCGAAGACGCCGAATCAGGCGAGGACGTACGCTCTCACCGGGAACGACGCCCCTCCCACCCACGCGATCGGCACCGCGTGGAGCCGGCCGCCGGACGCAGGGACGGCCGCCAGGTTGGTCATGTGCTCGCAGATCGGGATGCCTGCCCCGAGCAGCTTCGTGTGCGCCGGGCGCGAGGGATCAGCCGTGTCGTCGATGTTCAGCGAGTCGATGCCCACGAACAGCGCGCCCTGCCGGACCAGGAGGTCGCACGCCTCCGCCGTCAGAAATGGATTCTCACCGAAGTATTCCGGTGTTCCCCAATGGCGGGAGAAGTCGGTCCTGACCAGCACCGCCCGGTAGCGCAGCTCGACCTCGGCGAGCAGGTCGGCCCCGATAGCGCGGTCGGCGCCGGTGCAGTCGACGACCACGGTCTCCAGGTCGGCCAACCTCTCAAGCGGCAGGGACGCCAGGTCGGCGCCACCCCGATAGCGATGGATCGGAGCGTCGACATACGTCCCGGTGTTGCCGCACAGGTGAAGCGAGGCGATGAAGAACTCGGCCTTGCCCTGGTAGCGCTCGTGCGAGGCGTCGTAGTCCATGTTCACCTCCACCGCAGGCTCGGGCAACCCTGGGTAGGTCTTCATCCCTACCTCGATCGGGTGGCTGACCTCGATGATCACAGCGCGCCTCGCACCTGGGCCACGATAGCGCCAGGTCGCTGATTGAGGTCGGCGGCCGTGAAACGCAGCAGCCGGAAGCCCGCGTTGAGCAGCGCGTTCTGTCGGCGGTTGTCTTCGACGAGCCGGTCGCGATGGTTCGAGCCGTCGAACTCGATGACCAAGCGCGCGACCGGGCAGTACAGGTCGGCGCGACCGATGAACCGGCCGCTGGGATCGTGGAGGTTCTTCTGGACTTCGGGTCTGGGCAACCCGGCCTGGAGGAGAAGCCAGCGGAGTCGGGTCTCCATCGGCGACTCAGCCGGTTCCGCAAGCTCATCAAACCGGCCGAGGCCGAGGCGCAGTGCCTCGTCGGCAAGGACCAGGCGCTCGACTGCGGGAAGTCGCCTCCCCAGATCACGAAACGTGCGTTTGACGGTGGTGGCAGGCAAGCGTCGCACGGTGACGACGTCAATCTCCGTTAGATCGCGCCGGCGAACCACTATCCCGCGCCGTGAGCGGACGCCTGAAACGTTGCGCACGGCAACTTCGACCGGGTGGCAAGGATCTACGTCAAGGCGATGAAGCCACGCTGCGGTCAGCCCTGTGAAGACAGCCGCCTGGGAGGCGCCGGTGCCACGCCTGGAGTAGCTGCCACGTGTCATCGCCGAGCCCAACCCAGCTGTACAGCTCCGACCCGATGCGCCGCCACGACTTGCCCTCGAGGGCTCTTGGCGTGAGTCCCGCCGCACGCGCGTCCTGAAGCGTGAACGGATGCGTCGTAAGCTCTGAAGGAACACGCGGTCGCCGCCCCACAGCTCAAGGCTCGCGTGACCGACCACCCGCCGCCAACCCAGGTCGTTAAGGTGCGATTGGATCCAAAACCACCTTATGTGAGCCCGGGTTCGGTGGAATTGGATCCAAACCCACCGAAAGCAGGCGGGGTCAGGGCTGGGGCGACGCCATCCCCGCGCTGAACTTGTAGTCGGTGCCGCCCGACTCGGCGCGGATCACATGCATGACCGCGTTGATCAAGGCCAGGTGGGAGAACGCCTGCGGGAAGTTGCCGAGGTGCCGGCCGCTCCGCGGGTCGATCTCCTCGGCGTAGAGCTGCAGCGGGCTCGCGTACGAAAGCAGCTTCTCGCACAGCTCGCGCCCGCGGTCGAGCTCGCCGATCTCGCACAGCGCCGACACGAGCCAGAACGAGCAGATCGTGAACGTCCCCTCCTCACCCTGCAGCCCGTCGTCGGTCTCGTCGGTGCGGTAGCGCAGCACCATCCCGTCCACCGTCAGCTCGTCCGCGATCGCAAGCACAGTGGCCCGGACGCGAGGATCGTCAGGCGGCAGGAACCGGACCAGGGGAATCAACAACACCGACGCGTCCAAAGCCTTCGACCCGTAGTGCTGGACGAAGACCCCGCGCTCGTCGACGCCGTGTTCGCAGATGTCGGACTTGATCTCGTCGGCGATCGCCTGCCAGCTCTTGGCCAACCCCATGTCGCCGTGCATCTCGGCCAGCCGCGCCCCACGGTCGAGGGCCACCCAGCACATCAGCTTCGACGACGTGAAGTGCTGCGGCTGGCCGCGGACCTCCCAGATCCCCCGGTCAGGGTCCTTCCAGCTCTCGATTGCGCACTCGACCGCGCGCTTGAGGGTCGGCCACACGACCTCGGGCAGGTAGTCGCGCGACTTCGTGTGCAGGTACACCGAGTCGAGCACCGCGCCCCAGACATCGTGCTGCTGCTGGTTGTAGGCGCCGTTGCCGATGCGCACCGGGCGCGACGTTTCGTAGCCGCTGAGGTGGTCGAGCGTCTTCTCCGTGAGCTGGTGCTCGCCGCCGATGCCGTACATGATCTGCAGGTCCTTCTTGCCCGCCGCGACGTCGGCGATGAAGTAGAAGAAATCGTTCGCCTCGCGCGCAAAGCCGAGTGTGTAGAGACCCCAGAGCATGAAGGTCCCGTCGCGGATCCACGTGTAGCGGTAGTCCCAGTTGCGCTCGCCGCCGATGGTCTCCGGCAGCGACGTGGTCGGCGCGGCGAGCAGCGCCCCGGTCGGGCTGTAGGTCAGGCCCTTGAGGGTGAGCGCGCTGCGCTGCAGGAAGCTCTGCCACGGGTGCTCCGGGAACTCGCCGCGGTTGATCCACTCCCTCCAGAAGTCGGCGGTCTGCTCCACCCGCGCGAACGCCTCCTCCACGTTCGCCGGCGCGGGGTGCTCCTCCCAGTACTCCTTGGCCGTCGAGTGGCGCGACCGCGGCCACACCATCGCCACGTACGCGCGCTCGCCCTGGCGCAGGGTCTTCGTCGCGTGAGCGCCTCGACCTTCGAACCCGACGCGCAGGTCGGTGACGAGCCGGATCGGCACCTCGTTCTCGCCACCGCTCGCCATCGCCTCGTTGTAGCCCGGTCCGGCGTACTCCCACCTGGCCTCGGTCTGGCCGTAGTCGAAGACGGGCTGGCAGTCGAGCGTGAGCTCGACCTGGCCGACGACGCAGCGCGCCGTGCGCAGAAGGATGTGCTGGGCCTCGTAGTCGGACGGGGGCCGCCGGTAGGTCCCCGATCGGCGCTGGCTGTGGTACCAGGGGCCGATGCACATGGCGTCGCGCACGATCAGCCACCCGGTGCGCGCGCGCCACGTGGTCTCGAGGACGAGCGTCCCGGGCAGGTAGCGGCGACCGGCGGGGACCGTGATCCCGGTCGGGCCGAAGGCGAAGCTGCCGGCGCCGCGGTCGAGAATGGCCGCGAAAACGCTGGGGCTGTCCGGCCGCGGCAGGCACATCCACTCCACCCGCCCGGTGGGCGCGATCAGGCAGTTGACCTCGCAGTCGGAGAGGAAGGCGTACTCGGCGATGGGCGGGAACGGGCTGGCGACGCGCGGCTCGGCCACCTGTGGTTCGATCTCGGTGAAAGGCATCTGGCCATCCCCGTTCGACGACGGTTTGATGGCTTGACCCAAATCAGCCTGGCGGGCTTTCCTGGCCACCCTATTCAGAGGATATGCCTGCGGCCATCAACTTGCGTCCGGACCCACCCACCCCGGGCCCTTCGGGCCGGGGGCGCCCTCCCCGGCAAGTGGGGAGGGAATGGCTCGCCAGATGCGGTCGAAAACCTCGTCGGGCGACCCGGTGCCGTCGACTGCCTCCACGGGCACTCCTTGTGCGCGGTAGTGCCGGAGGACCGCCTCTGTGAGGTGGTGGTACTCGCGCATCCGCTCCGTGATCGCCTCCCGTGTGTCGTCCGCTCGTCCCTCCACCTCGGCCCGGTGCAGCAGGCGGTCGACGAGCGCCTCCTCCGGCACCTCGAGCGCGATCACCAGGTCGACCCGGTGGCCCTCGTCGGCGAGCATCGCGTCCAGCGCCTGGGCCTGGCGCAGCGTGCGCGGGAAGCCGTCGAGAAGGACGCCCGCCCCGGCCTCGGCCTCGGGCAGCCGGCTGCGGACGATGGCGACGATCAGCGCATCGGGCACCAGGTCGCCGGCGGCCATGATGCGCTCTGCCTCCTTGCCGGTCGGGGTGCCGAGGGCGACTTCGTGCCGGAGGATGTCCCCGGTCGAAAGGTGCTGGAGCCGGAACTCGTCCTCGATGCGCGCGGCCTGCGTGCCTTTGCCGCTTCCGGGCGGGCCGAAGATGATCCCGATCATGCAGGCTGCAGCTGTATCTTGCGGCGCCGGCGCCACCATGTCCTTGCGTTCTCGGCGAGCAGCGCCTGGATCGCGGGGTCAGGTCCCGCCGGCTCGCCCTTCTTGCTCAGCGCCAGCCAGCGCCGGGTGATCTCGACGTAGACGTCGGCCTCGGTCCAGCCGGGCAGCCGCTCGAGGACATCGTGCTTGCGTATCGCCTCGGCGATCGGGCTGTAGACGTGGTCGTACCAGCTCGCCGCCGCCTCCCGCATCGGCACGTCGCGGTGCTGCTCCAGGCTCAGGAAATAGCGGTGTCCCGCGATGTGCCGGATGATCTCGTCGTAGCGCCCAAGCCGGCTGCACTCCAGTCGCGCTTGAGGCCGAGCCCGATGCAGCTGCGTGACCTCCAGGAACGCCGCATACTCGGCGGCCCTGAGCTGGGCAGCGCAGTCGATCTCCGGGCCCAGCGGTGCACGCGTCTTGACGTTGATCACGCGAGCGTTGATCACGGGTCGCCCCAACCTTCGCGCCACGGAAACCCGGTGGTGGCCGTCGATCACGTAGTAGCGGTCGTCCACCTTGTAGACGTCGATCGGGGGCAGCTCGTCGCCCTCGACCATGGCCTGGTAGATGCGTGTCCATCGATCGCGCATCCGGCGATTGAGCGGCAGAAAGCCGGGGTCGAAATCCCCGGTCTTGAGATCAGGCGCGACGGAGCCCGCGATCTTGTCCACAGGTATCTCGTGCACGCCGCCAAACGCGCGACCTTCCATCCCCGCGGCCCGCAGCATCGGATCGATCGAGCGGAGCCGTTCCGCGCGGCCCGTGAGGATCGTGCGCAGGTTGCGCCAGAACGCCCGCGCCCGCGCGGCATCGAAGTCCTGGATAGCGCGGATGCGCTCTATTCCCAAACCGGCCGGTGCTCAGCGCGTGCTGTGTCTAGAGGAGAGCCTGCTCGCTTTCGGCGTCGAAGAAGTGAAGCACCCGGGTGTCCAGCCCCAACTTCACGCGGTCTCCAGGCGAGACGGTCATCCGCGGATCGACTCGCGCCGTGAGCTGGTCGCCACCAACCGTCCCGTAGAGGAACTGGTCGGAGCCAAGTCGCTCCACGACGTCGACCTTCATTTCAAACGACGTACCGTCGGCGGTCGTTCGGTCGGTGACCGCCTCCGGACGGAAACCGAGCGTTCCCTTCTCCGCCGACACGGCCTTGGGCAGCTTGACCTCGAACCCGGAAGCCTTGGCCGAACCGTTGCTGATGGTCGCCGGGATGAAGTTCATGGTCGGAGTGCCGATGAAGCCGGCGACGAACAGGTTGGCCGGGTGGTCGTAGATCTCGCCCGGGGTGCCGACCTGCTGCAGGATGCCGGCGTTCATGATCGCGATCCGGTCGCCCATGGTCATGGCCTCGACCTGGTCGTGGGTGACGTAGATGAACGTGGTCTGCAGGTCGCGGTGCAGCTTCTGGAGCTCGACCCGGGTCTGGCCGCGGAGCTTGGCGTCGAGGTTCGAAAGCGGCTCGTCGAGCAAGAACACCTTCGGGCTGCGCACGATCGCTCGGCCCAGCGCGACGCGCTGCCGCTGGCCACCGGACAGGGCGCGTGGCTTTCGCTTCAGGAAGTTGTCGAGGCCCAGGATGCGAGAGGCGTTGCGGACACGCTTGTCGATCTCAGGCTTCTTCATGTGCTGCATCTGGAGCGGGAACGCCATGTTGTCGTAGACGGTCATGTGCGGGTACAGGGCGTACGACTGGAAGACCATCGCGATGTCGCGGTCCTTGGCCGCGACGTTGTTGACGACGCGTTCCCCGATCATGATCCGGCCTTCGCTAATCTGCTCGAGGCCCGCGAGCATGCGAAGCGCGGTCGACTTTCCACACCCTGACGGTCCGACAAGGACCATGAACTCCTTGTCCTTGATCTCGACGTTGAAGTCCTTGACGACCGTGATGTCCGCGGTGTAGCGCTTGACTACGTGGTCATAAGTTACAGATGCCATCTCTTAATCCCTCAGTCCACGATCATGCCGCGTGCGTATATCGCTGCCCCAGAAACACAATTCTATTTACCTCCTCCGAATTGGCAAATCCGAGCCTGACGGTCGAGCTGTGGAATCCCGGACGACGAGCGTCGTCTTGAGCGGCGAAGGCGAGTCGACCGCCTTGCCTTTCATGCGCTGAATCAACAGCCGCGCCGCGAGCCGGCCCTTCTCCACGATCGGCTGGCGCACCGTGGTCAGCGGCGGATTCGTCCACGCGGATGCCGGAATGTCGTCGAAACCGACGACCGACAGGTCGTCCGGGACCCGCATCCTGGCCGACTGTGCCGCCGACATGACACCGATCGCCGCCATATCGCTCATGGCAAGGATCGCCGTCGGCCTCTGCCTGCCCCGGGGCAGCGCCTCGAAGGCGCGCACGCCCGCGGCGACGGAGGCCCCGGCGGTGATGGTATGCGGAGCGGGCGCGTCCGCGGCCTCGATGGCCGAGCGATAGCCTTCGAGACGCCGCGCGGCGGTGGGCGTGTTGTTGACCTGGCCACGAGTGGGCGGTAGGACGATGATCGCGAGCTGGCGATGGCCCTGTTCGAGCACGTGCCGCGCCGCCGCCTCGGCGCCGCCGCGGTCGTCCACGTTCACCACCGGGTACGCGGTAGCGTCTTCCGAGTCGACGAGCACGGTCGGGATGCCGATCGCGTCCAGGACCTCGAGCGCGCGGTCGTGGGGACTGAGGCCGAGGCTGATGAAGCCGTCCACCGACGCCTGCCTGATCGCACCCTCCAGGGAGCCGTCGAGCGGCGGCACCAGCAGCAGGGTCAGGTCATGCTCCTCGCACAGCTCACCCAGGCCCTGGATGAGCTCGCTCACGAAGGGGTTGGCGAAAACGGTGGACAACCGCTGCGGGATGAGCACGCCGATCGTCCCGCTCCGGCGCATCGACAGCGCCCGGGCCGCGGGGTGCGGGGTGTAGCCGAGGTCGTGGGCGACGCCGAGCACGCGCTCCAGGGTCGCCTGGCCCAGCCGCTCCGGGTTGTTGAAGGCGAAAGAGACCGCCGTTTTGGAGACGCCGGCCGCACTGGCCACGTCGGCGATGGTGACGCGCACGGGGGTACCCAACCAGGCCCATGGCATCGCTCACTCCCCAGAATTGCCCCGCGCTCCCACCGCGGTGCTGCAAACCGATTTACTAAATCGGTTTAGCGATCGTATGCGGGATCGGAAAGCCTGTCAAGGACGATCTTCCGGCTCCGGTGCGTTGTCGGGAAGGTCGAGCGTCATCGCCGTTTTGGGCTCTGGGTGAGCGGCCGCAGCAGCTCCGGATCCACCTTCGGCTCGCGCTCGGCGGTGAGCAGGCCGTTCTGCTCCTGCTGCACGTCTGTGAGCTGCGTGTAGCAGAAACCCTCCACCGGGCCGCGCTCCATCAGCGACCCGATCAGGGCGCCGTAGTCGCGCACGAACTCGTCGCGGTCCTTCACCTCGAGCCAGCCCCATCCACCCGAGTCCGCCACGCGCAGGCCACCGAACTCACTGACGAGCACCGGCTGCCCTGAGTACCGATAGCCCACATCGAACACCGGGTGCCCGCTGGCGCTGCCGTCGAGGGCCCCGTCTGCGTCCCTGTAGCGGCGGGCCAGCTCAGACGGTGGCGAGTAGTCGTGGATGGTGCACAGGTCGCTGGACGAGTGCTCCCAGCCGTCGTTCGAGACGACCGGCCGGGTGCCGTCCAGCCTGCGGGTCACCTCGTAGAGCTGAGTTAGGAACCTTGACCGCACCGACGCCTGGATGTGGTCCAGGCCGAAGCTCTCGTTGGCGATGACCCAGGTCACCACGGACGGGTGTTGGCGGTCGCGGCTGACGAGATCGATCCACTCCGCCGTCAGCCGGCGTGCCGCCTCGTCGGTGAACTCGTGAAAGCTCGGCATCTCCGACCAGACGAGGAATCCGAGCCGGTCGGCCCAGTAGAGCCACCGCGGGTCCTCCGCCTTCTGATGCTTCCGGGCACCGTTGAACCCCATGGACTTTGCGAGCTCGATGTCCCGGCGCAGGTCATCGTCGGTGGCTGCGGTCAGAAGCCCGCCGGGGAAGTAGCCCTGGTCCAGCACCAACCGCTCGACTAAAGGCTCGCCGTTAAGCCAGGTGCGGCCGTCGCGAGCCTCGACGGTGCGCAGCCCAAAGTAGCTGTCGACCCGGTCGGCGACCTTGCCATCGTCATCAAGCAGCCTCGCCTGCAGGTCGTAGAGCCGCGGCGACTCGGGATGCCACGCGACCACGCGGTCGAGCTGCAATCGCCCCGGACCGGCCAAACCCGACCAGGCCCCCACGACCTGGCCGTCGAACAGGGCCACGACCTCCGCCTCGCCGTCGCCGGCGAGCCCGAAATCGACGGCGCCGGCGACAAGGTCGGGCTTCAGGTCCAGCCGGTGGATGCGACGTTCCGGCACCGGCTCGAGCCAGACCGGCTGCCAGATCCCGGTGGTCGCCGTGTAGAAGATGCCCTCCGGCGACTCGGTCCAGAACTGCTTGCCGCGCGGCAGCGTCTTGTCGGCGAGCGGGTCTTCGGCGCGGACGACCACCACGTTGCCAGCCGGCCGGACCGCCCCCGTGATGTCCGCGCCGAACGGCGAGTGTCCGCCTTCGTGGCGCGCAACCTCGACCTCGTTGACCCAGACCGTCGCGCGGTAGTCCACCGCCCCAAACCGGAGGAAGAGTCGCTCCGCGCTGGGGGCGTCGAAGCGGCGGCGGTACCAGACGACGTCGCCGACCCTGGCCCCGATGCCCGACAGCTGCGACTCGGGGCAGAAGGGAACGACGATCGTGCGGTCGAAGACCGGCTCGGACCCGGCGCCGAACTCCCACTCGCCGTTCAGGCTCTGCCACTCCGCCCGCCGGAGGTTCGGCCGCGGGTACTCGGGTCGGGGTCCCATGGCGCCTCCAGATCCACGCGTCGAAGAGAATTAGGCGAACGTTCGCTTTCCGCGCAATAATAGCCTCCAGCGTGAGGGTCCGCAGGCACGCGAGGCACGTCTCGGTCAAGGATGTGGCAGCCCGCTCGGGGGTCAGCTTCCAGACCACGAGCAAAGTCCTCAACGGCAAAGGGTCGGTCTCCGAGGCGACCCGGGCCCGGATCCTCCAGGTGGCCAGCGACCTCGGTTACGTGCCCAACCTGCAGGCCCGCAGCCTGGTCATGCAGCGCACCCAAACCATCGGCCTCATCGCGGGCGACCTCAGCGACCGCAATCTCAGTCGCGCCATCGTCGGCGCCGAACGAGAGGCGCGGCGCCAGGGCTACGGCGTGATGATCACGAGCCTCGAACCGGAGGGCTCAGGGACCGAGTACGCGCTGCCGGCCATGATGGAGCGCCGCGTCGACGGGATCCTTCTGGTCGCGCCCCAGATGGAGGAGGACGTCGGTCTCGCCCACGTGCTCGACCCGACCCTGCCGGTCGTCAGTCTTCACCAGGTGGCGGGCGACGCGGTGGCCACGGTCACAGCGGACGATGAGATGGCGGGCTACCTGGCAGCGAAGCACCTCCTCGACAGGCGGCACCAAGTCCTCGCCACGGTGACCGGGCCGCGAGCCAGGAGGTCGACGCAGGACCGCATGCGTGGATTCGAGCGAGCCCTGTCCGAGAAGAACGTTCACTCCGCGGCCGGCCTCGCCGAAGATGGGCGCCTGGAGCTGCGCGCATCTGAGGCCGCGACGGTGCGGCTCCTGGAGCGGAATCCAGGAATCACGGCGCTCTTCGCGCACAGCGACGTGATGGCGATCGGCGCGCTGCGCGCGCTCGTGTCGATGGGCAGGGCCGTCCCGAGAAACTGCTCCGTCGTCGGCTGCGACGACATCGACAGCGCGGCGTACACCAGCCCGCCGCTGACCACGATCCACATGCCCTTTTACGAGACGGGAGCGGAAGCGATGCGCCTCCTGCTCGAGATGATCAGGACCGGGTCGCTCGCTCCGAAGAAGGTGCTGCTTCCGGTGCGTCTGATCGAGAGGTCGTCGACCGCAATCGCCTCCAGCACTTTTTGAGACACAGGTCGCGGTTTGTCGTTTTAAGAGGGGTGCAACGACGCATCGGTCACGCATCATTGACGCCCGTGAGCGCGCTCCGGATTCTGCAGGTCGGACTGGGCGCTCACGGCCGTAACTGGGCCCGGCGCGTCACTCCTGACGCGCCCGAGGTCGAGGTTGCCGGCTACGTCGACACCGATCCCTACTCGCTCGAGATCGCTCGCCAGGAGATCGGAGGCCCCCCGACGATGTACTTCGAGTCGCTCAAAGAGGCGATCACGGCGACCGCGCCCGAGGCGGTGCTCAACACGACGGCGCTGCCCGGCCACGTCCCCGTGACACGGACGGCCCTGGACGCCGGGCTCCACGTCCTGCTCGAGAAGCCGTTTGCGCCGACCCTGGGTGCCGCGCACGAGCTGGTCGACGTGGCGGCCAGGGCCGGTCTGGTCCTGATGATCAGCCAGAACTACCGCTACTTCCCCGCGCCGCGCGCCCTCGCCGAGATCGTCAGGGAGGGGCGCCTGGGCAAGCTGCACGAGGTTTCGATCGACTTCCGCCGCTACTCGACGGCCGGGCCCAATGGCCGCGGAAGGCATCACCTCGAGGACCAGCCGCTTCTCGTCGACATGTCGATCCACCACTTCGACCTCCTCCGGTTGATCCTCGGTACGGAGCCGCTGCGCATCTACTGCGAGGCCTGGAACCCCAGGTGGAGCGACTTCAGCGGTCCGTCCGTGACGGTGGCCTCGATCGCTTTCGACGGCGTCGTCGTCAGCTACCGGGGCAGCTGGGTCACAGCCGGCCGGCTGACGCCCTGGGCGGGCGAGTGGCACCTCGAGTTCGAGCACGCAGAGGTGGTCTGGGAGAGCGGCGACGACGACAGGCAGCACGACCGGGTCCTCATCCGGCCTCGCAAGGGCCGCGCGCGGTCGGTCCACCTGCCGCAGATGGAGCGCACCGGGCCCCTTGGCACGCTGAGCGAGTTCGCTCGCGCGGTGCGCACCGGTCGCGAGCCGGAGACATCCGGCCGGAACAACCTCGGCACCATCGCTTTCGTCGCCGCGGCCGTGGAATCGGCTACGGTGCACGAGCCAGTGTCCATCTACCGAACAGGCGAAGCGCTTCCTGTCTGAACCCGGCCGAACGCGGGTGACCGTCTGGACCGAGCACGTCCACGAGGGACGTGACCCCTCGGTGAGGAAGATCTACCCCGACGGCATGCACGCGCCGATCGTCGACGGCTTGCGACGTCAGCTGGGCGACTCGGTCACCGTCCGGGTGGCCATGCTCGAGGAGCCAGAGCACGGGCTGAGCGAGGCCGCGCTCGCCGAGACTGACGTCCTCACGTGGTGGGGACACGTGGCGCACGACAAGGTCGCCGACGAAGTGGTGGAGCGCGTGCACGCGCGCGTGCTCGACGGCATGGGCATCGTCGTCCTCCACTCCGGCCACTACTCGAAGATCTTCCGCAAGCTCATGGGCACCACGTGCTCGCTTCGCTGGCGGTCGGACCCAGGTGGCGAACGAGAGGTGATCTGGACAGTCAACCCCTCGCACCCGATCGCCGCCGGCCTGCCGCAGCCGATCGTGATCCCACATGACGAGATGTACGGCGAGTTCTTCGACATCCCCCCACCAGACGAGCTGGTCTTCATCACCTCGTTCGACGGTGGCGAGGTGTTTCGAAGCGGCTGCTGCTGGTACCGCGGCATCGGCCGGGTCGCGTACTTCAGCCCCGGCGACCAGGAGTTCCCCGTCTATCACCAGCCCGAGGTCCAGCGTGTGATCGCCAACTGCGTGGCCTGGTGCGGCGGCGCGACGAAGGCGAACGACCTGCCCTCAGCACGGCAGGGCCGCTCCCCGCGAAACTGGTATATGTGAAGCCGTTCGGCGAGATCGGCGCCGCGGTCGTCGGTACGGGGTTCATCGGCGCGGTCCACGTGGAAGCCTTGCGCCGGCTGGGTGTCCAGGTGCACGGCGTGGTCGGCTCTTCGCGCGAGCGAGCGGCCGGCCGCTCGAGTGAGCTCGGCCTACCACCCGCCTACGACAGCTTCCAGGCGATGCTGGACGACCGGCGGGTCGAGGTCGTCCACGTGACGTCACCCAACCACCTGCACCACGAGCACGCGAAGGCGGCGCTCGAGGCGGGCAAGCACGTCGTCTGCGAGAAGCCCCTGGCGATGACGCCGGGCGAATCGGCCGACCTCTTGCGCGTGGCGGAGCACAGCGGCCGCGTCCACGCGACCAACTTCAACATTCGCTTCTACCCCGTTTGCCAGCACGTCCACGGGATGATCCAGAAGGGCGAGCTTGGCGACATCCGACTCGTATCCGGTCGCTACCTGCAGGACTGGCTGCTGCTGGAGACGGACTGGAACTGGCGCCTCGAGCCCGAGCGCGGCGGCGAGCTGCGAGCGGTGGCCGATATCGGCTCGCACTGGATGGACCTCACGACCTTCCTCGTCGGCAAGAGGATCGTGGCCGTGATGGCGGACCTGGCGACGTTCATCAAGAAGAGGCGCCAGCCCGCCGGCCCGGTCGAGACGTTTGGCGGGAGCGGCCGAGGCGTGGAGACCGTGGAGCGCGACATCAGCACCGAGGACTGCGCGACGATCCTGCTTCGTTACGAGGACGGCGCGCGCGGTTCCGTCACCGTCTCCCAGATCAGCCCCGGCCGCAAGAACTCGCTCGTGTTCGAGATCGACGGGGCGAGTTCATCGGCCTCGTGGGACTCCGAGCGCCCGGACGAGCTGTGGATCGGCCACCGCGGCCGCACGAACGAGATCCTGCTGCGCGATCCCGCGCTCCTCAACGACGAAGGGCGTCGAGCCGCGAGCCTGCCTGGCGGCCACGCCGAGGGATTCGCCGACACCTTTCGGGTTCTCTATGCCGCCGTGTACACCGCCGTCGCCGACGGACGTCCGGGCCGCGGCTATCCCACCTTCGCGGACGGCCACGACGAGATGCTCGTCTGCGACGCGGTCGCGCGCAGCTCGCGCGACCAGCGCTGGGTCGAAGTCGAGCGCTCGGTGAGGGCGGCGGCGAGATGAAGCTCGGCCTGCTGACCGCGGCCTTCCCCGACCTCGGCCTCGAGGAGGTCGCGTCCTGGGCGCACGACAACGGGTTCGAGGCGCTGGAGATCGCGTGCTGGCCGTCGAGCGGCAGCGAGCACCGCCGTTACGCAGGGGTCGCCCACATCGACGTCCATGACTTCAACCCGAAGTCCGTGCGCAAGATGCTGGATCGCTACGGCCTGGAGATCTCCTCGCTCGCCTACTACCCGAACAACCTCGACCCCGACAAGGAGGCGCGCCAGGCGGCGAACGATCATCTGCGCAGGGTCGTCGAGGCGGCAGAGCGCCTCGAGGTGGAGACGGTCGGCACCTTCGTCGGCCGCGACCAGCGGCGCTCTGTGGCCGACAACCTCGAGGACTTCAAGCACGTGTGGCCGCCACTCGTGCGCTTTGCCCGCGAGCACAACGTCAAGATCGCGATCGAGAACTGCCCGATGATCTTCTCCGCGGACGAGTGGCCGGGCGGCCGCAACCTCGCGTACTCGCCGGCGCTTTGGCGCCAGATGTTCGAGATCATCCCTGACGAGAACTTCGGCCTGAACTTCGACCCCTCCCACCTGGTGTGGCAGTTCATCGACTACACGCGCGCGGTGCGCGAGTTCGCGGCCCGCATCTTCCACGTTCACGCGAAGGACATGGAGGTGGACCGCGACGGGCTGTACGACGAGGGCGTGATGTCGCTCGGCATGGGCTGGCAGGTGCCTCGCCTGCCGGGGCTGGGCGAGGTGCGGTGGGACCGCTTCCTCAGCGCGCTGTACGCGGTCGGCTACGACTGGGTCGTCTCCATCGAGCACGAAGACCGCGACTTCGAGGGCGAGCTCGAGCTCGTCCAGCGCGGGTTCCTCGTCGCCCGCAACGTGCTGCGTCCCCTCATCGTCTAGCCCTCGCGACAGTCCGGTAACTCTCGCGATAGTCCGGACTATCACGACATCGGCAGGTGGCGCGACCCGCGTTAGTCCGGACTATCGCGGATGACGGGCAGATTCGCGCGGACCTTACGAACTTCGGCGACCACGGATTTGGGTTGGCGAAGGTCGGCGGCCGTGAAGCGCAGGAGGTGGTAGCCCGCATTCAGAAGGGCGTTGTGCCTCTTTAGGTCGGCGTCGAGACGGTCTTTGTGGCCAGCGCCGTCATACTCGATGGCCAGCCTTCGATCCGGGTAGTAGAGGTCTACGCGTCCGATGAACCTGCCGTTGCTATCGCAGAGCTCCGACTGGACTGAGGGACGGGGCAGCCGCCCTCTGATCAGATGGATCCGCAGGCGAGTCTCCATCGGCGATTCGGATCGGGGCTCAGCCAGCCGGACCGCACGCCGCAATCTCCTGATTCCCTTTGCCCCGGCGTGCGCCGCTACATGGCTCTCGAGTTCGGACAACTTGACGAGACCGGCGTGAATGGCCGCGTCAACTGCAACGACCGACTCCACAAGGTCAGCGCGGCTGCCAAGGTCGCAGACCGTCCGCATCGCGGATGTGGTGCGCAGCCCACGTTTGACGATCACGTCCGATTCGGGAAGCGCCGCCCTCCTGACCTTCACACCGGCTCGAGCTCGTAGAGGCACGTCACGCGGGACGGTCACCTCGACCAGTTCGCTCCATGAGCTGTCGAGTCCCAACAGCCAGGCGGCGGTCACGCCAGAGAATGCGTACCTTCTCGGCATGCGTAGTGAGACGGCGAGCAGCTTCAGCCTGACGTCTTGTGGCAACCCTGCCCACGCGTACTGGCCGTGGCTGGTCCGAGTCCAGTGCCTGGTTTGCAGGTCGCGCCAGCGCATGCCGGCCTCACGGGCCTCGGCGACCGTGAATGGAACCCGCCGTAACGTGACGTCGGGCAAAGCTCGGGCGCGCACGGTGGAGAGGATCTGCCCCAACCTTGCCGAACCACAACGCACCCTGTTAACGAGGCGCCCCAACCCGCGATAGTCCGGACTATCACGACATCGGCAGGTCGCGCGACCCGCGTTAGTCCGGACTATCGCGGCAAACGGGACGCGAGAAGAAAGGCGGCCGTCATCAGCATGGCGACGCCGAAGAGCACTGCCGGCACCCAGCCGACGCCCGCGCCGGCGATCACCACCCCGATCGCGCCCGGGCCGGCGGTGCCCCCGATCGACGCGGCGGGGAAAAGCCAGGATGTGGCGCGGGAGTCGCCCGGCCTGAGCCTGGCCAGCCACACGATGCCGGTCGGGAAGATCGGTGCAATGGCAAGCCCGGCCACGATGTAGGCCACCGGCGCCGCCGGCGGGTACGACGCGGCAAGCAGCGCGACCGTGGCCGCCACCGAGCCGGCCAGCACGATGACCGACTCGGGCACCGCCGCCGGAACCAGCGTGATCAGGAGCCGGCCGGTGACGATGGCCAGGAAGAACCCCGATGTGAGCGCCGCGGCGTTGTTGTAGGGAAGGCCGACCGACTGGAGGTGCGTCGTCATCCAGCCCCCGGTGCCGGTTTCGATCGCCACGTACAGGACGAAGGCGCAGATGAAGATGCCGACAAGCACGCCTGGGCGCGCGGGCGCGGCCGCGTCGACAGGCAGGCGTCCAGCGATGCCAGTCGTCCCCACGAGGAGAAGGAGCCAGACTGCCGCGGCGACGAGGAACAGGGTGGAGAAGTGTTCCCCCGCGAACGAGGCGACCACGATCGGGCCGACCACCGCCCCCGCCGAGAAGCAGCTGTTCAGTGCGTTGAGAAGCGCGGCGCGGCGGCGGCCCTCGCTGTGCGCGACCAGCTGGTTCAGGCCGAGCACAAGCACGCCAAAGCCGAAGCCGATCACGAAAACCGCGGCGAGAAAGAAAGGCCAGATGAAGGCCACGGCGGCAGCCGCGCATCCCACGCCGACGATCACGATCGCCGCCACCACCGTCGACCGGGCGGGGAACCGGGCGAACGTCTGCATCGCGAGCAGGACTCCAGGCAGCGAGCCCGCGAAGTGAACGCTGATGATGGAGCCGGCGACCGGGAGGCTGACGCCGAAGCGGCGGGTCAGGTGCACGAGCAGCGGGCCGTACCCGCCGAGCACGATGCCCATCAGCAGGAAGATCGCGGCCATGGCCACGATCGCCCGCGTCGTCAGGACGAGCGGTCCGCGACGAAGGTCAGTCGTCAGCTTGCATCGCCAGTCGGTAGTGAGGCGAAGGCACCGGGCCTTTCAGCAGCGGATCGTCCGTCTCGCGCATCCAGCTCCACAGCCGCTCCCTCAGCCCGGACTCGACCTCGCGCAGGTCATCGCGGCCAGCCAGGTTTTGCTGCTCGAGGGGATCGGCCTCCAGGTCGTAGAGCTCCACGACCGAAGGACGGTCGGTCGAGTAGCGCGACGGGTCGGCCCGGAAGGTGGCGCCGGCCTGGATGTCGCCCGGCACCTCGACTGCAAACGCTGTCTCGAAGTTGCGGATGTACTTGTGCCGGCGCGTGCGGACGCATCGCATGGGGTCGTAGTAGCTGTGGAAGGTCTTCTCCCCAAAGATGGCGTCCCGCTCCGGACCGCTCTGCAAGAGCGAGCGTCCCTGGACGCCTTCCGGAACGTCGACCCCGGCGGCCTGCAGGAGCGTCGGCAGGACGTCGATGTTGCTGACCAGGTCGCGCCGCAAGCCATGCAGTTCCCCGCCCGGCCAGCGGAAGATGAGCGCGACCTCGAGGCCGGGATCGTAGAGAGTGCACTTCGCACGCGGCATGGCCAGGCCGTGGTCGGTGGTGAACACGACGACGGCGTCGCCGGACCTGCCTGCTTTCTCCAGCGCCGCCAGGATGCGCCCAGTGGCCGCATCCATCTGCGCGATCGCCACGCGCAGCGCCGCCAGCTCGGCGCGAGCTTCCGGGATGTCGGGCAGGAACGGGGGAACCTCGGGTGAGGCGCCGGCGGGCGCACGGGGGTACGGGCGATGGGTCTCGTCGAAGTTGATCTCGATGTAGAGGCGGGCCTCCCGCCGCAAGACATCCTCGACGTCGTCCACGCCCGCATGCATGGCGGTGAAGCCAAGCCGCTCAGGGTGAAGTGAGACGTGCTGGCCGCCGAAGAGGTGGGACTCGAAGCCGGCGCCGCTGAACATCGCCGCCGCGTGCGGCACCTCGAGCTCCCAGTCGAAGCCGTGGTGCGCCAGCCCCAGCACGCCGTTGTTGTGCGGGTAGCGGCCGGTGGCAAGGCTGGCCCGGCTCGGGCTGCACTGAGGAGCGGTGCAGAAGGCGCTGGTGAACAGGACACCTTCCCCGGCGAGCGCGTCGAGGTTCGGGCTCGTCACGCCTTGCGCGCCATAGCAGCTGAGATGACGGCCGATGTCGTGCGTGGTCATCACGACCACGTCACGTGCGACCGCCATCCCGGTTGTTTCTGTCTTAACCCTTGACGGAACCGCTCGTGATGCCGCGCACGAAGTAGCGCTGCAGGAAGATGAACACTGCGAGCGGCAACGACATCTGGAGCACGGCCGCGGCGGTCAGGAACTGCCAGCCGCCCCCCAGCGAGGTCACCAGCTGGGTGATGACGA
>WNFV01001945.1_pt1 | contig 38365 bp, 31 predicted proteins | sample 5400101 | NCBI WGS metagenome assembly WNFV01 (sample SAMN13153361, study PRJNA577476) | soil metagenome | isolation source: 115 cm soil or saprolite under grassland replicate 1 | place: USA:California | collected 2016-06-15 | reverse complement strand
CAGGGCGACATGATGGCAAACACTGATTCTCGCGTAACGATTCACATGGCAGCGAGCCTCGACGGCTTCATCGCTCGAAAGGACGGGCGCGTCGACTGGCTCGAGACCTCAGACGAATTCGCAGGCGGGGACGCCCTAGACCCGGGATTCGTCGAGACCTTCCTCAAGACGATCGACTGCTACGTCATGGGGTCGCGAACCTATGAGACCGCGTTGAGTTTTGAAGCCAAAGGGTTGGGGTGGTCGTACGGCGACAAACCCACCTTCGTCCTCACTAGTCGCGATCTGCCGCGAACCCGGGATACCGTCGAGTTCTACTCAGGCGATCTTGCGCAGTTCGTGAATGGGCACCTACGGCCCACGTTCCGTACCATCTGGTTTGTTGGAGGCGGTGTAGTTTCCGGCGAATGCCTTCGTCTCGGGCTGGCCGACGAAGTTCGTTATTCGATCCTGCCGATCTTGATTGGCGATGGGATACCGTTCTTCGAGAAGCTCGACAGAGACATCGCCCTCCATCTGGCGGAGGTCAAAGCCTATAAGAGCGGCATGGTGGAGCTTTGTCACGAGGTGCGAGGACATCGTGGCGAGCCACGGAACGCCACCACCTAACAATTCACTCAGCCGACGCCGCAAGCGGGCGCGGCTGAGTTCAAACGTTAGACAAACTTCGCGTGTGAAAATGACTACCGACGAGTTTCGCAAGATGGCGCTGGAAATTCCTATGGCGGTCGAGCTGTCGCACATGAATCATCCCGATTTCCGTGTCGCCGGAAAGATTTTCGCGTCACTTGGTGTGCCTGAAGAAGGCTGGGGCATGGTGAAGCTCTCGCCAGAACAGCAACGTGCATTAGTCAACAAGGCGCCCGAGACCTTCAAACCATGCAACGGTGCGTGGGGCCGACAAGGCTGCACGAATGTTTATCTTCCCTCCGCGAAAACGAGATTCGTGCGGGAGGCTCTCAACGCTGCGGAAAAGAATGTCGCGCATGCGAAGAAGAAAATTGGGTAGCGCACGCGTCTCACGCGAAGCCCTACCGAACATGCTCTGATCGCTGTAGCCACGGCCCTGCGGGCCGTTCAAGCATTCGTACATGACGCACGGTTTACCTTGACCGGCCACAGGCCGGTGGCTACACGGCGCGTGGCGCGGAAAAATTGGCGCGCGTCCGTTTGCCGATAGATTACCTCATGAGCGTACAAGTTTACGGATGCAATCACGTCGCGATCGAAGTCGACGATATCAAAAAGGCGGTCGCGTTTTACAAAGACGTTTTCAATCTCGAAAAATTGGACAGCGGCGAGGGCGACGCGTTTTTCAAACTCGGCGAACACCAATTCCTCGCGATTTTCGAGGTGGAAAAAGTTCAACCCGCGAACATGCGCCATTTCGGGATCATGGTGCGCGATGAGCAGCAATTGGCTGAAGTGCGCAAGAAACTCACCGGCAAATATAAACTAAAACTCGAACCGCCGTTCCGCTGTGATTTTCGTGATCCGTGGGGCAACCGCATTCAGGTGGTCGATCTTCACGATGAATCACTGATCTGGCTCTTGCCATATCGCGAAGTGCAAAAGGCCGGTCTGAAGTTTGGAACATAGACCTCCAGGTCTGTGCGGCCAGCGGAGTTTAACTCCGCTGAAATGGAAGACCGGGTTTCAAACCCGCTGGCCGCACAGGCTACAAGCCTATGTTCCTATGTTTGTCGCGAGGTGCAGAAAGCCCGGTTAAATTTGGAGTGACGCCATGGAAATGCCGCTTGCACTCGAACGGTGTACGATTCGCGCGTGGCGTTCTGATGATGCGGCGTCGCTGGCAAAGCACGCAAACAATCGTCGTGTTTGGCTCGGGCTGCGCGATTTGTTTCCTCACCCATATACGACCGACGACGCGAATGAATTCTTGCGCCGTGCAACGACGGAGCAACCCATGAAAAATTTTTGCATCGACGTCGGTCAATCGGCGGTTGGCGGCATCGGTATTCGCATTGGTCAGGACGTCCACCGACATATCGCTGAACTCGGCTTTTGGCTGGGTCAGGAATTTTGGGGACACGGCATCATGACGGAAGTGATCCCCGCGTTCGTAGAGTATTGCTTCGAGAACTCTCCGTTCTATCGGATCTACGCCGAGCCGTACGCAAACAATCCCGCTTCTGCGCGCGTTCTGGAAAAGGCCGGCTTTGGGTTGGAAGGGCGACTTAAGAACAACGCGTTTAAGGATGGAAAACTTTTGGATTCGCTTCTCTACGCCAAAACAAGAGACCACATCCCTTTCACGAAGCATTAGCATCGTGTACCGTTTACGACGATGGGAAAGCTCGATGGCAAGAATATTCTAATAACGGGTGCATCCCAGGGACTAGGACGCGAGATGGCGCTGCGTTTCGCGCGCGAAGGTGCGGCAGCTTTGTCGCTGGTCGCGCGCCATGCCGATAAATTGAATGTCGTTCGCGACGACGTTCTCAAAATCGCGGCGAAGATCGACATTGTCACGATTGAAGCCGACGTGAGCATGCCGCGCGACATCGAACGGATTGTTTCGACGACGCTCGCTCAATTCAAAGGCCGGCTCGACGTCCTTGTGAACAACGCATCAACCATTGGGCCTTCGCCGATGCCGTTCCTTCTCGATTATCCGGTGGAAGATTTTCGCGAAGTGCTCGACACGAATTTGATCGGGCCGTTCCTGTTGATCAAAAACGTGTTACCGGCAATGATCGAGTGCGGTGGTTCCATCATCAATGTCACGAGCGACGCAGGCCAGGTCGGTTATCCCGGGTGGGGGGCATACGGCATTTCCAAATTCGGCCTCGAAGGCATGTCGCAAACGTGGGCATCGGAGCTAGCAGAAACTGGCGTGCGGGTGAACTGGGTGGATCCCGGCAGCATGAACACAGCGATGCACGGCGCGGCCGAGCCGGAAGAAGATCCATCGGAATGGGCGAATCCCGCCGATGTTACTGATGTTTTTGTTTTTCTCTCCTCCGATGAATCGAAGGAGGTGACCGGCAAACGTTTTCAGGCGCAGGAGAATTGGAAAGAAAAACTAAACCACGAAGACCACGAAGCTAAAGAAAATTGACGGACCTTCGTGGCCTTCGTGCTCTTCGTGGTGAATTGATTGGAATATGGCATTCACATTCGTTTTGCCGCCAGAGCTGAGCGCCAAGGATCCGCCGGAGCGCCGCGGCATCCGCCGCGACCAGGTGCGACTGCTGGTGATCGATCGCACGACGGGCCGCATCGAACACACCCGCTTCGATCAGATCAGCAATTACCTTCACGCGGGTGATCTGCTCGTTTTCAATTCGAGTCGTACGCTGCCCGCGTCGCTGCGCGGCTGTGAATGCAGCGCAACGCACGGCCCGTGTATGGAGGTGCGACTGGCGGAACGTTTACCCGACGGCTTGTGGCTCGCGCTTTTGGTTTGCGAAGAGGGCGATCCTTTCGGCTGTGGTCTGCGCGCCGGGATGCAGATTGAATTCGCGGAAGGACTGGCTGCAACCGTGCTGGAGCGCGACGCAAACATTTCGCGGCTTTGGAAATTGCACTTTTCAATTTCCGGCGCCGAACTTGTCGACCTGATCTATCGGCTGGGGAAACCGATCCGATACGAGTACGTCTCGGCGCCGTGGGACCTCGATTATTATCAAACCGTTTACGCGACCGAACCCGGGTCGGCCGAAATGCCGTCGGCCGGTCGCGCATTTACGTGGAATTTATTGCTCGATCTGAAACGTCGCGGCATCGGCAGTGCGTATGTCGTTCTGCACGCCGGTCTCTCAAGTTATCTGGACGACGAGCTCGATCGTCAGCATCTGGCATCCGAGGAGGAGTATTTTGTGAATCGAGTCACCGCTCGAAAAATTAATCAGGTACGGGAAGGAGGCGGTCGCGTTATTGCTGTGGGCACAACCGTCGTTCGGGCGCTGGAATCGGCTGCGAATGAAAACGGCAGCCTAACCGAAGCGCACGGTTACACCCGTTTGAAGATCGATCGTCAATATCAATTGCGCTCGGTCGACGGCTTGCTCACCGGTTTGCACGAGCCTGAGGCGAGCCATCTCGATTTACTGAGCGCGTTTCTGTCGCCCGAAAAAATTCGCACGACCTACAACGAAGCAATCGCGAGAAAATATCTCTGGCACGAATTCGGCGATTTGAATCTGATCCTGTAGCCACGTCGCTGTGCGACGTGGAGCTGGCCGCGCCCGGTTCCTCCAAAAATACATCAATGCTCGCTGGCACCGTAGAGCGCGCCGACCTCGCCGTGAACCTCGGGAGAATTATCCGGCTCACGAAGGATCGAATGGGGATCCGCTTGTGCGGTGGACTTTGTGCCCGCGCAGCTCGAAAGAAGCAGTGAAGACGCAATTAGAATGAGAAAGAGCCGGGCAAACATTTCGCTATGTCAATCTTGCAATGGATCAAGTCAACCCTGATCGCCAAGGTTGTAGATCCAGATCCCTTGCCTCTTATTTGAGCCATGGTAGACGGGTTTGATGGTGCAGTTGGCACGGCTGCCGCTAGAGTATTCGCTCATGATTTCGTTTATCATTCCGGCCTACAACGAACAGCTGGAGCTTTCATCGACCATCGCGGCAATTCGCCATGCCGCTGTCACCGGAACAGCACAGTCGTATGAAATCATTGTGGTCGATGATGCTTCGGCGGATGCGACACCTGAAATCGCGACGACCGCAGCCGCCCGCGTCATCTCGATTAATCGACGCCAGATTGCGGCCGCACGTAATGCCGGCGCACGCGCCGCGAATGGTCAATATCTGTTCTTCGTTGATGCCGATACGCGAATCGGCCCGGCGCACGTTGTCGAAGGGATCGCCGCTCTGGAAGCCGGTTATGCGGGCGGCAGCGCACGCGCCAGGATGAATGGATTTATTCCATTATGGGGCCGTATTTTCGTGCGTATTTTTTGCACCCTTTATTTCGGGCTCAACCTGGGTGCGGGCGCATTTCTTTTCACAACACGCCGCAATTTCGACGCAATTGGCGGCTTCGATGAACAATATTTTGTGGGCGAAGAGGTCTATTTTAGTCTCGCCCTGAAAAAATTTGGGCGCTTCAAAGTGCTGCGCGAACCCATCCTGACATCCGGCCGTAAGTTGCGGATGTATTCGGCTCGGCATGTTCTCGCCCGCTTGTTCCGGCTCATTGTTGGCGGACCGATCGCCGCTCGCTCGCGGGACAAACTCGATGTGTGGTACGACGGGAAACGCGAAACCGGATCGTGACTGTCGTCCAAGCCTTCGAGCGGGAAAGCTGTGCTTGTCGGCTGGGTGCGGCTCGTTTTGGCTTTCCGCAGCGCCCCAAAACTGTATAATCCAAGCCATGAAAAGCTTGGCCTCCCTGTTCATCACGTACTGCCTTTGCGGCAGCATGGTCGCGTTCGCGAGCAATGAAGCAAGTTTGAATCAAGCGATATTTCTCTGGATGCCCGCGCCAGGAGCGATGCAGACAAAAAGCTCGTGCTAAGGGCGGTCTCGCAGCAAACCAGACTGCCAGAGAAGACGTTGCAATGGCAGATGAGCGCAACACATCTGGGCTATGGAGAGTTGCTCACAGCAAACTCGATCGCGGAGGGGAGTGGCAAAAACTTGAATGCCGTTCTCGCCATGAAGGGGACGAAAAGCTGGGCGAGCGTGTCGAAACAACTGAGGGTGGATCCTAACAGCATTGTGGATCGACTTCGCAATGCCGAAAGGACAGTGCAGTCAGGTCGCGCTGGGCTACGCGCTCAAAACGCTCAAGCCGCGCAAGGTGATAGACAGGGAAACGCCTATGGTCCGCAGGCAGGCGGTCCTATGGGAGAGGGTTCAATGCGTGGCTCTCGGTGATGGCGAAGCGCCGATTTCTTATTCCAATCGTTTGAGGGCCGACCCCGCGTCGTTGCGCAGAGCATTCCTGGCCGGCAGTTGCGAAAGCGCGTTCTTAAGTTAGACTAAGCGCCTTCCAAATGGCAGAGAAAACGGAAACGGTGAACTTAAAGGAGTTCCAACTGCATGAAAAAGATACCGGCAGCGCAGATGTGCAGGTCGCACTTCTCACCCGCCGGATCGAGCATTTGACCGAACACCTCAAGACCAACCGCAAAGATCATTCCTCGCGCCGCGGCTTGCTTAAAATGGTCGCGCAACGCCGGAGCTTGCTCGATTATTTGAGCAGGACAAAAGAAGATCGCTACAAAAAGCTGATCGACAAACTGAACCTGCGCAAGTAAGCGCACTGATCTTTCGGGAAGTTCGTGTCCAACGTTTAACTGCTCGAAGCCAGAGGTAAGTTAGAAACACAACACAACAGCAGTCCAGGCCGCAGTAACCTTGGATTTTAGGTTTTAGTCCCGTGAGCGCGGGGTTAAAACCTACAGTCAGGGTGACCGGCCTGGAACTCGCACATCCAGGAAAAGTACAATGCAACAAAAGGTCACGGCCCAAATCGGGGCCAATCAAATCTCTATCGAAACCGGCCGAATGGCCAGACTTGCCGACGGGGCGGTCGTAGTCTCATCCGGCGACACCATGGTGCTGGCCAGCGCCGTCTCAGCTACGACGATCAAGGAAGGTCAGGATTATTTTCCGCTCACGGTCGATTATCGCGAAAAAGCGGCAGCCGTGGGGAAATTTCCCGGCGGCTATTTCAAGCGCGAAGGGCGCCCGACGGAAAAGGAAACGCTCACTTCGCGCATGATCGATCGGCCGCTTCGGCCTCTCTTTCCACAGGGATACTTTTACGACACGCAGATCATCTCGATTCTGCTCAGCGCCGATGGTGAAAATGATCCCGACATTCTGGCGCTTAACGGGGCTTCCGCCGCGCTTTGTGTGTCGGACATTCCATTTGCAGGTCCGATCGGCGCCGTTCGGGTTGGCCGCGTGAACGGCCAGCTCGTCGCCAACCCGACGCACACGGAGCGGGCCCAGAGTGACCTCGATCTCGTTTATGTCGGCACCGAAAACGACGTAATCATGATCGAAGGCTCGGCCAACGAACTGCCCGAGGCCGAGTTCGTGAAAGCGCTCGAGTTCGCGCATGGGCATACGCGCGAGATGATTCGCATTCAAAAAGAGCTGGCCGCGAACGTAGGCAAACCGAAGCGCGACGTGCCGTTGCTCCAGGTGAACCAGGATCTGCTCGATATCGCTTATCGCCTTGCGGGCGAGCGGATCGAAGCGGCGCTTTACACCGAGGGCAAAGTGGCGCGCGCTAAAGCAGTCGACGCGTTGCGCGAGGAAGTGAAGAAGTCCATCCTCGAAAAACATCCTGAGGCCGATTCCTTTGCGATCTCGCAGGCATTCGATTACGTCCAAAAAAAGGCATTTCGCATCAGTATTTTGGACAAACAAAAGCGTGTTGATGGTCGAGGTTACCAGGATTTACGGTCGATCAATTGCGAAGTGAGCGTCCTGCCGCGCGCACACGGGTCGGCCATTTTTCAGCGCGGCGAAACCCAGGCGGTCGCGCTTGCGACGCTGGCGCCTATCGAGGAAGCGCAGATGCTCGACGCATACGGTGGCGGCGAGCAGTCGAAGCGGTTCATTTTGCACTACAATTTTCCTCCTTTCAGCGTGGGCGAAACGGGACGAACCGGCGGGCCTGGGCGGCGAGAGATCGGTCACGGTGCGCTGGCGGAGCGTTCCCTTGAACCGGTGGTGCCGGGTGAAAACGATTTTCGTTACGCCATCCGCATCTCGAGTGAGATCATGGAATCAAACGGATCGACATCAATGGCCAGCGTTTGTGCTGGCACGCTGGCGCTTATGGATGCGGGTGTTCCGGTGAAAACGCCCGTGGCTGGAATTTCAGTCGGGCTCGTTACCGAGTTTAGCGACGATCGCCAATTGAAGCGCTACGAATTGCTGACCGACATCATTGGCTCGGAAGATCATTTCGGCGACATGGATTTTAAACTTTGTGGAACGGACGCTGGCGTCACTGGTTTTCAGCTCGACCTGAAGCTGCCCGGCATCAGCCACAAAATCATGGCCGAAGCGGTCGAGCGCGCGAAAGAAGCGCGCACCAGAATTCTCGACATAATGCGCAGCGCGCTGGACAAGCCGCGGCCGGAATTGTCGAAATACGCGCCGCGCATTGAAACCATTAAAATCAATCCGGAGAAGATCGGCGCGCTGATCGGACCCGGCGGCAAGACCATCAAAGGCATTGTCGCGGAGACCGGCGCTGAAATTAACATCGAGGACGACGGCTCGGTGCACATCTACGCGACCAGCGGCGAAAGCATGGCGCGCGCGAAAGAAATTATCGGTGGCATGACGCGTGAGATCGAAATCGGCCAGACGTATCAGGGTCGTGTTGTCTCGACGAAGGAATTCGGCGCGTTTGTCGAAGTTTTCCCGGGGCGGGATGGGCTTGTGCACATTTCCGAGCTCGCGGATTTTCGTGTGAAACGAACGGAAGACGTAGCCAAGGTTGGCGACATCATTTGGGTCAAGTGCATCGGCATCGATGATAAGGGGCGCGTAAAACTTTCGCGTAAGGCCGCGTTGAAAGAGCGCGCCGAAGCCGAAACGGGTCAGCCCGCCCCGGCAGAGCGCGAACACTGATCAGCGCTTGTAGCCAAGATCAGTGATCGGCGATCGGTTGAGCAAGGTTGACAACCTCGGCTTCGGGTGAACTTAAACGGATGATGAAAGTTTCTCATCTATGAGCACGTCCACCCGAGTCTCCTACGGCGTGCTCGCCTTCACGATTGTTCTCGCGGGGTTCCTCCATCTTGGCGCGCCGCTGCTGGTCGTCTTGTTCTCCTACTTTGCGTTGCGCCAATTGTATTATGTGACGAAGAGAAAATGGCTCGCGTTAGTCCTTTTCCTCATTGTCGTCACAGGCATTGCAGCTGCTGCGGTATATTTTACCCGTGCCGCCATCATCGCGTTGCCCGAGATGGCGGACACTTCAATTCCTTCCGCTAGCGCCTGGGCCCAGCGGCGCCAAATCGAATTGCCTTTTACGGATTTCGAAAGTCTGAGAACGGTCGTGATCGGCGCGCTCAAGGAGGAAGCCCATTACCTGGGGAACGTCGCCCATTTTGCGAGGAGTACTAGCGCCGCATTGGTTTTTAGTATTCTCGGAATCGTCGCGGCGGTAAGTCTTTTCCTCAAGACTGGCTTGGATCCCTATCGGGGCACGCATGCAGTGAAGAACAATCTTTATTCCATTTCCTGCGATGAAGTGTCGACCCGCTTCCGCGGTTTTTATCGCAGTTTCGCTACCGTGATGGGCGCCCAGATTACGATCTCGCTAATCAACACCGCGTTGACCGGACTGTTTGTAGTGATCGTTCGGATGCCGCATGCGCCGCTTCTTATTGCGATCACATTTCTCTGCGGGCTGGTGCCCATCATCGGCAACGTGGTGAGCAATACGATTATTGTTTTCGTTGCCTTGACCGTTTCCTTGAAGGTGGCGATCGGAGCTCTGGTGTTTCTTGTTTTGATTCATAAGCTCGAATATTTCTTAAACAGCAAAATCATCGGCAGCCGGATTCGCAACCCCGTCTGGCTGACGTTGATCGCGCTGATCATTGGTGAAAGGCTGATGGGTATCCCCGGCCTGATTCTTGCGCCGGTCGTGTTGAATTATCTCCGCGTGGAAATGCTCAAAGTGGAGGTGCCGGCTGCGCTGGAAAGAGTTGAATCGTTAAATCGTTAAATCGTTACATGGTTACATCGTTAGAACGTTACGACGCACGGCGCTCCCCTTTTAACTCTTGTAATCTTTCTAGCCATGTAACGCCGCGACGTACGCCGTGAAAGCTGGTTTTCTCGAGAAACTAATCGAGCGACTCGGTCGAATTGGGCCGGAGGAGGTGCAGAATTATTTTTTGCGCCTGGCGCAGGAGAAGGGTTTCCTCGAGACCGTTTTCAACGCCATCCAGGAAGGCATCATTGTGACCGATTCGAAAGGCCGCATCACTTATCTCAACGATGCAGCCTGCGAGTTGTTTGGGCTTCGCGCGGGCGACGCCATCGGGAAACGGCTCGACGAACGCGTCCGCGGTCTCGATTGGGAATCTCTTACTCAAAGCAGCGGGCCGGTCAGTCGCGACATGGAAATTTTTTATCCGGCAAATCGTTTCATCAATTTTTACATCGTGCCGTTGATGATCGAACACCGCGAGACTGGGGCTGTGGCTGGAGTCGCTAACTCCGGACATCGAGACGGGGCTATGTTTAGCGGAACAATGAGCGGGGTCCCCGCCCCCGGCTACAGTGAACAGGTTGGCCACGCCATGATTCTGCGCGATATCACCGAGAGTCGGCGCTCCGCTCAGCAAATCATTGAGTCGGAGCGATTGAATGCGCTCACGCTGCTCGCCGCCGGCGTTGCGCACGAGATTGGCAACCCGCTCAACTCGCTGCACATCCATTTGCAGTTGATGGAGCGGCAGGCGCATAAATTGGACCGCGCCGCGCGGGAGGAACTCCAGGAATCAATCGACATCGCCCGTTCCGAAGTTAACCGGCTCGATTCGATTGTGACCCAGTTCTTGCGCGCGATTCGACCTTCCAAACCAGAACTGCACCCGGAAAATACAATCGTCGAGGAAACGTTGCGTTTCTTCACACCCGAAATTCAGGACCGCGACATTATCGTCGAACAAGAACTACGTTCGGACCTGCCCCCGCTTCAGATCGATCGTGATCAGATGAAGCAAGCTTTTTACAATGTTATCAAGAACAGCCTTCAAGCCATGAAGCGACGCGGCACCCTGCGCATTCACACCGATAGAGACGACACGCACGTTCTAATCAGTTTCATCGATACCGGGACCGGTATGTCGGCCGAGAATCTGGGTCGAGTTTTCGAGCCTTATTTCACGACGAAACCGTCGGGCACGGGTCTCGGGTTGTTGATCGTACGTCGAATTGTGCGCGAGCACGGCGGTGAACTTTCCATCGAAAGCAGTGAAGGCAAAGGTCTCACACTTACCATTCGATTGCCGTATATCGACAAGCGGGTCCGCATGCTGGAAGCGGGCGATTCGGAACGAGATTGACGCAACGCGCCCTTAATGGCCGCCAAATGCTTTTTTTAACCAGCCTTCGAACTGACGAAAGAGAAGGCCGAGGTAAGCGCCGGGTGATTCCTTGAAAAGCTCGATAATGCGCGGACTCAGGTCTTGCCCCGGTTCATCGATCGTGCCGGATAGATGCACGTTGGTCCATAGATAGCCGCCCTGATGCCGGCTAAAGACTTCTTCAGGATTCGGCAGCCAATCCAGATATTCACGGCTAAGCCCAAGTCTGATCGTGCCGCCCAAACGACGGTGCTCGATAGAAATCTCTCCCTCGATCCGGAATTTGCCTTTCTCTTCGACAATGATGTCCTTGATGTCGATTTTCGGATAGCGCCACCCAAAAGTGAGCGAACAATCATTCAGTTCCAAATGTTCTAATGACTTCTTCTGGGCGAGTTCCGCGAGCTTTTCCAGAAGGGGGAGATCGTCGATTCGCCCGTCACGGATACGCAACGAACCTTCGGCGGATGAGCTTTCCACCTTTGGATCCTTTCCCGCCCAGTGAAGGTCGCCGAAAGCGCTACCGTTCAGCCGCCCCTTCCATTCCGCTGGCAACCACGCGCGAATTGCCACCGCATTGAAGTTCGCTTTGAAATCGACGCTCTTATCCTTGCCGAGGCCAGCGTTTGCCTGCGCATGAATGCATTCGTCGCTACTCGAATCCGATGCGAGATCGACATCGTAAACCGTGAGCAGTGTCTTGGTGATAAGAAGATGCGCGCGACGAAGATCAAGATCAGGAAGCAAAGCCATGCTCAGTTTCCCGCCGGTGGCAACGTACTCAAAATCCGGGCCATGCGGCGTAATGAGCAGTCGGGTGCCGAAAAAGCCGGCCTCCTCGCCTCGAAATGACCAGGTTACGTTGGCCTGCTCCGATTCAATCCTCTGCACATAAACTCTGTTCGGTAAAAAAATTGCGAACCATGGCTTTGGTGTCACTGCTTCAGGATTCGCCTCGTAAATTTGAAGGGCAACGTCGCCGGACCGAACATGCACGTCGTCGAACCTCCATTGCCGCACAAATACGCCCCACGGATTGAACCTGGCGGTGATGCTGTGAGCATCGAGTGACTTCATCGCTTTCTTTCCATCACTCGCTTCGAAACTGTCGCTTTGCGCCGTCAACGCGCCGGTACGTCGAATCGGCGAGTAGCGGCTCCGAGGGAAATGCAAACCTTTCGCGGTTTCATCCTCCATGGCTGCACGGAAGGCGTTGCCCTCGATGTAATGAGTAAGCAGCGGACTGAAAAAAGTGGCCGTTGCCGCCAGCGCTGCGATCACGAAAAAAATCGCGATCGCTCCCGCGCAAATCAATAGTTTCCTTCGCAAGATGGGAACTGAATTAATGACGAAATCCGAATGACGAAGCTCGAAGGAATGAAGAATGACCAAATGACGAATGATCGTGACGACGCTTCTTAGTTATTCGTCATTCGGATTTCGTCATTCTCCGCATTCCCAATTGCGCAAAGAGAAACGCATAGATGTCCGCCGATTGCTTGATGCGCTCGCTCAAGGCGGTGCCGATGCCGTGGCCCGCGCTCGAGCTCGTCCGCAATAGAATCGGATTGTTGGATTTGTTCGCTTCATCGAGGCGCGCCGTCATTTTGCGCGAGTGAAATGGTGCGACCCGCCCGTCGTTGGCGCCGGTCATCATCAGGATCGAGGGATATTTCGTTCCATCGACAACGCGATGATACGGCGAGTAGGCGTAAAGCGCCTTGAATTGCTCCGGATCTTTTACCGTGCCGAATTCGGTCACGTTGAAGGCGCCATTCGGCGCGAGCTCGACTCGCAGCATGTCGTAAATTCCGACTGAGGAAACGACCGCCCGCATCAAATCGGGATGCTGCGTAATCATGGCTCCCATCAAGAGCCCACCATTGCTTCCGCCCTGGATCGCGAGTTTTTCCGGGCGCGTGTACTTCTCTTTGATTAGGTATTCGGCGGCGGCGGCGAAATCATCGAACACATTTTGTTTCTTGGTGAGATTGCCGGCCTTGTGCCACTCCTCACCGAATTCTCCGCCGCCTCGAATGTTCGCGACTACGTACACGCCGCCGCGATCGAACCAGAGCCGCCGCGTAAAATCGAAATTAGGCGCCATGCTGATGCCATAGCCGCCATAGCCGTAAAGCAGCGTCGGATTCTGCCCGTCCCGCCTCATTCCTTTCCGGAAAATGATGTTGAGCGGAATCTTGGTGCCGTCTTTCGAAGTTGCGAACTCACGCGCCACTTCGATGTCGGCAAATGAGACCGGCGATGTGCTGCGCAAAGCAGTTTTCACCGGCTCGGTTTTGCCTTGCGCACAATGGAACCACGCCGCCGGCTCGGTGTAACTCACATCCTGAAACAGGAGCGAGTTATCTTCCAGGGCGAGCATTTCCTGAACAGCAGATATTTTTGGAACTGGGATTGTTGCTTCGCCTTTACCGTCCAACCCAAAGCGCCGGATCTGAGATGGGCCGCCGAGCACGTCGCCGACATAAAGGGCATCGGCCGTCGGAACGATTTGCCCGATGACCGCTTCGCCGGCTGGTACGATTTCAGCCGCATTGCTTAATTCCGCGTTATCGAGCGGCAAGCGCAGAATTTTGCCCCGCGGCGCGCCGGCGCGCGAGAGAAGATAGAGCCCGTTGTCTCGCCCAAGGCGTGCGGCTTTGATTTGGTCGCTAAATTGCGTGACTTGCTTCCATCCGCCTAAGGCGGATCCGTCCGGGCCGAGCAAATAATGGGCGAAATCTCCGCCATCGCCATTCGCCACCGTGGCGAGGATGTATCTGCCGTTGCGTGACGTTTCGAGCGCGATCTCTGCGATTCGCGGAAAGTCTTTGCCAATCGAATAAGTGTCCCCGGCGTCAGCCGTGCCGAGTTTGTGAAAATAAACCTGCTGATAAAAATTCAGATCCGCTTCGGGCCGCTCACCCTTTCGTGGGAAACGCGTGTAATAAATTCCGCTGCCGTCCGCATTCCAAGCCGCACTACCTCCCGCCGTGGGATATTGCACGTGCGCAATGGTGTCGGGCAGCGCTTTTCCCGTCGCCGTCTCGTAGAAGTGAAGCGTGCCGTCTTCGCTGCCGCTTTTTGAAAGCGAGATCGCAACGTGCTTACCATCCAGTGATGGCACGAACCAATCGATTGCCGTCGTGCCTTTGTCATCCAGCACGTTCGGATCGAGCACGATCTTTTCCGATTTGAGATCGTCGGCCGAGACGAGCGTAACCAGGAGCGGTTGCTGCTTTGGCGGCTGGAATTTTATCGCGAACAAGATTCCCGGCCGCGAGACGAGCGAAGAATAGCTCGGCGAAGTCTTTGCGTACCACTCCGTCAATTGTTTCTCGATTGCGGCACGGTCCGGCAACTTGTCGAGATAAGCGCGAGTCCGCTGGCTTTGCGCGTCGGACCATGTTTTCACCTCCGGGTCCTCGTCGTTTTCCAGCCATTGATACGGATCTTCCACGGTCCCGCCGTGGTATTCGTCCGAATGAGGTTTTTTTGGAGTCTGCGGCGGGGGCTCGATCGCGGGCAGGTTGATCAGCGTCAGTCCGGTTAACGCACTGATCAAAGACAGGAAACGATTCGCTTTCATGAACAAAGAGGAAAGGCAGCCACCCGCTCCTTGCAAACGATTTCGCGCGGTTTGTAGCCAGACTCGCCGACCATGGCTCGAATAGACATCGCCTAACGGTCGGAATCAGGTCGCATGCGCGAGACTACAACTGGGCGCGCAGCGCGTATTTTGGGTTTTTGACTTGCTTGCGAACCGCTTCAAACAGCTTGCTGATTCCCGTCCGGCTTGCGTAGTTAGCGATAAACGCCGGGATAAGTCCGCCTGTGTCGGTGTAAACGGAGTAAGTTGCGCGTGTCTTGACGGGGCCATCGGGTTCGAGCAGCCACGCACCGTCGCAAATTTTTAGTCGGACAACCCCTTTCTTTTCAGCGGGTCCCAGCTCGTTGGCCGGTTTCCATTGATCGAGATAGGTAAATCCCTCTGGACCGGGCCACGACTTTTTCCAAACGCGCAGAGTATAATCGCGGTCTTCAGCAATCTTTGGCGACAACCGCTGATAAGTGATAATTGAATCGCTTTCGCGTTTCAGGAGCCGGCATTCCAACGTATAGGGCATGAAGTTTGGATAATTCTCGAAGTCATCGATCACGGCATGCACGGCGGATGTCGGAGCGTCAATCGAGCCGATTGCTCGAAACTCTTTCAGCCGTGAGCCAGTGCGTTCGCGACTGTAGATGGCTACATCTTTGTTTCCGCTGGCTAGCTTCCAACCTTCCTTGGGGTCGACCGAATTCGGAAGTTCGGAAGCGAGGTCGATTGTTCCACCAAAAAAAAGGACCATCGCGAATCCCGAGAGAATTCGCCACTGCATCGACCAATGATATGCAATTTCCTCTTTCTGGCGACGTTTGTTTAACTGTCGGTTATCGGCACACCCTTCGAGAAGTGGCTGCGGTCTGAAGGACGAAATCCAAGGCGGGCCACGCGACTTGTTAAATAGTCAAAAACGTTACAAGAGTTACAAATGGGGAGGCGCCCCATGTACCGTTGTAACGATGTAACCTTTTAACGATCTAACGCGGAGAAGCCAAATAAGTCCACAACCTACCATACTCATCGTCGATGATGAAAAGCATACGCGCGACGGTTTGCGGCGCTTGCTTGAGGACGATTATGACGTGTATGTCGCCGCCGATACTGCCGGGGCCATGAACGTTCTCGAGCGGGAGCAGATCGATGTGCTTCTCACCGATCTGCGCCTCGGCAGCGAAGATGGAATGCACTTGATCGAGCGCGCCTTGAAAATGCCGCGTCCTCCCATTTGCATCATGATGACTGCATACGGCTCCATCGATGTCGCCGTGGAAGCGATGAAGCGCGGCGCTTACGATTTTGTCACCAAGCCGCTCAACCTCGACAAGGTCGAATTGCTGATCGCGCGCGCGATGCAAGGTCGCAAACTCGAACAGGAAAATCGCGCGCTCCGCCAGCAGGTAGACGAGCGCTACGGCCTTGAGAACATTTGGGGCGACTCGGCTGCTTTGCACGAGGTGCTCGACACCATCCGGCAAGTCGCGCCCTCCTTGGCCAACGTGCTCATTGAAGGCGAGAGCGGCACCGGAAAGGAATTGGCCGCGCATGCCATTCATAATTTGAGCCGCCGCAATAAAGCGAAATTCGTGGCGGTGCATTGCGCCGCGCTCTCGCCGCAATTGCTCGAGAGTGAACTGTTCGGGCACGAGAAAGGAGCGTTCACCGGGGCGCATGAACGCCGTATCGGCCGATTCGAGCAGGCAAGCGGCGGCACCATTTTCCTCGACGAAGTGGCTGAAATCGATCCGAGTATCCAAGTCAAATTACTGCGCGTCATGAGCGAGCAGCGCGCCTTCGAGCGAGTTGGCGGCAATCAGACGCTGCGCGCGGACGTGCGCGTGATCGCGGCCACAAACAAAAATCTGGAGCAACTCGTGCGCGAGGGAAAGTTTCGCGACGATCTTTTCTTTCGCCTCAACGTTGTGCGCATCACCATGCCGCCGTTACGCGCGCGAAACGAAGATATTCCGATTCTCGTCCGTGGATTTTTGCGGCATTTCTGCAAGGCAAACGACAAACCTCTTGTCGATCTGGCGCCGGATGCGATGGATGCGCTTCTCACTTATGACTGGCCGGGAAATGTTCGCGAGCTCCGCACCGCGATCGAGCACGGAGTTGTAATGGCGACCGCCTCAAAAATCACACTGCGCGATCTCCCAATGGCGCTGCGACAGGCAGCCAAAGCGACGTCAGCGAGCGGTATTTCCGCCGCCGAAGCTTTTGGCCCCGCCGCGGCGGGGAGTCCGCTCGATCTGTACGAGACGGAGAAAAAATTGATCATGCAAGCGCTCGCCACGACCAATGGCAACGTGACCGCCGCTGCCAAAAAGCTAGGCATCAGCCGGCGAACGCTGCATCGAAGAATCAACGAAATGAATCTGGCCAAAGCGCCCGCCAAAACCACGGACGCGAGCGGGAGCAAAGAGTGATCACATCCAGATCCGGTGGTGGCGAAGCGATGCCAAAGCTGGAATGAGGCGTCCGATCTGAAAGGACGTCCAAAGATTCGAATAAAAAAAGCAACGAGCCACAGATGAACACGGATTTACACAGATGAATGAAGCCGCGCCCTTTTCTCATCCGTGTTTCATCCGTGCCAATCCGTGGCTTAGGATTTTGTTTTTGGAGGCAGGACCTGAGTGGTCGATGCTCGTCCAGTCACCGACGCATCAGTGGAAAGAGAAGTGCCTAAAAGTCGGGCGAAATTTCCGTTTACGAACTACCCTTCGAGCGTTTCAATTACATCGTGATCCAGCAGAAGAAAATCTTTGGCACCGACGGCGTGCGCGGCATCGCCAACGTCGAACCGGTCACGGCTGAGACTGCACTGAAATTGGGGCGCGCCGCGGCCTATGTTTTTGCCCAACTGAATCCGCGCAGGACACCTGACGGCGCGCGTCCGAAAATCGTGCTCGGGAAAGACACGCGCCTTTCCGGTTACATGCTCGAGAACGCGCTCGTGGCGGGAATCACTTCGCTGGGAGTGGATGTTCTGGTCATCGGACCGCTGCCCACACCCGGTGTCGCTTACATTACTCGTTCACTGCGCGCCGATGCCGGCATCGTCCTTTCCGCTTCGCATAATCCTTATCAGGACAACGGCATCAAATTTTTCCGGCACGACGGTTACAAGCTGGATGATCAGGTCGAGGAAAAAATCGAGCAGCTCGTTTTTACAGGCGAGATCGATTCCGTCCGGCCAACCGCCAACAAAATCGGACGCGCCACCCGAATCGATGACGCCCTCGGTCGCTACGTGGAGTTCGCCAAAGCAAGTTTTCCGCGTGGCATGTCGCTCGAGGAAATGCGGGTGGCAGTAGATGTTGCAAATGGCGCCGCCTATAAGTCGACGCCTTGCGTTTTGCGCGAGCTGGGGGCGGATGTTGCCGTCGCGCATAACCAACCAAATGGAATGAACATCAACGACGGTTGCGGCAGCATTCATCCGGAGGAAATCCAACGTATCGTGAAGATGAGCGGTGCGGATGTAGGAATTAGTCACGATGGCGACGCCGATCGCGTCCTGTTGTGTGACGAGAATGGCGACATTGTTGATGGCGACGAGATCCTCGCCATCGCGTCTCTGGATTTTTTAAGCACCGGCCGATTGGAACAGAACACGGTCGTGGCCACGGTCATGAGCAATTTTGGTCTCGATGAGACGCTCGCCGCGCACGGCGGAAAAGTGGTGCGGACGAAAGTCGGCGACCGCTATGTGATTGAAGAAATGGCGCAGCAAAAACTCAATCTCGGCGGCGAACAAAGCGGTCACGTCATCTTCCGTGATTTCACCACCACCGGCGACGGCATCATCAGCGCGCTCCAGATCTTGCGCATCATGCACAAGAGCGGCCAGCCGTTAAGTAAATTGAAGGCGTGTTTGAAGAAATATCCGCAGGCCCAACGTAACCTGCTCGTGAAAGAAAAGCGCCCGTTGGCCGAGTTGGCTACAGTGATGAAGCTGGTGAACGAAGCGGAGAAAGAACTTTCCGGCAAAGGCCGTGTGCTTCTTCGTTATTCCGGCACCGAGTCGAAAATTCGCCTGCTCATCGAGGGCCGCGAGCTCGATAAGATCGACAAGCAAGCGGATCGAATCGCCGATGCAATTCAAGATTCGATCGGCGTCAACTAACGTTGTGTTATGACTTTGTCCCGCGTAATTGAAGCGCTTCTGTTTAGCGCACAAAAGCCACTTTCGATCCGTGAAATAGCCACGGCAATCAAGGGCGCGGATGCGGCGGACGAACTTTCGCCTAATCAATTTGCGCGCGTCAGTGAAGCCGAGGTCGCGGGCGCGCTCGAACAATTGAAAGTCGAATACATCGACCAGGAACGGGCATTTCAGCTTAACGAAAAGGCGGAAGGCTGGCAGTTGGCTACCGATCCGAAATACGCCTCGTGGGTGCGCCAGCTATTTCCCGCGCCTAAACCCGCGCGCCTGAGCGCGCCCGCGCTGGAGACGCTCGCGATTATCGCGTATCGCCAACCGATAACGCGTGCCGATGTCGAAGCCGTGCGCGGCGTCAACATCGACGGCGTGCTGCAAACGTTGATGGAACGCGGCCTCGTGAAAATCGCAAGTCGCGCCGAAATCCTTGGCCGGCCGCTTCTCTACGAAACGACGCAATTTTTTCTCGATCACTTCGGCCTGCGCACTCTGGACGAGCTGCCAAATGTGGAAGAGTTGCGCACGCGTCATTTGCCGGTCTCGTCCTCTCGGTCTCAGCCGGCCGCGCCTGCGGCGACAGCACCGGAATAACGCGCCGCACTGGCAGATTGGGTAGCGCACGCGTCCCGCGTGTTGGTTTCGGCGTCGCGCCGAAACAGCCTTTCGATAAGGCAACGACTCGCGCGTAGCAGCGCACTTCGAAAAGTCCGCGATAGCGAGGACGCCATCGCCAGCACGCGGGACGCCGGCGCTACCCAAGCGATCCGCGGTTGAACGGCGGTTGTTTGATAAGCAGTGCGGAGTACAGGTGCGATGTGGTGTCCAGAATTCTCCGCGCAAGCCAACTGCTGGTTGTGATCCTTATCGCAATATCGACAATCGCATTTGCAGAAATCCACCCCTCTGATTGCGCGCGCGCCGCAGAATATTCCGAGAGCAAACGGGGCGTTTCCATGCTCGTCATGCAAAACGGCCGGACTATTTTTGAGCGTTATGCCAATGGCGGATGCGCGCGCGAAAGGTGGCCTATCTTCAGCGGAACAAAAAGCTTTTGGGGAATCGCCGCTCTCGCGGCGGTGCATGATGGACTAATTAGGCTCGACGATTCCGTGTCGGACACGATCACTGAATGGAAGGGCGACCCGCGCAAATCGCAGATCACAATCCGTCAGTTGCTCAACCAGACCGATGGGATCGAAGGCGCTTCGCGTCTTCAGCGCGCATCGATCCGCGACCGAAATGCCATCGCGATTCAATTGCCCACAGTCGCTGAACCCGGATCGGCTTTCATTTACGGCCCGAGCCATCTCCAGATTTTTTCGGAGCTGCTGCGCAGGAAATTGAATGGGCGCGCCACGACCCGGTACATTGAAGGACGCGTGTTAAATCGGCTCGGGCTCGGTCGTCTTAATTACAAAAAAGATGCGCACGGCAATCCCCTCCCCGCGACTGGCTTTGAGTTAACCGCCCGGGAATGGGCGCGACTCGGCGAGCTCGTGCTCGGGCGTGGCAACTATCATGGCCGCCAGATTGTTCCGGCAAATTTGTTGCGCGAAGCGTTTGTTGGCTCACAAGCAAACCCGTCATACGGCCTCACATTTTGGCTAAACGAGCAGTCCCGAAAGCTTTCGGGAGAGGCAGACATGGAACGAATACTCGATCTGCGGTGGCAAAGCGCCCGATGGATAGATGTCTGCATCTGCAAAGATGCGCCTGCCGATATGGTGGTGGGCCTTGGCTCAGGATACCAGCGCCTCTTCGTCATTCCATCGCTGAAGGCAATCATTGTGCGCCAAGGATCGAACGCGAGATTTTCCGACGCGGAATTCTTGCGCCTCATTTTGGGGAAGTCTTTGTAGCGCAGGCATCCCTGTCTGTGTTACGAGCGTGATTGACTTGGCTGCATATTTTCTGGACGATTCACAATCTTATGAACAAATTCGGCCTCGGTTGTGGCGTCGTGCTCGCCATCTTGCTCTTCGTTGTCGTCATTGCGGCCCTCGCGCTAGGCGGTAGTTACAATCGCCTCGTCCGCTTGCAGCAAACCGTCGATCAAAGTTGGGCGCAGGTACAAAACGTCTATCAGCGGCGGGCAGATTTGATTCCGAATCTGGTGAACACAGTTGCGGGCGCCGCCAACTTCGAAAAATCAACTCTCGTCGAAGTGACCAATGCGCGCGCCAGCGTCGGCCGTGTGCAACTCGACCCAAACAAAGCGCCCACCGATGCGGCGCAGCTGGAGCAATTCCAGGCCGCCCAGGGGCAACTAAGCAATGCGCTCTCGCGTCTGTTGTTGGTGGTCGAGCGTTATCCGGAACTGCGCGCCAATCAGAATTTTCTCAGTTTGCAGGCGCAACTGGAAGGAACCGAAAACCGGATATCGGTCGAGCGCGGGAACTTCAACACCGCGGTGCAAAACTACAACGTTGCGGTGCGCAGTTTCCCGACAAATTTGATCGCGGGAATGCTCGGTTTCCCGCCGCGCCCATTTTTCACCGCGCAAACAGGCGCGGAGAGACCGCCGCCTGTGAATTTTAATTTCGGCACGCCGGCCCCGGGGCCCGCAGCGACGGCGGCGGCAACACCGTAACTCGTTGCGCGCCCAGATCGAGAAGGTGGATCGAGCAGTCTCTTGCTCGATGTTAAAATATGGCGGCGAAGCCGCATTAGTGAGCATCGCCCGTCGGAGCGATCGATCCACCCAGCTGATTGGTGTTGCCGTTCTTGCCTTACTCGTTCAAGCGGTGCGGGCCGCAGAAGTCATTCCACCGAAGCCGACTGGTTATTTCAACGATTACGCCGGCGTTGTTTCAAAGGAAGCCGCTCATCGCTTCAACGAGCAGCTTGCCCAATTCGAGCGCAATACCTCCAATCAAGTCGTGGTTGCTGTATTTCCAAAAATGCAGAGCGACTCAGATGTAGCCGATTACACCCAGCGTGTGGCGCAAGCATGGGGCGTTGGATCGAAAACGCAACGCAATGGGGTTGTCCTGCTCGTATTTGTTGCAGATCGCAAGATCTCGATACAAGTCGGTTACGGTTTGGAGGGTGCGCTGCCAGACATTACCGCTTACGATATTCGTGCCAATCGCATCACGCCGCATTTTCGCAATGGCGATTACGAAGGCGGGATCGCCACCGGAATCGATTCGATCTTTAAGGCGATTCGGGGCGAGTACAAAGGATCTGGAAAAACGGTTGCAGAACAGCGCGGCAACGTCAGAGCTCCGAGCCTCCTGCTCTTTATCATCTTTGTCATTGTGCTGATCGTTATTTCCAAGGTGATGCGGCGACTTGGTGGTTACGGTTATTCACGTCGAGGCGGTCCGGTGTTCTTCCCAATGGGCGGCGGCGGAGGTTGGTCATCCGGAGACGGCAGCAGCGGTGGTGGATTCAGCGGGTTCAGCGGAGGCGGTGGAAGTTTTGGCGGCGGCGGTTCGAGCGGAAGCTGGTGACGAAATGCGGACGCGAGAGTTCCTAAGCAAGCTTGAGCACGATCAAATCGTTGGCGCGATTCGTGAAGCCGAATCAAAAACTTCGGGCGAGATTCGCGTTTACATCCAGCGCGGCAAGTTGAACACAGACCCATTGATCTCGGCGCAGAAAAAATTTCATCGCCTGGGCATGCAGAAGACGCGCGAACGAAACGCTGTGCTTATCTGGGTCGCGCCGCGGGCGCGGAAGTTTGCGGTGGTTGGGGACATAGCAATTCACGAGAAATGCGGCGAAGAATTCTGGAATCGCGTTGTCACTGCAATGCACCATTGCTTCCGCCAGCATAAATTCACCGAAGGCATTCGCGGGGCGATCACAGTCATTGGAGATATGTTAGCGCAGCATTTCCCGCGAACCCCGACGTCCTCCAACGAGTTGCCAGACGAGATTGTCGAAGAGTAGTGCGACGCTCCGTGGAGCCGTCGAATTCGTCGGCTCGACAGAGTCTCGCCCCAGCAAAATCAGCCCTTGCAAAATCGGGTATCTGGTCTTTATTCCTCACTCCGCAGCGAGTTTTTGAAATTACGCCGTTGGTCCCTGGGTCTCCGTCGCTGGACGTGAAACCGCACTCGCCAGGGGGAACCCGGCGATAGGAATTTTAGATTTTAGAATTGCGATTGCCGATTTGTTTCTGAATCGCTCTCTCAATCCGATATCCGAAATCCATAATCCGAGATCGAAATATGCCAATCCGTTACGGTCGTTTTGAAATGCCGAAAACCCTCGTCAAAGACGAGAGCACAGCCACAGACACTTATGCCAAGTTCACCGCCGAGCCGTTTGAAGCCGGCTATGGACATACCGTCGGAAATTCTCTCCGGCGCGTCCTGCTTTCCTCTCTGGAAGGCGCGGCCATCACCGCGGTACAAATCACCGGTGCCCAACATGAGTTCGCCACTCTTCCGGGTGTGGTCGAAGACGTGACCGATATCGTCCTGAACCTCAAGCAAGTGAAGTTTAAAGCCGACGATCATGAGCCGAGGAAACTTTCGCTGACTGTAAACAAGGAAGGCGAAGTCAGAGCCGGTGACATTCAGGTGGTCCAGGGCTACGAGGTACTCAATCCCAAGCAGGTGATCTGCACACTCGACAAGAAACATAAGTTTGACGCCGAGCTCGAAGTGCGGGTCGGCCGCGGTTTCGCCACCGGCGAAGAAAATAAGCGCCCCGATCAACCGATCGGTCTAATCCCAATCGACTCCATCTTTTCGCCGGTCACACGCGTCAAGTATGCAGTCGAGAATACTCGCGTCGGTCAGCGCACCGATTACGACAAGCTCATTCTCGAAGTCTGGACCGACGGACGCTTGACCCCGGATGATGCGTTGCTCCAGGCCTCGGCGATTCTGCGGCATCACCTCGATGTCTTCGTCAATTTCAACGAAGAAGTGATCGAGTTTGATGAAACGCCAGCGGGCGTGAGCGAGGAGAACATCAAGCTCAAGAAACTGCTCAATATGAGCGTGAATGAGATCGAGCTCAGTGTCCGGGCGGCGAATTGCTTGAACAACGCGAATATCACGACGGTCGGTCAGCTTGCCCAAAAAACCGAGGCCGAAATGTTGAAGTACCGCAATTTCGGCAAGAAATCGCTTAATGAAATCAAGGACAAGCTGCAACACCTTGGTTTGAGTCTTGGAATGAAATTCGACCCGGGCCTTGTGGACCTGCCGGTGAGCGGTGATGGTGCCAGCCCGAATGAGTCTGCTCCCAAAGAGTAATTTTTCGGTCCGTCAAACCACGTTCGTCACCTTATGAGGCACCAAAAGAAGACGATCAAGCTCGGCCGCACGGCTGAGCACCGCAAAGCGCTGCTGGCGAATCAGGTTTGCTCGTTGATCGAGCATCAACGCATCAAAACAACACTGGCCAAAGCGAAAGCGGTTCGACCGCTCGCGGAGAAGATGGTAACCCTCGGCAAAAGAGGATCGATTCATGCGCGTCGGACCGCCCTGGCGACGTTGCGGCAGAAGAATGCGATCAAGAAACTCTTCGACGACATCGCGCCGCGATCGACGGAGCGCAACGGCGGTTACACCCGCATTGTCAAGCTCGGCCAACGCAAGAGCGACTCCGCTCCCATGGCGTTCATTGAGTGGGTGGATGCAGCACCCGCCATCGAGGACAAAGCGGCAGAAGAAAAGAAGGCGAAACGAAAAGCGGCTAAGGCAAGCGCAAAACAAAAAGAACCCGCGCTGGAACCAGAAGAGCCCGCTTCCGAAGAAAAGGAACCAACACCGTCACCGGCAGAAGAACCGAAGCCAAAAACGCGGAAGTGGTTCGGCAGAAAATCGGCGGAGCCGGAAAAATAATTTCGGTGGCGTCCGGAATTGCCCGGAACGCTTTGTGGTTCAGCGAGGCGATCGCCTCTTAAGCGGACCTTTGTCGCTTTTCGAGTCCGCCGATGTATGATTGGCTCTGCATCCGATGACGCCCAATCCTTACATCTTTATCGTCATTTTTATTGGCGTCGCGTTGGTTTTCCCATTGATCCCGCTGGCGCTGGCCTGGCTGTGGCGACGATTATTCCAGCCGCCAAAGCCGGGCGCGGAAAAAAATGCAATTTACGAATGTGGAGTCGAGTCAATTGGCGAAGCACAGATCCAGTTTCGGTCGCAGTATTATCTTTATGCCATCATTTTCCTGATCTTCGACGTGGAAGCGATTTTTCTGGTGCCATTCGCGGTCGCCTTCACCGGTTTGCCCGTCGGGGCGTTCATCGCGATATTGGTTTTCCTCTTGCTCCTGATTGAAGGTCTCGTCTGGGCCTGGGGAAAGGGCTGCTTAAATTGGGCTCGCTAACGCGGTAGTTAAAAGCGCCAAAAGGGTTACATTGTTGCAACGGAAACGATGAGCGAAATCGACGAGGGGTTGCGCAAAGAATTGCAACGACAGGGAGTCTGGGTGACTTCGATGCAGGAGCTTTACAACTGGGGACGCAAGAACTCGATTTGGCCGCTGCAATTTGGGCTCGCCTGCTGCGCGATCGAGATGATCGCAACTGCCGCGTCGCGCTACGATATTGCGCGCTTTGGTGGCGAAGTTTTCCGGCCATCGCCGCGTCAGGCAGATCTCATGATCGTCGCCGGCACCGTGACAAAAAAAATGGCGCCACAAATCGTCCGGCTCTACAACCAGATGCCTGATCCAAAATATGTGATTTCGATGGGCGCGTGCGCAATTTCCGGCGGGCCTTTCAAGCAAGGCTATAACGTACTTAAAGGCATCGACCGTTACATCCCAGTTGATGTTTACATTCCCGGCTGCCCACCGCGGCCAGAAGCGTTGCTGCACGCTTTCATGGAACTGCAGCGCAAAATCGACAGTCAAAAATTGACGGGCGGGAACAGAGCCGAGCATCTCGATCCGACGGAACCGAGTGAATTCCCGGTGCCATCATTTGGCAAGCACGATTTGGAGCCGCCGGCGAATCGAAATCTCTTTCAACCGCCGAAGATTGAAAGGCAGGGTTAACGATTTTAACGGTGGAATCCCTGGAAGAAATCAAAACACGCGTCGAAGCGGCCGTGCCGGGCGCTAGGATCGACATCGTTCCGAATCCGGGTCCCGCGAAGCAATCGTCGCTACTGATCGACAATGAACATGCGTCGGCCGTGGCGTGTTTCTTGCGCGTCGATCCAGCGCTGCGACTCGATTTTTGTTCCAATGTGACTGGCGTCGATTGGCTTGATCGAACGGTGAAAAAGACAACGAAAGTGAAGAAGCTCGTCGATGGCGAAGAGAAAGAAGTCGATGAAACGAGCGAAGAGAAAATTCCCGGCTACCTCGAAGCAGTTTATCACCTTTACTCGATGACACATAAACAGGGGCCGGTGATCATTCGAATGCGAACCGTCGATCGCGCAGAAGGCGCGCGTTTGCCCTCACTCACGCCCATTTGGCGGAGCGCGGAATTTCAGGAGCGCGAGATTTTTGATCTTTATGGCGTGCGCTTCGACGACCATCCCGATCTGCGGCGCATTCTGATGTGGGATGAATTTGTTGATCATCCAATGCGCAAAGATTATTGCGAGCCGGACGACTACGAATACGAGCCGACGCCTCACGACGATGTGCTCGAGCGCGCAAAACAACATTATGCGTCGCGACCGCAATTGGACGGCGCGGAGAACATCACTGCTTCGCAGTGAATCAGGTAAAAGGGTTACAATGTTACAAAAGTTACAACGAAGACGAAGCAGTCCCGCTTGTAACCATGTAACCCTTGTAACTTTTTTAACTTTGCCATTCGCATGACCGCGAGCATCCAAACGCTGGAACCAATCGAGCGACCGCCCACGACAATGGGTTCGCGACTCGACGGCGAATTGCTCGAAGTCTCGATGGGGCCACAGCACCCATCGACGCATGGGGTGTTTCGCATGAACGTCGCTCTTGAAGGCGAGATCGTGCGCAAGCTCAAGCCGGTCTTTGGATATTTGCATCGGAACCACGAAAAGATCGGCGAGAACACAACGTATCTCGGCTCAATGCCGTACACCGACCGGCTCGATTATTTTTGCTCGATGACCAACAACTGGGCTTATGCGCTCAGTGTAGAGAAGCTCGCCGGGATTGAAGTCCCCGAACGTGCACAATATCTGCGCGTCATTCTTGCGGAACTGACGCGACTGCAAAATCACGCGTCGCTGCTTGGATTTCTGCTCAGCGACATGGGCGCGTGGGGGACGCCACTCATGTATGCGTTTCGCGAGCGCGAGAAAATTCTGGATTTGTTCGAATCGCTTTCCGGCTCGCGCATGATGTGTGATTACATGCGTTTCGGCGGCTGCCGGGTCGATGCAGGGCCGGATTGGATGGAGCGGGTAAAAAAGATCGCCGACCTTTTCCCGCGCTTTATCGATGAGATGGAAAATCTAGTCGTCGGAAACGAAATTGTGATCGCGCGGACTCAGAATGTCGGAAAGCTTTCGGCTGAGCTGGCGATCAATGCAGGCATCACTGGCCCAATGCTGCGTGCATGCGGGGTCAATTACGATCTTCGGAAGGTGGATAGCTACGGATTTTATCCACGTTTCAAATTCCGCATCCCGCTGGGCGAACACGGCGACACCTACGACCGGTTGATGATGCGCGTGCTCGAAATGAGCGAGAGCGTCGGGATTTTGAAGCAGGCTTTTGAGCAAATTCAGGCTGGTCCAATTACTAATCCGAAAGTGAAGATCCGTGCCTTTCGTCCGCCTGTGGGCGAAGCGTATGGACGAATCGAGGCGCCCAAAGGCGAGCTCGGTTTTTATCTAATCAGCGATGGTGGAACGAACCCGTATCGTTATCGTGTGCGTCCGCCGAGTTTCATCAATCTGACGGTTCTGGAGGACCTCTGTCTCGGCCACACGGTGGCCGACGTGATGGTAATTCTTGGAAGCGTGGATATCGTCATGGGAGAAGTGGATCGATAACGCTGACGCGGAGCCTTGTAACGGTGTAACTCTTGTAACAAATATATGATCGGCACAGGAATATTGAAGGGAATGACGGTCACGGCGCGGAACTTCGTCGGAAGTTATTTCGAGAAGGACCGGCTGATCACCGTGCAATATCCGGAAGAACGCAGTCCATTGCCAGAGAACTACCGCAACTTTCCTTTCCTCCCTTACGACGGCGATGATGCGGAAGCCGGTTTGCGCTGCGTGGCGTGCAAAATCTGCGAGAAGGAATGCCCACCGCAGTGCATCTACATCGTCAAGAGCGACGTCAAGAAGCCCGATTACATGGGCAAGCCGCAGTTTTATCCGAAGATCTTCGATATCGATATTTCGGTCTGCATGAGCTGCCAGATTTGCGTCGAGGTCTGCCCGTTTGAAGCGATCAAGATGGATAAGGTGTTCGAGCTCAGCCGCCGCGAACGCTTCGACGCTTTATTGCTACGCAAGAACGATCTGGCGAAATCGAACGAATACTACCACAGCATCTGCCCAACCGACGCCGCTGGCGTCGATGCAAAACTTGCGGAAGCGGCAGCGAAAAAGAAGTCGGCGCCGCCCGCGGCATCCGCCGTCGCACCTCCGGCAAGTGCGGCTTAGCGTCAACCGGGCGAATATGTTCCGAGCGACCTCGGGAGACGAGTGCAGCCGCGAGCAGGTGATCCTCAGGCCGGCGGTCTGGTTCCCAAGACAACACGCACCTCGTGAGGCAGTGCGTCGTCACGCAACCTCACGATCCTGTCGGCTACCGCTACTCCATCCAATTCCACCAGGGCGACACCTCGGGAACAGTGATCCGGGTTCTCGACCATGATGCGATAAGTGGTGTTCTGGAAACGATATCGCAGACGGAAGCCAGACCAATCTTTCGGTATGACCGGGTTGAACCTGAGTGTGTCGCCGCGGCGTTGGAGTCCCAGAATTTCTTCGAGCCAGACGCGATAGGTCCAAGCTGCCGCGCCCGTGTACCAAGTCCAGCCACCGCGCCCGACGTCGCCGGCTAACGAGTAAACGTCGCCCGGCATGACGTACGGCTCGACCTTGTAGCGTTCGCAATCCTTCTCGTCCCGGGCGTGCTCGACCGGATTCAGCATCCGCAAAAGTCGGACGGCTTTGTCACCGTCGCCCTGGCGGGCGAAAGCCATGGCCACCCAGGTGGCGGCATGCGTGTATTGGCCGCCGTTTTCCCGCACGCCGGGCGGGTAAGCCTTGATGTAGCCAACGTCGGCGGCGGTTTTGTCAAAAGGGGGAGTGAAGAGCAAGATCAGATCGTCGGCTTCACGCACGAGGTTTTCCTCGAGCGATCGCAGGGCGACCTCGACGCGATCGGACTCGCCGGCGCCGGAAATCGCCGCCCAGGTTTGCGGAAGCGAATCGATGCGCGCTTCGGCGTTTTCCTTGGATCCAAGGGGGGTGCCATCGTCAAAGTATGCGCGGCGATACCACGCACCGTCCCAAGCTTGGGCGTCGATCGTTTGTGCCAGCTCGGCGGCGCGGGTGCGGCAGGCTTGCGCTTCCTCGCCCAGCTCGCGCGAGGTCAGCAACTCAGCGAAATCTTCAAGGACACAAATCTCAAACCAGGCGAGCCAGACGCTCTCGCCTTTGCCACCCAATCCGACGCGGTTGAGGCCGTCATTCCAGTCGCCTCCTCCGATCAGCGGCAATCCGTGCGGACCAGCGGTCGCGGCGCGCGCGAGGGCGCGTCGGCAATGTTCGAGCAGCGAACCCTCCGCGACGGAAGCAACCGGAACGGAGAGACTCTCTGCCTGTTGGACCTCGAGTGGTTTGGCTTCGAGGAATGGGACCATTTGATCGAGGATCGCGACGTCGCCGGTGGTGCGGACATAATGCGCAGTGACAAAGGGAAGCCAGAGAAGATCGTCACTGATCCGGGTGCGCACCCCAGCGCCTGAATCGGGATGCCACCAATGCTGAACATCGCCTTCCACGAATTGACGCGCGGCCGCGCGCAGGATGTGGTCACGCGCGATGTCAGGCGCGGCGTGCATGAGGGCCATGACATCCTGCAATTGGTCGCGGAAACCGTAAGCGCCGCCCGATTGATAAAAGGCCGAGCGGCCCCAAATCCGGCAGCTGAGGGTCTGGTAAAGGAGCCAGCGATTGAGCAAAAGATTTGTCGAAAGCTCCGGCGTCTCCACTTCGATCGTGCCCAAGAGCCGGTCCCACCAACGGCAAGTTTCCTGAAATGCGGCTTCTACGTTCGCGGGATCGCGGAACCGGGTCACAAGTGCGCGCGCTTGTTCTTCGTCATCCGCCTGCCCGAGAAGGAAAGTCATCTCGGCGGTATCTCCCGGTTCAATCTCAACCGCGATCTGCACAGCGGCGCATGGGTCGAGGCCGGCGCCCGTATTACCGGTCAATCGTGCGTGCTCCATCGCGGCGGGATCGCGCAACGAGCGGTTGCGGCCGATAAAGACGGCACGATCACCGGTGAACGAAGCGGGCGTTGGAGTCGAAGTGGCAAAGGTGATGCATTCGCAAAATTCCGGATTGTAGTGGTTGCGGGCAAAGAGAGTCTGGCTTTGCAAATCCCATTTCGTGACGACATGCATGCCGGTTTCCTCCGGGTCGGACCCGAGAACGAGAGTGGCGTAGGAGGTGACGGTCAGCTTCCGGCGGTGCGACGAATTGTTGCGCAAGCGCAGCCGCTGCAGGCGCACTGGCTGGCCGCCGGTTTCATCGACCGGCACGAAGGTGAGCAGCCGTTGTTCGATCGCGTGGCTGTTGTGTTCGAAAGTTGTGTAACCCTGGCCATGTCGTGCGCGATATGCGTCCTTTTCGCGGATTGGCTGCGGCGTGGGCGACCACACGACGCCGATGTCATCGTCGCGTATGTAGATCGCGGTCCCGGGCGGATCGGAGATCGGATCGTTAAACCACGGCGTGAGGCGATCCGTCTGGCTATTGCGGCCCCAGACAAATTCGGCGCCGGACTCGGAAACAAACGCGCCGAACTTCGGATTGGCCATGATGTTGATCCAGGGAAGGGGTGTCTGGCTGCCGGGACCCAGATAGATGACGAATTCCTTTCCGTCCCCAGTAAAGCCACCGAGGCCATTGAAGTATTTCAGCTCCATGAAAGTCAGTGGCGCCGAGGGCTCTTCCTGGAACTGTTTACCGGGCGCAACGAGCCGCGGTTTCGCGGCCACGGGTGTGGTCGCGGCAAGTTGTTGGCGGAGCGTGCCGCGGGCTGCGACCAGGACCATTCGCGCAGCGGCCTGAAGCGCGATCAGCTCTTCTTTCGAAATTTTCGCGGCCGATCGGAAATAAACGCCGCCGGGCTGATCCACGCCGGTCAGGTGCGCCTGGGCTTCGGTGAGCTGACGTAGCTGAGCGGCCAACGGTTCGTCATAACTCGGCTGTTCCTCGCTCACCAGCACGAGATCGACCTTCAGGCCGCGCAGGTTCCAGAAGGTATGCGCGGTCAAAATTTCGCGCACGACTTCGATGTCGCGGAGATGACCGATCATGACGACCACGATCGGCAAGTCGCCGGAAATGCCTTGCCGCCACAGCGCGCGCTGACCCTCGGCTCGGCGCCCGAGACGCGCAGGCGGCGGTCGCAGTTGAGCCTGCGGAAAGATGACGAGGGCCGCCAGTTGTTGGAACGTTTGCATGTCTCCGGGGCGAATGCGGAGCCGGCGCATCTCCAGTTGGGAATGGGTCCAGGCTGTTTCAAAAGCGCGCGCGCAAGTGTGGAACTCCGAGTAGCGCTCGGCCAGCGCGACAACCGCTTCACGTGACGCTGCCACGATGGTGACAAGCGCAAACTGGGAGCGTTCGTTGGGGAGGATCGTGATCCGCCGGCGAAGGCTGAAGATCGGATCGAGCACGGCCCCGACACTGTTCGTCAGGCTGCGGGTGATCGCCTCGGGATTTGCGGGGGTGCGGCCCCGGCCGAGGAATTGGGCGCGGTCAGTTTCGAACTCGGCCGAGTCGGTAAAAGAGGACTCGGAAACCATGAGGTGCGCGGCCCAAACCGGGCGATCGCCAGGGGCGCGCAGGCGGCGCCGCGCGACCAGTGCTGCACACTGCGGCAGCCATTCGGTTTCAATGAAAAGCTTGTTGAAAGCAGGGTGCGCCCGGTCGGTCCGGTGCGGCGCGAGCGCGAGCTCGAGATAACTGGTTAGCTCGAGTCGGCACAATTTTCGCGAGGTGTTCACCAAAGTGATGCGTCGGACTTCCGTGTCGTCTTCCGCGGAGACGGCAATCTCAGTGATGGTCTCGCAGGGTCCGCTCCTGCGCCGGAACTCCGCTTTGTCCGGCGCGAAACGCCACGTGTAACGACGCTCGGGAGATCTCAGTGGTTGATGGGTATTGCTCCAGGTCGTTCCTCCTTCCAAATCCCGGATATAACAAACCGGACCCGAGACGTCGCAAGTCGTATCGGCGTGCCAGCGGGTCACGTCCAGATCCAGCCAGCGCAGATAGCCGCCGCCGGAGTTGGTTACCGCGACCGAGCAGGTTCCATTGGAGAGGAGATGAATGCGCGGCGAGGAGATGTCCGGCGTTTGCGCCACAAGCCCGGCGGCGACGCTCGGAACCTTCCGGAGCAGAGGGCGTTCTTCGTGGACCTCACCGGTGGTCGGCAAAATTTGTTCGGGGATGTGCTCGTGCAGGAGCGGCTCGGTGGCGCGAATGCGGGCATCAGAATGGAAACGCCTCCGCATCGCGTTGTTATTTAGAGCATTGCCGTAGGCGAGCAGCGACATCCCCTGGTGATGCGCCATGTAGCAATGGATAACGATTCCGCCCGCGCCCCCCGGCTCAGCGCGTCGCGAATAGTCGATCGCTTCGTAGTAGCCATAGTGGGCGAGCAGCGCGGAGTTGCCCAGGTTGGCGAGCCGCCGCAGATTCCTCATCGCGGCGGCCGGTTCCACGCCGAGAGCGAGCGCGGCCGCATACGGGGCTACCACCAGGTCGTCTTCCTGCCCACGCTTCAACGCCAGCGCCGGCACGCCAAAAGCGCGGTATTGATAAACGTTGTGGCGGTCGAGCGCGCTAAAGGCGGATTCCGAGATGCCCCAAGGCACGCGGCTTTGCCGGGCATAGGCAATCTGACAGCGCACGGCGTCGTAACAGGCGCGATCAAGCAGCGAATTCTCATGCGTCTGGGTGAACAAGAGCGGCATCAAATATTCGAACATCGTTCCCGCCCAGGAGAGAAGCGGCAGTCGCCCGTAGGCGGAGCCAAAGGGGCGGCTCAAAGCCCACCAATGTTCCACCGGCACTTCGCCGCGCGCGATGGCCAAGAAACTCGTCAGGCGCGCTTCGCTCGCCAGCAGATCGTAAAACGAGTTGTCGAGCCGGCGCTCCGCCACCAGGTAGCCAATGGCAAAAATCCGCCGTTCCTCATCGTAGAGAAATCGCAGCCCCATGCTGCCTTCCAGTTGCTGACTCTGGGCGATCAATTCGTCCAATTGCGCGAGCTGTTCCGACGCGTTCCGGCGCGACTTCTCCACCTCGGTGACGAGAAGATCGAGCCACTCGCGCACGTCGAGAGGAATCTCCTGGTCTTCTCGTCGCTCATGAAAAGCGAGCAACGGCATCAGCCCGGAAATGCCTTCAACGGCGATGTTGCGCAGGGAAAAGTTGGCCGCGAGCGCTTCGCGCCGGGATTGGTGCGTCGCTTCGCCTAACGACATCAATTGCGCCGGCGGCGCCATCAGAATTTCCACTGGCCGAAGATATTTATCGATGACGCCGTTCCACGCCGCGACCTGCTTCGAAATCTGTTGCGCCCAGTAAGTGCGCGGATCGGTTCCCTCCCCGCGGTAGTGGAGCAGAAGATCCTGCGCGGGCTGTCTAGCCGCCCGTACGCGCAGGATGATTTCCTCTAGATCCACGGTCTGGCTTGTGGTCAATTCCGCCAGGCGGAGAAACGCCGAAGGGCGTTCCGCCTCTTTCATGGTGGCGGCGACTTGCCGGAGCACGTTCAATGTGTCGGCTATTCCACGCAATGCGCGCGCATCCAGAAGGGGGCGCGCGGCCAATTCATCGCAACTCGTTTCGAAAGTCCAGAGGCTCGCGAGCAAATTGCCGCTATCCACCGTCGAGACGTAGCGTGGACGCAATGGTTCCAGCGTGCTCAGATCGTACCAATTAAAGAGATTGCCTTCGAAACGCTCGAGCCGACCCACGGTTTCGAGCGTGCCAAGGTTGCGGGCCACGAAGTCGTCGATTGTGATGTAACCGAAATCATTCGCCGCCACGGTCGCTAGCATCCACAGTCCGATGTTCGTCGGTGAAGTGCGCAGAAAAATTTCCCGGATTGGCGTTTCCTGGACATTGTCCGGCGGCAGCCAGGAGGTCTGTGGCCCGACAAAATCATCGAAGTATCTCCAGGTTCGTCGCGCGGCCGCGCGCAGAAATCGGCGATCGTCTCCCGTCAACGTTCCGCCGCGCCAACTCTTCGCGGGGCGATCGATCAGCATCACCGCCACCGGAAAGAGAGCCCACAAAAGAAGGAAGGGAACCATGGCTATCAGTGACGGTGTTCCCCACCAGGCCGCGGTGGCGAAAAGGAGCATGCAGGCAGCCGGGATCCAAAGCCGATTGAGAAGAAATTGCCGTTGCCGACTTCTTGCCCGCCGGTGAGCATCCAGCGCCGTCTCCCATTCCAGCAGCAGCCGATGTGACGTGATTCGCCGATAGATCACGCGAGCAATGGCATCGAGTGCCATGCCCGCATAATCTGGCAGAAAAATAACCGCGAACATGGAGCGCAGGAGACGGTCGCGCGGCTCGCGCCAAAATCTCGTCCCGGGCGGTGGCGGATGGAATAAAAGCCCGAGGAGAGCGTTCAGGACCGGCCACAGCATCAGGCCCGCGATAATCCCGCTCCACAGCATCGGAGCAGGCGTGAAAAACCAGCCCGCGAGGAGGAGGGCCACAATCCCCGGCGGCACCAGACTGCGGCGCAGATTGTCAAATATCTTCCAGCGATCAAAGGCGGAAAGCGGATTGGGTTCCATCCTGCCGCGGCCCACGGGCACGCGCGGCTTCAGCCAATCGATGATTTGCCAGTCGCCGCGAATCCAGCGGTGCTGCCGGCTCCACCAGGCGATGTAACTATTCGGGAAGACATCTAGCAGCTCGATGTCCGTCGCCAGTCCCACGCGGACGTGGCATCCTTCCAGCAGATCATGGCTCAACAAGTGCGCTGTTGGAAATCGTCCGGACAAGAGGCGATGAAACGTGCGCAGTTCGTAGATGCCCTTGCCGTGATAACTGCCTTCGCCAACCAGATCCTGGTAAACATCGGAGACGGCGTGCGTGTAAGGATCGATCCCACGCGGATCAGCAAAGATGCGTGAGAACCATGTCGCTCTCGCGCTCGGCAGCGAGGCGCTGACACTGGGTTGAATGATCGTGTAACCGCGAATCACGCGGCGGCGATCGGGCGAAAATCGCGCCTGATTCAGCGGATGCGCGAGGGTTTCGATCATCGTCCGGGCGGTGTCGCGCAGGAGTTGGGTATCGGCGTCTAGGGTAATCACAAACCGGATGCCCTCGAGCTGGGCGCGATCGCCTACGCACAGGAATCCTTCCAGCTCGGGCGCAGATTCGCCGACGAGGAATCGGTTGAGTTGCTCGAGCTTGCCGCGCTTGCGTTCCCAGCCGATCCAGCGCTGCTCGCTCTCACTCCACGTGCGACCGCGATGAAAAAGAAAGAAGCGTCCGGGTCCGTGCCGGCGATTCAGCTCCTCGATCCCGCGCGACATGAGGTCGATCGACTCTGCGTCTTCCGGCATGCTTTCCCGCGGCGCGTCGGCGAAATCGGCGAGGAGCGAGAAGCGCAGATTCGCATCCGTATTTCCGAGGTAACGAATTTCGAGACGGTTAAGTTCGTTTTGGATTGCGTCCGGAGTGGTCAGCAACATCGGAACCACCACCAGGGTGCGGCAATCATCGGGAACGCCTCTTTTTGTAAAGGACATTTTGGGCAAGACCTGCGGCGGTAGGAGCGAAGTGACGAGATAATTCACGACCAGCACCGCCACCTCACTCGCGGGTAAGAGCAGCAGAACTCCCAGCAGCCCGAGTGTCAGCCCATGAGCCGATTCAGAAACAAAAACAAGAGGCGCTGCGACCATTGCAACTGTGACCAGGAGAAGGCTTCCGAAATACGTGCCCGCCGCGTGCGCGCGAAGCCACCGGCGCAAGTGTTCCGTGAGCGGCGCTCGCGCGCTCGTCGCGCGCTCGAGCGTCGGCCGGCCAGCGTCGATCAAATAATAGCCGACGTGCCGCGTGACCTCGTGCTCCGCCGCCTTCGCCAGCGCGAGCGCCTGATCGATGACTTTTTGTTCCGAGCACTTTGACCACCGGGCGATTTCTTCCACCGCGCCCCGGCAACGATCACGCGTCTCGAAATCCATGGAGGCATAAACGCTGGCAGGATCGGCCGCCAACTCGCTTTCCGCCCAGCTCGTTGATTGGAAAAGTTCCCGCCACTGGATTTGCGCAAGGCGGCGGCAACTATTGATCACATTGGCGAGCGCCGTCTGCTGCACGGCCTGGCGCCGATGTTCCTGCTGAATAACTTCGAGCAGCGGAGCGCGGAGCGTGCGTTCCAGCCAACCAGTCACCATCGGGAGCACCGTCTCTTCGTCGTAGAGGTGCGCCACCAGTTCGCTCGAAAAATGCGGCGTCGGCTCCGGATACCGTTCCACAAGCTCTTCCATTCCCCGGAGCAGGCGCGGTGAATCATGACGCACCGCCGTGATGAGCCGATTCGCCCAAAAGTCCGCTTCCTCACTCTGGCTTTGCAGTTGCTCGACCTGGATCGCGAGCGCGCGCAGGCGTTCGAGTAACTGCAAACGCAACATCAGCGGCAGGGCCCAGAGTTCTCCGATGTCCAGCGGCGCGATCTCCTGAAAAGCGACTAGAAATCTCCGGATGATCTCCGGTTCCAAGGCGCCACCACTCTCGGCCACCAGTTCCGAGGCCACGTGGTAAACCCGCGGCAACTCCATATGAGGGCCGCTGGCGATGAGAGGAAGCTCTCCATAATATCTTTGCGGAAGACTCCGTCGCAGATCGGTCACCTGTTCCCGAATTAAATAAGCATTATCGAGCAGCCATTCCGCCGAAAGGGTGAAGGCGTGGTGCACTTCAGCCGACATCGTGAGACTAGCGTTTGCCCATTCCAGCGCGCCCTCGATCTCGCGCAGTCGGCGGAGAAAGGATGGCCCGCGCGGCTTCGCTTCCCGGCTAACCGGGATCGCGCGCGCAAGGCGCGCCGCATTTTCCACGAGACGCTGACTTGAAGGCAGTTCATGTCCCAGCGGTCGTGCCGTCGATTCGAATCGAAAAGGAGGCGGCGAATGAAAAGCAAACGTTACAGGCGCCTCTTCCGCCACGTCCCGCAAAATCAGAAGTACACGCGCCGTTTCGCTGGCTTCGACCTCAGCCATCACAAGCGTCTCGTTCGGCAGCATCGTGCTCGCGCACCGGGCGAGCCTCCTCTCGCCAACATGCCGCTGAAGCGACCGGGCGAGAATCCATCCGCTGAGAGCGCCCGCCAATGCAAACGCGGCTAGCAACAACGCCAGCACCGCCGGCCGCGAATCCGCCAGAATTCCGCTCTGCCAAAAGATAAATTCCCCGATCGCCAGGCCCAAGGCCGAGGCGGCGGCCGCTCCGCCAATCGCCGAGACGCGATATTCCTCGACCCGTGTCCGGCCTCCGGCCGAAGCGTGGATTGCAGCGACGCGGCGAAACCGGGCCCGATAAAGGTTCTTCATTACAGCACGACCGGTCCCCGGACTTTGGAAAATGCCAACGACTAAAACGCGACCACTATTCTTCCTCCAAAGCCTCATACGGAACCTTACAGGATATGACTTTGGAATCGCGACGTGATTGTTCGATTCTGGTGATGGCGTCGGATTCTCCCTGGGATGAAATGATAGCTAATCGCTTTCATGGTCTGATTTTAGAAGTTTCGGATTTCGCGACCTCTGCGGCGCCTGCAAGCAGCGAAAACGATGAAAGGTGCTCTCTTTCTGTTAAGCCGGAAGGCGTGCTCCTTGCAATCGCAGATCAAAAATCTAGAATCGAAAATCAACCAGCACCAGCCAGGGTGGCGAAATTGGCAGACGCGCCAGACTTAGGATTCCGAAATCGTCGATTTCACAACGTTCCTTTTCGTTTCAAAAAACAAGCGATTTACGAGGGCAAAATGCAGTTTTCGGTTTGAAGGCGAACCTTTACGAAGGACGAGTAGAAACATCGTCGCTCTAGCACAAATTCTAGTACACAGACGCGCCAGACTTCGGTACATCTGGATGGCGAGACTGGTGATCTGACGACATTTGTAGTAAAATTGTACTAGGGATCGGTCTCGATTGACTCGTTTTCTTTTGGCTACATGGTTGTTTGAGGTCTTGTGGCACAGTCAGGCTTCGTAAACGACCAATCGACCGCGACTGAAAACGCACTTCGCCGCGCCGTTGATACGACTCCCGCGTTTATTCACACTGCTCGGCCCGATGGATACTTGGATTACTTTAATCGGGGATGGTTGGATTTTCTTGGTAAGTCACTCGAAGACGTTTGTGGGTGGCGCTGGACCGAAT